>Ga0185299_10000468_pt1 | contig 108734 bp, 100 predicted proteins | sample PaiPotPPA55metaG_FD_128002 | JGI IMG/M metagenome (GOLD analysis project Ga0185299, IMG submission 128002) | Iron sulfur acid spring bacterial and archeal communities from Banff, Canada, to study Microbial Dark Matter (Phase II) - Paint Pots PPA... ... | reverse complement strand
GGCTGCTTTTCGCGATTGGGAGCAGTACAGCGGCGAGCGCTTCGCGAGTCTGAAAAGCATTCGTCAGCCAACGCTCGTCATCAACGGTGTCCACGACGAGATGATTCCCGTGCGCAATTCATATTGGTTGGGTGAAAATCTGCCCAACTCAGTTCTTCTTGTATATCCTGATTCCGGGCACGGGTCACTCTTTCAATTTCACGAGTCTTTCACGCGTCAGGCCTCAGGGTTCTTTACCTCGGATTCTCCGTTCGCGCCGTTCTGAGCAGGAGAAGACATGTCCGCAACAAACTCTATTTATCGCGGCCACGGCGCGGACCAGATAGTCAAAAAAGGAAGCTCCCATGATAAGAAAAATCGAGATTCAGCGATTCAGCCTCGTTTCCTCTAAACCTTTCGATCAGGTTGTAGCGGCTCTTGATGCCTCTGTCGGTCATCCGGATATGGCTGAATTCAGAAGATCCACTCAAGAAGCCAGCTCTTTTGCCGATCTGAAACGCGCAGTCGAGAAGGGCTTGAGCGAAGTCGGCCTGATGCTGTTTATGCAGCTTGATCACGGCGCCGTTCTGCGCAAAGAAACCGGTCGCGATACGCCCAGGATTGTCCGCTTCGTCATCGGGAATCCGCTCATCATGAAGGAAATGGCGAAGCATGTTCCGGACGCTGGGTCTTACGCTCCTGTTACGGTTCTCGTCGATGAACGTGCGGACGGCGTTCATCTTTCTTACGACCGCATGGTGAGTTTCCTGAGGCCGTATGGCAACGCCGAAGCGTTAAAAGTCGCCAAAGATCTGGACGCAAAAGTTGAGGCGCTGCTCGCCTCCTCTGCCGCGTAAACCCAGAAGGAAAATCGACATGGCAGTGAGCGCCGCCGAAGACCCGCATCCCCTCGTCAAGAAAGTGCTCGATTCCAAACCGCCGAATGCCGAAACTCATCGGCTTTGAAGTGGAACAAATTGACCGAGGTCAAAATTTAGCCTGAGTGGGCCATCTTGGTCCGCTCTTCTACCACCTCGCCCGATATCCAACGTGCACCAATGTCTGGGCCCGCCTGGGGCTGAATCGGACCATGCGGAAGTAAGGTCACATGTGCCTAAGAGCCGAGAAACGCCCTGTGGGAAGTTCGAGGATGGCAACTAAAGAATCGACGCTTCTATAAGAGGCGAACGCCACTGCATTTCGGCAGTGGCGTTCATAGTTGTGGCACCCGCGTCATTCTCGGGTTGCGCGAACGACTGGGTCATGAATCCGATTTAAGAGAGACTGCAATGCCATGAGCACAGTCACGGGAAAGGTGGGACTTGTCATCGGAGAAATCTGGGGAGCATCGAGTGCGATCCCGTCACGGAGAGTCGAATGCGACCGAGTGGTCCCTAGCTACGTTAAAGGCGACCGGTGAGGCTCGAGGCAAGGAAGCCATCAGGACTTCCGAGCGCCGGAATCCCGCAGAGATCGTCGAAAGGGACATTTGTTAGTGCTTGTCGGAGAGCTCGAACGCATTAGCGTCCTATAACCCCTCGAAGACATCCAATCTTACGATGGCATCCGTAGAGAATATCTCCCCGCAGGCTAGGCGAGCACAGGATCGCACTGTGCTTGACGCGATCCCCACGCTCGCGTGGTCCGCTCGTTCGGACGGATCCGTTGATTTCTTCAACCAGCGCTGGCTCGACTATACCGGCCTCACAGCCGAAGAGGCTCATGATTGGGGCTGGACGGGTGCCCTTCATCCGGACGACCTGACTGGAGTTGTGGATTACTGGCGATCGGTTCTGACTTCTGGCGAGCCAGGTGAGATTGAAGCACGCCTACGCCGTTTCGATGGCGTGTATCGTTGGTTTCTTTTTCGTGCGATTCCGTCGTTCGACGCTGATGGAAGGATTGTCAAATGGTTCGGAACAAACACCGACATCGAAGACCGGAAGCGCGCGGAGTCCTTGCTTGCCGGAGAGAATCTCATACTGGAAATGACTGCCAAGGGGAGCTCTCTAGAATCCATTCTCGGATCCCTATGTCAGGTTGTGGAACGGATAACCAGCGGATGTCTTTGCAGCGTCCTTTTATTCGATCGCAGTGGGACGACAATTGAGCAGGCAATTGCGCCGAGCCTCCCCTCCAGCTACAACGACCAATTTCCAGGCATACCCGTGGATCGCGAAGCAGGACCCTGCACTGAGGCAGCGCGCCGCAAGTCACAAGTAATCGTTTCGGACCTGCCTTCGGACAGCCGATGGGATACCTTTGGGTGGCGCACGGCGGCACTGGTGCACGGTCTAAAAGCGTGCTGGTCGACCACTATACTGGCCTCGAACGGGCTTGTGTTGGGAACCTTCGCGATCTATTGGCGCGAGCCACGCAGTCCAGGTGAATTCGATCAAGAAATCATCGGGCAGATTACGCATCTTGCGTCGGTTGCGATTGAGCGCAAGCGGGACGAGGCGGCGCTCCGCGAGAGTGAAGAACGTTTTCGTCTGATCGTCGATACTATTCCAGGGTTTGTCTTTACCTTGAGCGCCGCAGGAAAGGTCGAACTTCTCAACCGCCAAGCCTTGGAATATTTCGGCCAGACGATTGAGGAATGGAAATCTGCACCCGACTTCGAGCATGTCCATCCGGACGACCTTCCCCGCGTAATGGACGCGTATCGTCGTTGGCTCGAAACCGGACAGCCGCATGACCTTGAGCTCCGCCAGCGGCGTGCCGATGGCGTATACCGCTGGTTTCAATCACGCGCGCTCCCCGCGCGCGATCTGGATGGTAGTGTCACCGGCTGGTACATATTGTTGACTGACATCGACGACCGGAAGCGCGCCGAAGTTGAATTAGCCAAGGCTTTCGAAGAAAAAGCCAGATCTGAAGCTGAGCTTCGAACCATCATCGACGCCATACCTCAGCTTATCGTCGCTATTGGGACTGAAGGAAGCTTTCTGTCGGCAAATCGGGCAGTTCTGGACTACACCGGGCTGACGAAAGAAGAAATGGAGTCGGGAAACTTCCGTCAGGTTTTTCATCCGGAGGATGTGGAGAGACTGCGCGATGAACGCGCTGCGGCGCTCTCGCGAGGGGGCCCATTTGAGTACGAACTACGAGTGCGCCGCAGCAGGGATGCCCAATATCGTTGGTTCCTTGTCCAATACAACCCACTGCGTGACGAGCGAGGGGAGATCATCCGCTGGTATGCGACCGGCACCGACATCGACGATCGAAAACAGGCCGAGGAGAAGACTCTACAAGAGAACGTGGTGTTGCGAGAGCAAATCGATCAGGTCTTCATGTTTGAAGAGATCGTGGGCTCCTCCCCGGCCTTGAAGACTGTCCTTTCGAGCATCGTGAAAGTTGCTCCTACTGACTCTACGGTGCTGATTACGGGCGAAACGGGTACCGGGAAGGAACTGATTGCCCGCGCCATACATAAGAATTCGCAACGTGCTAACAAGGCTTTTATCAGCGTAAATTGCGCCGCGATTCCTTCTTCACTCATCGCGTCGGAATTGTTTGGCCACGAGAAGGGCGCGTTTACCGGTGCCCTGCAGCGCCGTGAGGGTCGCTTTGAGTTGGCGAACTCCGGCACCATTTTTCTCGATGAAATCGGCGAGCTTCCCGCGGAAACTCAGATTGCATTGCTTCGAGTGCTCCAGGAACGCCAGTTTGAACGAGTGGGAAGCAGCAAGGTCATTTCCACTGACGTCCGAATAATCGCCGCTACCAACCGCGATCTGTCGGCAGCGATCGCCGCAGGTGGCTTCCGAGCCGATCTCTTTTACAGATTAAACGTCTTCCCAATCGATGTCCCGTCTCTTCGCGATCGGAGGGAAGACATTCCGATGCTGGTCGAGTACTTCGTGAAGCGTTATGGGGAGAAGGCGCGAAAGAAGATCAGCAAGATCGACAAGAACACGCTCAAGTTATGCAAGTCCTATGATTGGCCAGGTAATATTCGTGAGCTACAAAATATCGTCGAGAGATCCGTAATCCTCTGCACCGGGGATACCTTTTGGATCGATGAGGCCTGGCTTTCGAGTCAGGATGCATCTCGTCGGGGGTCGTCAGGTGCTCTCACCCAAAACCTCCACAGCTATGAGAAGGAACTCATCGAAACGGCTCTTGCGGAAAGCAAGGGAAAGGTTGCGGGACTAAGTGGAGCCGCAGCCAAGCTTGGGATTCCGCCGTCTACGTTACATTTGAAAATCAAACAGCTCAAGATAGAGAAACGCACCCTCCGGTAAGCCCTCGTTCAACTCGCAGAATTCTGAGACCTTCTAAGATTCTGTTACTCGATTCTCTTTTTCAAGCCTTGTTTTCAGTGACATCCAATTGGGCACTCGGTTGCATTACTTGTGATCGGTGCCCGGATGGAAGGAATGCAGTAGAGCACAGCCGCGAATGCGATATTGCCAAATGGCCTGATCGATGACTTTCAGGATTGAGACTGCGGCACGAGGAAGATTCACAGTGTTCATCCTGAGTGGCCGGATCGAAACACAGGCGACAGCCGAGTTGCGGAAGCTTTTTGAACTCCAAACGGATTACCGCGACATCGTCTTAGATTTGAAAGACGTTGGCGTGGTTGGTCGCGAGGCAATCGGCTTCTTCGTGCGTTGTGAAGCAGATGGCGTGAAGTTTGAAAACTGTCCTTCATATATTCGCGAATGGATGGAACGAGAAAAGGATTGAAGGCGGCATCGGCGTGCCAGTGTAGCGCGTGTCGTTCAACCGGACTGAAAAACAGATGAGAGGTACATACAAATGAAAGGCACAGACGGAGTAACGAAACTTGTTCTTAGCTTTGCCGTGATCTCCGCTTTCTGCCTGATACTACTGGCCGCAGCGCAGGAAGAAAAATCGCCCAAGCCGCAGTACGACGCGAAGGGAAATCTGCTGCGTCCGGCGAATTGCCGCGATTGGGAGTTTCTGTCAGCGGGTTACGGCATTAACTACACTCCCGCTCCCGGCGGCCCCGAGGTGTTCACCAACGTCTTCGTGCAGCGCTGGGCCTATGAGGAATTTCTTAAGAGCGGCAAGTGGCCGGAGCAGTCGATGTTTGTAATCGACGAGCGCGAGGCCGAGAGTAAAGGCTCGATCAACAAGAAGGGACATTTTCAAACCGATCTGATGGGCGTTTCCATCGAAGTCAAAGACTCCACGCGAAATCCCGACAAATGGGCCTACTACGGTTTTGAACCGAATGCGAAGACAGCCGAGGCCATGCCGAAGGACAGCTGGTGGTCCTGCCACGAGCAGCACGCCGCGGTCGAGCACACGTTCGTGCAGTTCTATCCCACGCTGAAGGCTGTGGCGAAGAATTTCGGCACATACAACGAAGCGCGCGAAAAGATCGAAGACGTGAAGTGAAGCGACTCGACCCTATCAGCACTCTCAGTAGCGGATCTCGCGAAGTCCACCGAGGGCAGGACGGCAGAAGGTTTTGCTCAAGATCTGTTCGACAAGCAGAAGGCGTACTTTGCCGGCAGCGTAATGAAGAGTTGTGAGTGGAGAGTCGATCGGGTCGATCGATTGATCCGTTTGCACCGGCCGAAATGCAATACGAAAGCTAAATTGAAACTCGGAGGAGAGGTTCATACAAATGAAGAGCGCATATAAGGCCGTGGAGCAAGACCTCGCGCAATTCGCAATCGAAGCCCACGGCGGTCTCGAACGCTGGAACAGATTCAGCACGGTCTCAGCCCACCTGATCCAAGGTGGTGTGTTCTGGGGTGCCAAGGGTAAAGCGGGCGTCCTCGGTGACGTGACGGTCACAGTCGACCTTCGCAAGGAGAAGGTTTCGCACTGGCCCTTCGGCTCGCCCGATCGAAGGTCTCGGTTCGAACCTCAGCGGGTCGCGGTCGAGAACGCGAACGGTGAGGTGCTTGAAGAACTCGTTCAACCAAGGTCGTCGTTCAAGGGACACACTTTCGAGACCCCTTGGAACGATTTGCAGCTCGCATACTTCGTGGGATGCGCGATGTGGACCTATATGAATACTCCATTTTTCCTCGCTCGACCAGACATTCAATCCGAAGAAATCGAGCCGTGGAAAGAAGGAGGCGAAACGTGGCGCCGCATGAGAGTCCGCTTTCCAACAGATATCGCGACCCACAGTACAGAGCAGACACTGTACTTCGATCAGCAAGGATTGTTGAAGAGGCACGACTACCACGTCGAGATCAGCGGCGACATAGGGGCGGCACACTACGTCTCCGAGATCAAGGACTTCTCTGGCATCGTCTTTCCGACGAAGCATAGGATCTTCGGTCTCCAGCCGGACGGCCATGCCGCGCCCGAACCATTGGTCGTCTCGATCGACATTGATCAGCTCGTCCTTTTCTACGAAACATGGTGTCGTTTGCCGCGACCAGCGTAGGGAGAGTCAGGGATTCTTTCGGAGGATTTGTGCCTTCTTCAAAGTGGACGAGACGTGATTTTCTGGAGACCTCGCTGAAAACTGGAGCGGTTGTCGCTACGGTTCCGGCCGTCCTGCAGGGCCAAAATTCACAAGAAGACGCAGTAGCAACGGCCGGGTCGAACATTGAGAGCGCGGTCCCGATCACGCTACGCATTAACGGCACGGACCGCCGACTTCGCGTCGATCCACGGACGACGCTGCTGGATTGCCTGCGTGAGACCGTTGCTCTCACCGGAACGAAGAAGGGTTGTGACCACGGGCAATGCGGCGCATGTACAGTCCATGTGAACGGTCGGCGCGTGAATTCATGCCTTAGCCTCGCCCTGATGCACGACCGGGAAGAGATCACAACCATTGAGGGCCTCGGCTCGCCCGATGCATTGCATCCGATGCAGGCGGCATTCGTTGCCCGCGACGGGTACCAGTGCGGATATTGCACTTCAGGGCAGATCATGTCGGCGGTTGCGTTGCTCAGGGAACCCTGCGGTCCCGACGACGCGGCGGTGAAGGAACTGATGAGCGGCAACATCTGCCGCTGCGGGGCCTATGCCAATATCGCGGCCGCGATCCAACAAGTTCGCAAAAACACCTAGCCACGCACAGGAGCAATTCTTATGCAGACCTTCGAATTCATCCGGCCAGCAGATCCTGCGGCGGCAGTCACCACCGCCGCTCAGGCGAAAACGGCTCAGCAGGGCGCGGATGTGCGGTTCGTTGCAGGCGGCACGACGCTGCTGGATCTGATGAAGCTGAACGTAGAAACGCCTGTGCGGGTCCTCGACATCAACCGTCTACAGCTTGACAGGATTGAAAGCACGCCTGACGGCCGCCTGAAGATTGGCGCCACCGTTCGCAATTCAGACCTCGCCCACCATCCGACGGTGCAACGAGATTACTCAGTACTGTCGCAGGCCATTCTCAATGGCGCCTCGGCACAACTCCGCAACATGGCAACGACTGCCGGAAATCTGCTGCAGCGAACTCGCTGCATGTACTTCCGCGACACAGCAATGCCCTGCAACAAGCGCGAGCCCGGGACTGGCTGCCCCGCCATTACAGGCAGCAACCGCATGCTCGCCATCCTGGGCACAAGCGAACATTGCATCGCCACGAACCCGTCGGACATGTGCGTGGCGATGGCGGCATTGGAGGCAACGATCCACGTGCTGGGAGCGAAGGGTTCACGCGCGATCCCGATGGGTGACTTTCATCTTTTACCTGGCAGCACACCAAACCGCGAAACGGTTCTTGAGCCGGGCGATCTCATCACGCACGTGACCCTCCCGCCGCCTATTGCTGGAAGCAAGCAGATATATCTGAAGCTCCGCGATCGGGCTTCGTACGAATTCGCGCTGGCGTCGGCCGCCGTTGTGATCACGGTCGCGAGCGGGAATGTGACGAAGGCTCGCATTGCCCTCGGCGGCGTGGGCACCAAACCATGGCGGTCGCCCGAGGCCGAGGCCGCTCTTGTTGGTAAACCCGCCAACACGGCCAACTTTCGCAAGTCGGCGGAAGCAGCCATGCGTCACGCCAAACCGCAGAGCGAGAACGGGTTCAAGATCGAATTGGCCAAGCGGTGCCTAGCGCATGCGCTGAAGATGGCGGTGGAAGCCTAGTTTCACGAGGGAGCGTACATGCAGACAACACAAGAAACACCCGTCGTTTCTCCGGTTGGTCGTGACACGCCTCGCGTGGATGGTCCGCGCAAAGTGAGCGGCCTGGCGCAGTACACCTCGGACTTCCACTTCCCCGGGTTGCTATATGCCGCACCCGTCGAGGCCACGATCGCCAATGGCAGAGTGGTCAAGCTCGACACTGCCGCTGCAGAGAAGATGCCCGGCGTACGCGCGATTTTTCTTCGCGAGAACATCGGAAAAATCTTCCGCTCAACCCCGGAACGGGGATTCGGCGGCATCTGCGAGGAGCGGCGTCCGCCGTTCGAGGACGATGTGGTTCGGTATTACGGCCAGTACATCGCGCTCGCTGTGGCGGAGACGTTCGAGACCGCCAAGGGTGCTGCCGATGCGGTTCGCGCGACGTACGCCAAGGAGAAGCCGAACGTCGAGACACACCTTGAAGCCGACGACGATCCTGACGTAGTTCTCACGACCTATGGCCCGCGCAAGCGACTGCAAAGCCAGCGCGGGGACGCCGAGAGCGCGTTCGCAACCGCGCCGGTCAAACTAGACCAGATTTACGTCACGCCGGCCGAGACGCACAACCCGCTTGAGCTGCACGCGACCACCGCGATCTGGGAGGGCTCGACGTTGACGCTGTACGAGTCGTCGCAAGGAGTCGTCAACCTCCGGGGCGTGCTCGCGCAAATGTTCGGCTTGCCGAAGGAGAACATTCGCGTCATCGCGAAGTTCCTGGGCTCCGGGTTCGGCGGCAAGCTGTATCCATGGACGAATTGTGCACTCGCGGCGGCCGCGGCACGGCAGTTGGGCAAACCGGTGAAACTCGTGCTCAGCCGCAAGATGATGTTCCAGACGGTCGGTCATCGCCCGCGCACTCAGCAACGCGTTCGCCTCGGCGCCACGCCCGATGGCAAGCTCGTCTCGCTGCAACACGACTATCTCTACCAACGGTCGATCCTCGATAACCACCACGAAGATTGCGGCGAGGCGACGGGATTCCAATACAGCGTGCCCAACCTGCGCGTGGCGTTCGGCCGGGCAAAGCGAAACGTCGGCGCAGGGGCCGACATGCGCGGCCCCGGCCGCGTGCCGGGACTCTACGCGACCGAGTCCGCGATGAACGAACTGGCCGATCAACTCAAGATTGATCCGGTCAAACTCCGGGTCATCAACGAGCCGAAAATCGACGAGTCATTGGGCGTTCCGTTCTCGTCGCGCCATTTGCTCGAGTGCTTAGAACTCGGCGCGGAGAAGTTCGGCTGGTCCAGGCGCTCGTCTGAGGTCGGCTCGATGAAGCGCAACGGCTTAACGTTGGGCTGGGGAATGGCTGGCTGCTCGTGGGTCGCCGGGCGATTCTCCGCTGCGGCGAGCGTGCAATTGCGCGATGACGGCACGGCCCGCGTCGCAAGTGCTACGCAGGACATCGGAACCGGCATGTACACGGTCCTCGCACAACTTGCCGCGCAGAAGACCGGCGTGCCGCTGGAGAAGGTCGAGGTAGCGCTCGGCGATACGGTGTTGCCCGAAGGCCCGCTCTCGGGCGGCTCGTTGGCGACCGAATCGGTGGTCCCGGCTGTTTTCGCGGCGGCCGACGACGCAATCGCATCGCTGCTGACCATCGCAACGATTACATCCGGCTCGCCGTTCGAACACCGCCGTCCCACAGATCTGGCATTCGAAGGTGGCCAGGTCTTTGTGAAGGCTGATGGCACCGGCAAAGGTGTGCCGTTCGATGATTTGCTCCGCCGCGCCAACCTTCGCATAGTCACTGGCAGCGGTAAATCCGAAGCGGCCTTCGGCAATCCCAAGCCGAAGTACTCGACGCACTCGTTCGGTTGTCACTTCGTCGAAGTTACTTGGCAGCCGGAGATCGCGCGGCTGCGCGTCAGCCGGGTTGTGTCGGTCATGGATGCGGGCCGAATTATCAATCCCCTGGCCGGACGGAATCAGATCCAGGGTGCGGTGGTGATGGGAATCGGCATGGCGCTCTTAGAGCACACGACTTACGATCCGCAGAATGGCGCGCCGATCAATAGTAATCTGGCCGACTACGTGGTGGCGGTGAACGCCGACGCGCCGCCGATCGAGGTGCATTTCCTCGACTACCCCGACAAAGAAATTAACGAGGTTGGGGCACGCGGGATCGGCGAGATCGGCTTGACCGGCATAGCTGCAGCGATAACGTCGGCGGTCCACCATGCAACCGGTGTTCGCGTGCGGGAACTGCCGGTGAAGATCGAGAATTTGTTGGTGTGAAATTGGAGTGATCCGCAGACTGGGAGGAAATTCACGATGAACGAGCTGCTTTCCAAAATTCTTGATGCCCACGGTGGCATGGAGCGCTGGAATGGGTACAAAAGGGTTGACGCAACGATTGTGAGCGGCGGCGGGTTCTTTCCGCTCAAGGGAGTGCCCCAGGACCCAAGCCCGCGCAACATGACCGCATGGTTACACGAGGAACGCTCGTCAGTCTGGCCTTACGGGGCTCCCGATCAGCGGACGATGTTCACGCCAGATCGGATCGCCATCGAGAAGCTCAATGGCGAAGTAGTTGCGGAGCGCCGTGCGCCTAAGGACTCGTTCGCCGGCCACCAAATGAACACGCCTTGGGACGCGCTCCAACGTGCCTATTTCAATGGCGAAGCCGTGTGGACCTATCTCACCACGCCCTTTCTGCTTGCCATGGATGGCGTGCAGGTCGAGGAAACCGACGCCTGGCAGGAGGGTAAAGAGACGTGGCGAGTATTGCGCGCATACTTTCCTGGTTCAATCGAGACGCACAGCCTCATTCAGGATTTTTTCTTCGGAGAGGATTTGATGCTGCGCCGCCACGACTACAGCGTGAATATCGCAGGCGGTTTTAAAGCGGCGCAGTTGACTTCGGATTATGTGGTGGCCAACGGCATTCATTTGCCAAGCAAGCGACGCGCCTACACCCGCGGACCCGATCGCCGGCCGATCCTGGAAATGCTGATGGTCGCAATCGATTTCAGCGAGGTGCGGTTCGAAACGTAAGTTGCGACAGCAGGCAGGGCGAAGGCACCCTCCTCTACGAACGAATCGCGGCATCATCCGCCGGGCTCAGAGCGAAGGCTCGCGAGTGAAGAGCTGGTGATTCATGAAAAATGAAAGGTTCGGATTATGGGAAAACTTACAGGAAAGATTGCCGTCATCACTGGCGGCAATAGCGGCATCGGACTGGCGACTGCGAGGCGGTTTGTATCCGAGGGTGCATTCGTCTTCATCACTGGTCGGCGTCGGAATGAGTTGGATAAGGCGGTAGCGACCCTCGGCTCCGGGGTTGCGGGAGTTCAGGGAGATATATCAAATCTGGATGACCTCGACCGGATGTTCGCAACCGTGCAGGCAGAGAAGGGGCATGTGGACGTACTGTTCGCTAACGCAGGGATCGGCACTAGGAGTCCTTTGGGCGCAATCACTGAGGAGCAGTTCGACAAAGTTTTCGATGTGAACGTCAAAGGAACCTTGTTTACCGTGCAAAAGGCGCTTGCGCTGATGCGGCCTGGCGGCTCCATCATCCTCGCTGGATCGACTACAGGTTCTATGGGAACGCCCGCTTTTAGCGTGTACGGCGCTACCAAGGCGGCTATCCGTAATTTTGCTCGAAGCTGGGCGCTGGACCTGAAGGGTACAGGCATCCGGGTCAATGTGCTCTCGCCGGGGGCTACAACGACGCCAGGTCTTCTCAATGGACTGGCGAAGACGGGAATGCAAGAAGCTCTTCTTGCCGGCCTTGCCAGTCAGGCACCACTTGAACGCGTAGGCAACCCGGACGAAACGGCTGCTGTGGCCTTGTTCCTCGCCTCCGATGACAGCAGCTTTATGACAGGAAGCGAAGTGTTCGTCGATGGTGGTCTGGCGCAGGTCTGATTCAGTGTGAGAGGTCCGCGCCATTTATCTCGCTCGAAATAGCGAATCAATAACGGAGGTCACTGATGATTTCTTTCATATCGGGAGGAATTGAGCAAATGAAACTGTTGAAGCGAAGTGACGTTTTCCTGACATTCATCGTTGCGGTGCTATTGAACGCTGGAATGCTTCTCCGCAGCCCCGCTCAGACCACGCCCACGTCTCAAAGCTCGTCGCTAGGTAGCGGTGATTCGACGCAGATCAAAATAGCCCGTGCGATGTCTGCCGGCCCGGCAGACGTCGCCAAGACAGCCAGGATCATCGACACTGACGCGCAGGGCAAGATGATAGTTTTGCGCGAGGGCAACAGCGGCTTCACCTGCATGCCGGGAAATCCTAAAGCTGTTGGCGAACCGCCCATGTGTGTCGATGGGGCCGCCATGCAGTGGTACGATGATGCCAAAGCTCACAAACCGAAACCTACGAACACGATCCCCGGCATTACCTACATGCTGGCCGGTGCCACCCAGCGCAGCGATTCAGACCCCCACGACACAACGAGTATGCCGATCGAGATAGGTCCCCACTGGATGATCATGTGGCCGTTTGATCCAAAGACCACCGGGCTGCCGACCTCACACAAGCCAACCGGTGCCTACATCATGTGGGCCGGATCGCCGTACGCGCATGTGCACATCATGGGGCGTCCATAAAAGAACGCAATAACGTCAATGCTAAGGAATCATCATGAAGAAGTTCTCTTTCCTAGTACTGATCGCCGCTGTCGTCACGTTTGCTCAGTCGCCACCATCGGGCAAGTCGAAGTCTGATGCAGAAAAGATCACATCCGCTATGCAGGCAGGTCCAAAGTTTGTTACGCAAAGTGCAACCGTGCTCGACTATCCGACTTCGCCCGACGGCGAGTACCGCGTTCTGCGGGCCGGAACTAATGGATGGACCTGTCTTCCGGGTTATGCCGAAGCTGCCCACGATGAGCCCGGCTGCTTTGACCAGGTTTTTCTGCAGTTCATCAAGGACAGCATGGCTCGCCGCACCCCCAACGTGCAGCGCATCGGAATTTCATACATGTACGGTGGCAAGTGGGTGCGCAACAAGTCGCACGCGATGGGAAGCGGCGCTGAATTCCACGTCGGGCCCCACATCATGATCATCGGCCTTGATCAAAAGACGCTTCAGACATTGAATCATGACGCATCGAATGGTGAGCCTTACGTCAATAATCTTCCGGGCGGCTCCGAGTTGTATCTGGTGATACCGATTCGTGAATGGGATGATGCGCAAGCAAGCCGCGCCGTTGGTGCAACACACCGATAATTCTCGGGGAAGTGAGCGTGCGACAGAAGAAAAATAACGATGAAGAGACCGTTTCGGACCACGAAATCTGGTCGACCATTCGCTATCTTGATCCGGACGCACAGACCAAGGCGAGTAACATCGCGGTTGTCGTTACTCTAATAGCGATTTTCTCGATTTGCCTGGCTTGTATTGTGCTTCGCCTTCGCGGATTGTGAGATTAACGCCACAGAGTCTCATGAAAGAGCCTTTTATAAAAACTAAGTTCAAGAAGGAGAAATGTGATGTCCGCCGTCCCCCAAGCCGCAACTCAACGTCCGCCGTTGCCGCCATTTACACGCGAAACCGCTATTCAGAAGGTTCGACTGGCAGAAGATGCCTGGAACTCTCGTGATCCAGAAAAGGTGTCCCTGGCTTACACAGTTGACTCACGCTGGAGAAACCGCTCGGAATTTGTGAACGGAAGACAAGATATCGTCGCGTTTCTCAGACACAAATGGACGAAGGAGCTTGACTATCGGCTGATCAAAGAGCTCTGGGCGTTTGAGGGGAACCGTATCGCGGTGCGCTTAGCCTATGAATGGCACGATAACGCCGGAAATTGGTTTCGCTCGTATGGCAATGAGAATTGGGAATTCGATGAGAGCGGCCTGATGCGCTTGAGGTTGGCTTCCATCAACGATCTGCCAATCAAGGAGACGGAACGCAAGTACTACTGGGCACAAGGGCGCCGTCCGGATGATCATCCGGGACTAAGCGATTTTGGCTTCTAGGACCAAATCCATTCACGTGCAGGCAAGCGCATACATGAAAAATTCAGCTGAATTTGGGTCGGACGCCCGTGGATATCACGACGGCTGGCGCCAGGCCAGGCGAAGGTTGCTTCAAAGATGGCCAACGTTGGACTGAAGCTGTATCGAAAAGAATTCTTCCCGAGGTTCGGAATGAAGATAATTGTATTTTGCCTTTTCGTTGCTCTCACAGCGGGCGCTCAGAGCGCGACTGAACACCTGCCTGGAACGGACGCTGAGAAAATTGCGGACGCACTGAGGGCCGGACCAAACTTCATAACCGACGACGCGACTGTCGTGGATTATCCGGCCAGCAAGGGCGGCGAATTTCGAATTCTCCGTAAGGGTACCAGTGAATGGACTTGCCTCCCGGGTCCACCGCCCGGCTCCAAGCATGACGACCCAGGATGTTTCAATAGAGTTTTTTTTCAGTGGCTGAAGGATGGCCTTGCCGAACGGCCGCAGCACATCGATAGACTTGGCATTGCCTACATGTATATGGGTCAATGGGTTCCGGGCGCGTCCGGCGGGGAGTTTCACGTGGGAGCCCACATTATGGTGGTAACTCCGCATCCAGACGACCTCCAGGGTTTCACCCACGGCGGGTGGAATGGCACCTACATCATCCATTTACCCGGCCCCGATCAGGCCGATAAATGGTTTTTAGTTATACCAATTCATCAAGCTGATAAGCAGTGAGGGTGCGATGCACTTGTCGTTCAGGCGGAACGAAACACAGGCGAGATAATATGCCGCCCTTATTGATGCCGGTGCTCGACAACGAGGGGGTGCTGGCAACTGAAAAGGCTCGACAGGAAGTTGATCGCTCTCGCGCTGCACGCTACAGGTCAAGAAGCCTGACGCGACGGAGGCTTGATTCATGAACCCCTTGCGACTATGCAGACGCGCCATGACCGTAACGCGCGTGGTGATTCTCAGTTTCTTTCTCTCTACCGCATGTACGTACGGGCAACAACACCACACGAGAGACGACATGCAAACAAGCACGAAGAGCTCTCGTGGGACTCAAGAACGAAGTGAAATCGCTGCTCAAGCGGATGCATGGTTTGAAAATTACCGCTTTCATGATGGTGAGATACTGCCCCGCGTGCGCATCCATTACGCCACTCTTGGCAGTCCTCATCGCAATGCCCAAGGGCAAATCGATAATGCCGTACTCATAATCCACTGGACGGGCGCCGACGGAAACACGCTCTTAAGCAGAAACTACATGCAAGCTCTTTTCGCTCCTGGTCGGCCACTCGATGCGACTCGCTACTTCCTGATCCTCCCCGACAATGTGGGACATGGAAAATCAAGTAAGCCGAGCGATGGATTAAAGGCAGCATTCCCAAAGTATGGCTACGCAGACATGGTGGACCTGCAACATCGTCTGGTTACCGAAAAGCTCGGCATCGAACATCTTCACGCCATTCTCGGAATGTCGATGGGCGGAATGAACGCATGGCAGTGGGCCGAGGCATATCCGAACGCCATGGACGGCGTCATGCCTGTCGTGTCGATGCCCATTCCGATCTCCGGCCGCAACATGCTCTGGCGCCGCATCGTAATTGACGCGATCCGCTCCGATCCTCAGTGGAACGGTGGCAACTATACTTCGCCGCCCCAAGGCTGGCTGAATGCTTTTCCATTGATGCGAATGATGCTCGACGGCGTACCGCATCTTCAGGTTCTCGTGCCTGATGGTTCTGCGGCAGATCGTTTCATCGCTGACGCACGGAGTCAGGCGATGTCTGTGGACGCTAACGATATTCTCTATTCGCTTAGTTCGTCAGCGGACTACGACCCACAGCCTGGACTGACAGCAATAAAGACCAAGGTGTACGCGCTTAACTTTGCAGACGATGAGTTCAACCCGGCGGAACTTCACGTTCTGAAGGAACTAATGCCAAGGGTTCGCAAAGGCCGATTTATCGTTCAGCCGGGCTCGGCGGAGTCGTTTGGGCACTTGACGATGGCGCATCCCGAGCTCTGGTCAGAACAGGTTGCCGAGTTTATGCGGTCGCTCGGAGATGAAACCTTACAAAGCGCAATCGAAAAATAAAAAGCATTTAGGGAGAAATATGATAGACCACGTTATTCTCACAGTCAGTGACTTCAAGCGTTCAGTCGCTTTCTATGCCGAGGCTCTGAAGGCGCTTGGGATCACAACCTTTACAGACTACGAAGGCAAAGACGGACACCCAGACTTGAAAGGTTTTGGTGATGGCAAAAGATATTTTTTCTGGCTCAAAGAAGGGAAGCCCGATCCTCAGGCTGTTCACGTCGGATTTGTAGCGAAAGACCATTCCGAAGTAGATGCATTCTACAGGGCCGCTTTAGCAGCTGGAGGAAAGAGTAAGGCATCCCCTCAAGCCCGTCTCGAATACTATCCTGGCTATTATGCGACCTGGGTGCTTGATCCTGACGGCCACGATATTGAGGTCGTCAATAAAAGCTAGCCGCCGACAGAATATTGTTCACCAAGGTGGGGCAACTTCCTGCTGGCTCAACACCTCTAGATCTCGTTCTTCTTTCACGCCCTATACAGAACATTTGAATTAGATTCCCTTCTTGCTCGGGACATTGGTGAGCCTTGTACCACTCCAGTCCGGTTGATGATCCCTTGGCTTGAGGTTAGGCTTCAGGGCTAACTGAATCTTGACAGATTGTCAGTACTGGGCGAAATCAAACTCCGGAGGGTTGAAACGTTGTACGATTACTGTACGAAACCAAAAACGCGCTTCTAAATAATTGATTCTAAATGAGTTTTTGGTGCGGAAGGGGGGATTTGAACCCCCACGCCTTGCGGCGCCACCCCCTCAAGATGGTGTGTCTGCCAGTTCCACCACTTCCGCACGCTGTAAAAGCCATGTACTCAATATTTTAGCAAGACCGGCGTCTGAGGGCGTATCCATCTGCACCGGATTTTGCACTGACCTTTGCATTCTACACGAGTCTCCGGCCGCGGCAGTATCCCAACGCACAAACAATTTCTCGATCGATCCCCGCGTGGGTGCAACGTGTGAACGGTCGTGTTGATGTTATCGTGTCCGGCTGCGTACTGCAATTTAAACGGGTCTGTGTACTCGCCGGCCGCCTCCATGGGCACTTGAAGAGCGGGGAAAGTCGAACCGGTTCTCCGGACGTTAGCAAGTGATGCGGCGATTAGTTTGCCGATGAACACATTGTCATCTTCCGGAAAGGTCGTCGTAATATTGCGAACATATCGTGTTGTGGTACGCCTCTAGAGACCGCAAGGTCAGCACGCATCGGAAAGGATCAGGTGGAGGATGAGGAATATCTTTCGCAACCGACTTGGCCGTGTGGCTGGCCTCGTTTTGTTTGTGTCATTGCCCTTCGCGTTCGCTCCCTGTCTGTTGGCTCAGACCGCTGGAATGGGAGCATTGACGGGCAAGGTTGTCGATACCTCCGGTAACGCGGTGGCGAATGCCGCCGTGACTGCGACCAGCGCGGGCGGCCAGGTGCGAGGCACAACTACAGCCACGGATGGCTCTTATAAATTTGACGGTCTGCCACCGGGCAACTACCAGATGAAGTTTGAGGCCGCCGGCTTCAAGACGTTGGAGATCCCCTCTGCAACAGTCAACGGGGCCGATACGCTGGTTCTGGACGAAAAGCTGGAAACCGCCGAACCCGCACCGGTGCAAAACGATAATTTGCCGAACGCACCATCCAGCAGTGCGACGGCGCCTTCGCTTTCGGACCTGGGCCTTTCTCCAGAGCAGACTCAGGGAAATGCACGTGAACAGGCGTTGCTCGATAAGCGGACACACATGCTTAAGATTCATCAACGGATGGGTCTGATCACGACCATTCCTTTAATCGCCACGGTTGTAACGTCTCTCAATGCCGGCGGCAAGAGCACCAGTACAACCTCGCGCGATCTGCACACGGCCCTGGGCGGCCTGACCGGCGATTTGTACGGCATAACAGCTTACTATGCAATTCGTGCGCCTCGTGTGCCTGGCACGGAAACCCGCGGCCCGATTCGTTTTCACAAGGCCATGGCTTGGATTCATGGACCCGGAATGATTCTCACGCCGATTCTTGGGATTATGGCCTTTAATCAAAAAAATAATGGCGAGAAAGTTCACGGGATTGCGTCTGCGCATGCACCAGTGGCGATCGTCACTGCCGGAGCGTATGCGGCTGCTCTGCTGTCGGTTTCAGTTAAGTTCTAAACAAAGTTTATGAATCATAAAATGCTCATTGCCTTCTTGCTCCTGGCGTTGCCTGCTGCTGGAGCAGACAGCCAATGGCTACTTCAAAGCAGCACTCTGACGTACCACGTATCGCACCCACTCCACCAGACTGAGGGTGTAAGTCATGCGGCGAAGGGCAAGGGCGTTTGTCACGCAGGCCAGTGCGAATTCTTGATCGCGGTATCAGTTAAATCTTTTGATTCCGGAGACAGCAACCGCGATCTTCACACGCTTCAGGTCACGCGTGGAGCCGAGTTTCCGCTGGTTACCGTGCGCACTCGCCTGCCTGAATCAGCCGCCGCATCGACAACCATCAATGCCGATCTGCAGATTCAGTTCGCCGGCCAGTCTGCCGAGTACAAGCAGATTCCCTTCAAACTGGAAAGACAAGGCGAGAACATTCACATCACGGGAACAATTCCAGCTACGCTTTCGGGTTTCAAAATCGATCCGCCATCGCTGCTGACGATGCCGGTGAAGAACGAAATTCCTGTGCGTGTGGATATGACTTGGCATCCGCAGTGAAGTGGATCGACTAGGAAATGTTTCCCTGGGCCTGCTGGAGAACATTTGAAACGGCATTCTCGACAGCGGTCGGCTTGTGCCGGTTTGGACGTGTCAGCAGTTTCCTGCATCCCACCTGGAGGTGTAAAGTCTTGAACGGGCGGGAATCTCCGATGCGATTGTTGGTGGTAGAAGACGACATATCCATTCAGCAGTTCCTTAAGCGGGCGCTGGTAGAGGCCGGATATCAAGTTGATACGGCCACCATGGCAAAAACGGGCGAAGCCATTGCCCTAGAAGGTATTCACGATGCTTTCATCATCGATCTAGGACTTCCAGACATGGACGGACTGGACTTAATTGCTCGCTGCCGCGCCCAAGGCAGTTCAGTGCCGGTTTTAATCCTTTCTGCCCGGCGTTCTGTAGACGAACGTGTGCGAGGCCTGGAGCAGGGCGGAGACGACTACCTCACAAAACCATTCGCCCTGCCGGAACTCCTCGCAAGGTTGAGAAATCTTCTACGTAGGTCCGTTGTCCCTCAAGCTGAATCCGTGCGCCTCAAAGCTGCCGACTTGCAGCTTGATTTGGTTCGTCGTGAAGCGCGACGGGGCGATCATTTACTTCAACTCACCCCACAGGAGTTTTCTCTTCTGGAATATCTTTGCCGCAATGAAGGGCGAGTGGTAACCCGGACCATGATTCTGGATCATGTCTGGCGCATGCGGATTGACCCCGCAACCAACGTCGTGGACGTCCACATCTATCGTCTCCGAAGTAAAGTGGATCATGACACCTTGCGGCCGCTGATTCACACGATTCGCGGCGTTGGCTATGTTCTCAAACATGCATAGGGACCTGCGCACGACCGCAGCTTGGCGGATTTCGATTTGGACAACCCTGGCGTTCGCGCTCGGAACCGCAGGAGCCTTTTCCATAGTTTATTTCCTTGTCGCTCAGGGTCTGCGAGAGAGGAGCGACACTTGGCTGAGTGGCGAGGCTGAGGTTCTAGCTCAAGTTTCAGCTGACACGCCGAGCGACCGCCTCTATAAGAGCATAGTTCGAGAGGTGGCTGAACTTGCTGCGCAGGAGGTGCCTGATGAGCGCAATGCCCGCGGCGAAAGTCTGAACTCCGTATTTTTCTTGGCAACAAACCCTAATAATAGTGCCGATAGCCCGTTGTGGGTTGGTCCGAGTTCCAAGGATGCTTTTATTTCCGCAATTCAGCGCGCAGCGTTAACTCCAGGACCGCCGAAGTCGATAAAAGTCGAAGGGTATCGGCAAACGTTTCGAGTCGTGGCCAAGGCTCAAAATGGAAAGAATGTTTATCTAGGACTCTCCGATCATGGCGCCATACATCTGCTACACACATTGGCCCGTCGCTTTCTCATGCTTTGGGGCGGCATGTTCCAGCTGGGCTTCGTAATTTCCTACTGGAGCGCACGCCGTACTCTGCATCGGGTTGAGCGAATTACGGAAACTGTCGCGCGAATTGGCACCGAGGGCTTACAGGAACGTCTGCCCGAGCCTGTGAATTCGGATGAGATTTCGCGGCTGGCGAAGACTTTCAATCGCATGCTGGACCGGCTCCAGTCTTCTGTAAATCAGCTTCGCACCGTTACTGGCGGTATCGCGCATGATCTCAAAAGCCCGGTCACCTTGATTCGTGGAACGCTGGAATCTGCATTATGTAATGAAGGAAATGAGAAGTGGCGCGACTCCGTGGGAGAAGCGATCGAAGACCTCGACAGGCTCTTGCAGTTGCTGAACACAACGCTGGATCTCGCCGAAGCGGAGGCCGGTGCGCTTCACATCGATCGCGCTCCAGTCGACTTCTCCGATGTCGTGCGACAACTGGTTGATATTTATCAACCCGCAATGGCCGAGCACGATCATGAAGTAACGACTGAACTCGAAAAGCATGTCGTAGTGGACGCTGATGTGACTTTGCTGAATCGTGCAGTAAGCAATCTGCTTGAAAATGAATTGACTCATCTGCCGGAGGGATGCCGAGTCAAAATCCGGCTCCGTTCGCATCAAGGATCAGCAGCACTTGTGATTGAAGACGATGGTCCGGGATTTCCACCTGAAATCGGCAATCAGGCTTTCAAGCGATTCGTGAAGGGAAAACATTCTCCCGGTCACGGTCTGGGACTGGCCTTTGTGGATGCAGTCGCCCAGGCGCATGGCGGCTGCGCGCAGGTCTCCGGCCGGCCGGAAGGCGGCGCCGTTATCACCTTGTTGCTTCCCATTAGCGTGCTCCAGACGGCGTAGCGCGATATTCTTGCAGGCCATCAATGTTTAAACACCTTGTTGCGCACGTCTGGCCAGAACTCTTTTGTCACGTTGAAGAACGCATCAAGGGCTATTTGTTGTCCCCACTTGTTTGCGGTATTTCCAAACGATCGATCCGCGGCCGGATAGTAAAGGTTGGAAATACCCGCGGCTACAGCGTTTCCGGCCAGTTCCGATGTGTTGAAATGGTTGTGGCCATCGTCGCCCCGGGTGATAAATTCCCGGCTTATGGCGTATTCGGATCGCTTCCAAAAGCCGCCTGTCCCTTTTACGAAGTAGCGGGGGTCCTGATGGAGGGCAATCGGCAATAGGCCCTCGGTCATGATGTTGCCAATTGCCTGATCTGCGAAAGCACCGCCGTAGTATTTGCCAAACCCTTGCGCCCCAGTGCCGAAAGATGTGTACTGACGCTCCGCCATTGAGATGCCAGCAAAAATACCTGCCACTAAAAATGCTGAGGGATCGAAAGAGTCGTCCAATGAAACTTTCATCTTTTCGGCAGGCGTCAAAGGTTTGGTTACTGCCGAGTTCTCATCTGAACGGTAGTTGGGGATGATCCAGAAGATGTGGTTCTTACTCGGTTCATGTTGTCGATCGCGTTGTGCAGGGTTCGATGGAACCGTTTGAGTTTGACGCGCACTCGGAGCATCCGGCAGCGTAGATGCTTCCTGACAAAGGGCCCTGACGCCTCCGGAAAGAAAACTAAGTGAGATCAGAGCACGGAAAATGATTGGAACAAATGAACACGTTGTTGGCCTCCGCATACTATCCTTGATGCAAGTTGGTGCGCCTTATAAGAGAACATGAACAACTTGTCATCTGCTTGCCACGCCGAATTCATTATATAACTGATAATCTTCCTCATGGGACGTCGAGATTCTGATCAGAGTTTAAGGTGCCTACATCTTGCAATTACGTTTCTACTACTAACTTTTCTCTTGGCCGCACCTCTCACCCGTGCTCAAGACAACTACGAAATTCAGGTGTACGGATCTGATCTGGTCGATCCTGGGCACACCATGGTTGAACTCCACAGCAATTTCACAATCGATGGCTCCAAGACAATGGTGAATGGGGTTTATCCCACCAATCATGCAGAGCATGAAACTGTGGAGATCACTCACGGCTTCAATGACTGGTTCGAGTGCGGCTTTTACATATTCACTTCGATAAGTGAGGGCCAGAACTGGCAATGGGTAGGAGATCACATTCGGCCGCGCGTCGCCATTCCGAAGAAATGGCACTGGCCCGTGGGAGTGAGCCTCTCGAATGAAATCGGCTACCAGAGGCGGCAATATTCCGTAGACACCTGGACCTGGGAAATCCGTCCCATCGTGGATCAAAAGGTAGGCCGATGGTATTGGTCCCTGAACCCCACGCTTGACCGGTCTTTCCACGGCGTGAGCGTGAACCAGGGCGTTGTTTTTTCTCCAAACTTCAAATTCAGTTACGATCTCACACCGAAAGTTGCGGGAGGTCTCGAATACTACGGCTCGGCGGGACCGGTGACAGGGTTCGATGCGATTTCACAACAACAGCATCAGATTTTCCCCGCAATTGATTTGAATATCGCGCCTCAGTGGGAAATAAATTTCGGACTTGGGGTGGGCCTCACGGGCGCAACCGACCACCTGATTGCGAAGATGATTCTGGGTTATCGCTTTAATTTCTGAATAATGAAAGACAGGAGCGCACAAGTGATAAAGGGTATCGTACTCGGTTTCATTCTGGCCATTGCGATTTCAGTGGGTTGTGTCTTCCTTTACTTTTCTGCCGGCTTGGCTCCGGTGGCAACGGCAGATCCGCCTATGCCCTTTGAGAAAAAGTTCGCGAATATGGCCCTGGATGCACATATCGAGAAGCAACATATTCCTCCCTCTTCTGTGCCCGCGGACGAACCTAATTTTCTTGCCGGCGCCAGCGTATACAAACAGCACTGTGCTTTGTGTCACGGACTTCCGGGGCAGCCACCCATGGACTATGCGACAACGATGTTTCCCAAACCCCCGCAATTGTTCCGTGGCAAGGGTGTTACCGATGACCCGGCGTCGGAGAGTTACTGGAAGGCAGCCAATGGAATTCGACTTTCGGGGATGCCCTCCTTCAAGAACAAGCTAACCGACACTCAGCTATGGCAGGTAAGTGAGCTACTCGCGCATGCGAACGAAATTCCTGATTCCGTAAAGAAGGTGCTTATTTCAGATTTATCGACGTTACCATCGGCACCTCCCGTTCATTGAGCGCCGGAATGACGGCACTTGACTTTTCCGCCGATGTCGGATTGCTGGCTGTTTTTCTGTCGACGGCAAATATCTGTCTTGGACTGCTAATCGCGGTTCGTTATAGTCCGTCGCGGCTGTGGCCTCATCGGCGAATCAATATCTTCGCGGTACACAACTGGACCGCATACGTCCTTCTAGCGTCAGTGTTGACCCACCCCGTCATATTACTGTTTTCAACGCAGACTCATTGGCGTCTGTTGGACTTGGCCCTTCCAATATGGTCTCCCGTTCAACCGATCGAGAATACTGTCGGCGCCGTGAGCGTATACCTGATCGTGGTAGTCATACTCACGTCGTATTTTCGCCTTCGGCTGGGGCGGAGCCGATGGAAGCTTTTCCATTACCTTGTCTATGTAGCCGGTATTTGCACCTTCATTCACGGTATCCTTGCGGATACCGACTTGAAGGGGCACCCAATTGATCCGCTGGATGGAGAGAAGTTATTTATTGAATTGTGCTTTTTAATCGTAATGCTGACGGCGGTTTGGGCTTGGCGCTATCGATTGCGTAAGGATCGCGAGGAACGGGCGCTCAAAATCGGCCGATATCGAGGATTCGAGGATGCAAACGCGAGCGATTGATCACGCCCCTGAGAAATTAGTTCCGCTTATTCGGGGTAACGGGAAAGTGAAAGCCGGTTTTCGAAAAGTTGTATTCGAAATACGCGTAAGGATAGCTGTAATCGTGCCCCAGCGTGGTGGTGTTGAGAAATTGTCCGGCGAACATGCGCGCATAACCAAAGCCAAAGTTCAATCCTTTATTCACCACGTATTCGGCAATCGCATCGAATTCGTTGCCGATGTGCCGGCTCGCGCCGGGGCGAGCCGCAACCGCAATGGCTCCGCTGCTGGCATAGAAGTTGTCATTTGACGTGGCCAACCAGTAACTTTCAAATTGCTGCGTGATTTTCCACTTTTTCGTGGGCTCCTCTTCCACTCCGATTCGGAAATGCACCAGGTTCCGGCGGCCGACCTCATCGGCAAAGCCCAACTTGTTGTGATTCGAAGGATAGAGCTGGTCAAAGGTATTCCACTCGTGGCCCTTCGGATTTTTCGTTCCCGAGGCATAATTGCCCTCGAGAAAAACGTGAGGCGCGGCGGCGACTTTGCGAAAAGTCTTGCCAACGCTGGCGTAGCCCGCCCACGCGGCAATGGAAGACGGGCCCAGCGATCCTGTCTGTCCGTCGAACTCGGTGTCGTAATCGAAATCGGCGGGGAGATCGCCCTTCCAGTGGAGACCTATGGTGACTTCATTGAGGTGGCCACGGTTAAGCGTCTCCGAAAGTTCAGAGCTCGATGGCGCGACGCGCCATAGAACGTAAGGATCGAAGTCCGCTTTGGGGACGATGTTCTGAAAGCTTCCGTAAACTCCGTACATGTTGTTGCCCGGAAGTGCATTATGTAAGTCAGTGTTGTCGCCAGGCACTACCGAAGAAGCGAACACGCTGACTTCGTAGCCTGGATGATGAAGGTCAACCCGCGCAACGTTGAAAGTTCGACCGACGTTCAGCCACTCGGATGGGCCGATGACGCGTTCATCGCCGAAACGGAGAACTTGGCGTCCCGCCAGGGCATCCACCCAACCTGTCTCTGAACTGCCTACCTGAGGGAAAGCCTGCCAAAGGGTCCACTTGTCCTCGTACGGATTGGCATTGGCGATGTGGTGATTGAAGAAAATGCGAGAATCCTGCACTTCGCCATAAAACAGCAGCCACTCTTTCGGCTTAATACCCAGCTTCACGCGCAAGCGGTCCAAATAATAGAAATCATCCGTTCTGGCGAACCCGATCCCCGTCGGACCCTCGAGACGACCACGAAATTCCCCACCGATTCGGAACCAGCTGGGCAGAGATCGGTTCAGCTTGCGGATGGGAAACAGCCAGTCCAGGGAATCATCGTCGCCGGCCGGGTCAGATGGGGCCGGGGCGGCCGAATTAGTGCTCGATCGAGAATCCGCGTTCAAGTCAGAAACTGTTTGAGCCTTGACGCCCTGCCTCACCAGACACGAAACAAGCAAGAGAACCAGCACGATACATCTATGCATTGCAACCTTTCCATCACAGAGAGCGGGCTTTTGCTGCCGTGATCGGCGGGTACAGTTCAGTTCCATAGCCGTGACTCAGATTGCCATTCCTCGCCATATTGTTAAATCGCACGTCCGTCACCAATCGGCTATCGGCTTTTGCTCTTGTGTTCTCAAACGGATAGATAAACGGGATCTTCCGAAAGGGTTTAGTGAGAATGTGACGGACGTCGGACGTTTGACAGCGCGCGTCCGCATTTCGACGGTGACCGACTACGGACACCGGTTCTCCCCACGGCAATCTCGCAAGTCACAATTTCATTCCATTTAATGACTAACAGTCTGCTCGGCATGTAATCGGACTTTGGCAAGCGCTTTGCATCTGTGAAGCGAGAACGCCCCACGGCGGGCTTATCGTATGCAGCGATGCGCACCCCGAAGCCGGCGGTTATGAAAAATGATAGGAGGAAGTTCTGTGAAACTAATGACTAGCAAGTGGAGTGGCGTCGCGGTGTGCTGCACCGTCTACGCCATTCTTTTGGGGACTCTGCTCTTCGCAGCTTCGACAGGAACTTCTGACATCCCCGTCAACCAACAAGTAAAACTCACCGGCCTAATTCTGTCGCGCCAGGGTGACACTATTCGAATCAAAGACAAAAAATCCGGTCAATTGTTTGTCGTGAACATCACGGACAACACAAGGATTGAACGCAAGCAAGGCCATCTACGGTTCTTTCGCCACACGGACATGGATGTGACGGCACTGGTGCCGGGCTTAACAATAGAAGCCGAAGGCAGAGGCGATGCAAAGGGTCGGCTCGAAGCTGAGAAAATATCTTTCAGTCCCGACGAATTCGCAGTTGAAGTGGCCCAGCAGCAAGAGATCACAGGGAACAGAACGGCCGCAAAACAAGCTGGCGCCGAGGGGCAGCAAGGCATCGCAGGGGCGGTACAGGCGCAATCCTCAGCAGATCAGGCAATGGCCTCAGCTAGTCAATCTGGTGCAGAGGCGCAAGCCGCAGTTGCCCTCGGTGTTGCGAATGCGACAGCTTCTTCCATGTTGAACAAGCGCGTTTCGGAGTTGGACGACTACAAGAACGAGTTCCAGGTTGACGTCTTTTTTCCCAGAGATTCGGCCGTTCTGAACGAAAAAGCGAAGAAGGACCTCAACAATCTGGCTGACATTGCCAAGTCACTCGATGGCTTCATGATTGAAATCGCAGGATACAGTTCCAATACCCTGAGCAAAGAAGCGGACCAAAAGCTTAGCGAAGAACGGGCGGCAGTCGTTGCACAGTATCTTCGGGAAGTGAAGGACATTCCGATGCGACGAATCCTTGTGCCGGTCGGCTATGGAGCGACCCATCCGGCTGTCAGCAACGATAGCGCCCAGGATCGCGACCTGAACCGCCACGTAGATATCAAAGTTCTGGTGAACCAGAGTCTCGCGCAGGGCGAGTAGGTTTCACCGACCGGCCTGGTGAGGGCAAATTCTGCTATTAGGTAAAGGTGCTGTAGCAGGATCCTCATTTGGTGGGTCGAAACTGCGCAGCCACTTCGGTGGAAAGGTCAAATCTGCAAGGAGGAGAACAAAATGCTTAAGTACACAGCGCTGTTCGCGGTGGCGGGAATTCTTGCTCTCGGCGGTCCCAGTAACCCTCCCTCCGTAGCCGGATCCTGGCGAGTGGACACACGCCATTCGGATGCCCGACTTACTACTGATGCGACCACGGATTATGGAAAAACGAAAATCAACCTGGCACTCGGCTTCGCCAGGGTTAACGGAAGAATCACATTGGACGATGCTGATCCCACGAAGTCCAGTGTCGATTTTAGAATCTATCCGGCTACCTCCATGTCGCCGGTCATAGATGAAGATGGGAAGTTCCTGAATCATTGGCTCGCCAACCTGTCGAACCACACGTTGGTGTGTTTCCACTCCAAGAGGGTGGTCCGGATGCCGGACGGTCGGCTGCAAGCCACAGGCGAACTGGCCGTGACTCGGGTAGATCGTAACGTTGAGATGACCCCAAATGAAGCATATGCCGGCCCGGTCTACGGCCCACCAATGATCCACCGAGTCTCGCGCGAGGCCACTTTCGTTTTCGACCCCGCTGCCGCTGGGAGCGGGCAGAAAGATAACTTTATTAAGCTGTCGGGATCCACGAGCATGGTCCGCGAGGACTTTCCCCAACTGGTGAGCACTGTAGTCAGCACCTACTGGCCACCTTTGGTTCAGGATGAGGCCTGTCAAGTGCCGGCCGCAAATGAAGCCTACAGCGGTTCCGAATGCACAGGAACATACTTGGCAACTCCTGCGCCTCCCGAAGTGCCTCACGCAGCCAGCGGCGAGGATCTCCCTGGTCCGCCGAATTTCAACTCGCTCGTCGGGCAGCATCTAACGGTTCTCATTCACATGCGTTTGACGCCCCAGGGTGCTGCAAAATCGGTGGTGGCGGGGAACTACCTCGTCTCTCCATAGTGGATTCGTCCACCAGGGGTTTGAGGACGAGGTCGAGTCCGACGAAAGATGATCCGCGATTGGTGACTAGTGTTTTTCGGAAGGTGGAGAGGAACCCTGCAGAGATTGGAACGCGCGCATGTGCTGCTCGGACTCAGCGGTTTTCCCTTGTTTGCGATAAAGACCGGCCAAGCCAAAATGCGCCTGGGCCGCAAGCGGGCCTTCTTTTTCAATCGTCAATAATTCCGTCCACGCCTTCTCGGCGGAGGCGGCATCGCCTTCGAGAGCGAACGCTTTGCCCAGTGCGTAGAGAGTTTCTGGCATCTGCGGCTGCAGATGGTTGGCGCGCTCCAACTCGGCGCGTGCCTCGCGCGCTTTACCCTGCTGAAGCAAAGCGTCTCCTAATCGATATTCGGCTTCTGCATTTCCAGGCTGCAGTTTGGCTTCGGCCCGAAAATTTTCTTCGGCCAGGGGCCAGCGTGAAGTCATGGCAAATACTTGTCCCAGTTCGAGGTGAAGATTGGGAGTGTCGGGGCGAAGGCGGATCGCCTCCTGATATTCTTTTTCGGCTTCGGCCATTTGCCGGAGAACAAAATAATTTTCAGCCAGCGACTGATGGGCGCGAGCGGAAGCAGGATAGCCGGCCAACAGCGTGTCGATCGACTGCTTGGAAAGCAACCCGCCGGCTCGGCCCAAATAATAGAGCAGGTCCGGATCGTTCGGTCGTTTTTGCAATGCGGCTTGAAGATTGATGATAGCGTCGCTGAATTGTCCGGCTTCTGCTTGCGCGATCCCGAGCGCGGCCACTTCCTGGGCTTGCTGCAAGTGCGGAACGGCCTGAGCCGCATAACCCTGTGCCAGGAGCGCATAACCGAGCAACCGATGCGCGGGAACCAGGCTGGAATCCAGTTCCAGAGCCCGCTTTAAAGGCGCGAGCGCTGCGCTATAGTTGTGCTGCTCGAGATAAGCCTGTCCCAGACTGATAAAACCGGCGGCGAATTCCGGCTCGAGTTCAGTCACCTGAAGAAATTCAGCCACCGCGGCGTCAAAGCGGCGCTGGCTTTCGGCCTGACGGCCAGCGTCCAGATGTTTCATCGCGTCCGGCGAAATCGTCTGCAACGCCAGCCACAGGATCAAAATAGATCGGATCACGGCCGCTCCGGCTCACGGATTTCAAGAAATTGATTCACGGACACATCATTGAGAACCTGGTGCGTTCCCGAAGGCCAGAATACTTCGACTCGTGCGGTTTTGGCGGTGGCCAAGCCGAAATGCAGACGCTTGTCGTTGGCTGATTCGTAACTCCCGGCGGTCGTCGCGAAGCGCGTTTGCCCGTTTACTTGCACGCGTGCTCCCAGGCCATCGCGGTTGCTGCGGGTACCGCGCAAAGTGATGGTCAGCCAGTTGGCGCTTCCACCGCGATTGAGAAAAATCTGCGGGTGCGCGCCGAGAACTGAAGTCACAACATCGATCCAGCCATCGTTGTTGAGGTCGCCGAAAGCGGCTCCCCGTCCCGATACCAGCGCATCGGTTCCCGGATTGACGCTCTCGAATTTTCCGTTGTGATTCAGGGCCAAGAGCGTTGGTTCCAGGTAGTGCAACGACGGGTCGATTTTTTCTACGTTATCGAGGACGTGACCCTGGTTTACAAACAAGTCTTTTTGTCCGTCATTGTCGAAATCTTCCAGTCCCACGCCCCAGCCCGAAGTCACACCGGAAAGCATCGTGACTCCGGTTTGCAGACCCCGGTCGCTGAACGAGCCATTGCCATCGTTGTGAAAGACTGCATAGGTTTGACGCGGCAATGTGGTTACGATGACATCGGGCCGGCCGTCGTTATCGTAGTCCTGAAACACAACTCCCATGCCGGAGAGCGGGCCACCATCCAGGTTGAGCGCTGTGCCTGCTTCCAAACCGACTTCGGTGAACGCGCCGTTGCCGTTGTTGTGGAATAGATACTGCTGCATGCCATCGTTGGCGACGAAGATATCGGTCAATCCATCCCCGTCATAGTCCGCGAACGCCACGCCCAATCCATGCCCTTTCTTGGCGGCAATCCCTGAGCGCTGGCTCACGTCCTCAAAGGTGCCGTCCCCGCGATTGTGGTAGAGAATGTTGGTGGCGCGGGGAAATTCCCCGGGCGGACAATAAGTGTGATAACTGCCGCCGCAGTCCTTGCTGTGCGCGGTGTCCCAGTCCATATAGCGCGTGACGAACAAGTCCAGTTTCCCGTCGTTATCGTAGTCGAAAAATCCCGCCGATACCGACCAGCCTCCGCCCGCGACTCCCGCCTTGGCCGTCACATCGGTGAAGGTGCCATCGCCATTGTTGTGATACAGAATGTTCTTGCCGTAGCTGGTCACGTAGAGATCGGGATAACCGTCATTGTCGTAATCGCCCACAGCTACGCCCATGCCGTAGTTTCCCTCTCCGGCGTTAGCCAAGCCGGCCTGTTCGGTCACGTCGGTGAAGCTGCCATCACGATTTTGGCGGTAGAGCCGATTCCAGTAGCGCGGATCATGCCGATCAAAGTCTTCCGGTGCGTGCATGGCATTATTGATGCGACCGCCGTTGACAAAGAATATATCGAGCAATCCGTCGTTGTTGTAGTCGAGAAGGGCAACACCGCCGGGCATGGTTTCGATCAAATACTTCTGCGGCGTAGGAGAGTTTTGCAGAGTGAACTCGATCCCGTGCGGCAGATTCACCACGAAAATGGGCGCGCTGATTGCTGCGAGCAAGGCGACGAGAATCGAAACAACGGCGACTTGGGAAAGACGGCTTAACATGTCGACTTTTCATTCCGGGGTAGGTCCTAAACCCTGAACGACCCCGGACCGGTCTACGAAACTTTTCCTCAGAACAGGAATTTCATTGCAAACTGAACTAACCTCGGATTGGTCCCGGGGGCCGTGGCGGTTATCGCGCCAAAGTTTACATTGTTCGTACTGCAGCAAGTCGTATTGGGTGGAGCAAACTGGGTTCGGTTAAAAAGATTGAAGACCTCTACTCGGAATTCGAAATTGAAGCGTTCATAAGAATCCAGTGAAAGTTTCTTGAACAGGGCAAAGTCGAAGTTATTCACGCCATCGCCGCGCAGCGTGGGATCGACTCGTGGCTCATTGCCGAAGGTAAAGTCTGGCGGGGCATTGAAACAAGCGGTGTTGAACCACTGGTTCAACCTCGATTTGCCTTTGATTGATTTCGCACACCCGGCGACTATATTCGGCCGCGAACCGGTGCCGAACAGCGTAGAGTCGTTATTTTGACCGTTACGGAAGACGAGAGGAAATCCTCTCTGGAAAGTAATCACTCCATCCACTCCCCATCCGCCAACGATCCGGTTCTGGAGTTCTCCCATATTGCCAAGATATCTTCTGCCTTGTCCGAACGGCAGGTCGAGAACATAGCTGACTACCAAGCGTTGCGGGACATCCTGCGAGGACAACGAGCGTTCGCCGCGCAGGTTGTTGTTGTCTTGCAAGCCCCCCACGCTGGTTTCAAGCCAGGAGGTAAGCGTGTCGGTATTGCTGATGAGCTTGGCATTGGTGTAAGCCACCAGCAGTGATCCGGCCCCGGCGAACCGGCGCTGCGCCGTAATCTGCAATGAATGATAGATGCTGGAGAACGATCCCTGGCCGGCAAGTTCCACACTGGTGTATTGCGGATACGGCCGAAGAAGTTGACCCTCCGTGGTAGTGGGTGCAGCCAGGGCGAGGGCTTGACCATTCACGAAGAACGGGTTGGGCACGGAGTCGAGCAAAGTTACCGCAGACCTTCCACCAGCAGCATACTGCGCGGCGGCTTGCGTCAGGAGACTGTCTGAGATTTGGTTGACCTGTTGCGCGTATTGCGCCAGGTGGGTGCCTTTGGATCCCACGTAGGCCACCGAAAGAAGAAATCCCGCCGGAAGGTGTCTCTCGACATTCAAGTTCCACTGTTGCACGTACCCCGCAGGATGGCGTTCGCGATCCACCTCCGTAATCGATTGCACCACCTGGGTGAGGAACTGCTGCGTCCCCCTATCTCCCAAGCTGCGCCCTGGTGGCGGCGAAATGCCAGCGGGGAAGGGCAGCGAAATCGAGTTGAATGGATGCGTGCCGTCAACCGTACCTGTGTACGTCGTACCAGCTGCGTTCACCATGTCATTGAGCGGATTGACTGCAAACGAGACATAATCGGGGATCCAGAAAATTCCGTACCCGCTCCGAACAACTGTTTGCTGGCCGATGCTATAGGCGAGCCCGATCCGCGGAGAAAAGTTATCTTTCTCCATTGAAATGTTATTCCGCGTGCCAGCAGGAATCAGGAATGCTTCTCCCCTCACCGTCGGTAAGCCTGCCGGAAGAAACGCATTGAGATAGTTGGCGGCGTGTGGATCGAAATACGACAGTCGATTAAAGCGTTCCGACCACGGACCTTGCAGCTCATATCTCAGGCCCAGATTCAGGGTAAGGTGATTACTCACACGCCAGGTGTCATCGAAATAAGGCGCCCGATACACTTGCTTGCCCGCCGTGAAGTTGGGCACCACTGCCTGGGAAAAGAAATGATTCTCAAAATTGCTGAAGTTATCGGCATAACCGAGCAGAAAATCGGCAAACGGAAAGCCGCTGAAACAGGCTTGACTCGGTGCACAGAAATCGAAGGCTCCGCTGGCCACGTTGGTTTGAGCATAATTGTCGTAGCCGACTTCGAATTGAAAGCCAAATCGATACCGGTGATGCCCGCGCATCAGAGTAATGTTTGGACCGAGGTTGTATTGGGTATTGCGGTCCTGAATAAAGCTTTGCCCCTGCGAACACATAATTGCGTCCGTGGTATTGGCTACACAGGGCGTGGGCGGCGTGCGCATCACCGCGGGAACACTCGCGTTATAGCTCGCCGGCCAGCCGATCGACGTCAGATCAAATCCCGCATTCGTTGGTGTGCGGTTGTATTTGAAGCGACTCACGCTGGCGTTGAAGTCAAAAATCGTCTTCGAGCTGATGTTGTAGTTGTACCCGAGCGCCAACGCGTTCGTGGAATACTTTTCTGAACAGCGGTCCGCGCACAGACCATCGCCCAGGGGATCGACAGGCAGGTCCAGCACAGACCAGTGATTGAAACGGACAAACAGTCTCTGCTTGTCCGTAAGATCCTGATCAAGGCGGGCGACGAACTGGTCCTGGTCGCCGCCGGTCCTCGCGACGGTGTTGAAATTGTTGATGGTGCCCGACGGAGTTACTACGCCAGGACTATTCGGCAGAGGCCAAAGAGAGAGCAGCGCCTTCGACGTAGTATTAATCCTGTTAGCAGGGATTTTGTTTCCCAGGAAGGCCGTGGGAATTAAGTTACTTCCCGGGCAAGCTCCCTGAGCATTTATTTGGCCGGCGCAGGGATCCACAATAGCCGTGCTAATGGCGGAGAAATCCCCGTTCCGTTCAGCAGGGGTTGGAACGCTGGCGGTGAATTGTTCTCCAGTGCGGAGACGGAAGCCTTCCCAACTGGCAAACCAGAACGCACGGTTGCGGCCATCATAGCGCGGCAGCCGGACCGGCCCACCTATATTCGTACCAAACTGGTTTTGGACCCAGGGTGGTCGTGGTTTGCCCGTCGCATTTAGAAAATAATCATTGGCATTGAAAATCCGATTGCGGAGATATTCATAGACCTCGCCGTGGACAGCGTTAGTTCCACTTTTTGTGCTCAGATTGGTGACTCCACCCGCAAATTTTCCCCACTCCGGGCCCAGATTGCTGGTCTGTATTTTGAATTCCTGGATGGAATCCTGAGTGGGAATCAGTACCGGCAAGTTGATATAGCCAATATTGAGCGGCTGCCCATCCAGGTACTCCGCGCTTTGATTCCCGAACGAGCCATTCACTTGATAGTTGTTCCAGCCGAAGGGATTCACACCGACCGGCGTACCCGTCGAACTGCCCTGCGGAATCACGGACGGCGCTAGAACGATCAGATTGAAAACATTTCTTCCGTTGAGCGGCAATTCATTGGCCTTGCGACGTTCCACAACTGTACCCACCGTCGCCGATTCGGTATCAAGCGGAGGCTGCGTGCCCTCGACGGTGATGCTTTCTAAAGCTGACCCCAAGGTCATTTCAAAATTAATCTCCACGGCGTCTTGCACATGGAGAATGACGCCAGACTGAATCACTGCCTTGAATCCGAGTTTTTCGACTTCAATTCGGTACCTGCCAGGGAGCAGGTCGGAGACGTAGTATGTACCGGTTTCGTTCGTCAGCCCCTGGAAGCGCACGCCCGTTTCTGTGTTGATAACGGTGACGGTCGCATCCTTGATCACCGCTTTGTTGGGATCGGTGATTCGTCCGGCCAAGGAGGCGCTGGCCGACTGCGCGTGGGCAACGCCGCAGAGACAAAGGCTTAACGAGACATTTCGGATCCACCTCCGCATAGCGGTTTTACTTTACCTCAGCGCGCAAGTCTTCACGTCGGAAACAAAGTGAGCACAGGAGAGCAAGCCAAAACACCGCTGCGCACATATATACGTCGTCGGCGCCGGAGATGTACCAGGTCAGAGCAGATTTTCCACGACGAATTTTATGATCGTTTTTATCTGGAAAAATGATTAGCTCGTGTTGTATGGTGCGCCAAGCGGTACTGGCTGACGTTGCAGCGTAACAGTTGAAGACGCGCAATCTTATGAGTTCTCCCCCCAATGGACGCGCGCTCGCAATGCCCCTGGCTTGGAGCAGAGGGCGGGGACAAGTTGTTGAACTTCCCGGCCCATCCACGATTCTGTCGCCTAGCGATGAAGAGTTGTTAGCAAACCTGCAAGCTTATGACGCAAAGGCGCTAGACGCAATATTCCAGCGGTACTCAAGGCTGGTGTTTGGCATCGCGTCCCGCATCCTGCGCGACCATTGCGAGGCCGAGGAAGTCGTCCAGGAGACTTTTTTCTACGTTTATCGAAAGGCGGCGCTGTTCGATTCCGCAAAAGGCGGCGCGAAGGCCTGGATCGTGCAAATTGCCTTCAGTCGAGCGCTCGACAGGAAGGCTCATCTGTCAAGACGCGGATTTTATGATGGTACAGAAATCGACTCTCTGGATGATACTTTAGTGGGAAGGGCCGATGTCGAGCGCGAGATCAGTGCTAAGCTGGACCTGGCCCAACTGCAGAAGGCTTTCGAGGATTTGACGCTGATGCAGCGCCGCACCTTGGAGTTATTTTATTTTGAAGGCTTCGAGCTGAAAGAGATCAGCGAAAGGCTTCACGAACCTCTCGGCAACGTGCGCCATCACTTCTATCGCGGCTTGGAACGGCTACGCAAGAGCCCATCTGTCCAGAGGCTTCGGGGAAACGAACGATGATTCGCGAACGCGGAAGTCTCTATGACCATGATGCCGACGGCCATGAGAAATTTAGGAAGCTGAGTGCGCTGGTAAATTCCGGCACGCTCACTCCTTCCGAATTGCTGGAACTGGAAGCTCACCTGAGTTCCTGTCACCAATGTTGCGAAATCCACCGCGAGTATCAACTCCTGGCGAAGGTCGGGATGCCATTTCTGGCTACCGCTCAACCTAATCTGGAGGAAGATTCGGAGTGGAATGATTCGAAAGTGCGGCAGCGACTGTTGTTACAAATTCAAGACCTGCAAGGTGCCGCTACTTCTGTCGAAGACTCCCGCGTTCGCCAGAAGGTTCTTTATCCGTACTTTTTGGGCTCTCCCGCCCGACAGTGGATCACAGGGGCGCTTGCCGCCTGTCTGTTAGCGACGGTTTCGTTAGCTTCTTACCGATTGGGCGGGACTATGCGCGACAACCCAAAACATTCGTCACTGCCCTCAGTCGAAGAGAAGGTGCAAGAGTTCGCGGTGCCGAAGAGTTCCGCCGATGAGTTGCTGCAGAAGCAGGCCGCGAAAATCGTTCAAGTCGAGGAGCGAAGCGCCGCACAACAGCAGGAAGTGAGCCGTTTGCAAGGGGCATTGCACGCCTTGGAACAGCATTCCCGCGAACTATTGGCGGCCAAGAGCGAATCCGAAGAGCAGGTGCTCGCGGTTACGAGGCAGCGAGACAGTCTTACCGTGGAACTGCAGCAGGCCGAACAGTCCTACCGATCGGCACAAGTGGAACTGGCAAGTCTTCGCGCCGAGCATGATCGCGCTCTGGTCCGAATGACCGCTCTTGAGTCGAAAAATGACGACCTTGCCGCCAGCAATCGCGGCCTGGAGCAAAAGCTCGCCGATGACGACCGCTTTCTGGCTTCCGACCGCGACATCCGCGAACTTATGGGCGCGCGCAAGCTCTACATCGCCGACGTTTTCGACGTCGATAGCGGCAGCCGTACGCGCAAGCCATTCGGCCGCGTCTTCTACACGCAGAAAAAGTCTTTGATCTTCTACGCATTTGACTTGGATCGGCAGCCCGGCGTCAGGAACACGAGCATTTTCCAGGTCTGGGGGCAAAAGGACGCAGAACTCACAAAAAACGCCCGTGCCACGAATCTCGGAATTCTCTACATGGACAGCGAATCGAACCGCCGCTGGGTATTGCGCCTGGATGATCCCAAGCAACTCGCGGAAATCGACGCTGTCTTCGTCACGGTAGAGCCTCACGGTGGCAGCCGCAAACCCACCGGCAAGCCGCTACTGTTCGCCTTGCTGCGAAACGAAGCTAATCACCCTTAGTTGTAAGAGCCGCTCGCGTCGTGTCCCGTCCTTCGCCCTTCCGGGTTTTCCCCTGCGCGACTTGTCTTCGCGTCGAACACCTCATTGGTACAGAACCGTTCGCCCGCACGTAATAGCTTTAGAGTACACAAATCTCATGAGGCCTTTGATGCTTGGTTCAGTCAAGGGCACGGCCACTGCTTCTCATCAACGCGCTTTCTAGAATCGATCTGCCAGGGGGAAACATGGATTCTCGCAGGTTCTGGATAATTGTTCTGTCTCTGAGTCTTCTTGTGCTGGGAGCGAATTTGTCCCTGTGCGCACAGTCCACGTATGGCTCGATCGCTGGCGCGGTGACCGACACTTCTGGCGCGGCCATCACGGATGCGAACGTCACCCTGACCAACGTTGGGACAGGAGAGAAGCGCACCCAGTCCAGCGGCAGTGACGGACTGTTCACTTTTGTGAATCTGTTTCCCGGACAATATCGGGTTGATGTGGAGAAGCAAGGATTCAAGCACTTCGCCCGCACAGATGTAACCGTAGAAGTGCAGCAGAGCACTCGCGTGGACGTGCCGTTGCAAGTGGGCCAGGTCAGCCAGATAGTGGAGGTGACATCGGAGACGCCACTGCTGCAAACGGAATCTGCGTCATTAGGCCAGGTGGTGGAGCAGCGCAAAGCGGACGAGTTACCGCTGAACGGCCGGAATATCTTCAATCTGATCATAGTTTCCCCGGCGGCAGTTGCGCAGGGAGGATCCGGTGGTTCGCCAGTAGGCCAAAACCCATTCAGTTGGGGCAATTACCAGATCGGAGGTTCGTTCGCCAATCAAGGTGCGGAGTACCTTGATGGCCAACCCCTGAACATCGGCTATATCAACTTGCCGATTATCATTCCGACGCAGGATTCCGTCGGCGAGTTCAAGGTCCAATACAGCAATCTCGGGGCCGAATGGGGCAAGTTCTCCGGCGGCGTCACGAACCTCAGCACCAAGTCCGGTACCAACTCCTGGCATGGTTCCGCCTATGAGTACTTCCGCAATAAGGTGTTAAATGCCAATGAATATTTCAATAAGCAGACTGAGTTGGCGAGCGGTGCCAAGAACATCGCTCCTCCGTGGACGCAGAACCAGTATGGGTTTCAGGTTGGCGGACCAGTGATTAAGGATAAAACATTTTTCTACGTGAGTTGGGAGCAATATCGGCAGCGCACCGGTTCTCCCTTTACTACTTCCGTTCCTCAGACCGCCATGCTGAGCGGGGATTTCTCTTCTCTTTGCACTTTGCCAGCGGGTCAAGGTGGGGCGGGCGGTACGTTCAACGGCGGCTTGTGCAGCAATCCTGCCGGACAGTTGTATGACCCTTATAGCGCAAACGCAGGTGGGACGCGCACGGTAGCTTATCCGAACAATCAAATTCCGAGTTCGGAATTCAGCACAGCCACAACTGTGCTATGGAAGAAATATTTTCCCGCGCCGAACCTTCCGGGAGATCAACAAAATTATTTGAGCGCGGCGCCTGCCGGCGGAAATACCAACGAGTTCGTGGCTCGCGGGGATCAGAGTATTGGCCGCAACACCCATCTGTTCGGAAGGTTCGCCTACTATGGATTAACCGACTTGCCGTCGAATCCGTTGGGAACGGGCCTCTGCCTCGATCGCTGCGCGGAAAAGTATCACACGAAAATGATCGTTGTGGGAGTGAACCATGTATTCACTCCAACGACCATTCTCGACGTGAACCTGTCAGCCAGCCGCTTTGTTTACGGACGTCAGCCACTTCTCTCAGGCTTTGACCTAACGACTCTAGGCTGGCCGTCAACTTACAACACTCCACCCAGCACGATGCGAACCCCGCCTACTCCTGCGTTCCCCTTCAACAACGATGTTGGAAAGTCGCAGGGCAACAGCGCCATCGGCGATCACAATTCGCAATACAACATCACGCCGGCGTTCACCTTGATCCGGGGCAAGCACACAATTCAGACTGGCGCCCAGTTCGAATACGGATACGATAACTACTTCCAAACAAACATCGCCAGCGGCGCCTTCGCGTTCGGCGGAAACTGGACAACTCAAATAGCGCCAGCTGCTGGGGGAACGGCTAATCCTAATTTTGCATTCGCCGACTTCCTGCTTGGCTTGTCGCAAAATGAAGGAAGTTTCGTCAATCAGACCGAAGGGGTTGCTCAGGTCCCCGCCCAGACCAAAGGCTTGCAAGTGTACCGCGCCTTATACGCGGACGACACTTGGCACGTTACCCCTAAGTTGACCGTCAATTTGGGTGTTCGCTATGAATTGCAGGGCACATGGTCTGACTCCTACGGGCGGCTTTCCTACTGGGATCCGACCGCGACCAATGCAACCGCATCCGGCTGTTTCGGAGCTGGCACAGCTTGCCCAGGCGATGCTTTCCTTGTAGGAACTGGACGCAACACTAGCAAGAACAACATCCCGATGGATAAGACGGCGTTCTCCCCACGGCTAGGCTTCGCCTACGCTTTGGATTCGAAAACCGTGATCCGAGGAGGCTTTGGCACCTTCTATATCCCCAACTACGTGTCATTCGGGCTGAACCCCGACAACGATGTGGTGAATCTCGCTAGTACCCCTCTCCACGCTACGAACGACTCATTCATCACTCCGGCTGCTATGCTGGATGGGTCCGGTTGCTCCTTTGGCGCAACCGGCTCGGTGTTTCCGGTAAGGGGACCAAACAACTTTGGCTGCACTCAGACCGGTCCCTTCGGAAATTCAGGTATTCTACCGCCGCCAGGACGAAACTTCGCGCCCCTGGCCGGCACTCTGGCTCCATTTCCTGCCGACATATCGAGTTTCGCGCTTTTTAACGGCAGCCCGACATTGGCTCCCTATTACGGGATCAATGGGCACAGCAATCCGAAATGGGGATACGTCGAGCAATGGAACTTCGACATCCAGCGCCAACTCCCTGCTGGGTTCTTTGCGGATGTGGCCTATGCTGGCTCGCACGGAGTTCATCTGCAGCAATATTCGACCCACGTCGACCAACTTCCTGACACCCTCTGGTCTCAGGGCGCCGCGCTAACTGTACAGGTTGCAAACCCGATGAAGGGCACAAATCCCAATCCGTCTCTGAACGGAGCCACAGTTGCGGCGGGGCAGTTGGAACGTCCATACCCGCAATACAACGACTTGAACCTGGCTGGCTACGGTTGCTGTGAGAGCAGTTACAACTCTCTGCAAGCTACTGTGACTCGCCGCTTCAAGGGCGGTGGAACACTGTTGGTTGCGTATACGAACGAGAAGCTCCTGAGTAACACTGACACCCTGACCAGTTGGCTTGAAGGGCCGACCGGTGGAGTTGGGGGCGTGCAGGACTGGAACAACTTGAAGGGCGAACGATCACTCTCTTCGCAGGATGTGTCGCAGCGCGTGGTGATCAGCTATGTCCTCGATCTTCCATTCGGCCACGGCAGGGCCTACGCCGCAAATCTAACCGGCATAGCCGACAAGATGGTTTCAGGATGGGGCATCGATGGCATAACCACATTCCAGCGCGGCTTCCCACTGAAGATCACTCAGCCCGGCCAGACCGCACTGGAAGCCGCAAATCTTGGAGTTAGCAACATCCGGCCAGATGTCGTTCCCGGGTGCGATAAAAAAGCGGGCGGCGGCCACCTTAGCCAGTGGTTTAACACCAGTTGCTTCGCATCAGCTCCAGATTACGGCCCCGGCACCGAAGCGCGGGTCGATCCCGTACTTCGAGGGCCTGGAATCAATAACTTTGACTTCGCGGTCTTCAAGAGAACAAACATGGGCGAAAGAGTAGGTGTTGAATTCCGGACCGAGTTCTTTAACCTATTCAACCATCCCTACTTCTCCATGCCGGCCACCGGTTTTGGAACCGCTGGATTCGGAGTTGTCAATTCAACTGTTCAGGGGGGTGTGGCTTCGCCCGAGCGGTTGATTCAGTTCGCATTGAAGGTGGTGTTCTAAGAGTCGGAATCACGGGTCTGGTAATTTTTCCGGACCCGGATTTCTTCTCGCAAGTTCGTCTGCCTTTGCCACCCGTGCCCTGAATTGGCTTTTCAACGCAAATTGTCGACCTCCGTATCTTCCCACCTATGAGAACAGTTCAGACCATCGATTATTCCGAGGCGAAGAGCGCCGTTGGTCTAATCGTTGAAAAAGCTTTGCAGATGCAGAAGGCTGCGGCGATAGCGGTTGCCGATGCCCACGGCGACCTTCTATGTTTTGCCCGCATGGATGGCGCTCCTGTCTCTTCCATTTCTATCGCCATGAACAAGGCCTGGACTGCCGCGCGCGAACGCAAACCAACCAAAGAGATTGGAGATAAGGTGAAACACCCCGAGAAGGGTCACGACATCGCTTACTATGGCGATCCTAAATATGTGGGATGGGGTGGCGGCATTCCGGTGTGGAAAAATGGCGAGGTGGTGGGAGCGGTTGCGGTGAGTGGCCTATCCTCCAATGAAGACATAGCGTTGGCAACGCTTGGCGTCGAGTTGATTGCTGAGTTGTAGCCTGCATTATCCTCGCGTAGGTTCGGAAGAACTTTTTGTGTCGATTCGGTTTGCGAAGAGATGGCCCTGAGGTTCCCAATGCTGCGCAAAGTTCAATCCCTCGCTTTTCTCCTTCTACTTCTTATTCTTCCCGCAGTATGCCAGCAGACAGCCGCTCCGCCAGCCGATGTCGAGGCGCGTATCGATTCCATGCTCAAGCAACTCACGCTGGAGGAGAAAATCGATCTGATCGGCGGTGTCGACGACTTTTATATTCGCGCCAATCAAAAAATCGGTCTGCCCCGGCTGAAGATGGCCGATGGGCCGGTCGGAATCCGCAACTACGGGGCGTCCACCGCGTTGGCAGGCGGAATCGCGCTGGCAGCTACCTGGGATCTCGACCTGATTCACCGCGCCGGTACTGTGCTGGGCGATGATGCGCGCGCACGCGGCGTCCACTTTCTCCTCGGTCCGGGCGTCAACATCTATCGTGCTCCCATGAATGGACGCAACTTCGAATATTTCGGCGAAGATCCTTTTCTTGCGGCGCAGACCACGGTCGCCTATATAAAGGGTGTTCAGTCCCGAGGAGTCTGCGCAACCATCAAGCATTTCGTCGGGAATAACTCGGAGTACGACCGCCACAATGTGGATTCCATCATCGACGAGCGTACGCTGCGCGAAATTTATCTACCCTCTTTTGAAGCGGCCGTCAAAGAAGCCCATGTTTGCTCGATCATGGATTCCTATAATCTCACCAACGGCGAACACATGACTCAGAACGCCTACCTCAATAATGACGTTGTCAAGAAGGAATGGGGTTTTAAGGGAATCATTATGTCGGACTGGACGTCCACCTACGACGGAGTTGCCGCGGTGAACAGCGGGCTCGATCTGGAAATGCCGTGGGCTAAATTCATGAACCGGGCCACGCTGCTGCCCGCTATCAAAGCGGGTAAGGTCAGCGAATCCACGATCGATGAGCATGTGCGGCGGATTCTGCGGACCGCCATCCAAATGGGCTGGCTTGCTCGCGATCAGACTGACCCTTCCATCTCCCGTTACAATCTAGACGGCCGCGCTGTCGCGCTCGAGGCGGCACGTGCCAGCATTGTGCTACTCAAGAACGAAGGCAGTCTTCTGCCTTTGGATAAATCAAAAATCAAGACGATCGCTGTCGTTGGCCCCGATGTTTATGCCGCCGTGCCGGTCGGCGGCGGCAGCGCTGCCGTGCGCCCGTTCAACGCCGTGAGTTATCTGGAGGGTCTCGCCAACTATTCCGCGAAGATCAAAGTCTTGTACGATCCGGGTATTCCCTCGCTCTCGGAAATGGCCAAGCAAACACGCTTCGTCACCGAGTCTTCAGGGGATACGCCTGGCCTGAAGGTCGAATATTTTGCTTCCACCGATTTGAGCGGTAGGGCAGACGTGAAGAGCATCGATGAGAACCTGAACTATGGCGATGATAATCCTCTTCCAGCAAGCCTCAACTCGGCCCGTTGGACCGGTTATTACGTCGCCAAAGAGGCCGCGCCTTATCACGTTTTCGTCCAGTCAATGGGTGAGCAAGGCGGAGTCCGGCTCTATCTTGATGAAAAATTGGTAATCGACGACTGGGAGCGCCACACGGCTCTGGTCCACGATGTCCCTCTGAATCTCGCGCGGGGAGCGCACAAGATTCGTATCGAAGCGTACCGAACCGATTCCTGGAATAACCCCCATCTGCGCCTGGGAATCGTTGCAGCAGCATCGCTGGTGAATCCCGAAGCCCGCACAATCGCATCCAATTCCGACGTAGTTGTTGTGGCCGTGGGATTTGATCGCTACAGCGAAAGTGAAGGCTCCGACCGCAGTTTCCAATTGCCCACCGGACAAAACGAACTCATCGAAGCTATTCTCGCCGCCAATAAGAATGTGATCGTCGTGGTCAACGCTGGCGGGGCGGTGGACATGAGTACGTGGGTGAATCGTTCCCCCGCCTTGCTGCAGGCTTGGTACCCGGGACAGGAGGGCGGCACAGCCCTCGCACAGATTCTGTTCGGAGAATTCAGCCCATCTGGCAAACTGCCGGTTAGTTTCGAGCGACGCTTCGAGGACAATCCCACTTATTCCAACTACTATCCCAATGATAGCGACAGACGAGTGAAATACAACGAGGGGATCTTCGTCGGTTACCGGCACTACGACAAGGCGGGCGTCCAACCTCTGTTTCCTTTCGGTTTCGGACTCTCCTACACCACTTTCAAATTCAGCGACCTCGCTATTACTCCTTCGTCAATTACCCGCGATCAGGCTGTGACCGTTTCCTTCAATGTGACCAACACAGGAAATCGCGAAGGCGCAGAAGTTGCCGAGCTCTACGTCAGCGACCATCATGCGAACGTGCCCCGTCCGGTGAAGGAACTCAAAGGTTTTGCCAAGGTGAACCTCAAGCCGAGGGAGACCCAGAAAGTCTCGATCACTCTGGATCGTCGTGCGCTCTCTTATTACGATTCCACGGCCAGGCAGTGGAAAGCGAGCCCAGGAGAGTTTGTAGTGTTGGTCGGCAAATCGGCGGCAGAGGTTGATCTGCAGGGGATAGTAAGTTTCATACCATAAATCCAAGTCACGGTTTCGTCGCATGACGGTTTGTTAACGACGAATCTAAGCCCCGCGAACAGAGTACCTCTTTCTCCAGGCAGTGCTCCGGGTGCGGTGTGGCGATCTAGTCTCCCGAGGGCTGGAGCATTTCCTCCTGAGGCATTTCTGGGAATGGTTGTTCTGGTGCGATTACTTTGGACCTGTTTTTCGAATTCGCAGATGGAATTATTCCTGCAGCCGAAAACTGCTCTGCTTCGGTGGATTCGGCGAGGGCCATGGTTGAGGCTAGACCGCCGCTAATCACTTGCTGTACCTGATCGAAATATCCCGTGCCGACGAAGCGCTGATGTTTTGCTGCCTGGTATCCGTGTTCGCGCTCGCTGGCGAATTCCTTTTCCTGCAGGGCCGAGTAAGCCGCCATTCCGGTTTCTTTATAGTGCCGCGCCAGTTCGAACATGCTCAAATTCAGCGCGTGGAATCCAGCCAGGGTCACGAACTGAAACTTGTATCCCATGGCCGCCAGTTCCTGCTGGAAGCTTGCGATGGTTTGCTCGTTGAGTTTCTTGCGCCAGTTAAAACTCGGCGAGCAATTGTAAGCCAGCATCTTCTCCGGGTACTTCGCACGAATCGCGTCGGCGAAGCGGCTGGCCTCCGCAAGATTAGGTTCTGATGTTTCGCACCAGAGCAAGTCCGCGTACGGTGCATAAGCCAGGCCACGCGCGATGGCCGAGTCGATGCCACCACGAATGCGGAAGAAGCCCTCGGTGGTGCGCTCGCCGGTGCAGAAGTCGCGGTCGCGCAAGTCGATGTCGCTGGTCAATAAGTGCGCACTGTTGGCGTCGGTGCGCGCCATCACGAGTGTTGGTACCCCCATCACATCGGCTGCCAAGCGAGCTGCCACCAATTTCTGCACGGCCTCTGTAGTTGAAACCAGGACTTTGCCGCCAAGGTGTCCACACTTTTTCGCCGAAGAAAGCTGATCCTCGAAGTGTACGCAGGCCGCACCCGCCTCGATCATTCCTCTCATCAGCTCGAACGCGTTGAGAGTGCCGCCGAAGCCAGCTTCGGCATCCGCAACTAGGGGTGCAAACCAGGTCTGCCCAGGCGCCACCTTGCCCTCTGCATAATGGACTTGATCGGCCCGCTGTAGGGCGCTGTTGATGCGCCGGCATACGTTGGGAACGCTATCAGCCGGATACAAGCTCTGATCGGGATACATCTGTCCGGCGTTATTGGCGTCCGCTGCAACTTGCCACCCGCTTACGTAGATCGCCTTCAGCCCCGCCTGCACTTGCTGGATGGCCTGGTTGCCCGTAAGCGCGCCCAGCGAGTTAACGTAAGGTTCAGTCTGGAGCAGCTGCCAGAGCCGCTCCGCTCCCAAACGGGCCAGAGTGTGCTCGATGTGAACCGAGCCACGCAGACGCAGCACATCCTCCGCCGTGTAAGGTCGCTCGATTGCTCTCCAGCGAAGGTTGTTCTTCCACCCATGGGTAAGAGAATCCGCATTGTGTGCGAGCTTTTCGTCGGCGCTGGTCAACGGGGAATAGGAGGGTTGTGGCGAGGTTTTGTTCGATCCGTTTGCGTGGGTTGGCATTTGCATAGCTCCTCATTACATTTATGTGTTCAATATAGTGAACATAAATTCATCATACTGGCCGAGCCTAAGGCTGGCGAAGGATGCAGTCAAGGCGGATGTTCAGTATAATGAACATACATTCATTTTATTGGCCGACTACAGGTTTGCTACTAGAGGGGGTAAATATGTCCAAGCTGTCTCCCGAGTCTCCATCAGCGGCGGTTGAACGTGCTCTGGCGATGCTCGAGGCCGTAGCGCAGGAGTCCGACGGATTAAGCAACGCTGAAATCAGCCGACTGCTCAGCATTCCAAAGAGTTCAGCGAGCTACCTCCTGCGCACCCTCGAAACGCGGGGCTATCTAACCCGCGACCCGGAATCGGGGAAATACCGGGTGGGATTAAAGATCCTGAGCTTAAGCCGGGGAGCTCTAAGCGGTCGTGACGTTCGTGGAATTGCCCTGCCAATAATGCGCCACCTGACCCAGCAGACCGGCCTCACTTGTCATTTGGCGGTGCTCGATGGTTCCGACGCGGTCTATATCGAGAAGGTTGAGCCGGAAGGCTTTATCCGCATGGATACCTGGGTCGGACGACGCATGCGAGTGCATGCCACTAGCGTGGGCAAGGCGATTGTCGCTGGCCTTCCTCAAGAACATCTGGAACGAATTGTGCGCAAGAGCGGCATGGAAAAACGCACGCCCAAGACGATCACAACCCTTCCGCGCCTGCTAAAGGAACTAGAAAAAGTGCGTGCGCAAGGGTATGCAGTTGACGATGAAGAAAACAATTTGGGCGCACGCTGCGTGGCCGCGCCTGTGTTTGACGATCACGGATCGGTCGAAGCGAGCCTGGGTCTGAGCGGCACGACCCAGCAAGTCAGCCCGCAAACCATGCCGCGGATTCTGGAGGCGCTAAAATCCTCGGCCCGGCACATCTCCATGGGCATGGGATACCGCGTTTCGCATCACCGCCAAGGAGCGTAGGCGAATCCTGGGCGACTCTACCGGACTACGCTGTTTTGGCAGGCTGTGGCAACGGAAACAATCCTATTCTCTGATTAAGGTCATGAGTCAATGTCCAAACTTGCGAACACTGATCACATAGCCAGTAACGCTCGACCCGCCGGGGCGCGTGCCTCGCGAAGGCAGAGCGCGAGCCTGCGTTCTGATCCAGGTTGGTCACGCATCCGGTCTCGATCAGAAACAGTTTGCCTTGGCCCAACTGTAGAAACGGTTTTGAACATTCCAAATTCGCGCAGTGGCTGAGCATGGTTCTTTCCAACTTTCTTTCAAGTGAGACGTGCGGGGGCGCAGGCCTCACTTTTCAAAATCGCCACATTGCCAGATTCCTCAGTGTGCATCTGGAAGGCCAAAGCACGATACCGCTCTCGACCCGGTTTCCTGAATTGCACCTCGACTGAGTTGTTTCCTAGTGCCGATTCTTCGGCACTGTGACGGCTATTCGGCTTCGATGCCTTGCCCTTCATTTCCTTGGGGCCATTACCACTTCCAGAAATGACGAAGCAGGTGCTGTTATGCCGTCCGGCGTATTTTGACGTGGTCGATGGCAAGAATCGCCACCTAGCGGAAAGACCCCCGGTCGATCGAGAGAAGGCATTAAACCAGTGGCAGGTTCAACGAATGATCGCTCCGCTGACGGCTACTGCAATCCCTAAAATGCTGAACACAATTCCCAAGTGCCAGAAGATTCGCCTCCCGGAGAGCAGAGTGATCGAGGTGATCACCAGTCCTATTTCCAAAAACACTTCGGCTAAGTCGTAGCGATCGGCTCGCTTTCTTTCGGTCGCAACCTCGCTCTCCAGTTTGCGGGCCTCGTTCTGGATTTCGTCCTTGTCATGCTTGTAGCGCTCCGCTTCCTGGGAATACTTTTCGCGGAACTTTGCGACCGCGCCGGCGTCGTTACTATTCATGATCACAGCCAGTTCGCTGAACAAATCGTCCTCGTGCGCGCGAATATTTTTGGCCTGGTAGTACGACCATTGGTCCGATGACTTTGCCTGCTGCACAACTTCGTCCGTATGCGCCCTATGCCCGAGCAGCGTGACCACCGCTACCAGCACGGCGAGCACGGCCATGGTCAGCGATACCGGCGCCAGGCTGGGATTGTGATGCCCGTGTTCGGCATGCTCCTGCAGTTCTTGAAGTTCATCGCCCATTAATCTTCGATCCTCCCAGCGCCCTGAAAAATACCAGACGCAGCTCACGATATTACGGATTCATAGTTCTTCGAGCAAGCGGCGGTCGAAAACAAACTGGCAACTATCCACTGACCACCGACCACTGCCCTCCGACCACTGCCCTCACTCGCCCATTACTTTCACAATTACTCTCTTGTCGCGCTGCCCGTCGAATTCGGCGTAGAAGATTCGTTGCCACGTGCCCAAGTCAAGTTTGCCGGCCGTGATCGGCACGATCACTTCGTGATGGATCAGCAGAGCTTTCAGGTGCGAGTCGCCATTGTCTTCGCCGGTTTCGTGATGCTTGTAGTTCTTGCGGAAGGGAGCCAAGTGCTCCAGCCACTGATCGATGTCCTCAATCAGGCCGCTCTCGTTGTCATTCACATATACACCTGCAGTGATGTGCATGGCGGAAACCAGGACCATGCCTTCTTTCACTCCGCTTTTGCGCACGATTTCCTCTACCTGCGGCGTCATGTGGACGTAGGCGCGATGAGTCTTGGTATGAAACTTTAAATATTCGGTAAGAACTTTCATTGCACTACTCCCTGCTTCCAAATTCTATCCGAGCGGAGCCTCGCACCTTTGGAACGATTACCTCCGTTACCCTGTTTCGCGCGTTGAGCACAGAAAACATCAGCTTCTTGCCCCATACTTAGTCTATCGAGGTGCTTCGGTGCTGTTCCGGCTTGATTACATATCGTGCGTACTTACGGTTATGTCGACAATCCTTCTGGGCAAGCGCTGCTGGGAAGGCTGGATTCTGGCGGCGATCAATAGCGTAGTCGTTTGCGTGATCGGTTTCCGTACCGCGCAATTCGGATTCATCCCCGCCAATGTATTCTGCATTGCTCTTTACGCGGTAAATCTTCACTCGTGGCGTAAACCTGAGGTTAACTAATTACTCTGCAGTAATCCTCGGCAACGGTGAGAGATGTACCGGCATCCACTATTCGCTTGGGGACATCAGCCTGACAAGGAGAACCATGTACCATTCAGTCCCAAGTAGCAAAATCGTAGCGTTTATTCTGGCCCTCCTGATCTTCGTAGGATGGTCGGCAAGCCAATCAAAGGGTCAGGATGAAGGACCGCCGGGTCCGCCGCCTTCCAGCGCCCAGGAACAGCGGCCCGCGGCACCGCCGTCCTATGCGGAACAGCCCAATGCTCCTCCGCCTTCGTATGCACCGCAGCAGCTCGACAATCTGGTGTCGCGGATTGCGCTGTATCCCGATCCGCTGCTGGCGCAAGTTCTTGCGGCCGCAACTTTTCCCGACCAGATTCCGGACGCTGCCCGATGGGCGGATGAACACCATTATTTGCGTGGCGACGACCTCGCTCGGGGCATCTCGGAGGACCATCTGCCATGGGATCCCAGCGTGCAGGCTTTGCTTCCTTTCCCTTCGATTCTCGACACCATGGCGTCGGACATGAACTGGACCAGCGACCTGGGCAACGCGTTTCTGGCGCAGCGTCAGGATGTGATGGATGCGGTGCAGCGCATGCGACAGAAAGCGAGAGACTACGGTTACCTCCGCAGCAACGATCGAATCACAGTCAGCGGCGGACCTTACATAGAAATTGAGCCGGTCGATCCCGCATTTGTCGTCGTGCCCGCTTACGATCCCTTCATTGTGTTCGCTCCGCCTCGTCCGGGATTCTATGTGGGCGGCGCGATCGGTTTTGGCTTCGGAGTCGGCCTCGGCCTGGCATTTCGTCCCTGGGGATGGGGTTATAGCCGTTTCGACTGGGGCAGGCACGCGGTATTTATTGGCGACGCTCCGTGGGGACGCGGGTGGGGAAATCGGGTGGTATACGCGCATCCTTATGGTCCGGGCGTGCGACGCTGGGGACCGGAAAACCGTGTGGAAGGGCATCAATTGATCCGGCGTAGCGAAGAAGAACGGCGCGCACCCCGGGAAGGCCATGCGCATCCGCAGGAGAATCATCATGAGGAGCATCGCCGGTAAATACTCCGACACCGAAAGTCTTTAAGTGGCCGGTTCGAACGGTTGATAGGAATTAATCAGCCGTCGAATCGGCCTCGTCTTTTTTGCATTGATGCTCGGAGAATTGGAGTTTCAGGTTTTCCACCGCTCCGCCAACGCGTTTCAAAATATCGAGAGGAACTTTAAATTCGCGATCGCATGCGGTGCAGACTGCGATCGCCGGGGTAGTTCCAAGCCATTTCAGCACGCGCAGATTGCGCTTCAGCATGGCAGTTTGATGCGCCGCTAGCGCATGGTCTGTTCGATCTCAGATATCCAGTCGGGACGCTTCAACACTTCGCGCGGCTTGGGGCCATCAGCGGCGCCGACAATTCCATCCTGCTCCATGAGATCGATGAGGTGCGCGGCGCGGCCATAGCCGATGCGCAGGCGGCGTTGCAGCAGGGAAGTGGAGGCTTTGCCAAACTCAATGACCAGCTTCACCGCATCCTGATAGAGGGGATCGTCATCGCTTCCGCCTTCCGCAGATCCTTCGCTGCTTCCTCCGGTGGTTCCGCCATCACGCTCATCTTTCGGAGCTTCCAGGAACTGCTGCTGATATTCCGCCGAGCCCTGAGCCTTCCAGAATTCGACGACGGCCGCGATTTCCTTTTCTGTGACCAGCGGCGCGTGCAGGCGGTGCACGCGAGCCGATCCTGAAGGAAGATAAAGCATGTCGCCTTTGCCCAGCAGGGCTTCGGCTCCGTTGGCGTCAAGAATGGTTCGCGAGTCCACCTTGGTGGCCACGCGGAATGAAATTCGCGCCGGGAAGTTCGCTTTGATTAATCCCGTAATCACGTCGACCGAGGGACGTTGCGTTGCCAGCACGAGGTGAATGCCCACGGCCCGCGCCATTTGGGCCAGGCGAGTGATCGATTCCTCAACGTTGCTGGAATCGAGCATCATCAGGTCAGCCAATTCGTCGATGATGATCACGATGAAAGGAATCGGCTTTTCGTCAGACTCTTCTTCAAACAGACTGGGTGTGCCGCCCTTATCGAAGAGCCGGTTGTACTGGTCGATATTGCGGACGCCTTTTGCAGCAAGCAGTTTGAGCCGTCGCTCCATTTCGCGCACGGCATTGCGTAGCGCATTCGCCGCCAGCTTTGGCTCGGTGATGATCGGTGTATACAAGTGCGGCACGCCTTCGTAGTTGCCCAGCTCCAGCCGCTTGGGATCGACTAGAATCAGCCGCACCTGGTCCGGCGTCGCCTTGTACAGAATCGACATGATGAAGGCGTTGATGGCCACGCTTTTGCCCGCGCCGGTCGATCCTGCGATCAGCAGGTGAGGCATTCCAGCGAGGTCCGCGACTACGATTCTGCCGTTGATGTCTTTGCCCAGGGCCATCGTCAGCTTCGACTTGTGGCCCATGAATTCCTGGGACTCGATGTTCTCGCGCAGCCAGATGATCTCGCGTTCGCGGTTCGGCACCTGAATCCCGACGGTCGATTTCCCGGCCATGCGTTCGATCAAAATGCTTTCCGCCTTCAGCGCGAGGCACAGATCGTCTGTGAGGTTGGTGATGCGGCTGTATTTGATTCCCGCGTCGGGCTTGAACTCGAACGTGGTGACTACGGGGCCGGGATTAATTTGAGTGATTTGTCCGTGTACTTCGAACTCGGCATACTTCTCTGTGAGCACTTGTGCCAGGAGCTTGAGTTCGTCGGCATCCACGGCATGCTGCTCGTCGGGACGCTGCAGCAAACTGCTCGAGGGCAACTTGTATCCGCCTGCGATCTTCGGCATCGTGGTCTTGGCCTTGTGATCGCTATCGGCGCGCCGTGTCACCTCCAGATCCGGCAGCGGTTCCACGCTGGCTAAAGATTCAGCCAGAGTTCCTCCTGTCGGCACAGCTCCTTCTTCCACTAAAGGTCCGAGCGTGCGCTCAATTCCAGTCCGTCGTGGCGGCGGAGCGACTCGTGGTTGCACTGACGGTTCCTCGGTTGCGACGGGCCGCGAAGGAATCAATTGCGTCTTTACCGTGGGTTTTGCATTGCGGCGCTTCTCGAGTTCCTTCTGCTGATGGCGCTTGATTCGTTCTTCCTGCCAATCCTGATAACGGTTCCAAAGGGCGGTCACAAACGCGAACCGCGTCGGCGCCCAGAGCCGAATCGATGAGAACGAGAACGCCGTAGAAAGATACAGTGCGACGGCCAGCACGGTGGCGCACACGATGTAGGCGCCCGCCAGATTTAAATAGTGGATCAGCACGTCTCCAACAACTCGTCCCACCATGCCTTCGATCGGAATCACGTTCAGCCAGCGCAAGTTGCCCGGCAGCAGCGCCAGCAAGGCCGGAGTAAAAATGACCAGCCAAACTCCGCCAAGACTCTTCGCGATTGGAGATTGAACCTTCCGCGACGCAAACCAGCGGATTCCCAACACTCCGAAAAATACTGGCAATAGAAAGGCGCTCATCCCGAAGAATTGCAGTGCCAAGTCGGATATGACCGCGCCGACCATGCCGATCCAGTTGCGGGCAACGTGCGTTCCAGTCAGAACCGAAGCGCTATTAAACGAAGGATCGAGTGGGGAATACGACGCCAGCGCGAGGAAGAGGAGGAGCGCAGAGACGCACAACAGGAATCCGATCAGCTCGTTAAGCCGCCGGTTGCCCGTGGGGACAAAGATGCTTGCCAGAAGACGCATTTATGGGCCGTCGTTACACGGGACGCAAAACAGTCCTGTGGCGCAAATCGGCCAGAGCCTCATCATTATCTCAAGAACCGGACGCGGCAGCAATGGCGGATTTCGGTCGCAGTATACAGTTGGATTACTACGCCGGACGGAACTGCTGCCCGTGTCGCTATTGAACAACGCGGCAACCTGAGTCCGGTTGTGGTAGTATATTGGTAGTATGAAAGAGAAGACATCCATCACACTGTCAGCCGACATTCTGGCGGATGTGGACCAGTTAGCGGGCCGCAAAGTCTCCCGCTCGGCGTTTATTGAGTTCGTGCTGCGCCGCTACATTCGAGAGAAGCGCCGGGCGCAGGCCCATGCCCAGGATTTGGAACGCATCAATAGCGCGGCCGACCAATTAAATTCCGAGAGCGCCGACGTGCTGGACTATCAGGCATCGGACGATTAGCGAGGATGGACGACTAGGCAAGGACGACCAGCCAAAGTATGAGTAGCCAAGAATGAGACGCGGCGACCTCTATCGTGTGTATAAACGCAAAGGCGATCCAAAAGCTTACCGGGTTTTTGCCGTGGTCAGCAGGCAAGCCCTGATCGACTCGCGGTTCTCAACTGTTGTTTGCGCTCCAGTGTTCACCAGCGGCCAGGAACTCTCCACTCAAGTCGCCGTTGGAGTCGACGAGGGACTGAAGCACCTCAGTTGGATTATGTGTGACAACCTGGTGAGCCTGCGAAAGTCTGACCTCACGCACTACGTCGGCTCGGTCTCGGGCGCCAAAGCGGTTCAACTCAACCGCGCTCTTAAAATGGCCCTCGATCTAAGCTAGCTCGAGGTCTTATCCAGCCAACCTCGCCGCGAATACCAGCACCAGCGCGCCGACAATGATGCGATACACCGCAAACGGCACAAAACCATGCTTGCGCACATAGGCCATGAACCACGCAACCGAGGCGTAGGCCACGATGTAAGAGACCACGAAGCCGATGGCCAGCACGATCCATCCATGAGCGTCGATCTGCGAAACGCCTATCGGGTTCTCGCCCTTGCCACGGAGCGACTTCAGCAGCGTATATCCGGTAGCCGCAACCATGGTCGGGATCGACACGAAGAATGAGAATTCGAGAGCTGAGGCCCTTGACATGCCCGCAAGCTGACCCGCAGCGATGGTCGACATCGAACGTGACGTCCCAGGAAAAACTCCCGAGAAGATCTGGCAGAAGCCGATCCAGACGGCTTGTCCCAGGCTCATGTTTTCCATCTTCCAGGTGTGGATGCGGCTCCCGGCAGCGGACGGTCCAGCAGCCTCCCACTTCGCGTTTATCGCATCAACCATCCACATCACGATTCCGCCGATCAGCAAAGACCAGCCGATGATGTGCAGGTTCTCCAGATGTTTGCCGATAACTTTGGTCAGTAGGAATGAAGGAATCGCAGTTACCACAAATGCGATTGTGACCAATCCTAGTGGGTGCGTCAGCGGAGTGCGGTCGCCCCGTTCGCCGCGCGGAAACGTGGAAAGAAATTTTGCAATGCGGCTGCGAAAATATACCGGCAGGCACAAGATTGCGCCCAGTTGTATGACGATGGAATACATCTTCCAGTAGCCGTCCGACAGGCTGATATGCAGCAGCGCCTCAGACAGCCGGAGATGCGCGGTTGAGCTAACCGGTAGAAATTCCGTCAGGCCTTCCACAATTCCTAGCACAAGAGACAGCAAGTAGTCGTTCAATCAGCCTCCAAAAGTAAGGGAACAGTATCGCAGAAAAAGTTTGCGTGAGCGTTAATCAGAGGACTGCCTGAATCGCCGAAGTCGCTGAGAAGAACTCGCAGAGCGTCTAGTCGGCAGCATTTCCATACGTGGGAATTTCTTGTTGAACGTAAAAGATCAGTCGCCGCGCGCGCAAGGCCCAATCGCTTTGCCCATATTGACTGACAATTTTCTGTGCCAAAGCCTGAGCGCTCTCTTTCGACTCAGCGGACTTTTTCTGATTCGGTTCGGTCTTATAGATTTCAATCATCGCCGAGCGGCGCCACGCCGCGTTGTACAAGGCCTCTGGCGCAACTGGAGACTGGGGGTGTTCATTGGCATACTTCTCATAGATGTCCGCTTCTTTATCGGGACACTTCGACATGCCTTCCCAATCGCCGCAGAGCTTATTGTCGATCATGCGGAAGCTGGCTAATTCCGCCCACTTGGTGCCGGGATATTTTTTGTTTACCAGCTTCATCCACTCTTCATTCATCTGCCCGCGCATATACGCTTCACGCTCGTGAGCGGAAGGCCGCGTCATCACATCTGACCGCTCGATCTGCCAGCGTATGTCAGCCGCCCGATATAACGCCTCTGCCGCTAGCGGCGAAGTGGGCATCAAGTCATACAAGCGGTAGTAAAGCCGCATCGCATCCTGCGCGGCATCGCGGCGCCCCCGGCGGCGGCTGGCCTGGTCTTCGGAGTCCGCCGCTTCTCCGAAGATAACCTTGTCGCCATCCTGGGTCGTGGCGCTTACCATACCTTTCGCCAGAATCCAGCCACTGATTGTCTTGGCCTCGGCCTCTTCATCGGTCAGACCTTCCTCGTTGCGCGCTTCGCGAAGAATGGCCTGCACGTGAACCCAGTCGCGGCTGGTGTCTAGGATAATCAGTTCATGTCCGCGCGCGGCCTGGCCTAGCTTGGCAGCGTCGCTGCTGGGCGAGACACGCAAGGTCTCCTCATGCACGAGCGTCGCGCGCTGGGCTTGGGCAAATGCGAAACAAGGGTAGACGAGCAGCGCGGCGCAAATGAACAAATGACGGAGGGTCATACGGCTCCTTCGAATGATGATAAGTAAGATGCCGATTATAACCGCCGAAATTGTTCCAACATTACCGGGATCGGATGTTGCCGCAGCGTAGTGTAGTAAGAAGGGATGGGTTACGCCCGATTAGCCCCTCGGGGCGGACGCTTTGCGACTGCTCTGAGATTCCACCCTTAAATCTCCAATATCACCGGCATAATCAGCGGCCGCTTCTGCGTTTGCCTGGAAATATAACGCTTCAAATCGGCGCGGATTTTTTCCTTAATCACGCCATAATCGGCTTTTTCTTCTTCGCTTGAATGCGCCAAGGTGTCTTCAACGATGCGCTTCGCACCTTCCATTAAACCATCATCGCCGGGATTAAAGCCGCGCGTCACAATCTCCGGAGCGGTTTCCACGCGTCCTGACAGCTTATTGATGGCGATAATCGGCAGCACGATCCCGTCTTCGCTCAAGTGCCGCCGATCTTTGATAATTAAATCCTCAACCACATCGGTGCGCGAGCCGGAATCGATGCACACGCGCCCTACATTAACCTTGCCGGCCTTGCGTGCGTTGTGATCGTCGAACTCAAGTATGTCGCCGCTTTCGATCAGGATTACTTTGCCGACTGAACTGTGCATCGCTCCTGCCATTTCGGCGTGCAGCTTCAGTTGCCGATACTCGCCATGGATGGGAATGAAGTACTTCGGCTTCACCAGATTGATAATCAGCTTAAGTTCGTCCTGGCTGGCGTGTCCGCTTACATGAATCGGCGGCGAGGTTCCGTCTTCGTAAATCACGTGCGCTTCGCGCCGGAAAAGGTGATCGATCATGCGGTAGATCGTTTTCTCATTGCCGGGGATAATGCGCGACGAGAGCACGACGGTATCGCCTTTCTCGATTTTGGCGTGCTTGTGATTATCGACCGCCGCGCGCGAGAGCGCTGACATGGGTTCGCCCTGGGTGCCGCTAATCATCACGCAGACTTTTTCCGGAGCAAAATTCTTCATCTCGCCGGGATTGATCACCAGCCCTTCAGGAATTTCGAGATAGCCCAAGTCTTCCGCGATCTCAGCGGAATTGTTCATGGAGCGGCCGATAAAGGCAACTTTGCGCCCGTGCTGATGAGCCAACTCCACCGCCAGCCGAATGCGGTGGATTGACGAAGAGAAGCAAGAGATGAACAGTCGGCGCTGGGTGTGTGCGAATACTTCGTCGAACTTGCGCCGCACCGCACGCTCGCTGGGCGTGTATCCCTTGCGCTCGACGTTGGTGGAATCCTGAAACAGCGCCAGCACACCCTGTTTGCCATATTCCGCGAAAGAATGCAGGTCGAAAAGATGGTTGTCGGTGGGAGTGGGATCGACTTTGAAATCTCCCGTATGAATCACCACGCCAAGCGGAGTATGGATTGCGAGCGCGACGCAATCCACCAGACTGTGTGTAACGCGAATGGGATGAATAGTGAATATGCCGGCCTTGAAGCGCTCGTTGGCGCGCATCTCGCGTAGATCGGCATCGTCGAGCAGGCCGTGCTCGTCGAGTTTATCCTCGACATAAGCCAAGGTGAATTCCGTGCCCCAGACTGGCACGTTGAGTTCAGAGAGAATCCACGGCAGCGCGCCGATGTGATCCTCGTGGCCATGAGTAAGAATGATGCCGCGAACTCGCTCGCGGTTCTCGATAAGATAGGAAATATCCGGGACAACGATATCGACGCCCAGCAATTCAGCCTCGGGGAACATAAGGCCCGCGTCGATGACGATGATGTCATCGCCCCAGCGGACGGCCATGCAGTTCATACCGAACTCGCCGAGCCCCCCCAGGGGGATTATTTGCAATTTTCCAGTTGGCATTGGTAACTAATGATGCTAGCACAGACTGTGTTGCCTACCGTACGCACCGCCGGTTTCTAAGGGGCGTAACCCATAGCATTCTTGGTCTGGCTAAGATAGGGTTGAATCAATGGCTGATAGTAAATCCAAGTCGTGGCTTCGTGGGCGGATTGAAAACGCGCTGACGCAAGGACTGACGCGGGCTTACTCGACGGTTCAGGTCAATCCCGACAAGTTTTTATTGCAACTGCGCGCCGCCTACCGGCTGCCGATCAGTGGCTATCACGGCGTGTATTCGCTGGAGATGCGCGAGATCGATATAGTCGCCGACGAAATTATTCGTAGCGGAATGAAATTGGCCGCGGTCGAGGGCGCGGGATTCGGGCTCGGTGGATTCCTCACGATCGTGCCGGACATTGGCGTTCTCTCAGCCATTACCATGCGTACCATACAGAAGCTTAGTCTGGTTTACGGCTTTCAGTTCAACACCGACGACGAAATTGCGGAACTCTGGATGGCTGCGGCTAGCGCGGCTGGAGTCGACATCAGCCGCGACCTGCTGGAAAAAGAAGTCGTGAACAAGTTCGTTCCGCGCGTCATTCAGCGCATCGCCGCGCGGGCCAGTGTAGAGGTCGTGGAAAAATGGGCGGGACGGGTGATCCCTCTGGTGAGTTCGGCGCTGGGAGCGGGATTGAACTACTGGTTCGTGCGTACGTGGGGTGAGCGCGCCAGGGCGCACTTTCGCGAGCGACATTTGCAGATCCGGCAGCAGGCCGCTCATGCAGTATTAGCCCCACCGGCGCAGCAAATTCTTCCAGCGTCGAAGGATTAGGCCCTGTCCGTGTTAAAAATGAAACATGATAGAGTTTCGCTGCTCTGCCATCCTGTTTGATCTCGATGGCGTTCTCATCGATTCCACTCGTTCCGTTGACCGGCAATGGCGTGCATGGGCGCACGAAAAGGGAATTGATGAGGAGAAGGTCATGGCTATCGCGCATGGCGTGCGCTCGATTGAAGTGATTCGTGCCGTGGCCCCGCATCTCAATGCCCCCGCGGAGGTGCAATGGCTGGAAAGCCATGAGGCGGAGGATCAGGTGGATGTGACTGTGATGCCCGGCGCTGCTGAACTGATTCGCTCCATTCCGGACGGACACTGGTGCGTGGTTACGTCCGGAACTCGCTATCTGGCTACGGCGCGCCTGCGATTGGGCGGCCTGCCGGTTCCCAAAGTTCTGGTCACCGCGGACGATGTGACGAACGGAAAGCCGCATCCGGAGCCATATTTGAAGGGCGCGGAACTCCTGGGATTTAAACCGGCGGACTGTTTGGTAATCGAAGACGCACCCGCGGGGATTCGGTCGGCGCACGCGGCCGGGATGAAGGCGATGGCACTGACGAGCACCTATCCCGCGGCGAAATTGCTTGAGGCCGATACGACAGTAAAGAAGCTTGAGCAGATTCAAGTTACGTCGAACGGGGCAGGCAAGCTAAGTATAGAAATTGTCCAATAGAGGAGCGATGCGGGATTTCTATTTTTTCGTCGCCTTCTCATCCTTACCATTGAAGTGCTCCGTTACAAATACGAACTCGCCTTTATCGTTCTTTGAGAACTCGTACTGTATATCCCACCCCTTAGAAAAGAACTTCGTTTCTGACTCGGCGAAGAGCGGAAAAATTGCTCCGAAGTGGGCCATCAAATGACTGCCTTGGAGCGTAAACACAATGCGGCCATCCGAGAATTCGTAAGTGCCCACGTACCGCGCCAGCACTTCTTTGGGCAAGGCGATTTCCCTTGGCGGTGAGGGAAATGCCACGGTTTCTCCGTGCACTGCCGCCGCGAGTGCGGTGTTGATTTTGCCGGTCACAATGCCATTCAGATTCGCTAGAACGATCACGGCGAGTTTTTCTTCGGGATAATAAGCCAATTGTGCGTTGAACCCGATTCCATTCCCGTCATAATCGATTACCAGGCGGCCACTTGCACGATAGACGTATAAACCGCAGGCATAGTCATGCTGGAATATCGTGTGTTTGAAGGGCGTGGTCATCTTGCGCAGGGACGCAGGCATCAGCACTTTTCCGCCGAACAGTCCCTCTTCCCAGCGGAGCATGTCTTCGGTTGTGGAGTAGAGTGCGCCCGCCGCAAAGGCCGCGGTGATATTGGTGCGCTCCGCATTTTCGATTCCGTCGGCGCCGGGCCAATAACCGGACGCCCGGTGCGGAACGATCGAGACGTTGGAGTCTACTCCTGAATCGTTCATGCCCAGCGGCTTAAAAATGTTTTCCTGAAGGAAATCCGCGTAGGATTGGCCGCTGACTTTTTCCAACAGATACCCGAGCACATCGTACCCCAAGTTGCTGTAGTCCCATTTTTCGCCGGGCTGAAAGTCGAGTGGCTTGTCGGCGAAGATCAGCTTGTCAGGCGTGCCTGGCTCATACTTTGCCCCGTCACCTGCGATACCGGAAGTCATCGTCAGGAGGTTGTAAATTGTGATCTTATTCCACGACGCTGGCGCGTCGGGGAGGTATTTCTGGACTAAGTCGTCGGTCTTAAGCTTTCCACGGTCTTCCAGGAGCAGGATCGCGGCCGCAGTGAATTGTTTGGTCACCGATGCGATCTGGAATCTGGTCGTGGAGGAATTCGGTATGTTCCATTCGATGTCCGCCCAGCCGTAACTCTTGCTGAACAGCACTTTGCCGTGTTGTGCCACCAGAATGCTGCCCATGAAGAGCTGGGCGTCGGCATAAGGCTGCACAATCTGCTGCAGGCGCTCGCTAGACGCTTGCGCACTGCGCACGCCGGCTATAAATGCAAAGGCAATCCCCAGTACAGCCAGTTGAGAATTCCGCCTGAAGTGCATCTTGTCCGCCTACGTCGCGCGAAATTTTAGCATGAATCGCGACTACCGCAGCCAATCTTCCAACTCGATTCCGCGGTTGGTCTTCTCGTCGCGATATTTCACGATCACCGGCGTGTACAGAGAAATCCCTAACTTTGCCGCTGCGCCCTTTTTCACCGCGCGCGATCCCGGCACAACCACCGCGCCTTCGGGAACTTCAAGTGGCGCTTCCGGCGTAGCCCGGTAAACTTCATCGCGCACCAGGTCGTAGAGCGGAGTCGATCGCGTCAGAATCGTTCCCGCTCCCAGCACCGCCCGCGCATGCACCAGCGTGCCTTCATACACTCCGCAATTACCGCCGATCAGGACGTCGTCTTCGATGATCACGGGCGCGGCATTCACTGGCTCGAGCACGCCGCCAATCTGCGCCGCCGCGCTCAGATGCACGCGCTTGCCGACTTGGGCGCACGACCCAACCAGCGCGTGCGAGTCAATCATGGTGCCTTCATCGACGTAAGCCCCCACGTTGATGAACATCGGCGGCATGCAGATCACTGATGGAGCCACATATGCTCCAAGGCGCACCGAAGACCCGCCCGGAACGACGCGTATGCGGTCGGCGAGAGAAAACTGGCGGGCAGGGAAGGTATCTTTATCGACGAACGTCAGCGCAGCACAGCCCGTCTCTACCAGTTCGCCGAGCCGAAAGCCAAGCAGAATCCCGTGCTTCACCCAGGTGTTAACGATCCAGCGGCCGTCGATCTTTTCGGCGGCACGGATCTTGCCTTGTGTAAGCGCCTCGCGGAATTCGAGAAACGCGGGCCTCGCCTCCGGGTTGTGTTCAACTTCGCCCAGCCCTGCCAGGCGTTCGATAGAAGATTTTAGGGATTGCATGGGATTGTTGAATTCTGAATTGTTGATTTCTGATTGTTGATTGTTGATTAAAACAATCGCTGGCTGAGCCGCTGTTCACTCAACAATCAGAAATCAGCAATCAAGTAATTGAACCTCTCACACACACTTGCATTCGCTGCGAATCAGCACTCCGCTCATGCCATGCGCGGTCTCGCGGCCTTGGGTCAGAGTAGCGTAGGGTCCGTGCCAGCGCGCGTGATTCGCGTCATGGCCAGCGGGGCGGCCTTTGCCCTGATTGCATTGTCCGCACGATCCGCGGTGCAGCACGATTTTATGCGGGCCGGCTGTCCAGTTTTCATAGATGTAAAATTCCGCCCCTTCGGAAACAGCCGCCGCAGCCTTCTCAATCAGTCCAACATCGGTCGCGATTTTCTGCAGCTTCGACCGCGTGTCGCGGCGCATAGGCAAAAGCGGCAAGCGGTAGTTCTCCTCGATCTTGCCCATCATCGTGAGCACGGCCTTCACCGGCAGCGGGCTGGATTCGATGAAGTTCGCTTGCATCAAAGGCAGGTACTTGCGATGGATGCTGCGCGCCACGTTCCAGTCGTTGTTCAGCGCCGCCCGTGTCATCGCCGCCATCTCGTGCGGAATTTCATTCGAAGCCACTGAGACAATGCCAACGCCGCCGAGCGCAATCACTGGCAACGTAACGGCGTCGTCTCCAGAGAAAACCAGAAAAGTTTCCGGCACGGCATTGATGGCCTCGGCAATCTGCGTCATGTTGCCGCTGGCTTCCTTGACGCCCACGATGTTTGGAATCTCCGCCAGGCGCGCCAGCGTTGCCGGTTCGATATTTGCCGCAGTGCGGCCGGGCACATTGTAGAGAATGATTGGCTTGTCGCCGACTGCTTCCGCAATCGCTTTGAAATGCCGGTACTGGCCTTCCTGCGTGGGCTTGTTGTAGTAAGGCGAAGCGGTGAGGATGGCATCGACTCCGGGCCGCGAAGCAACTTCCTTCGCTTTTTCTACGGCTTCATGGGTAGAATTCGAAGTCGCTCCCGCAATGATCGGGACCCGTCCCGCCACGACCTCAATCGTCGCCTCGATCACGTAAAGCCATTCATCGTGCGTGAGCGTGGGTGTCTCGCCCGTGGTTCCGCAAGGTACGAGAAAGTCGATGCCGGATTCCACCTGCCATGCGACGAGGTTGCGCAAAGCAACGTCGTCGATGGAACCATCCCGATGGAATGGAGTGACGAGGGCGGTGCCACAGCCGCGGAGTTGCATGTAATAAGATAGCGCGAATGGGCTTGCGTGGGAACGGCTGACTACAGCTCCCGCCACACATCCTTAAATTGGTAGAAGCCCTTCTTGCCGGCAATCCATTCTGCCGCGCGTACCGCGCCCTCGGCAAATCCCTGGCGTGATTTGGCGTCATGGCACAAATAGATTCTGTCGGCGGAGGATTCGAGCACGACTTCGTGCATGCCTACCACATCGCCTTCGCGGAACGAGATAATTTCCAGATCTTCCTTTTTCATATCTTTTCCGGCGTCGCGCATAACCTGCTGTAAGGCAATGGCAGTTCCCGAGGGTGCGTCTTTCTTATGAGCGTGGTGGCGTTCGAAGATCTGTCCGGTGTAATCGTGCCGTAGCGCAGCTGCTGCGGCTCGCGCCGCCTCAAGAAAAATATTCACGCCGATGGAGAAGTTTGCTGCGTAAATCAATCCGGTGCCGTGCTCCTCGACCAGCTTCCGGATGTGATCTAGTTCTCCGTGCCATCCCGTCGTGCCAACCACCATGTTTTTATTGGCTCGGACGCAGGCTTCCATGTGAGCCAGGACGCAGGTAGGGACGGTGAAATCAATCGCCACATCAATGGCGCGTAACTTATCCGGCGTAAGAGCGGCGGTGCCTGCATTCTCGCTTGAGCCGACGACCTGGATGTTGTGTCGACGCTGGCGCGCGACCTCTGCCACGAGAGATCCCGTCTTCCCGCGGCCGAGTATGAGGACGTTCATGGAAAACCTCCAACGCCGTGATAAACGAGAAATGCCGCGGCCATTCTCAGCGTTCTCCGCGATCGTGTGTTTATGCGAATACTTCCGGGTCCAGCTCCGCAAAAAACGTGCTATGCAGCCGCTGGACCACCTCGGGCACTTCATCTTCTTCAATCACAAAGGTCAGGTTAATTTCAGATGCGCCCTGCGAAATCATGCGAATCTTTTTATCCACCAGCTTGCCAAAAACCAGCGCGGCCACACCCGGTTTGTCCCGCAGGCTTTCGCCCACAAGACAAATGATAGCCTTCCGCCCCTCGTATTTCACGTCCGCCAGCTTAGCCAGATCGGCGGCCAAAGCAGGAATGGCATGGTTGGAATCGACCGTGAGCGACACGCTCACTTCGGATGTCGAAACCACATCGACCGCGACCTTGTGCCGGTCAAAGGCCTCAAAAATCGCCCGCAAGAATCCATGCGCCAGCAGCATGCGCGGCGCGGCCACATCTACGATCGTGATCCGCTTCTTCACCGCGATTGCCTTGAAAATGTTTTTGCCTTGAGGAGCGCGGGCCGTAATCTTCGTCCCTTCACACGATGGGTTGCGCGAATTCAACACGTACACCGGAATATTTTTCTGAATGGCGGGCAGCACCGTCGCCGGATGCAGCACCTTCGCCCCAAAGTATGCGAGTTCGGCCGCTTCATCGAAGCTGATCACCTTGATGCGGCGCGCATCCGGACAGATACGCGGGTCGGTGGTGAGAATACCGTCAACATCCGTCCAGATTTCGATGCGCTCGGCGTTCAGGCCCGCGCCCACAATCGCTGCCGAGAAATCGGAGCCGCCGCGGCCGATGGTCGTGGTGATGCCCGCACGGTTCGCGCCAATGAATCCGCCCATCACGGGAACCTGGCCGGCATCGAGCAGCGGCTTCACTTTGGATTGCAACCGCTGGTTGGTTTCTTCGGTTTGCGGCACCGCCTCCATGTAACTGCTGTCGGTGACCAGAACGTCGCGCGAGTCGACATGCGCGCCCTTTAATCCGTGGGCAGAAAATGCGGCGGCAACAATCTTGCTGGAAAGCATTTCGCCAAATGCGGCAACATGGTCCGTGGTGCGCGGAGTGATCTCACCGACCGCGGAAATTCCCCGCAACAGTTCGTCGAGGCCTTCGAAGTCGGCTCCCAAATCGGAGTGGAACTCGGTAAACAACGCGGTACCCAGCAATTCGCTCGCCGTGTTGTAGTGTCTTTCCTGGAGCGACCGGCAAAGCTTCAGTGCGGTCTTACGCTCTCCTGCGCCTGCGGCGCGCGCCATGGTGAGCAGCGTGTCGGTCACTTTTGCCATGGCGCTGACCACGACCACCGGTTTCTGCGGCAACCGGTCTTTGACAATTGCGGCCACGCGCTCGATGGCCCGCGCGTCCTCCACAGAAGTGCCGCCGAATTTCATCACGATCATCGGCGTCGCTTCCTGCCAGCATTATAAGCGTGCGAATCCGCTGTCATTTCGCCTGACCGTCGCCCAGATAACCTTTGGCCTTGAGCAATTCAGCATTCAGCACGGCAGCGCCGGCAGCGCCCCGGATCGTGTTATGCGATAGCACGGTGAACTTCCAATCCAGCACGCCGCATGGCCGCAGACGCCCGACGGCAGTGGTCATACCCGCGCCCATGTCAACATCAAAACGCGGTTGCGGACGGTCATCGGCAGCAAGGTAGACCACCGGCCGCTCCGGCGCGCTCGGCAGCTTCAACTCCTGGGGCTCGCTGCTGAATTCATTCCACGCAGCGATGATCTCTTCCGGCTTGGCTTGCGTTTTCAAACTTACCGAAATCGATTCCGTATGTCCGTCTTCCACCGCGACCCGGTTGCATTGCGCGCTCATCGCAAAATCTGCCGGCATGATCTTCGTTCCATTCATTTGTCCCAGCAGCTTCAGAGTCTCCTCTTCCATCTTCTCTTCTTCGTTGCGGATGTAGGGAATTACATTTCCCAGGATGTCGAGCGAAGCCACGCCCGGATAGCCCGCTCCGCTGACCGCTTGCATGGTGACTGCCATCACGGCTTTCAGGCCAAACGCTTTTTGCAGGGGCGCCAATGCCAGAACCAGCCCGATCGCTGAGCAGTTGGGATTCGTCACAACGTAGCCACCACCGTTCTTCCGCCATGCCTGCGCATCGATCAGCTTGATGTGCCCAGCATTTACTTCCGGAATCACCAAAGGCACATCGGACTGCATGCGCAACGCGCTGGAATTCGAAACCACGGCGCAGCCGGCTTCAGCAAAGCGCGGCTCCATCTCGGTGGCAATCGATGCGTCGAGCGCAGCGAAAATTATCTTCGGAGCGCCTGCGGGCGTGGCCGGCGAAACCTTCATCGCCGCTATATTCGGTGGAATCGGCGTCTTCAACCGCCAGCGCGCCGCTTCGCCGTAGCGTTTGCCTTCGGAACGGTCGGAAGCGGCAAGCCACACCACTTCAAACCAGGGATGGTGTTCCAGCATCTGGATGAATCTCTGTCCGACCACTCCGGTAGCTCCCAGAATGCCGATGGGTAGTTTCTTATTCATAAATGGGTACTTGGATTCTACAACAGCGGTTATTCCGGGCGGCGAATCCAATACCAAGAAGTTCAACACTACAGTGCGTTCATCGTTCTGCCGATGGAATATGCGGGAGGATCACCATGCCAGAGCTTCGACAGAACTTCTTCACCAAAGAATGGGTCATCATCGCCACCGAGCGTGCCAAGCGTCCCGAGGAATTGGCTACACATCGGCTGCCGCAAATCGTGTCATTGTTCGTGGAGACCCGTCCCTTCTGCCCGGGCAATGAGAATAAAACTCCAGCCGAGATTATCCGGTATCCGGCGAATACTACCGAGCCCTGGGAAGTGCGCGTCATTCCTAACAAATTCGCGGCGCTTTCCCGCGACGTCCAGCCCACGCGAAGTATGCAGGACGTCTGGCGGCGAATTGAGGGTTTCGGATTTCACGAGGTAGTCATCGATAGTCCCGACCACTCATCTTGCATGGCCCTGCTTCCGGATGAGCAGGCGGCCAGAATCCTGCGCGTCTACAAGGAACGCTACAGCTCGCTGGGCATGGACCGCCGCATTAACCACGTCACAATTTTCAAAAGCCACGGCGTGGATGCTGGTGCAAGTCTTCAGCATCCGCATTCGCAGCTCATCGCAACCCCGGTCATTCCGAGCCAGGTACGGCACCGGCTGCACGAAGCCCTGCGCCACTATGATGATGACGGCAACTGCATGTTCTGTCATATGGTGGAACGCGAAATCGCAGAGCAAACTCGCGTCGTACAAAAAAGCGAGTACTCCGTGGCCATGGAAGTGTTTGCCTCGGCCACGCCCTTTGCCACTCACATCTTTCCGTTCCGCCACATGGCCAGCTTTGGCGACATGTCAGCCACCGAGATCGCCGATTTGGCGCGGGTCCTGCGCGGTCTTTTGGCCAGGATCTATATTGGACTGGAAAATCCAGACCTGAATTTCACCATTCGCAGCGGCCCTTCCGACTACGGCAGCGCCCGCCACTTCCACTGGTATGTAAGCGTGATTCCCCGGCTCACACACACTGCGGGGTTTGAACTCGGTTCCGGCATGTTCATCAATACGGTGCTGCCCGAAGCTGCGGCTGAATTTCTGCGGAATATTAAAATAGAAAAAGCGACCGGAGCAGGAGCTACCGCCGGATAGGCGCCCGGATTCAGCGACCTGCCGGGTCCGATGCGGGAAAGGGAAAGCCGGTAACCATGAACTGAGAGCTGTCAGCTATCAGCCCTTCTTCACTTCGGACGCACTCCATGCGGATCCAGCACATACTCGTTCAGCGGCCCGAACTTTCTCTTCTCCGCATAGAGCCGCCAGCGCCGGAATACGATTCGCAGACTCGCCATCACAGGAATCGACAGAAAAATTCCTAGAATCCCAGCCACCTCACCGCCCGCCATCACGCCAAATATAGCCGCCAGCGGATGCAGTTCCATGCTGTGTCCCATAATGCGTGGCGACGTAACGTAGTCTTGAATCAGCCTCCAGGCGCCAAGAAAGATCACGAGAGCCAGCCAGTGCGGAAAGCTGATCAATAACGCAACGCTGACAATAATCATGGCGGCGAATAGCGGCCCGACCACCGGGATAAATTCCAGCAAGCCACCGATCGTCCCCAATACCAGCACATAAGGCATCTTCATGATTGCGAGAACAACGGTGTAAGCGATGAAAGTGAGAGCCGCAAGGGTAAGCTGCGCTCGAATGAAATGGGCCAGCATCTGGTTCAAGTCGCTTAACACCCCCTGCAAGAGTTCACGCTGCGGACGCGATTGCACAAGATCGAGCAGAATCTGGCTGAAGGTGCGGCCGTCTTTAAGAAAGAAGATCGACAACAGCGGAACGATGATCAGCAGCCACGCCTCTTTTGCCACATCAGCCACGCGCAATCCAACCCTCTTCGCCATTTCCGTGATTTGATTGCTATGGTTGACCAGATAGTCGCGCGCCAATTCGACCAGACGGGCATTCCAGCCGTGTTCGTGGCCCAATTGCTCCGCGATCTGTCCGGAACTGAGTTGGGTCAGAGCCGGCAACGATTGTCCAAGGCGCGCACTTTCCCGCCCGATCCGCGGCCCCATGGAAACGAAGAACAGAACCAGCAGACTCAGCAACAACACGTAAATTACCGTGATGGCGCGTACTCGTCCGTGCAGAAGTTTTTCCAGCGAAGAGACCAGCGGACTCATCAGGTAAGCAAAGAATATGGCAAACAGAAACGCGATTAAAGTCTGCCGCGCGGCGTAGAGAAATCCCAGCCCAAGCGCGAACAGCAGCACTGTGATCAGAACCCGCGCTGTCCGTCCATCCGCTATCGGCATCGTTGCCTGCTAATCCTGACTCGCTATCCCCCTGCCAACTGGACTTCGCTAGTCACGCACCATTTCAGTCTCGTACGACTTCTGTATTATCGTCCGCAACCAGCACTCGCATTAATTTGAACTGGTCTTTTTCGTCCACCCAGAGAGCCCATGAGAACGTTTCGCCCTTCAAATTCAGTCGCAACAATTCCCGTTCGTTTCCCCGGATCATCACTTTCTCTTTTCCCACCAGTTCCATGCGCACTCGCGCCGACGTGCGGTCTTGCGGCACCAACACGCCAAATTCCACCCCACTCTGCTGACACCTCAGAGCGCCGCCTTGCGTCTGACAATTGGTTGCCAAATACCGCCACGCCAGCACCTGGCGGTGAATAAAAAAGTTGTTGTCCAGGATCGCCGAAGTATTCGGCATCAGAAAAGGCTGTTCGGCGGGCTTGGCCCCGGCAGAAGCGGCTATCTTCTCCAGAAGGAATTCATTGTTCGGCGTTACCACCAGCGATCCGCTACCATCGCTCCAGTCATAACGGACCAGTTCTCCGGTGCTCGTCATCTGCAGTTCTGAATGCTGCTCCTTATGCGCCGAACCGCCGGTCTCCTGCAGACTAGCCTTGATGTCGCTGATGCCGTTCTCTTGCTGCACCTTGAAGGTCTCAGTCACGACCCGCTGACCTCTGACGAAGATGCCGAACGAGCCCGCATCAACTTGCCGCGTTGCTTGCTGCTTCGGCTTGTCCTTTTTATCGCCGGCGCACAACAGCACCGAGCACCCCAGAACCGCCGCCGTTATCCACCCCATGCGCGCCATTAGAATCACTACTTTTCTCCTCGCCTCGTGCCGCTTCGATCCAGTCCCAGTGCCATAACCAGGGCCGCTACAATCTCATCCACTGTCTTCCCTCCGGTCTCTTGCCGGAACGATGCCTTTAGATAATGCCGCCGCCGGTCTTCATAAAGCCGCTGGAAGCTTTCCGTGCTGCCCAGCAAGGGACGCTGAACTCCTTGCTGCTCGGCCTGTTCGCGGCAACGTCGCCACAGTTCTGCCGCATCCGCGTCCAAATACACAGTAGACACGCCGCTCGCTTCCATCAGCCTCGCATTACTTTTCTGCACGAACGCCCCACCACCAAGCGCTATGACTCTCTCCGCTCCCGGCTTTAACTCGCCGAGCAATTCCTTTAAAGCTGCATGCTCCGCCCGGCGAAATCCCGATTCACCGGAATCGCGAAAGATCTCGGCAACTTTCCTCTGCTCGCGCCGCTCGATCCGATCATCAAGATCCTCGAATGCCCAGCCCAGTCTTACTCCCAGTGCGCGGCCCACGCTGCTCTTGCCCGCGCCCATAAAGCCGACCAAGACCACCGCCCGTGCGCCACAATCGCTTCCGGCAGCCGCAACTTCGCTTCCGGGACCAACCCCAGTCGCCTTCGCTGGCCTCTTAGGACGCGGTTTGCGCCGACCCGGTTTGCGATTCGTTTTGCTTATTGTTTTTCGGAGCGTTTTCTGAGGTGAATTTTACCACTGAAGGTACGCAGTACTACCGTGGACGACATCGCCATCTTGCCCATGGTACCCGCAAAGGCACGGCCCTTGTCGACTGGAAAGTAGCTATGAGTTTTAGGTTGGAGAGGAATGTCATCGTGCACTTCGCCGCGTACCGATCGTGCGCTGACATCAGCTGAGGTCCACTCTGGAATGGTGGCGTCGATATCTCCGCTGTGGCTGGTGAGACGGTATTCGCCGCTTTTGCCGAAGTCGCCAATGTAGGTGATTCTACCGCTGGTTGAAACCACCTGCACCACCGGTCCATTCACGCCCTTCAGCATCACTTCGCCGCTCAAGGAGTCAACCTCGACATGTCCGTTCTGAATATTGTCCAGATTCACCGCGCCATTCATGGTCTTTACATGCACATGAGCGTCGGAAATATCGCGCAGGTCAACCGCCGCTCCCGGGCCTTCCAGGCTGACGTCGCCGTGCAATTTTTCGGCGCGCAGGGAGCCTGTGCTTGAATGCAGTGTAATGCTGGCATCCGCCGGAACCAGAACCTCATAATCCACGCGGCCCGATTCCGCGTCGGCCCCGGCCAGCAGGTGCGATTGAATATCTACGCGGTTTCCGTTTTGGATGTTGTCAACTTCAACCTTGTCAGAGTACAAAATCGCATTCACCACAACCGTGTTATTCAAGGAGGGCTTTACAGAAATGGAGCCGTACGGGTTCATGATCGAAACCCCCGCTTTCGCTCCCACCGTAAAGCGGTAATCTTTCCTGCTCTGCGCCGCCAGTTCGCTCTGCGCCAGCAGCGTCCCGGCTGCAATCAAACCCACCGCAACCAGTTGACCCGCTCGTTTGTTCAACATGTCCGGCTCCCCCAGCTTGCTGACCCGCCATCGCCCCGAGTGCTAACGAAAACTCGCTATTTACGGCAAAGCACGATCCATCGCCATTTCAAAAAGCATGGATTTTTGGTGGTACGCATCCATCAGCGAGCGGCGCGCGTCCGCGTCATTCGGACTCTCGTCCACGAACCCCTGCGCCTCGCGGATGGAATCGTTTACTTGCCGCAGATTGTCTTCATACTGGCCCTTCATCGCCGGCGAGTTGACCGCGACTTCCTGCATCAGATCATCATCATTCAGATCGGAAGCCTTCACCATCGGGGCGACTACAGCAGCCTGCTCGGCAATTGGTCTCGGCGCCGACTGCTGCTTCACGTAAAGACCTAGAGCCACCAGCAACATCGCAGCCGCTGGAACCAGCCATCGCGCCGCGCCCCAACGCGCGCTGAAAGAGGATACCAGGGGCTGCGTCGCCCGCTGCGGGCGTATCAATCCCTCTTCTCGCAATGCGGTGGTGATGGAGTTCCAAACTTGGGGACTGGGTTCATCGGCCGCCTGTAACCGCCCGGCTGCCTCGATGATCAAATCCAATTCTCGCACCAGCGCATAGCACGCTGGGCAGTCCATTAAGTGGGCACGCTGTTCTACCGTGCTAGCGTCTTCTACCTCCGCCAAGCTGTCCTGCAGCTCAACGCAATTCATACCAATCTCTCCCCAAGTGGGCCGCGGCTCAAATAGCGGCCGCAGCTCTTGACGCTCCCGCTCACCTTACTGTTTGTACCTGCGCCTCAACCCGCTCGAGACTTTCCGGCCTTTTCGGCTCTATTAAGCTTCAGCAGGTCCCGCAACTTCATGCGGGCCTTGTGCAACTGTGACTTGCTGTTTCCTATCGAGCATCCCGCAATTTTCGCGATTTCATTATGCTCGTAACCTTCCACATCGTGAAGAACAAAAATCATTCGATAGCCAGGGGGAAGACTATCCACTGCTCTCTGCAATTGCAGCCGGTCAATCGATCCGGCCAGCGCCACATCCTCCGCTCCAAAATCTTTCTTCGGAGAATCTTCTTCGGTGCCCTGCGTAGTCTCCTCCAGCGAGACTACCGGAAGACTTTTCTTTCTTAGATGCATCAGGACTACGTTTACCGACAACCGATGCAGCCAGGTCGAGAACGCCGATTCTCCGCGAAACGTTCCGATCTTGCGGTAGAGCTGCAGGAACGCTTCCTGTGTCAGATCTTCAGCTTCCGCCGTGTTAGCCGTCATCCGTAGACACAACGAGTACACGCGCCGTTTATGCTTGTCATAGAGCGCTTGGAACGCCTCAGCGTCCCCGAGCTTGGCTCGCTCGATTGCCTCAGCTTCGCTAAGTTCGGTGTTGGTTCCTTGTCGTGGCTCGGTCAAGTCGCCTTTTCCGGCCGCACTGATTGGGATGCGGCTTAAGTAGTTTGTGTTGTATTATTTGCCGGGTTTTGCCGCACCAACGGTCAGTCCCGGACTTACAGAATATCAGAGAATTTCTCCCAATCTCCGGATGCGCTTGTCCGGCCCATTTCCATGGCGAGGCAGTCTCGGAAAGCCTTTCTCTTCCGACATTTGAGTAGGCCCACCCTTGCTGTAACTTCAACCCCGTGTCGAACCAAGAGTCGCAATCTTCGCAAATTGGTAGTAATGGTCGCCATCTGGAAATTGGGAAGGCTCCAGAAGCCCAGCTATCTACGCCGCGCTTTTAGTAGTGATCGTCTCCAGCCCGTGCCCATGCGGTCCCATTTCCCGCTGCCGTAGGAGGAACGCGAACACCACCCCAAGTATTCCCAGGATAGAAAAAATCCACATCCCCAAGTGGTAACCCGCCGGGTTACTTGCATCCGCGTGGCCATATTCGTTGGCCCATCCCACCAGTAAGTTGAGCCCGAACAGCCCGATGTTCTGAATCATCGTCATCAACCCATACGCTGTCCCCAGTTTCGACTGGTCGACAATATAGGCCACTGAAGGCCACATCACCGCCGGGATCAGCGAAAATGCTACCCCCATCATCGCCATCGGAATGTATAAGTTGATGCGCGTATAGCCCATCATCAGATAAACCGGAATCAACAGCACAGACCCAAACATCATCAGCAGCGCGCGCCTGCCAATGCGATCGACCCAAAGACCAAATAAGGGCGTCGCGATCATCGCGAACAGCGTAAGCATGCTCGACAGAAAGCCGCCAAACTCCCGCGACGTGCCGTGCACTTCCATGAAAAACTTCACCGCGAAAGTCTGAAAAGGGAAGATCGCCGAGTAGAACACAATGCACAACGCGACAATCAGCCAGTAACTCACGCCAAACTTCCACAAGTCTGCGAACACCACTTTGTCAGTAGAGATTTTTCCCAGACTGTAGTTCTTCTCGGCCCACACTTCCATCGCCCAGTAAATGATTGCTCCCAGCACACACAAGGCTGAGAAGGCCAATGCGATCACGAACGGAGTTCGCCAGTTGGCATAGGCCCAGCGCGCCCATGTCGGAGAGTTCAGCGCGGCGAATGTGCCCAGGCGGGATGCAGTTAAGTTCAATCCAAATGCAAAGCTCAGTTCTTTACCCTTGAACCAGCGTGCCAGCGCGGTGACCACAGCCACGTTGAGCGACTCCGCACCCATGCCAAAAATCAGGCGTCCGGCGGCCATGAGAGGAAGGTGGCCCGAGATAACCGTGATCGCCGGACCAATGAAGCAAAGCACGGCGAAGATCATCAGCGATTTCCGCAGCCCCAAGCGGTCAATGATGAACCCGCCGATCACCACCGTGAAAATGTTGGGAAAGCTGTATATCGCCTGTAGAAACCCGATGTCCAGGTCCGTAAATCCTAACTGCTGCTTGAGCACGTCGGCCAGCGGGCTAAGCGCGTCATAGACGTAGTAACTGCCAAACATCGCCAGGCTTACAAAAATCAGCACCAGCCACCGGTAGAGCGGGCTCGGCTCAGGACGCACAGTTTCCATCATCCGTGCTCTCTATTTTCCAGCAGAATTGAACTCCCAGGATTGCGAGCAGGAAGATTAGCAGATCAAAGAAAAGTTAGCACCGGCGAAACTCTTGCTAGCAGCACAATCGATGTGGGGAGCCGCTCTCGGCTGTCCACACGGGCGGAGCCCGGAAGCCGCGCCGGATCACTAGTCCGGGATCACTAGTACTTCACAATCGCCGCAAAAGATTTCGGATCGAGCGACGCCCCGCCCACCAGCGCGCCGTCGATTTCCGGCTGCGCCATCAGCGACGAAGCGTTATCCGGTTTCACCGATCCTCCATAGAGAATGCGAAGATTAACCGCGAACTCCGGGCCAAACACCTCGGCAGCTTCGCTTCGGATGACCGCGTGCGCTTCCGCCGCAACTTCCGGGGTCGCCGTCTTGCCCGTGCCAATCGCCCATACCGGCTCATAGGCCACGACCAGCTTCGCAGCTTTCTTCGCGGAAATTGCATGAAAAGCGCGGACGCACTGCCGGCGCAGAACATCGTCGCAAAGTCCGGCCTCGCGCTCTTCGAGCACTTCCCCCACGCAGCAGATCGGCGTGAGTCCCGCTTCCAGCGCGGTCTTCAAGCGCAGGTTTACAGTGTCGTCGGTCTCGCCAAAATACTGCCGCCGCTCGGAGTGCCCGACAATCACATGGGTTACGCCCAGCGACACCAACATTGGAGCTGAAATTTCACCCGTATAAGCGCCGTCCGCTTTCCAATGCACGTTCTGAACGCCAATAGCCACGCCAGAACCTTCTGCAGACTGAATTGCGGCATGCACATCGGTGTACGGCGGACATACCACAATCTCATCGCGGCTATGTCCCGCGATCAGCGGCAGAAACTCGCGAAAGAAGGCCAGAGTTTCATTCGGCGTTTTGTGCATCTTCCAATTGGCGGCAAGCAGCTTCTTTCTCATGAGGAGGCCTTTTCGATTCGGAATGGAGGAGCGGGATTTGAACGGAGAAAGGTTTCGGCAGCTCGCTCGTACTCTCTCAAAATAGCGGCATCAAAGAGCACGAACCGAACCTTTTTTACTTGGCTAGCCCCTGCCAGAGCCCCAACCGTGGACGAGACGGCTATCGCCGCGGCGTGCGCAACTGGATACCCGAAAGCTCCGGTTGAAATGGCGGGAAACGATATCGATCGAAGACCTTGCTCATCGGCCAGCCAGATGGATTCGCGATGACAACTGGCCAATTTCTCGGCTTCGCCTTTATCTCCACCGTAATAAACCGGGCCCACTGTGTGAATGACGTGCTTCGCAGCCAGCCGTCCGCCGGTCGTGATGACAGCCTTTCCCGCGGGCAAGATACTAATCTTGCTCACAATCTGACGGCACTCGGCGAGTATGGCGGGTCCGCCGGCGCGATGAATGGCTCCATCGACTCCGCCACCGCCCAAGAGCGATGAGTTGGCTGCGTTCACGATCGCGTCAGTCGCCTCGTGAGTAATATCGGCTGGACCGCTGAACTCAATACTCTTGTCCGCACTGTCACCGTTTTCCATCACCAGCCGAATTGTAAAATCGCGCACGCTCGTATCCACGCCGATCACTTTTTGTCCGTGAGCGCCTCGACTCCCGGCAGCCTTTTACCTTCCAGGAATTCCAGCGACGCGCCGCCGCCGGTGGAGATATGCGTCATCTTGTCGGCAACTTCCGCACCGTGTACCGCTGAGACGGTATCGCCCCCGCCCACAATTGAAATCGCGCCTACGTTTTCCGCGATTGCATGTGCGATCTTGAACGTCCCGCGCGAAAACCCCGGAATCTCAAACACTCCCATCGGTCCATTCCACACAATGGTTCGGGCTCGCGAAATTTCTTCCGAAAACAGTTCGATGGTTTTCGGGCCAATGTCGAGCGCCATCCGATCGGCGGGAATGGGTTGGCCTTCACCGACCTGCTGCACCACCGTATTCGTCTCAGGCTTCGTCGCCACCACGTGATCGATGGGGAGCAGGAACTTCACATTTCGTTGCTTGGCTTCCTCCAGCAGTTGCCGCGCCAGATCGATTTTGTCGTCTTCGAGCAGCGACTTGCCGATTTCTTTTCCCTGAGCCTTGAGGAAGGTATAAGCCATGCCACCGCCGATAATCAGCGAATCAACTTTGCCCATGAGATTCCGAATCACGCCGATTTTGTCGCTGACCTTCGCGCCACCGAGAATCGCCACGAACGGCGGCTCCGGATGTTCCAGCGCTTTCCCCAGATACTGCAACTCTTTTTCCATCAGCAGCCCCGCCGCCGATTTTGAAACGAACTTCGTGATGCCAACCGTGGAGGCGTGCGCCCGATGCGCCGCGCCGAAGGCGTCGTTGACGTAGAACTCCGCCAGACTTCCTAATTGCCGCGCGAAATTCTCATCGTTGGCTTCTTCCTCAGCGTGAAAGCGAAGATTTTCAAGAAGCAATGTCTGGCCCTTCTCCAATTGCGTGGCGACTTCCTCAGCTTCGGGTCCGACGCACTCCGGGCAGAAGCCTACGTTTTCGCCGCGCGCCAATTCTTTGTCGAGGACCATGCGCAGCCGCTCCGCCACGGGCTTCAGACTCAGCTTTAAATTCGGCTTACCTTTCGGCCGTCCCAGGTGCGAAGCCAGAATTAATCGCGCCCCGTGACGCAGGGCGTATTCAATCGAGGGCAAAGTTTCGCGGATGCGTGTGTCGTCCATGACGCGCCCGTCTTCAAGCGGAACGTTGAAGTCGACGCGCATCAAGATGCGATTGCCATTAAGAGGGAGATCACGGATAGACAACTTCGACATTGACTGTGCGTCCTTTAGCAGGCTTGACTGGTAAGGATGTAAACGGCTCCCACCTCCGCGCTTTTGCAGAGGTGGGTTCTGCGATGTTTTACAAGCCTTTATCGCCGATGTAATGGATCAGGTCACGCACGCGGCAGGAGTATCCCCATTCGTTGTCATACCAGGAGATTACCTTGACGCAGTTGCCGGCCACCACCAGGGTCATCGGCGCATCGACGATGGAAGAGCGCGAATCGCCTTTGAAATCCGACGACACCAATTCATTCTCTTCCAAGCCCAGATAACCTTTGAGTGGTCCGTTTTCAGATGCCTTTTTCAGCGCCGAGTTTACTTCTTCTTTTGTAGTCTTTTTTTCTACCCAGGCCACGAGATCGACGACCGAGACATTCGGCGTGGGCACGCGCATGGCGAAGCCATCCAGTTTTCCGGCAAGATCCGGGATCACCAGCTTGAGAGCTTTCGCCGCGCCCGTGGACGTGGGGATCATATTGATTGCCGCCGCTCGAGCACGCCGTAGATCCTTGTGCGGGAAGTCGAGAATCACCTGATCGTTGGTGTAGGAGTGAATCGTGGTCATGGTCCCGCTGATGATCTTGAATGTGTCGTTGATCACCTTGGCGATCGGAGCCAGACAGTTCGTAGTGCAGGATGCGTTCGAAATAATGTGATGCTTGGCTCCGTCGTACTTTTCCTGATTCACTCCCAGCACGAGTGTGATGTCTTCATTTTTTGCCGGGGCTGAAATGATCACCTTCTTCACCGAGCCGCGCAGATGTTTCTTCGCATCGTTCGCGTCGGTGAAGTGTCCGGTGGATTCGATCACTACCTGCGCTCCCACGGAGTCCCAGGGCAGCGCGCCCGGATCTCTTTCCTTGAACACTTTGATCGTCTTATTGTCGATATGAATGCTGTCGGCGCTGGCGCTGATCTTGTGCGGCAGGTTGCCAAGAATGGAATCGTATTTCAGCAAGTGTGCCAACGTCTTTGGATCGGTGAGATCGTTGACCGCCACGAATTCCAGGTTGGGGTCGTTGAGCGACGCTCGAAAAACATTGCGGCCGATGCGCCCGAAGCCATTGATGCCAACTTTGATTGCCATTCGTTTCTCCGTTCTATGAATGCGTTAAACGCGCCATCAGAATCTAGTCGTCTGTTAAACGAACTAATGATGTTAGCAGGATGAAGAAGCGGCGTAAATCCAGGCCTACGACTACTACACGAATGTATTCTGATCGATCATAAGGGAAAGATAATCTCCAGATAAATGTCCGCCTTGCTCCAGGGCTGCGTCAGGCGTGCCATCAAGTATTTTCGGTTGATGGGTTGCCGGGCATGCGCATGTTCTTCCGGCGGAAGGATGTGGGCTACCGCTGGATATTCTGCCCCGGTCACTTTCCCTCGCATGGTGCAGGGAGCAACGAGCACCTGCGGGTTATTGCGAATGCGCTTCGTCTTGCCCATATCGCTGCGCGTCATCACGTACAGCTTGTTGCCATCTTCTCCGAACCATACCGGAGTAGCAACCGTTTCGCCGCTCTTGCGAAAGGTGGTGAGGGAGATATATTTTTGGCCCCGAATGGCGGCTGGGATTTCCCCGGGCATGGGAAACATTCTAACTCTGACAACCAGCCTGTGCGAGCAGGTGCTGGGTTACTCCTCGCGGCTGGCGCCTGTGGTTCGTCCCGAGGTCAGGCGTTTGATCCCGCCCTCTCTTCTGTGTTAAAAGCCTTGCATGCGTAAATGGATGCGCGACCGTTTGCAGGGGCGCAAAAAGAAACCCGCAGAGGCTTCCGAGCAACCGGCTCCTCCGCCTTTACAGCCGGCATATTTCGATGCAGAACAAGAGCCCGAATCGTCGACAAGTTCCGGGCACGTCGAACTCGAAGAAGAGAGATCAGAGCCGGCTCCCGCCGCAGCGGACCTTCCACCCATTCAAAGCGTGCGCGCTCAGTCCGAAGAATCTGCCCCGGACGACCAAGCCAAAAGTTCGCAGCAAGCCCCGAGAAGTGCAGGCCAGGCTGGCCGTGGCCGCCGCCGCCGCGGGGGGCGGGGACGAGGGGGCCGCGGACGCGAGCAGGCGGTTGCCCAAGCCTTTGCTCCGGCTGCAGCAAAAGGGAGCATTCCGGGCGCGCCGGTGGATGCAGGAGAGGGAGAATCCTCCGTCGGGAGTGAAGCGGAAGCCCAAGCGCAAATTCAACCGTCAGTTCCAATTCGAAGCCCGGCGCCGCCGAGGGCCGCCGCAACTCCTGCGGCGCAAGGTTTGCCGAAAGGCGTGGTAGTACTCGCGATCGGGCTGCCCGGATCGGGCAAAAGCTCATGGTTCAAGCGTCACAATGTGGTCCCGCTCTCGAGCGACCTGGTGCGCTCGCTGTTGTTTGACGATATCCGCGAACAGCGTTTTCAGGACTTGGTCTTTTCCAATCTGCGCTCCATGCTTAAAGCGCGGCTGATTGCCAAGCGCCCAATGAATTATGTGGACGCTACCAACCTCACGCCGCAGGAACGGCAACACTGGATCAAGCTAGCCAAGGATTATCAATACGAAGTGCAGGCGGTTTTCTTCGATGTTCCGCTCGAGGTCTGCATTGAACGCCACGAGCGCCGCGACCGGGTTGTGCCGGAAGATGTGATGCGGCGCATGGCTGCGAAGCTGAAGCCGCCGGCGTTCGAAGAGGGCTTTGCCAAGATCACGGTCGTGCGCGTGAAAAAGAAAGAGGGCGAAGCCTAGCCGTTGCGATCGCGCTCACCAAGCACACTTGTGATCCCTCGCTTCGCTCGGGATGACAAGCTCTTTTCTAATGATAGCCTTTGCTCCCGGTGCATCTATCCCTTTAGATGCGGCAGCAACTCCTTGAATGCCGGCGAGGACGATGAGCGCATCAATTCATAAATCATCATCTCGGTCGAAGAAATCACGGCTCCTGCCACGCGCATCCTTTCCAAACCAATCTTCCAATTCCAATCCGTCCGCGAACTGACCGCATCCGAAGCCACATGCACAAGGTAGCCCTCGCGCAGCGCGCCGAGCGCCGTTTGCGTCACGCAGATGTGGCTTTCCATTCCACACAAGAGCAGGGTATTGCGCTTGCCTGGCAGACGTTTGAGCAGTGTACAAAAAGCATCGCTGCCGAAGCAGGAGAACTGATCTTTGTCGATAGCTTCGGTCTCTGGCAGCAGTGAAGCAATTTCCGGCACGGTTTGGCCCAATCCCTTCGCGTATTGTGTGCTCATGAGCGCGGGAATTTTTAGCAAGGCCGCGGCGCGGATCAGCAGCTTCGCGTTGCGCACCAATTCCTCTTTCTGGAAAATTGGCGGCAGAAGTTTTTCCTGAATGTCCACCACGATCAGGGCGCACTGATCGGCTTCGAGTGGACGGCGCGTAATTTCGGCGTAGTCGGGGAAAGCATTCTCGAACGCTATGACCATAAACACTCCGTCAGAAACAACGTTTCAAAAAAAGTTTAGCGCGAACCTATCAAAGAAGCTCATGTGGGGGCAGCCGCCCTCGGCCGTCCATCGAGCGAAACTCGACTATTTTGCCGCCAAACGAATCGCCGCCAATGCCGGCAACGATTTGACCACCTCTGCTACTCGTTGGATAATAAGCGCAGTGCCCCCTCGTTCAACGGTAGGACACCTGCCTCTGGAGCAGGGTATCGGGGTTCGAATCCCTGGGGGGCAGCCAGAAACATTCCTGTTTCAATCATCTCATATTATTGACTGCATGCAGCCATAAAGCCGAACAGAGTCTCAGCAGATGATTTATGGCTCAGAGATTTCGAGTCAGGGAATCGAGTTCCTCGGGGGGTAACTGAACGAAGGCCGCGGCGGCGGCGATTTTTAGAGCGCCGTAGGTTTGAAGGCCGTCGATGTCGCAGGCCGTGCGCAGATTTGGCAGAACGGGCTTGGAGATCAGGATCTCAGAGCGGAGAAGCAACCGAAGGCGGAGTTTGAACCTGGTGAGGAGGGCGTAAAGGCGGACCTCGACTGCTTTCTCTTGCAGGGTAGAAGCGAGACTGACGCGGCGAGGATCCTGGCTGTTTTTTTCCGCGTCGGCGTACGCCACCAGCACGGTGGCATTGTGCGACATGCGGCGGGTGAGTTCGAGATACAAGCGCATGCGCTTACGCTGGGCCTCGCGGAACTGCGGCGGTTGAAGCTTCCAGCGAAATTCAAACTCCGCCGCGGGATCAAGCAGCGATTCGGCCAGCGAAATATCAACCGGATAAAGGAAGGGAATGACGTCATCCACATCGCGCTTGGGAAAACGACGCCAGGCGCAGCGCAGCATGTAGATGCAGGACAGCGCGCCCCACGCAACAATCAGCCAGGTAAGAATGATAGAAAACATAACCTAGCGCATCCTCCGTAAAGCGTCCTTGTATTCTTTCAATACACCGGGGGCCGGGGCCGATAGTTCAGAAGTCGTTACTTTCTGGGGAATGCTAAAAAACCAGATCCAGATCAGCACGGCAACAGAGTATGCCACAAGTGAAGTCCAGCCCCACAACAATTTGAATGTTGTTCCAAAATCCGAAAACTTGATTGTCGTCAGGAGCATGACGGTGGCGTAGAGTCCGAAGCCCGTGGCTATGCCAAAAGAATATTGGCGCCAGCGCAGGCCGAGGAGCGGCACAAGGGTCACCGATATAGCGAAGACGAAAACCTGCATGAAGCGGACAGCGATTTCGCCTGCGACTATGTAATGGGGTAGGCCGACGATTCGCGTTGGGACTGCGTCGGTGCGGGCCAGGCTCATAACGATGCCGATCAAGACGATGGATGGGAAGATAAGCCGTGCCCACCATGCACGGGTGAATGTTCCGAGCAGGGTGCGGAGAACCTCATACATTACAAGGATTCCAAGGATGTCGTAGCCGGCTTCGGTGATCCAGTAAGTGGCGTAGTAAGTGCTGGGATGATTGTGTACCGCGAAGCGTACGGTGTCTGCTACCACCGCAAATGCTGCGTAAGAAAAAAAGTACGGTACCGTCCCGTAGGCACGCACACGAACCAGCCTCCCCAACAACAATAAGAGGAGAACCAGCGGGATGTAGGTCAGGAAAACCAAGCCGGGAGCAGCTTACATCAGCAGCTCCCGGTTTTCGAGAGCAATCCGGGTTAAAGGCTGTTGCTCCCAAGGTGCGCCTTCACAGGAGGAAGGCCCGATCCATCGGTTAGCGCTACGATTCCCACCGCCTTTACTGGTGGGAGGCCCGATCCATCCGCGAAAGCTGCCGAAGCAAATGACATGAGCAACAAAGTAACTGCGAGAATGCGTTTCATAGTTTCTCTCCTATAGTGGGGGATGCCCCGGAGACAGTTTAGTCATGGATGCAAGCGGATGGTAGGTTTCTGGTAAGGGGCAGGATTTTCGCACAGCGGAGGGCGGAACATCTTCAACACAGAGGGCACAGGGGACTACAGAGTAGAAGCGCGCTGCCGATCAGTGGATGGTTTTCGTCTTGCGCGACATGTAGTCCATCAGAAGGTATTGGCCGAGCGTGTAGGGTGTGGTGAAGTAGGCTTTGCCGCGGCACATCTCGGTGACCTTCTGGACGAACTGCACTAAGCCATAATCGGAGGCGAGCATGAAGGTGTTGATGAGAACGCCGGCGCGCTTGCACTTCGACACTTCTTCCAGGGTCTGGCTGACGACCAGAGGGTCGAGGCCGAAGGCATTTTTGTAGATGCGTCCGTCTTCGAGGGTGAGGGCGGATGGTTTGCCGTCGGTGATCATGACGATCTGCTTCATGTCTTTGCGTTGGCGCTGCAAAATTCGTTGCGCCATGCGGAGGCCTTCGCGCGTGTTGGTGTAATAGGGGCCGACCTTGACGCGGGCCAGTTGCGACAGCGGGACTTCTTCGGCGGAATCGTGGAAGAGCACGAGCGACAGCGAGTCGCCGGGATATTGCGTGCGGATCAGGTGCGAGAGCGCCATGGCGACTTTTTTGGCGGGAGTGAAACGGTCTTCGCCGTAGAGAATCATCGAGTGCGAGCAGTCGAGCATGAGGACCGTGGCGCACGACGATTGATATTCGCACTGGTGGACTTGCAGGTCAGAGTATTCGATGTTGAGCGGGAGGGCGAGGCCTTCGCGCTGAATAGCATTGGAGAGCGTGGCGGTGATATCGAGGTTGAGGGTGTCGCCAAATTCGTAAGTGCGGGAGGCGCCGCTGGCTTCAATGCCCGTCGAGAGATCGCGCGTGTCGTGGCGTCCGAAACTGGATTTGCCAAGCGAGCCGAGCAGGTTGCGCAAAGACTTGAAGCCGAGGAAGTCGAGGCTCTTGTCGGTGATTTCGAATTTGGCTTGCTGAGTATTTTCGCCGAGCTGGCCACCGGCGCCGGATGGGCGCGATGGGTCAGGGGGCTGGTCGATGGAAATGTAATCTTCCTGCTGCATGCGCTCGATCAGTTTTTCGATGAGTTCGTCGAGTTCGCCGTCGGCCGCCATCTGCTGCAGGCGTTCGCGCATGTCATCGTCGAACTGATCGCCTTCCATCAGAGCTTGTTCGATGGCGCGGCGAAGGTCATCGAGGGTTTGTTCGCCCTCAGGCATCTCGAACCACATGTCGCTCTGGAAGCCGCTCTGCAGCAGGTAGTCGGAGAGGGCTCCGAGCAGGTCTTCCATGCTCATTTCGCCGGCGGGGTCGGGAACGTATTTGGAGTAGCGTATGCGTTTCATGTTCGGCTTCCGGCTTCCAGCTTCCGGCGTAACTTCCGAGAACCGGAAGCCGGACGCCGGGATCCGGAAGCCTAGTTAAATTGCCTTCTCTGCCGATACGGCGGTTCTTCTTTGTCGAAACTCTTCTCCCGCACCGGCTCCGGTTTTTTCTCCCCGGCCTTGAATACGCGTTCTTCATTCCGTCCAATGCGCTTGTGCGCATGCAGGCCTTCGAGGATGAATTCCGCTGCTGATACCTGCTGCTCCGGACTTTCTTTTTGCGAGATGCCGAGTGGGCCTAGTTTATCCACCAAGCCCTGAATTTCTTTCAAGTTCTCCAGCGCTTCCAGAGCGGACACGGAATCCGACAATTGAATTTCGCCGCCGAGGTCGAACCATTGCACGATCTGCTGCACGTTGGCGCCAGTGAAATATTCATCGTAAGTTTTGGCGATGGCGGAGCGGATTAATTCGCGGCCTACGTAATCGGCGCCTTTCATCTCACCCTCGTATTCGAGTTCGAGTTTACCGGTGATGGCAGGGAGAGCGGCGTAGACGTCGCTGACGCGAGGGACGACGAGGTTTTCGTCGTTGCGGAGGGCGCGGCGCTCGGCATTCGAAATGACGTTCTCCATTGCGGAAATGGGAAGACGCTGGCTGACGCCGCTGCGCTTGTCGATTTTTTTATCCTCACGGGCAGCGAAGGCGATCCGCTCGATCACCTGCTGAATGTAGATCGGCAGATGCATCGAGTGGCCGTTGCGGCTGGTCCAGGCTTCTTGCGCGGTGATGGCGATGCCTTCGTCCACGGTTGCGGGATAGTGGGTGCGAATCTCGGAGCCGATGCGGTCTTTAAGCGGAGTGATAATTTTTCCGCGGGCAGTGTAATCCTCGGGATTCGCGCTGAAGACGATGGCGACGTCGAGCGGAAGGCGAATGGGATAGCCTTTAATCTGTACGTCGCCTTCCTGCATGATGTTAAAAAGTCCGACCTGAATTTTTCCGGCGAGGTCGGGCAGTTCGTTGATGGCGAAGATGCCGCGGTTGGCGCGGGGAAGGAGGCCGTAGTGAACGGTGAACTCGCTCGCGAGTTCGTGGCCCCCGCGCGCGGCTTTGATGGGATCGATGTCGCCGATGAGGTCGGCGATGGTGACGTCGGGCGTGGCTAATTTTTCCACGTAGCGATCGTCGGGAGTGAGATAGGAAACAGGAGTGGCGTCGCCGAGGCGCGCGACTGCTTCGCGGCAACGGCGGCAGATGGGAACGTAAGGGTTGTCGCGAATCTCGCATCCGGCGACGTAGGGCATGTGAGGATCGAGGAGCGTGGTCAGGGCGCGCAGGATGCGGCTTTTGGCCTGGCCGCGCAAGCCGAGCAGAATGAAATTGTGGCGCGAGAGAACGGCATTCACAATTTGGGGAACGACAGTATCGTCGAAACCGACAATGCCGGGGAAGAGGCTGGAGTCGTCATGCTGGCGCAGGCGGAGGATGAGGTTGTCGCGGAGTTCGTCTTTCACGCGGCGGGTGCGCATACGTTCTTCGGAAAAAGTGCTGCGGCGCAATTCGCCAAGCGTGCGAGGAAGACTCATGAGGAACCCCCAGAAGAAGAATACTTTCCTGGATTATACGCGGGAAGAGAGAGTTCGGGATTCGGGGCGAGGATGCAACCTGAGCTAAACCAAAATCTTTAACACAGGGGGCACAGGGTGAGGTCAAGGCAGGGCCTGGTTCGTGCGACGTTCAGGAAGAAGTGGGTTAGTGGACGTGGCCGTTGCCGCCGGATTTTTCGCGGGCGCGGGCGGCGCGATGGAGATTGGGGATAAGTGTTTCGAGATAAGTGATGAGTAAGGAAAGGCGTCCGGGTTCGGAGCGGAGGGCGAGAAGTTTTTGCTTGAAATCCAGATCGAGCGGCAGCGAGCCTGCGAGATAGAACGACAAAGCCGAAGGATCAGCGGCGGAGAGATCCGGTGTAGCGCCGGCGATGGCCAGTAGTTCCGCGTGCAGCTGGATGGCGCGGGAAGTTTCTTCCTGTGACGGCGTAACCGGATCATCCGCGATCAACAGAATTTCGGCCTGGAGGAACGAGCGGTCTTGATTCACACTAACGAGTTCAAAACGCTGGCGGCCTAGGGTGACGAGGTCGAGGCGCCCATCGGAATATTCTTTGACGACCGTCATAATTTCGGCGGTGCATCCCACCTCGACGAGGCCCCGCTCGAGGGCGCGTATGACTCCGAAAGTTTGGTGCCGGGCGAGGCATTCGCCGATCATCTCTTTGTAGCGGGGCTCGAAAATGTGCAACGGCAGAGGTGTGCCGGGGAACAGGACAACGTCGAGCGGGAAGAGGGGGATCAGAGAGGGCAAGAGAATCTCCAGCGGCAGGCGGCGCTGTACGATTGTACGCTAACTGTGAAGAGTGACCGAGTGGCTCGAAATTTCGTGATTGACTGGGACCGCGGGGGAGAATAAAAGCACGTCATGGAACTTATGGGAAAGATCGTGGTGGTTACCGGCGCTTCGATGGGGATTGGGGAAGCGATTGCGAAGATTTTTGTCGATCATGGAGCGAACGTGGTGATGCTGTCGCGCGATGGGGGCCGAGTGGAGGCCGCGCGAGAACGAGTTGGTAACACGGAGCGAACGCTGGCGATGGCTTGCGACGTAAGGCACCGTGAAGAGACCGATCGCGCGGTAGGCCTGACGATGCATCATTTTCAGAGGATTGATGTTTGGTTGAACAATGCGGGTCACGGGCTGCTGGATTCGGTGGCGCAGATGGAAATGGCGGCGTGCCGGGAAATGTTTGAGACGAATTTATTCGGCGCGGTCGCGGCGATGCAGGCGGTGATCCCTGTGATGCGGCGGCAGGGAGGCGGGACGATCATCAATATATCGAGCGTCGCCGGACACATTCCGCTGCCGTTTCACGCGGCCTATAGTGCCACCAAGTTTGCGCTGAACGCGATGGGCAAGGCGGCCACAGTAGAACTGAAAAAGGACGGGATCCATGTGCTCACCGTTTGTCCCGGGTATGTACGGACCGCGTTCGGCGAGAACGCGGTGCTAGGCAATGAGCTGAAGCGCGTGCGTCCGGGATCAGTGCGCGGGATAACGGCTGAGCGCGTGGCGCGGGCTACGCTGCGGGGATACTTGAAGAAGAAAAGGGAAGTGATTGTGCCTTGGACGATGCACGTGCCGGTGAAACTTTATCAGTTCTTTCCAGGACTGGTGGAATGGGGTATGGGACGGATGGCGGGGTGATTGTGGATTTTATTGGTAGGTAAAACCTTTAACACAGAGGACACAGGGGTTCACGGGGGATTTCTGAAGCTATCCCAGCTCGGCCAGCATGGCTTCCATTTCCGACTGGGCGTGTAGATTGCCGGTACGGCGAGCGGAGGCGATGCCATCGGTCAGCATCGTCCTCGCGTCGGCGATTCGGTCGGCCTTGGCTAGTGTTTGCGCCGCCATGAAGTAGCCAGGAGTGTAATCAGGGCTCGCCTTAAGCAGAATCGAGAATTCTGCCAATGAGCGATCCAGGTCGCCCTGCTTGGAGTATTCCATCGCCAGCCCGTAGCGGGCGAAGGTGTCGTGCGGATTCAGAGTGAGTACGTCGTTGAGGGCGGCGATTCGGTCCATAAGGCGTGGCCAGTGGTCGGCGGCCAGTGAGATGAGGTTACTACAAACGGAGTATTCAGTTTCGGATTACGATATGGCCCTGGCATAGATCGGTGAGTAGAATAGGCAATCGTTTGGATTCCATTATTTATTGTGCAGGAGGGGCGACTGGTGGCGTGTCCATTTTTTATGCCGATGGAGAAGTGCGAGAACGGAGCGTGGATGCATGCGGGTCGGCTTCCGTTGGGATGCGGCTGGAGTGGGCAGTGCACGGCACCGGGTCATGAGGGCGAGGTTCCGTCGCAGGAGGACTTACGGGAGCTTTGCAATCTCGGGTATGCGGAGAAATGTGCGCGACTGCCTCAAGAGCGGACATGGGACTCAGTGCGGTTTGGAGCCCGGACCGTTTTCAATCACGGGGATAACGGGTCAGGCACATGCTTTCAGGTTCACTACATTTGCGAACGGGGGCATTGTCCAGTGGAGCACGGTGTACTCGATTTTGATTCCGCTCGAGAGCGGTGGAACAAGCTGCATGCAGACGAGCGAATACAGCGGATGGCGGAATGCTTCCTCGAGTCGTACATTGCGAAGAGGAGAGACCAGGGAGTCGGCCGGATCGCGAGCTGAGGAATGCGATTGACTCCAGGGCGGCTGTCCCCACATGGAACACCCTGATCCACATGAAACAGCCTAACCAAAACTTATGCTTCAGGCTTGAGTCGTGCAAGGTTCAGTCATGACGAACGGAAAGAGGACTATGAGCGAAGAGATGCTGCTGCCGCGGCCGGTGAGGGATTCGCAATCGGAGATGACGGAGATTGTTTTGCCCAACGACGCCAATCCGCTGGGGGCGCTGCTGGGCGGGCGGTTGATGCATTGGATCGACTTGGCGGGAGCGATGGCTGCGCACCGGCACTCGCGTAGTCACGTAGTCACGGCTTCGGTGGATCACATTGATTTCCTGGTTCCGGTACGGGTTGGCGATCTGGTGATCTTACGATCTTCGGTGAACCGGGTATTTCAGACTTCGATGGAAACCGGAGTAAAAGTTTTCGTGGAAAACTATATTGCGGATACGGCGCAGCACGTAGCGTCGGCCTATCTGACATTTGTGGCCATCGATGCCCAGGGCAATCACTTGAAAGTTCCCGCCGTGATTCCGGAATCGGAAGACCAACAACGGCGGTATGACGATGCGGGCCGGCGGCGCGAGATCCGGCGAGGGGAACTGGAACGGCGGCGAAAGGCGAAGCGGTAGTATTGGGTCGAGTATTATTTCCTAACATCTTTCATTTCAGTTTTCCGGCAGTTGTGGAGAGGCTTCGAGCTTCGCTCGACTGGACAGCCGAGGGCGGCTGTTGCTACGTGAGCGTCTATCTAACGTGGGTATCGATTCTGGGCTGTATAATTTAATGTTCTAGCCATCCTGAATTTATCTGGAGTGTGATCCGTTGAACGCACATATGCCGTCTCATCCCGGGCAAGCCACGCCGGGGCCGCAGCCGTTGCCGGGAGTCGATGCCATCATTGCCGTAGGTTCGGGCAAGGGAGGCGTGGGCAAAACCACGCTTTCGGTAAATCTGGCGGTCGCTCTGGCCAAGATGGGCCACAAGGTGGGGCTACTGGACGCGGATGTGTATGGGCCGAATGTCCCGCTGATGCTGGGGATGAGCGGGCAGCCGAAGATGGTGGGAGAAAACCGGATTGAGCCGCTGCAGGCTTTTGGAGTGAAAGTGATCTCGGTCGGATTTCTCAATCCCGGCGACAAGCCTGTCATATGGCGCGGGCCCATGCTGCACCAGATCGTGAAGCAATTCCTGGGAATGGTGGAGTGGGGACATCTGGACTACATGGTGGTGGATCTTCCGCCGGGAACGGGAGACATAGCGCTGTCGCTGGTGCAGTCGGTGCCGCTGACGGGCGCGGTGGTGGTTTCGACTCCCTCTGACGTTTCGCTGCAAGATGCGCGTAAGGCGATCGAAATGTTCCGGCAGATGAAAGTGGATATTGTTGGAGTGGTCGAGAACATGAGTTATTTCGTGTGTCCGCATTGCAATCATGAAATCGATATTTTTTCCCGCGGCGGGGCGGAGAGGATGGCGCAGCAATTTACAGTGCCGTTCCTGGGAAACATTGAACTTGATTCCGAGGTGCGCAAGTCGGGAGACGGCGGGAAGCCGGTCGTGTTAGAGGGAGAGAATTCGCCGCATGCCAAGTCGATCTTTGCTTTCGCACGGAGAGTGGCGGCGCGGGTGGTAGAGATCAAGGCGGGCGAGTCGGCCAGCGTGATCCAGATTCAGTAAGGAAACTCTAGTTCGGGAGCCAGGGGGAAGCTTCGTTAGGCTCTTCTTCTTCTTCTTCTTCTTCTTCCATTCAGTACCTACGACATCAGATAAACATCTCGTCCTGCGGTACAGGACGCCGAGGATCGCGGCTACCGCCATTTTTGTGCGCGCGTCCAGCGACCAGGAATTCGATTCCGGCGGTTACGCCTCGGACCAAACCGGACACGTGCCGAACTGGCGAAACCACCGTCTTATGCACGATCTCGGATGCCTCTTCGACTTTGTCAAGGGTGCGGCTCAGCAAATCGTCGGCGCGAATAACCTGCAGGCGTGCGCGATCGACTACATCGTCTACAGTGGCGTCCACGCGCTGTATTTGGCCGCGAACCGTGGTAGTAGTTTCCGCCACATTCTCAATGATGACTTGCAGCTTGGGGCGAATCTCAGCAAGCAGTGACTGCGCCGAATCGACGGTAGGGAGAACTTTGGTCTTTACTTCTTCGGCCAGCGATTCCAGGCGCGTGCTCGTCTTTCGCATCGCCAAGTACATGGCGGCGAGCAGCCCCGCTTGCAGGATTACCGCAGCCCCGGTTATCGCAATGAAGACAGTGGTTAGGTTTTCCATAGAGAGAGATCCTTGCGGCGCGGCTATTGGAACGCCGCTGCCGCTGATCTAAATGCTTACAGGTTTTTAGGCGGCCCGGCAACGGTCTCAGAGGTTGCTTCCTGATAGGCTTGCCGTCCCGCCTCATAGGCGGCCTTGAACTGATCCTTCTGCTGACTTACGACATCGCGGCCCTTATCAACCCATTCTGAGGCCTGACTGCGAGCATCGCGGGCGCGAGTCTTCATGTACTCGCGACCTTCTTCGGCGCGAGCGCGAAGCGCCTCACGCGTTTCGCTGCCGGACTGCGGGGCGTATAAAATTCCCACGGCCGCTCCGACGCCTAAACCGGCCAAAAACCAAGCAAAACCGCTGCCATCTCGATCCGACATTTTAGACACCTCCCGGCTATAAGTGCCGACACTGAATGGTAGCATCCGCATGGGGCGAATACAATTACAGCGAAACCCGCAACCTGCGAGGTAGAAAACTGCACGAGCGACGCTTCAACACCAACGAGGACAAGCGAGAAAAAAATCCCGGGAAAAAGCTTGCCGGGAAGGCGCCGGTTCGATCGATTTATTTCTTTGCCGGAGGATTTGCAGGCGTGGGCGCAGGTGCGACTGGTTGCGTTTTGGCAGGCGCTGATTTTACTCCCTGTAACACCGAGCTTGGACCGCCGTGCTTAACGGCATAGACGGAGAGAGTTACCGAGGTCAGCATGAAGAGCACTGCCGAAAGTGTAGTCGCCTTGGAAAGCGCCGTGGCTGCGCCACGCGGCCCGAATGCTGCTTGACTGCCTTGTCCGCCGAAGGCGGCTGAAATATCCCCGGCTTTGCCGCTTTGCAGGAGAACGACAATTATTAGAAACAGACAAACCATCACGTGAAGAATGGTGACAAGGATGATCATGGAGTCGGAAGTCCTAAGGTGTTCAGAATAAATGCAATCAGGTGCGCATGAGACGCTGTCGCCGATTATAGCGGTTCTTTCCACCAACAGTTTGACATCCGCGACTGCCAGCGGTCAAGGGCAACCGCTTCTAAAAAAGATCAGTGATTCAAGGTGTTGGCACTGAGATCACGGCAAAGCGCGGCACCGCCCGCGATGCCGGCATCGGCGCCGTAATGGGCTGGCAGGAGAGGGATCTCCTGACATTGGGAATTCACACACCAAGTGGGTAATTGATCGCGTATGTCGGCGAAAAACGGTTGCAGCATGGCCGCGGCGCCGCCGCCAAGAATCATCACGTCAGGCTCAAGCAGGTCAATGATGTTGCCCAGCCATATGGCAAGAAACGTGGCCGTTTCCTGCAACACCTGTTTCGCCAACGCATCGCCGGCAAGATAGGCTTGAGCCACCATTTCCGCGGTGATGAGGCCGGAATGCGCTGCAGCACGGTCCTGGATACTGGATCTGTGGCCCGCCGCGATCTTTTCCGAGGCACGTCGAGCGATAGAGGGACCGGAGGCCAGGGCTTCGACGCAGCCCAGTTTGCCGCAGCCGCAGCGCGGGCCGCGGTAGTCGATGCTCATGTGACCTCCCTCGCCGGCGGCTCCCGCGCGGCCGTGGTAGATGCGGCGGTCGAACACAATTCCAGTTCCGATGCCCGTACCAATGGTGGCGTAAAAGACATTTCGATAGCCGCGCCCCGCGCCCCATAAGGCTTCTGCGAGCGCAGCCGCATTGGCGTCGTTGTCGACTCGAACCGGCAGGCTATAAGCTTTCGATATTTCCGCTGCAAGAGGAAAGTTGCGCCAGCCCGGAAGATTTGGAGGATTGATTACGACGCCGGTCCGAGGATTAAGCGGGCCGGGGGCGCAGATTCCGATCGCGGAGATCGAGCTCTTTGAGTCAAGGCTAGCAGTGGCGGCGGTCCGCACCGAATCGATCGCCGACGTTACCGCAGCTAGACCCGCAACTGCGTCCGTCGCCACCATGGGGGTGCGCAGCTGGTGGGTGATCTCGCCAGCAGAGTTGACTAAGCCTGCCGCCACTTTCGTACCGCCGACATCGACGCCAATGAACGATTCGTCTGAAATTTGCTTCATGGCCCCCGCTGACCGGGCAGCGCTTTAACCCGGCACCGGACTGGTTCCAATATACGGGAGGACGGTGCAGGTAAACATCTGCTGACAACATTTGCGGAACGACATCTGCGGAGCCGAGGAGGAGGAAGGTATTCCAGAGTTATATGATAGGAGGCATCAGTATGCCGACTCGATTTCCAGCTGCAAAAGATCGGGCACTCATTCAAATTGTGGACTCCGCCTTGGCCCAAGCGGCGCGGTGCAGCGGATCGTGGCTGGTGTGCCGCCCGGGCTGTACGCAGTGCTGCATTGGAGTGTTCCCGATCAATCAACTGGATGCCGAACGATTGCGGCGAGGGCTGGCGGAACTTGAGAGGCATGCCCCGAAACGCGCGGCAGGCGTGCGTGAACGGGCTCGCGAATCGGTTGCTCAGCTCGCCGGAGAGTTTCCGGGCGATCCTGTGAGCGGCATTTTGGACGAAGACGCGGAAGCGGCCGCCAGCTTTTCTGATTTCGCGAACGATGAACCCTGCCCCGCCCTCGATCCTGCAACAGGGAACTGCGAACTCTACGAAGCTCGCCCCATGACCTGCCGGGTCTTTGGACCGCCGGTTCAGTCGGAGGATGGGTTAGGGGTTTGCGAGCTCTGCTATCAAGGCGCCTCAGACAAAGAGATAGCGGCCTGCGAGATGAAACCAGACCCGCACGATCTTGAATCGGAGTTATTGAAGAAACTCGAAAAGAGTAGCGGAGCTCGCGGAAACACGATCATCGCTTTTTGTCTGGCATCCTGAGGACAGCAATAACAGACTTCAATTCTTTTTTTTCTCTAACTCAGCCCACCGGGCATACAGCGTATCCACTCGGCCCTGCGCTTCCTCCAACTCGGCATGAGCCGTCAGCAGTCGCGGACCGTCGCTGGCGATCCTGGGATCGTCAAGCTGTTCCCGCTTGCTCTGCAATACTTCCTCCGCTTCAGCGACGCGATGTTGAATTGCTTCGTATTCGCGCGCTTCCAGATAAGAGAGCTTTTTCTTGCCGGCTGATTGCCGGGCAGGATCATCAGCGGCCGTGCCGCGTCCAGCGGAACGCACATCGCTGCGCGCCGCCGCTTTGCGCTCTTCCAGCCAGGTTTCCCATTGCGAGTAATCGGCAAAGACTTCTGCGTTGCCTTCTCCATCAAGCCCCAGAACCAGGGTTGACACGCGATCCAGCATGTAGCGATCGTGCGTAACCAGAACGAGCGATCCACGAAACTCAAGCAGGCTTTCTTCCAGAATATCCAGAGTCGGAATGTCGAGATCGTTCGTGGGTTCATCGAGCAGCAATATGTCGGCGGGTTGCAGCATGAGTTGGGCAATCAACACTCGCGCCCGCTCGCCGCCGGAAAGCTTTCCCACTGGCTGATTCAGTTGCTCTCCGGTAAACAGGAACTTTGCCGCCCATGCGGCCACATGGATCATTCGATCCTGGTAAACCACGGAATCACCTTCGGGGGCCAGGGCGCGGCGCAAAGTCACATCGGGATCGAGTTCGCGGGTCTGGTCGAAATAAACAATGCGCAGCCAATCGGCGCGGTGAATTTCCCCTTGGCTAGGCAGAGATTCTCCACGCAGCAGCCGGAGCAAACTTGTCTTTCCGCTGCCGTTCGGACCCACCAGTCCCACTCTCATTCCCGCGGTGATTACGAAATTAAGTTTCTTGAAGAGTGTCCGATTGCCCATCTCGCAGGAGACCTCTTCCAGGTCGATCAGCCGTTTGGTTTTGCGATCAGTGGCCGAGAAATCGATTTGCGCCGAGCCGGTGCGGCGTCTGTAGTTCAAATCTGCGAGTTCGCCCATCAACTCGCCCGCTTTGTCGATTCGAGCCTTCGACTTTCTGGTGCGCGCCTTTGCTCCGCGGCGCAGCCATTCAATTTCTCGATGAACCAGGTTTTCCAGCGCCTCCTGCCGCTTTCCCTGAGCGTGCAGAAATTCCTCCTTCTTTTCAAGGAAGCGAGTGTAACCGCCAGAGACACGCAGCAATCCATCCGGATAAGTGCGGTTCAACTCCGCCATTTCCGTGGCGACGTTCTCGAGAAAATAACGGTCGTGGCTAACCACGACGCAGGCGAACCCTGCCGCCGCCAGCAGATCTTCCAGCCATTCGATTCCAGCCAGGTCGAGATGATTTGTAGGCTCATCCAGCAACAGGATGTCGGGTCCCTGCACCAGCGCCTCGACGATGGCAAGCCGTTTTTGCCAGCCGCCAGAGAGGGTTGAGGCCTCGGCTTCGAGGTCTTCGAATCCTGCCCGCCCGAGCGTCTCCGCGAAGCGAGTTCCCCGTTCCGACTCTGGCACTGCTGCGAGCTTCATGGCGATCTCGGCGACCGAGCGGACCGTAACGCCAGATGGGAACGTGGAATCCTGCGCGACATAACTAAGGCGGATTCTTTTTCGGAAGGCGATTTCGCCAGTATCCGGACTTTCATCCCCCGCCAGAATTCGCAAGAGGGTTGATTTTCCGGATCCGTTGGGACCGATCAAACCAATGCGATCGCCCTCGGAGACCGTGAAAGAGACATTCTGAAAGAGTGGATTCGCTCCAAAGGCCTTCGAAATTTCCTGTGCATTGATGATCGGCGGCAACGACTTGGTTTCTCCTGGTACCTGAATTGAGGGTATCAGGAAACACAGATTGCAGAATCGAGATGGAACGTCGCACAATACCGATGCCGCGCAAGCGGGACTTCTTCGAACCTTCCCCGGGGAGAGATGATGCGACGATTCCACATGAGTTTGATTGCCGTGCTCGCAGTCTGCCTTACGTTGATTGGGTCCGCCCGCGCGCAAACCAGCGAAAAACCAGATTTAAGCAAACAGCCCACACTCTACGTGGTCGGATATTCTCATCTCGATACCGAGTGGCGGTGGGAGTATCCGCAGGTCATCGACGAATATCTTCGTAAGACCATGGAAGACAATTTTCGGCTTCTGGATAAATATCCGCATTACATTTTCAACTTCAGCGGCGCCAATCGCTATCGGTTGATGAAAGAATATTTTCCGGCAGACTTCGCTAAGCTGAAACAACTCGTGGACGAAGGCAGATGGTTTCCGGCGGGGTCGTCGATGGAAGAAGGCGACGTCAACGCGCCGAGTGCCGAGAGTATTATTCGACAGATCCTGTACGGCAATAACTGGTTCCGCAAAGAGTTCGGCAAAGCGAGTGCGGAATATATGCTGCCAGATTGCTTCGGCTTTCCATCTTCGCTACCCACTATTCTGGCACACTCTGGAGTGAAAGGATTCTCCACGCAGAAGCTGGTCTGGGGATCTTCAGCCAATGCCGGAGGTCCGGACTCACTCGAGAAAACGCCGGAAGGCACTCCCTTCAACGTAGGCGTGTGGGCAGGCCCGGACGGCGAGAGCGTACTGGCGGGGTTAAATCCTGGTGCTTACGATGGCGGTATCGATATCGATCTTAGCAAACCGTTGCCTCCGCTCGCCCCCGACACAACGCTTCAAGATGCAAAAACCAAGTGGCAAGCGGTGCGAACGAAGTTGGACCAGGAGCAGAAGAGTGGGCATCAGTCCGATCCAAACGATATTGAAGAATCCATACACCTGCAAAACCAAGTGAGAGCGTTAACCCGGATTGATCAAGACCGGGCGCAAGAACATCATCAGAACGACTGGGCGGCGCGAGTGGAGCAGAACGGCAAAGTCAGCGGCGTCTTCACGGACTACCACTACTACGGTACCGGCGATATCGGCGGTGCTCCGCGCGAAGATTTCGTGAAGCGCCTTGAAGCCATCGTCACTAAAGGTACGATCGGTCTGCCGCCTGAGAACCAGCTTGGGAATCAAGAGTCGGCACAGTTGGCAGGTCCGCCGGAGAAAGTTGGCGAGGGTCCGGTGCATGTGGTCTCGGCAAATGCGGAGCAGATGTTCCTCGATATCACTCCGGCCGAAGCTGCTGGACTTCCGCGCTACACGGGCGAAATGGAATTAACCAATCACTCCGCCGGATCTTTGACGTCGCAGGCGTACCAGAAGCGCTGGCTGCGAAAAGAAGAATTACTGGCCGACGCGGCCGAGAAAGCTTCAATAACGGCGGAATGGCTGGGTGCGCGCCCGTACCCACGCCAGCGCTTAAACGACGCATGGACGCTGGTGATGGGCGGGCAATTTCACGATATCGCTGCCGGAACCGCCACGCCAAAATCTTACGAGTTCGTGTGGAACGATGACGTGATCGCGATGAACCAGTTCGCCGGAGTGCTCACCAATGCCACCGAGGCGGTTGCGGCGGCGCTGAACACGGAGACGAAAGGTATACCGATTGTTGTTTTTAATTCGCTGAATATTGCGCGCGAGGGCTTGGTGGAAGCCAACATAAAATTTCCAGGCGATAAACCGCAAGCCGTGCACGTCATCGGTCCAGATAACAACGAAGTTGCGGCGCAGATTTCGAACGGCAAGGTGATCTTTGCAGCGAGTGCGCCGTCCGTGGGTTACGCCGTTTATGATGTGCGGCCCGCGAGTGGCGCCGCCGACACTCACCATTTGAAAGTTTCCGAGAACTCGCTGGAGAACCAGTACTATCGCGTACGACTAAACTCCGACGGCGACGTCGCCAGCATCTTCGATAAAACTCTGGGAAGGGAACTGCTTACTGCGCCAGCCCGGCTGGCCATTTCGTATGACAATCCCGAGCGTTGGCCGGCCTGGAATATGGATTGGGATCAGGAGCAAGCCGCGCCGAAAGCATACGTCACAGGTCCGGCCAAGATTCGAATCGTAGAAAACGGTCCTGCACGCGTGGCGATTGAAGTTTCGCGCGAGGCTGCTGGTTCGAAATTTGTGCAGACCATTCGGCTTTCGGCCGGCGATTCGGGCAAGCACGTCGAATTCGCGAACGTGGTCGACTGGAACACCAAAGAATCAAATCTGAAAGCGACCTTTCCTCTCGCCGCTTCGAATCAGATGGCGACTTATAACTGGGATATTGGCACAATCGAGCGTCCCACGGCGGAGCCGAAGAAATTCGAAGTGCCCTCGCATCAATGGATCGACCTGACCGACATGAGCGGCGAATTCGGCGTAACGATCCTTACCGATTGCAAGAACGGATCGGACAAACCGGACGACCACACGATCCGACTTACTCTCATTCGTACCCCAGGCACTCGCGGCGGTTATCGCGACCAAGGCACACAGGATCTCGGACATCATGAATTCGTCTATGGCATTGCCGGACACGCCTTAGGCTGGCGGGAAGCACAGACCGACTGGCAAGCGCAGAGCCTCAACGATCCGCTCATGGCTTTCGAAACATCGAGACATGCTGGCGTTTTAGGTCGCGAATTGTCTTTATTGAAAGTGACCAGCCCACGCGTTCGAGTCCTGGCTTTGAAGAAGGCGGAACAGAGTGACGAAACAATCATTCGACTCGTGGAACTCGATGGCAAGCCTCAACCCGAGGTTCGAGTAGTGTTCAACACGCAGATCATAGAGGCAAGAGAAGTCAATGGCCAGGAGCAGTCGCTCGGCAACGCCGAACTGAACAACGGCGCTTTGCTTACTTCGTTTTCCGCCTATCAGCCGCGCACCTTCGCGGTACGCTTAGCGGCGACGCAAGCTAAAGTTTCCGCGACGCGCTCGGTGCCGATTACTCTGCGCTACAACCTCGCAACAGCAACCAATCATGGCACCAAGTCAAAGAGTGGATTTGACGGACAAGGCAATTCGCTTCCGGCAGAAATGCTGCCATCCCAGATTGTCTTCAACGATGTACAGTTTCAACTTGCTGCCGCGAAAACCGGAACGCCTAACGCGCTCGTGCCTAAGGGGGAACAAATTGCTCTGCCACCCGGCGATCTCAACCGCTTATATATACTTGCGGCCTCGGCGGAAGGCGATCAAACAGCAACTTTCAAGTTCGGCAACTCCCGCATCGAACTCAACATTCAGAACTGGGGCGGATTCATCGGGCAGTGGGATGATCGAAGCTGGACCTCGAAAGATACTTCGCACGACGATTATGGCGAAATGACTGGAATAAAGCAGGGTTATATCAAGCGGGCGGATTTGGCCTGGTACTGCTCGCATCATCATAACGCGGCTGGCGGGAATGTACCGTACAGTTACTCCTACTTATTCGCGTATTCTATCGATGTCCCCGCCGGCGCGAAGACACTTACTTTGCCGGTGAACGAAAAGATCCGCATTCTAGCGATCTCGCTTGCCGATGAGAATGACTCCATTAGTCCGGCGTCACCACTGTATGATGTACTTCCTGAGTTACCTGTTGCGCATTGACGGTCACTAACCCGGTACCGCTGACAAAACCGCCGAGCCATCACTCCAGACTAAGATCGGAGGCTGATGGCTCGGCCCGTTTTCTGCGGCAACACTTCAGTTAACGGAAGCGGCCCTTCCAAGAAAAAACCGCCGGAGGAATACCCCCGGCGGGCGAAAGTTAGCTGATTAAAGGCACAGAAATACGGTCTCTTACTGCCCCTTTCCAGTCAGCGTTAAACCCTGCGGGCTGCCGGGACTCTTATCGAACACCTTATAGGTGGCCGATTCCGAACCGACTTTTGTCGGAAGGAAGTACACCGTCAGAACGCAGGTAGCTCCGGGCTGGAGTGGCGTGGTCGTGCTGTCATTGCACGGGGGGTTAGTCGCGTAATTGTCGGAGAAGTCACCGCTGTTCACACCCGCTATCTCCGCGCCCGTGAATCCGACCGCCGTGGTGCCAACGTTTGTAATGGTCACCGTCGAACTCACCTGCGTGTTCCGGTTTACGGTACCGAAGTTCACGCTTGCTGGTGTGAACTTGATAGCAGTGCCCATTCCTTGCAGGGCCACAGTTTGCGGGCTGGTTACATCACTGTCGGCCACACTCAGCAATCCCGAGGTGTAACCGACGGAAGTGGGCTTGAACGTGATGTTAATGATGCACGTCCCCGTGGCTGCAATCACCAGACCATTGGTGCAGGTCGTACTGGCGGCATTGACGAAGTGCCCTGTCACGGTCACGGCAGGACTGCCGAGAGTGATGCTGACACCAGTGTTGTTGGTTAGCGTGATTTTAGTTGCGGGGCTGCTGACGCCCACCGGGGTTGTGGCGAAGGTTACCGAACTTGGACTCAGCGACACGTTGCTGGTTCCCGTGCCACTCACGCCGACCAGTTGAGGGCTGGAAGGATCGCTGTCGGCAATGAGCACAGCGCCTTTCTTGGCGCCCGTGGAAGCTGGCGTGAAGGTCAGCCCAATCGTGCAACTGACGCCGGCGTTCAGCTTGCTGCCAGACGCTGGGCACGTGTTGGAGGAGATGGCAAAATCTGTCGTCTCGTTCAACGAGATCGTTCCCATAGTGATAGCGGTCGTGCCATTGTTCTTTACGGTGACGGACTGAGCCGCGCTCGTAGTCTTGGTTAACTGGTTGCCGAAGTTGACGGGCGCACCAGTCACGGAAATAGCGCTTCCCAGACCTGTGAGATTCATCGTGTTTACGGAATTAAAGAAGCCGTTGCTGTTGATGGTGATGGTTCCGTTCAGAGTGCCGGATGCCGTGGGCACGAAATAGACGTACATCGTGCATGTCGCGCCATTGGTCATGCTGGAAGGACAATCGTCGGTCTCGCTGAAATTCGTACTGGTGGCAATGCTAAAAATGTTCAGCGGACCGAGCGCGCTCAGCGTGATGGTCTGAGGAGTGCCGGTCGAGCCAACGCTGGTCAGTCCAAAAGCCAGATTACTGGCGCTGGAGTTGAGAGCCGGGAACGCCGAAACGCTGCGCACCCGCAAGTTGTTGTAATCGGAGATCAGAATGTTGCCTGACGAATCAAGCGCAATTCCAGTCGGTTCGTAGAGTTCCGAAGTGGTAGCGAGGACTCCATCTCCGGTGTAGCCTCCATTACCGTTGCCAGCGATCGTAGTCATGAACCCGGCGGGGTTCACCCAGCGCACCCGTTGGAAGTAGTCGCCGATGAAAAAGTTTCCATTCGCGTCCACCGCGATTCCCTGAGGGTAGCCGATTGAATTCTCGACCGCGATACCGTCTCCGCTGAAAGTACAGCCTCCGTTGCCTGCCACCGTGGAGATGATTCCCGTTACGGCAGACACTTCGCGAATACGACAATTGTTGTAGTCCGCTATGTAGACGTTGCCCTGCGAATCGACTGCCACTGCCGCCGGTGAATACAGCATCGCGCCAGTAGCCGGACCGCCATCTCCGGAATAGCCGTTGCGTCCCCCGATGCCAGCGATGGTACTGATCGTTCCGCTGGTCACTTTGCGAATGACGTGGTTGTCGTAATCGGCTATGTACACGCTTCCCTTGCTGTCTACGGCAACGCCGTTCGGATAGTAGAGTAAGGCGCTGGTAGCTGGACCGCCATCTCCGTTGAAGCCGGCGCGTTGCGGCGTCCCGGCGAAGGTAGTGATAATGCCCGCCGAATTCACGACCCGGATAATGTGGTTGTAGGTGTCGACAATGTAAACGTTGCCGGAGCTGTCTTTCGCAACTCCGTAGTCATAACTCAATTCCGCACTGGTAGCCGGTCCCCCATCGCCGGTATCACCATAAGTTCCGTTACCAGCAAAGAAATCGACGAGATTGCTGGAATGAACAAGTTCCCGCACCATGTAGTTGTGACTTTCGGCTACGAAAACATTCTTCGATGAGTCTGTGGCAATTCCGTAGGGATACTGCAACACCACTCCTAGCGGAGGGGCGTTGTTGAGCAGAGTCTCCACCGTCGCACTGCCATCGCCCGCTACGGTGCCGATATTTCCAGCCACGGTAAACTGGCGGATGCGGTAGTTGTTACTATCTCCTACATAGACGGTCCCAGCGCTGGTTACAGCTACGCCTTCAGGGTAGTACAACTCTGCGCTGGTGGCGGCGGCGCCATCCCCCGAGAAGCCTGCCGTTCCAGTTCCGGCAACAGTGTTGATGTTTCCACCCACGGTGAGTTGTCGAATCCGCTGGTTGTAAAAGTCGGCGAAAGTTACAGTCGTTCCAGCCCCGTTTACGGCAAGCTGAAAGACCTGATTGAACTCGGCGCTGGTCGCCAAACCGCCGTCGCCACTGAAGCCGGCCGTGTGGTTGCCGGCGACGGTGCTGATCTTTCCAGTCGCTTTTGTTATTTGGCGAATCACGTAGTTGCTGGTGTCTGCCACGAAAACGTCGCCCGCTGTGTCTACGGCCACTCCTTGCGGTGTATACAACTCGGCGGAGGTCGCCGAGCCTCCATCTCCGGAATATCCGCAAGTTCCATTACCGGCAAAAGTACTGATGATGTCGGTGGAGAGAATCACCTTGCGAACCCGGCAGTTGTTGTTGTCGCCAATGTAAAGATTGCCAGAACCGTCGACGGCCACTCCGCTGGGATAATACAAATTCGCGCTGGTTCCTTTGCCTCCGTCGCCGCCATAGGTGCACGAACCCGCAATTCCGGCGACCGTGCTGATGGTATTCGTCGTATCCACCTTGCGGACGACGCAGTTGTACTGATCGGCGATGTAAACGTTGCCCGAGGCATCCACGGTCACGGCGACGGGATGGTACAAATTGGCATTGGCGGCTCCTCCGACGACGCCGTCTCCGGCATAGCCTTGCGCGCCGCTTCCTGCAATCACCGTCAGCGTACCGGCGCTGCTTACTTTGAAAATGCGATGTTGATTGTAACTGGCAATGTAGAAATTGCCGGAAGCGTCCACGGCAACGCCGTAGGGTGTGTAGAGGTTCGCATCGAGGGCCGGCATATTGTTTGGCCCGCCTCCGATGACCGTCGTAATAACATCTTGGGCCATCCCGGACAAACTCAACAGGACGGTAAGAAAGAAAGCTAGCAGAATTGTGAAGCGCCGCATGAAATGTTCTCCTGGGAACTCAATGTTATGAATGTGTGTAGGGAATTGGGCAGACATATCCGCTCACCGGACCAATGGACGACGGCTAATCTGAGCGCCCCGTTGCCATGTATTGCCCTTCGCGTCCTGGAAAAGGATGACCAGGTTCGGTTGCCCAGGGGCGGCTATCCACTCCGCGTATTCTCGCTGGCTCACAAAAAATTCCTGGCTCAGGTTGATGCGCTGCTGGTGCTTCCACACCTTCAAGGGCGCGAAGCTACCGCGCAACATCATCGAAGGACTGGAATCTACCAGCGTCACCAAGACACTCTTCACATCTTCGCTGCCATGATTAAAAAGTTGTAAGTGAAGGGTTACTTGCACCAAGTCGCCCTGTTGCTGCACGTTGCTCATATCGAAATACCCAGAAAATTCGCGGCCATTATTGGCAGTGACCGTTACAGTTCCCAGCAGAACAATCGCTAACACTGCGTACTTCGACCACGCACTCGCACTACCGGAATGCTCCATAGATCCTCCTTGCAATTTTGTCGAAAACCGGGGGACAACTACTCAAGACAGCGATTCAAGACTTAAATGGGGGGCCTGCATGACGAGCGTGACAGCCGCTGCCCAGGCTTTACCAACGGCTCATAACTACTTTGGAGACGAAATCGACTGCAAAAAACAGCGCAATAGCTGTTAAGTCGCCTGCACTTTGCTGAGGGGGGTGAAGCGCATTGGATAAGCGCCGCAAAGATACAAACTTACGCGCCGGCAATTCTGTGCTTGCGAAACAGACTTGTCAAGATGAAGTTTTTTGCAACGTAGGAGGCAATTCAGTACTGGGTCCGATCAATTCCCTGAGCCGGTGAGAAAGACTCGTTGCCAAGGACCGATAAAAGCGCGAACCCAGGTGAGGGTATAGCTCAAACAGGCTCTGCAAGGTGGGGCGATCGAGGTGAAAGGCTTCTACATCTCCTTCAGCAATGACGCTGGCGCTGGCGGCAGAGTCCTCCAGAAACGACATTTCTCCGCAAATTTCGCCCGGCGCCAGTATGCGTGAAGGTTGAGAGGGAATGACCACCCGCGAAGATCCCTTGAGCAAGAGATAAACCCCATTCGCTCGCTTTCCTTTTTGGATCAGGATTGCGCCTTCCTTGAAATGGACGCGGCTCGCCTTGTCCGCCACGAGCGCCCAGTCGTTGGCAGTCAGATAAACCAACCCGTGTTTTGACGACGACAGGACAAAAGCTTCCTGTCCGACAAGCTTAGCCATAAAGCGCGTTGACTCGATTCCCGGATAGCATTTCCGGTCAATGACAGAAACAACAGGGTGAACCAAGATTAGCAGAAAAATCGGCGAGCGTAACCGCTCCGCACCATGTGCAACAATGCCGGAGTGCGACAATGCCGAAGATCGCGGATGCTGTTTGCAAGGCTGAGAGTGGCCTCACTGGTACTGTTTCAGGGGACTGCCGTCTGAAAAGCCTCGGTCAGAGACGTAATCTTCAGCTCGCGCTGTACCTGCTCTTGGGTGCTGGAAGTCTTTAGCGCGACGGTCACGGGCTCACCGGGAAGCAGGTCCAAGTAGTTGTCAGATGTTTGCACGTCCAGATCACCTAGCGAAACGTAAACGTTTCTTGCCAATGCCGCTGTTCGCAGGGTGAGGTTGAATCCTCCTTCGGCTCTTGTAACGTTGCTCTCAATTTTTGGTGCAACCGGCAACTCCAGGTCGTGGGTTACGTTGAAGAAAACAAGATTGCGAGACACCCGCTTTCCTGCAACCTGAAGGTCAAAGACCAGAAAGCTCTTTCGCGGATCGCCTGTTGCAGAAAGGGAAGCCTTCTCAACGCTGAAATAAATCGCACTCGACTGCGCGGGGATTTGAACATCTTTGGTTTGATCGAGCAAGACTTTCCCGGAGAAGTCGAGCTGGCGCATGTGAATGGTCCCAGACATTGGTTGAAGTTTGTCCGACACAACGTACACATCCACTTTGTCGTCGTGGAGGAACGGCGAGATCAGCACATCGTCGTAAAAGCGACGGGCGTAGTAATGAAGGGCTTTCCAGCGGCCATAGTAATCGATGCTTGCCCACGAAGCCACTGGCCAACAGTCATTCAACTGCCAGTACAGCGATCCCATGGTGCGCGGCCGTTGCCGCCGCAAATGCTCGGCGCCGATCTTAATAATTTCCGCTTGTTGCACCTGGCTCAGGTAAACGAATGACGCGAAATCTTTCGGCTCGCGATATTCGCGCAGCATGTAAGTCAGGATGCGTTCGTTTCCACCCTTATTTTTCTGATGCGCCTGCATAACGGTCGAGCGAATGTCGAAATCCTCGGGCTTGGCAAAGGCGCGGATAGTGCGCATCCCCGGAAAAGATTGAAACCCGTATTCGGTCATGAAGCGCGGGAATTGCAACGTGTAGTCCGAGGCGGGGGCTTGCGCGTGCCAAACTTGCCAGTAGTGCATGTCGCCGTTGTGCTGATTGTCTGGAACTTCGTCGAAGTTGGCGCTGGGAGAGCTGGGCCAGTAGGGCACCCCGCCGGCGTACTGAGTAACGGCACCCTTGAGAATGTCGGCAAAAAGAACTACGTAATCGAGCCAGACGCGATCGCGAGCCTCCGGCGAGATCGATTCTTTGAATTCCAGGCGGTCGCCCCAGTGGTACCAGCCAGTTTCAACTTCATTATTTCCACACCAGATCACGATGCTGGGATGATCGCGCAAGCGTTTGATCTGGTCGATCGCCTCTTGCCGGACGTTTTCCTGGAAGGCGACGTCGCCCGGGACCAGGTCTCCGCCGAACATGAACTCCTGCCACACCATAATTCCAAGCTCGTCGCAGATATCGTAGAAATCGTCGGATTCGTAGTAACCGCCTCCCCACTCACGAACCATATTCATATGCGCGTCGCGGGCGGACTGAAGAATATTCCGATGAATCTGAGGAGTGACGCGATTCGGAAAGCTGTCGAATGGAATGACGTCCGCGCCTTTGGCGAAAACGGAGATTCCATTCACCACAAATTCGAAACTCTTTCCCCATTCATCGGGAACGCGGCGCAGTTCCAGTGAGCGCAGTCCAGTCCTGGTCTCTGCATGCGCGATAAGCTCGCGGCCCGCGTGGATCTTGGCGGAGAAGTGATAACGGTTTTGATCTCCGTACCCAACGGGGTACCAAAGCTTTGGAGCGACAAGTCGCACTGGAAAAGAAACATGATTGATGCCGGCATTCAGTTGTACCGGCTGATTTCCATCGGAGCTTTGCGAGGCCGACATGTCATCGTGCGTTAGAGTCAACGTGGCCGTGATTGGTCGGCTAGCCTCGATTTCCACTTCCGCGCTAACGTTCGCCAAGGCGGAAGTGATGTTCTGTTGATGTATGTGAAAATTGTCGATGCGGAGCGCGTCCCAAGTTTCGAGGCGTACCGGCCCCCATATGCCTTCAGTCATGAAGCGAGGCCCCCAATCCCAGCCATAGTTATACGGAGCCTTGCGGGTATAAGGTGCGGTGGCGATGTTCTCTTCGTTTCCGTAGTTGTGGGTCGAGATAGAGGGCAGAACATAAGGCAGTGATTTGACGTAGGGAAGCATTTTTTCCACAGCAGAATGGAAAACGATCCGAAGCGTATTCGAACCGCGGTTAATCTGCGCCTTTGCCGGAATTCGCCAGCGCCGGAACATGTTGTCCGCGTGAAGAATCGCCTGGCCATTCAGATAGACGTCCGCGAATGTATCGAGACCGTCAAAAACTAAATCAACGTGTTGGTGGGCGAGCGTGACCGCATCGGCTTGAAATGTAGTTTGATATTCCCAGTCGGCCAGGCCGATCCACTGCAAATGGAACTCATTATCTTTATCGAAGGGGTCGGGGATCAGTTTGTTATTGAGCAGGTCGGTTTGAACTACTCCCGGAACCTGCGCGGGGTGCCACTGTTTTACCTCGGGTTGGTCCGCGTTTGCGACGGCTCGAAATTGCCAGCCCGCATCAAGGTTCTGCGAGGATGGTTCCGTTGCGTACATGGGCAAAACCTCAACAGAGCCTATCAGCAGAAAACTGAAAACGAAAAACCTGATTGCCGGAATAAGAGGAGAGCGAGAGGGTTTCATAAACACTAAGCTCCGATCGGAAACTACCAGCACGAATGTTCCTGGTACGAACTATGTTTTCGGTCCCAAGCCCGATGTGCGTGCGGGCGGAGTGCTTATAAGCGGCGAGCAGTATCAATGCATTGTTGGACGCGCAAACCGCAAAACAGCCGCTTTACACTCATCGACCTGATGCCGAGCGCTGTCCCGTTTAGTTTCCCGCATTTTCGCAGTAGTGGATCCAATTCGTGGAGAATTGGCTACCCCGTTGGCCGGAAGCCAAAAGTACGGACGGGAAACTATTTCGCGCGCTGTAGCGGATTCCGCCCTGTTCCGGCAAATTAATGCCGTCTCACGCACGCTGAAATCATGTGTTCAGTGATGGCGTCGAGACCAAGCTTGCCTTGCGGAGTTGTCCCTTGGCTCACTCCCTCGGCGCCCGCGCAATTGTCAATTCGAGTTACGGAGAATCCTGCGGTCTGTTGCGGACTAGTGAACTGCTGGTAGAAAAAGTCACCTTGGGCGGCGGAGTTATTCTGACCGTTGCCGCACAACCAACCTGCAAGGGACGTTTGGGGATAGCTGAAACTCGGATTGTCGGTTCCATCGACAATGCTCATCGCTTTCCAGGCCGCATTGGCCGAGGCGCCGGTGAAGTTGATTCCGTTGCAACTAGGTTGACCGGACCACCGCGCCACCAAGGCTATGTCAATGGATACATACGAGGGGCTGTCAGGCCAGGGTGCTCCATTGCAATCTGGCGCTGAGTTCCCACAGACTTCCAGGACCGGTGGGTTGGGTACCCTGCATCCCTCCTTGATATCGCCGAACACGGGCCCAGAAAGCAACTCCACATTATCCAAATAAGAAGAGCTTCCGTACCACGCCAGCGAATAGGCCACGGCGGCGGAGCCTGCACTTATGCCTTGAGCACAAAGTCCGCCGCGATTATACACGTTATGATAGACGTTCTGATAGACATAGTTCAGAAATGTCGCGGGCCGGCAAGCGGCATTCTTGATGCTGTTTCCAGTGCTTCCGTTGGTGAACTCCCAGGGCGTATCCCAAGCCACATAAACTATCTGGTAGCCATTGGCGAGATATTTCTTGGCATAATCGGGATTGCTGTAAGGCGTAACGCCGCCTCCCCCGTCCAGCAGGACCACGGTCCCCAATCTTGCCTGCGTTGGATTCTCTACACCGTAAGTAAATCCAAGGTCGACCGTGCTCTGACAGTTTTCTACGGCGCCTCGATAGCAGGTCATCCCTGAATCAAATCCCGCCGGGCACGAGGCCAATCGCGTAATGGATTTCCTATCGATGGTGCCTAATGACAGCGCCGAGCTTTGCGCGCCAACCGGAACCGCCGCTGTCAGCATGGCAGTAAAGCCCAAACCCAGCGCTAAAAATAGCCAGTTTTTCCTGAGCATAGATGCTTATGATAGGCGATTTTGCTGAGGAGACGCAAAGCTGATCTGTAGAGCCTCAATGATTTTGCGACGAACTCTTCGAGAAGTGCTTCGCAGAGCGTGGGCTGTTGGACATCCCGACCTTCTGGCAACGACCTGAGGCAGGTGAGGATGGTGCGCCCTGAGAGATTCGAACTCCCGACCTTCTGGTTCGTAGCCGTTTAACTTTTCGTTGATCTGGCGCAACTTCCGAGCCATTTTGGGACAAAAAAGGTCTTTCAATTGGACCAACTTTGGACCCAAGTTTGTGTGAATGGCATCTTTGCTGTTTCTTCGTATTCCGTCGCCATTTTTTTGGAAGGGAATGAGTTCCGACCAGAACCTATCTTACGAACACCTGCCCTTCTGAGTGTTCAGAATTGAACAGATTAAGGTGCAGCCGGGAAGTAGCGTTATTAGGAAACGTCGTTCGCTGTGGGGTGCTGTATGGACACAAACACAAGACAAATTGAGCTATCGGTGCTCGAATCTCTCAGGGAAGACCTCGCCTATGCGCGTCTGAACAATGGACGTCGCGTTCTTGACGTAGCCGACCTTCGCCAGTACATCTATGAACCGATGGGCCGGATAAGGACAACCAGCCTCGCAATAGATGGACTGTATCGCAACAACAATGGCGATGGACAAGACATCAGCAAGAGCAATGGTCACAATGGGAAAGCGCATCTAGACAAAATCTGGCACGAGCGAGACACTGAGGCAGGCCATTTACGAGATGAGTTGTAGTCTGGTTGCGGTTGTTCAAAGACGGCTGGGCAGGTTATCGGCTATGAAAAACCCCGTCAACCCGTCCGTCGCCTCGAGCAACGTCAAGACCTCAACTGCGGAGCGATTTGAAAACGACGTTCTGTTGATTTGACAGCCCGGATGGTTTCCACGACGACCCTTATGTACCGGACATTTGCAAAACATTCGTTTGACAATCAAATGACAACTCTGTCGCATCCCAGGCCACGATCAGCGAGTCCAACTTTCTGTGGGGCAAGAACAGACGACTTGAAGGACTGAACCTGTGGCAAAAGTAATCGAGTTTTACATACCGACCAAGTTCGCGAAACATGTGAAGTGGATTCCTTCGCAGCAACGAGGGAAAGTGATCGAGTTCTACCTGCCGACAAAGAAGTCTGCCTGAATCGAAGCGTTGCAGTCAGTCAACCACGATCAAGGGTCGGATAAACCCACCGAGCGGACGGGATTGGCACCGACGCGATCACTTAACTTAACGACTAGCATGGTTGCAATTTCCTGTTTTCACTAGGCCGATAGCCTCTGGATTCGTGACGGGGGTTCTAAGCCCAATGGCTAGGCGAACCCACGCGAAGCTGGAGAGCATAGCAGCCATGGTCAATTCGGCACAGTCTCGAAGCTCAAACATCACCATACTCCTAATACAAGCGCAGACTGAGACAGGGAAAGTCGTTTCAGGGCAAAGACATTGAAGTCGAAAACGTGGAACGTAATCGCCAACACGGGCAAACAAGCCAGCCTGGAATCTGGCCTTGAGAAAAAGGAGATTCAAAAGCCGCCGCAGATTAGCTCCAAAGAGTTTATTCATTGGCTGGCGGCTGAGGGCCGTGTTGATGACGATTCTTTGCGGTCACTCTTTAAGCAGTAAAGCCTTCAGCTCGAATCGAGTGCGATTTCTACCGCGCCGGAGCGCGACAACTTCCTATTCAGAACCACGGTTTGGGTCATTGACCTATCGTGCGTCCGGCAGCTTCGTTTATGGCGTAGCATTTACTTGTGACATCACATCGAACACGCGCGAGAGATCACGAAGGAGCACGACTGTTTGCAGTTTATGAAGCGTCACGCGCCAAGGAGCATTCCGCTGCCAGTCAGCTTCTCTATCCGTCCAGTAGCCTGCCGCATGAGAAATATCTGAAATTGGTGGGCGATCTTAGAGCCATACGGATGGACTGCAACGAAAAAATGCTTGCACTCAGAGCGCATCACACCAAGAAGGAACGGACGTAGTCAGCGCCTGTACGGTCCGCCCAACGTTCCGCATCGCCAGCAAATCGCGAGTACTTGAGCGCGAGTGGTCCACGTTTGTGGGTTGCTGAACTCTAACGTACAGCGTGAATGCCGTGAATTTGATCGCTCTGCGACCTCAGCAGAGCATCGGCCAAGAACCCCGTCGCGCCGACAACCGACGCTCGGCTTGTGGTCGGCATACTCGCGGGAAAGTCTCACCCCGACAAATCCGAATCAGCGTTTTTCAACTCCGCATCTTTGTCACGATGTCCCAATTGGCCGCTCATACTCATGTTGCCGCCCTCATTTTTCTGATCCTGCTCGACCGCACCCTTGCCTCGATCTTGATCCTTCGAGTTCTCGATGGGTACAACCTCAATCCGCTCGACTACACAAGCAGTAGATTCTTCACGTGTCATGGGACTCCTGAAATAACCGCTTTCGCAATGAGTACCAGCGAAGGCCGCAGATTTTAGCCTAATCTCAGTTCGGCATGAATGTTGATCAGAACCGACCACTTTGCGGGAATAGGCGGAGCGAGTCCGCACCTCCGAAAAACAAAACGCCCCAAACTCATTGAGTCATGAGGCGTCTTGTCGAACAGTCCTCCCCCGAAGTCTGTTCAAAGACACTTTTGCGTCATCTCTAACGCAGGTCAATGGCACGCTGGTGGCGGATCGTGGCACGGCTAGGGGTATCTGTTGCTCGTGGCAGCAGCTGTTGAGGGAGCGTCGGATGAACAAATTGGCCGTTCCTCACTGAATCGTTAGCGAGAGCCGATGCGTGGCTCTACGCTCTGGGAATTATCGGGGAGTGGAATTGGCTGGAAGACGCTTGCGTATGCATTTCGCGAACGTGCCTTTCGAATGCGAGTTGCAAGAGCCTCCGATTTTCGTTGTATTCCCGACAAAGG
>Ga0185299_10000467_pt1 | contig 109275 bp, 98 predicted proteins | sample PaiPotPPA55metaG_FD_128002 | JGI IMG/M metagenome (GOLD analysis project Ga0185299, IMG submission 128002) | Iron sulfur acid spring bacterial and archeal communities from Banff, Canada, to study Microbial Dark Matter (Phase II) - Paint Pots PPA... ... | reverse complement strand
AAACGTAAATTTCGCCCTTGAACTTCTTGTGCGGCGTGATCGAGCCCGGCTTAGCGATCACCTGTCCGCGCTCCACGTCATCTTTTTCAATTCCGCGCAGCAGCAGCCCGACGTTATCGCCCGCACGGCCCTCGTCCAGCAGCTTCTTGAACATTTCCACGCCCGTCACCACCGTCTTGCGCGTGTCCCTGAAGCCCACGATCTCCATTTCCTCGCCAACTTTGCAGATCCCCTTCTCGATGCGGCCCGTCACCACCGTCCCGCGCCCTTGGATCGAGAAAATATCTTCGATCGGCATCAGGAACGGCTTGTCGATGTCGCGCGCCGGCAGCGGAACATAGGAGTCTACCTTCTCCATCAGCTCCTCGACCGTCTTTTCCCACTTCTCTTCGCCGTTCAACGCACCCAGCGCGCTCACCCGCACAACAGGGAGATCATCGCCAGGAAACTGGTATTTCGACAACAATTCCCGCACTTCCAGCTCCACCAGTTCCAGCAACTCCGGATCGTCCACCATGTCTACTTTGTTCAATGCAACAACGATGCATGGCACGCCCACCTGCCGGGCCAGCAGAACATGCTCGCGGGTCTGCGGCATCGGGCCGTCGGTCGCGGCAACCACTAAGATCGCCCCATCCATCTGGGCCGCTCCCGTGATCATGTTCTTGATGTAGTCGGCGTGACCCGGACAATCCACATGCGCGTAATGCCGGTTGGCCGTCTCATACTCGATGTGCGCCACCGCGATCGTGATTCCGCGCGCTTTTTCCTCCGGCGCGTTGTCGATGGAATCGAACGAGCGGAATTTTACCTTGGGATTTTTCTTTCCTAGCACCTTCGTGATGGCCGCCGTGAGGGTGGTCTTGCCGTGATCGATGTGTCCGATCGTCCCGATGTTCACGTGCGGTTTGCTGCGATCAAATTTTTCCTTAGCCATAATCTCTAATTTCTAGTTTCTCGTTTCTGGTTTCTCGTCCTGGCCGATGATGCGAACCGGAAACAAGAAACCAGGAACCAAAACGAAGATCTGGAGCCGTTGACCAGGATTGAACTGGTGACCTCGTCCTTACCAAGGACGCGCTCTACCAACTGAGCTACAACGGCTAAAAATTTCTCTGGTGGACAGGGAAGGATTCGAACCTTCGTACCTCGCAAGGAGGGACAGATTTACAGTCTGTTGGCTTTAACCACTCACCCACCTGTCCAATACTCAAAATCCCTCCTCCGTGATCCTGGCAACGACAAGCCGCTTGTAAATAGAGGACAAAACTGGAATCGGCCGGAGGGATTCGAAATTACAAATCCATTGAAAAGTTTAGCACAACTTGGCACCCTGGCCATCCAGCGTTCTCCCGGTCAGTAACCGATGAAACCGATTACTTCCGGCTGCTGGCCATTCTTTCCGCTATCCAAAGCTAACACTAGATTTAGCGCTCATACGCTACAATTACCAACGTGCTTGCAAGGCCAACCGTCGGAGGGTTTTGAAAATGTCACAACGGCTGTTCGTCTCATTCGCGCTTCTCTCCACCGGTGCGTACGCGCAATGGTTGGATTTTCCAACCCCAGGAACACCCCGCACGCCCGACGGCAAACCTAACCTGTCCGCGCCTGCGCCACGCACCGCCGACGGGAAGCCCGACCTCTCCGGTGTCTGGATGCACGAAATCACCTCCGTCGCGGAAATGAGGCGCCTCTACGGCCCCACCATTGATGAGCAGGTCAAAGTACAAGTGCCTGGGATGGAGATCGGTACTCAACACAAGTACTTCATCAATATCCTCCTGGACTTCAAGCCCGAAGAATCGCCGCTGCGGCCCGAAGCCGCGAAAGTCATGCTCCAAAACGCAGCCCGCCGCGAGTCTGGGAACCCTTGCTCGTCTGTCTTTGGCTTCCCCCTCGCCGGTCTCCTTTCCGAACCGATTAAGATTGTTCAGTCCCCGCGAGTGACCGTGGTCTTGTATGAAGTCAACAATCTGCATCGCCAAATTTTTACCGACGGGCGCGTACTGCCCAAGGAATTCGAGCTCCCGGCCTTTCTGGGCTACTCGGCCGGGCATTGGGAGCGCGACGTACTTGTGGTGGAAACCGCGGGCTTTAACGATAAGACCGCGTTCGATACGATGGGGCACCCTCATAGCGAAGCGCTGCGCGTCACGGAGCGTTTCCACCGCCGCGACTTCGGGCACATGGACGTGGAAATGACCTTCAACGACCCCAAGATGTACACCAAGCCCTTTACCGTAAAGATCCCCCACGATCTTCTGGCCGACGCCGACATCTTCGAAATGTTCTGCAACGAAAACGAGAAAGACGCCGCCCACATGCAAAAACAGTAGGCTGGCTGTGGTTGACACTGTGGCCTTCAACGTGGACTATGAACAGAGCGACTCAATTCGCTGACGTGTAGCATCTGTTGGCAAATGATGCGCGGGACAGGGAGGAATGAGGAATGATAAAAGCGACATTGCTTGGCGGAGCGGTCGGCCTCGGGTTGCTGTTCCCGGTGATGCATGCATCGGCACATCACGCGTTTGCGGCTGAGTTCGACGCAAAAAAAGGAATCAAAGTCTCCGGAACGATCACCAAACTGGAGTGGACCAATCCGCATGCATGGCTTTACGTCGACGTGAAGGACGAAAGCGGCAAGCCCACAAACTGGAGCTTCGAACTGGGCAGCCCCAACGGTCTCATTCGCCAAGGCTGGAGACGGACGTCATTAAAAGAAGGAGACCAGGTCACCATAGAGGGCTTTGCGGCTAAGGACGGCAGCAACACCGCCAACGCCCACAGCGTCACGCTGCCAGATGGACGCAAGGTCTTCGCCGGTTCGCAGGCTCCGGACGGGGGACCTGCTAAGTAGCCAGAGCTTTCGATAAGCGCTTGGCAAGGAGCTGAGAGTCCTACGCGCCGAGCCAGGTTTCAAACCATACGCTATCAAATGAACATAGCGTTAAGCTTTCGGCCCAGTGCTGCTTCATCTGTCCCATCCGCTGGCAGTTAGGTCCTGGATGACGCGCCATTCGAAATGTACTCCACCCAGTAATGCTCTCCTGGGCCGCCGCGCGCGTTCATGCCGTCCCATTTGATGGAGCGCGAGTATTTCGTACGGGCACAATCGAGTTCCGAGATCCCGGAACACCTACACCCTACTGGCCGGGTGCGCGATAGCGCATTTTGACTTCGAGCGCTTTGTCGACCTCCTCGACCGTCAGTAGAGGTGTCGTTCGGACCCGGACCGCGCCAGTTCCTGCAGTAGTCAAACCCACAGCCGCCGCAGTGACGTTGTCGGGAAGTTCCAGAATGATGATTACATCGTCGGGGCCGAATGCGTAGTAAAACACTTCGACCTTTCCCCCGACCGCCTTCACTGCCGCTTGCACATCGGCCCGCCGGCCTGACGCGGAGTCACCCATGAGGCCCTGAATTCCTTCCGTGGTATAGGAAGCCTGGATCAAATACTTGGGCATGGTCAGCTCTCCTTTCCGTTGCAAGCTTCAACGACATACAGTTGACCGATTTTAGCCCAAACGAAGGGCCAGAGATCCCTCATAACGGCGCATCCGGAAATTGAGACCGATGGCCGGGTGGAGTTCCAAGATCTTACCCGCGAAACGGAGGCGAACTCTGCTGGGACCGAACCATACCGAGGGATAACCGAGTGGGCTAATAGTTGGCGCACCGGTCCGGATTCGGTCTAGGCCTTGGCCAAAGCATTGATGTCTCTTATTTCCAGTATCTGTTTGGGGTAGCCTTTCAGCACGCTGTTAATCATGGCCAGCCCCACATCGCGCATGGTGCTCACATGGTTTGGCAACAACACACGCAGTAGCGGATACAACCAACCAATGACGTTGTAATACGATTTGATGTTTTGCTGTCCAGCCGTAGCCTTCATGAAGCCGGGACGGAAGTTGTACACCCTCCTGAAGCCGGATCTCATAAGGGCATTCTCGGTTTTTCCCTTCACACGGGCCCACATCACCCTCCCTTTTTCAGAGCTGTCGGTGAGACCGCCTGATACATAGATGAAAGTCATCTGCGGGTTAAGGCTTGCGAGCGTCTTGGCAAAGTACATTGTTATGTCGAAGGTAATGTGACTGTACTCCGATTCACTCATTCCTCTGGAACTTACTCCGGCACAATAAAAGCAAGCATCATAGCCGGTCAACTGATTGGTAACTCCATCCAGATCAAGAAAATCAGGCACGATGCACTCCTTGAGCTTCGGATGCTTCGCACTATACGGCCTGCGGTTTACCATGAGCACTTGCTCTATCGCAGGATGCTCCAAGCACTCAGATAGCACCCCTTCGCCTACCATGCCTGTGGCGCCAGTAATAATGACTTTGAGTTTTGTAGCTTCAGTGCTCATTCGCTAACTCACCCCTTTTTCGGGCTGTCCTTCAGAAGCCCGAGCCGCACTAAGCTTTCGGCGGTGGCGATAATGGACTCCTCTTTCGAACGCGGCGCCCAGCCCAGCATCCGCCTGGCCTTTTCGTTCGTGGCGTTCTTTCTTTTGCCGAGCTCGGGCAGGATCTGCTTCACCGCCGGATCGCGCATCGCGGCAATGCGCACCAGCCAGTTGGGCAGTTGCCGGGTCGGCACTCTCTTGGCCGCCGCGCCCATGCGGGCCTTCAACACCTTGGCGATGTCGAGCATCGACAGGAAATCGCCGGCGACGGCCAGGAAGCGTTCGCCCTTGGCGGCGGGATGAGTCATGGCCCGGATATGCAAGTCGGCGACGTCGCGCACATCCACGATACCGAAATAAAGCTGCGGGCAGCCGGGCAGCGCGCCGTCCATCATGCGCTGTACCAGGAGGATCGAGGTCGAATAGTCTGGCCCCAGGACCGGCCCGAACACGCCCACCGGATTAACGACGGACAGCTCGAGCCCCCCGCCTTCTTTGGCAATGAAATCCCAAGCCGCGCGTTCGGCCAAAGTCTTCGATTTCACGTAGGGCAGCATGTCATCGCCATTAGGGTCCGTCCAGCTCGTCTCGTTGAATGGCGTTGCCCGCGGCTGGTGGCCATAGCCGATCGCCGCGAACGAGGAGGTCAGCACCACCCGCTTGACGCCGGCGTCGCGCGAGGCGCGCAGCACTCGGAGCGCTCCTTCACGCGCGGGTACGATCAGTTCGTCTTCGTGCTTGGGGACGGCTTGAGGAAAAGGCGACGCGACGTGCAGCACGTACTCGCAGCCCGCGACCGCTTCCGGCCAGCCCTCCTCGTTTTCGAGATCGGCGGCCATGAACGACAAACGGTCGCCCGTTTCGGCGCCGCCTTCCTTCAGCATGGCGAGTACGTCGCCCTCGCGCCTCAGGCTTCGCACTGTGGTGCGCACCTGATGGCCCGCGGCCAGGAGCTGCAGGATGCAATGGCTGCCGATGAAGCCCGACCCGCCGGTCACCAGAATTGTACTCATTCAGGGTGCCGCATTCACCGCAGCGAATCTTATCGCGACGTTCGCTGATTATCGCGCAGCAGATGCTGAACCCGGCGGTGAAGCCACTCTTTCCTATCCTCCTCCGTGAAACGGATCAAGGCCATCTTCTCATGCGGGAATCTCTACTTCTTCCGCGACAGTAGTCGGCGTTGGAATTGCATATCCGAACTCACGCATGCATTCCAGGTGTGCTTCGATTGCCTCTTTCATCAGGAGTCTGGTTTCTTCGAGCGTTGCCGCCGCACCGATGCATCCCGGCAGATCTGGGAGATGTGCGCTATACCGGGTGGCCGTTGGTGCATACAATACGGCGTATTTCATTTCTCCAACCCCGCTTGTTTCAGTATACTTGCCTGCTGTGTACCAGGATCGAGGTCCTCGGAAGGATGACCCGCAATCGTAACGATCCCTGGTTTGGATGGGTGGTGATAGTGCCTATGACTTCCCCGAATCCGCACGATCCGCCAGCCGTCGGCCTAGACAAGCTTGATTGCATCTCTGACCTTCATCCAAAACTATTTCGTGTTAGTTTTTGTGCAAAATGCCCCGGAACCGGCGGGAAACGTGCCAATAGCGGTGGCGTGTCGACGCGCGCGAACAATCTTATCGCGCTTATCGTGCGGTTCGCTGATTCTCGCGCAGCAGATGCTGTACTTCGGCGGTGAACTCGTCCTTCGCCTGACGATACAAGTCGCCACTCGCTGAACTTGGGAAGCCCGCGTGTACGCCCCGCACCAAGCCATCGCGGCTGATGAAGAATGTGGTCGGCCAGGAGTTCCAGTTCACGGCCTGCGTGAGCTTGTCCTTGGCCTCGCTCGGCTCGCCGCCCACCAGCACGGTGTACTGGATGTCATAGCGCTTGATGAAGGCGCGGAGGCGCGCAAGATCCTTCAACTGATCCGCTTCTTCAAACGACAGGGCTACGATCTCGAGTCCCTGGTCGCGGTACTTCTTGTAAAGTTCCGCCAGGAACGGAGCTTCGTCGTGGCAGTTCGGGCACCAGCTTCCCGTAATATTCACCAGCACCACCTTGCCGCGGAACTTCGCGTCGGCATTGCTCACCGTTCGTCCGTTCAAATCCGGAAAGCTAAACTGGTACGCTTCATTCGGATCCTTTACGCTGGTGTTCTTCATCGGATCGGTCGGCTCGGGCAGCCCCTTGGCGTGCGCCACTTCCCAACGAACCGCCGTCCGCTGCGTCTTCGCGTTTTCGAGCAGTTCGAGCGTCCCGTCCTTTTGAGGAGTCACTTCCATCAGCATCGGACGGGCCGAGTCGAAGTGGCTCAGCACAAACTTGCCATCCTTATATCTTCCGGTGAGCGCGCCCGTATCGCCATCGATGCGCAGGACCGCGGCCGAGACTTCGGGACCCGTCTGTCGCACGATGAATCGCCAAGCCTTCTCGCCCTTCGGGCTATCAGTCGGGATCACCCACATCCCGGCGATCGAAGGCACATCCCCTTTGACGGCCGGTGGCGGAGTATGACGCTTCGCCGAAAAAGCGTAGTTGCTCTTCTCATCTCGCCCGTCCCTCCGGTACCTTCCTTCCAGGACTCCGTCGTGAAACGCGGCGTCAAGACTGGAAGCATGGTCATCCCATCGCAACACCAGCGCCCCGTTCTCAAATCGGCCCGAGGTCGACGTGATGCGCTCATCACCGTTGAAGAACGAGCCTTTCACGTTCGCCCCTTCGCCCGATAATTCGAAACGGAAGGGAATGTCAACGCCCGAGACCTGGACAGTTGCGTCCCAACGGCCCGCCAAAGATTGCGCCGCGGCCACGGGGGCGATGGCGATAAGCATTGCGACGGAGAATTTGGCGATCATAGAGCGGAGCATAGCACGGTTTTCGATCACACGCCACGGCCACCGGCGCACCAGCGCCGCCCGCGTGCCAGCCCAATCCGATTGTGTTTTAATCTCTAGAGGCAGGGAGCCGTCCCATCCATGAATTCTCAGAGATTGCTTCTCGGACTCGCCGGAGCTGTGCTGTTTTCCGCGACCCAACTCTATTCCCAGGAGCCGGTCGATCTATCGATCGTTCAACGCATCAAAGCCGAGGCGTTTGAAAACTCCAAGGTGATGGACCACGAGTTTTACCTCACCGATGTTTACGGCCCCAGGCTCACCAACTCCCCTGGGTTCAAGGCGGCGGGCGATTGGGTGGTGAAGCGGCTTCAGGAGTACGGCCTGACCAACGTGCACGAAGAATCGTGGGGACCCTTCGGCCGGAGCTGGACTTACACGCACTATGCCGGCCATATGGTCGAGCCGCAGTATCAGCCTCTGATCGGTTTCCCGATGGCGTGGACGCCCGGCACCGACGGAGCCGTGCAAGGCGAAGCGATCTACGCGCCGCTAAACAACGACGGCGATCTCGAAAAATTGCACGGCAAGCTGAGGGGCAAAGTGGTGCTGTCCATGCCGGCCAAACAATTGACCATGATCCTCGAGCCGCTCGGGCACCGGTTCACCGACCTGGAACTGGAAGCTCGCGCGACATCGGCCGATCCATCGCGCCTGGCGAATCCCTTCCGCCCGCCAACGGCGCCCGGCCAGCCGGCGACGCCCGAAGAACGCGAGAAGCAGGCGCAGTTCCGCAAAAAGGTGAACCAGTACCTCAGGGACGAAGGCGCTCTGACGGTCTTGCAATATGGATATAACGGCGATGGTGGCACGGTATTCGCGGCCGCGGGTGGCTCGCGCGACGCGAAGGATCCGGTTCCTCCGCCGATGGTCGCGGTGACTCCCGAACATTACAACCGCGTCATGCGACTGCTGGAGCACAAGATTCCGGTCAAGCTGGAGTTCGACATCAAGGCCCAGTTCATCGATTCACCCACCGATTCGTTCAACGTCATCGGCGAGATCGAAGGCGCCCGCAAAAAGGACGAGATCGTGATGCTGGGCGCACACCTCGATTCCTGGCACGGGGGAACCGGCGCAACCGACAACGCCACAGGATCCTCGGTCGCAATCGAAGCCGTGCGCATTCTCAAGGCGCTCAACGTGCAGATGGATCGGACGGTGCGCATCGCGCTGTGGAGCGGCGAGGAGGAAGGACTGCTCGGATCACAAGCCTACGTAACGCAGCACTTCGCCGATCGCGAAACCATGCAGCCCAAGCCCGAGTACTACAAGCTGGATGCTTATTACAACGACGACACCGGCACCGGAAAATTCCGTGGCATCGGCGCGCAGGGCAACCTGCAGGTCAAGCCCATCTTCGAGGCGTGGCTGAAGCCCTTCCACGATCTGGGAGCGACGACGGTCACGGGCGTCACCGCGCTAACGGCCCGGCGGCCGGGCGGTACCGACCATACTTCGTTCGACTATGTCGGACTCCCCGGTTTCGGTTTCATGCAAGATCCGATGGAGTACAACACGCGGACGCATCATTCCAATATGGATGTGTACGATCGTGTGCAGCCGGGTGATGTGATGCAAGCCGCGGCCATCATGGCGACCTTCGTCTATCTCACCGCCATGCGCGAGCAGATGATGCCCCGCATCCCGATGCCCAAGCCTCTGCCCAAAGAACGCCAGTCCACGAATTAGGGACAGTTCGGACGAAATGCTAGACCGTATCGCGGAATTTATCGCGCGCCATAATATGTTCCCGTCCGGCGCCCGCGTAGGTGTCGCCGTTTCAGGCGGCGCCGATTCCGTCTTCTTGCTCCACGCCTTGCTCGAACTGGCGCCCCGCTGGAATCTGCAGTTGAGCGTCGTCCATGTCGACCACGGCATTCGCGGCGCCCTGTCGCGCGCCGACGCCACATTCGTTGAGGACCTCGCCAACCGGCTTCATCTCAGCTTCCATCTGCGCCAAGCCGATGTTCCGGCCATCGACGACAATATGGAGCAGGCAGCTCGCCACGTCCGTCAAGGCTTCTTTGCTGAGTTGCTCTCGACTGGTGCCGTGGACCGCATCGCCACCGGCCATACCCGTTCTGACCAAGCCGAAACAGTGCTGTACCGAATCCTCCGAGGCTCAGGTCTCCCGGGCTTGTGCGGGATTCTTCCGGTAACCAAGGAGCAAGTCGTCCGCCCGCTGCTGGAGCTTGACCGCAGCGAGATCGAGTGCTGGCTCCGCCAGCGGAATATCGCTTGGAGAGAGGATGAAACCAACCAGGATCGCTCCTTCGCCCGCAATCGGCTGCGCCACGAAATTCTGCCGCTCTTGCGTGACCACTTCAACCCGCGTCTGGACGAAACCCTGGCCAACATGGCAACACTGGCCCAGGACGAAGAAGCCTACTGGGCGACCGGACTGGCGCGTCGCCCGTCACCGTCCTGTAACACTCCACAGATCCTTTCCACCATCGAACTGACCACCCAGCCGACCGCCATCGCCCGACGCATCATCCGCCAAACTATCGAATGCGCCAAAGGCGACCTCCGCCAGATCGACTTCGCCCACATCGAGCGAATCCTAGCAATGGCTCGTTCCCAGGATGGCCACGACCGCGTTCAACTCCCCGGCCTGGACGTCCTACGATCCTTTGAATGGATCCGCTTTGCCCGCGCCGGATCCGCCGCTGGCTTCGATTTTTCAGTTGCTATTCAACCCCCCGGATCCGTGGAACTTCCGGACGGCTCCGCCCGTATTGCATTGCAGATACTGGAGAAAGGGGAACGCGCCCAGGCCTGTGGTACAGTGGTGAATGAACTGGACTGGGGCCGCTTGACATCCCCGAATGGCGCTCCCTCCGGTCTGGAAGTCCGTAACTGGAGACCCGGTGACCAGTACCAGCGAATGGGGCAATCCCGCAAACAAAAGATTAAGATACTGTTTCAGGAGAACCGTATCCCCTTGTGGGATCGTTGGAATTGGCCGATTGTTACCTATAATGGGTGTATTGTCTGGGCAAGGCGATTTGGAGCCGCAGCCGAGTTTGCGGCAGATCCGGCCACGCCCGTTGTCCTGGCAGTGGGAGAAAGCCGGAATCGATTGGACTCGCTTAACGTCCAATGTAATAGGGCATTGTTCGCTCGCCAAAGCAGGGAGAAGGCATGAATAATTCGAATATCAAGACCGCCGTTTTCTGGGTGGTCATCATCATGGTGGTGGTGCTGTTCTGGACCGTGGTCCACAACACGAAGTCGCGCCAGGACGTACAGCTCTCCTACACGGCTCTGATGAATGACGTTAACGCCGGTAAGATCAAGACGGTCACCATCACGGGCAACGACCTGCACGGAACCTATAAAGAGGACAACCAGGAACTGCGCTCCGTCATCCCCTCCAATCATCAAAACCTGGACGACGCCATGCTCCAGAAGGGCGTAGACATCCACTACCAAAAAGAGACTGGAAGTGGCTGGGTGAATATCCTGGTCAACGCTATCCCCTTTGTGTTGGTGCTGGCGTTCTGGATCTTCATGATGCGTCAGATGCAGAGCGGCGGCAATAAAGCGTTGAGTTTCGGCAAGAGCCGCGCCCGGCTGCATTCCTCTCAACAAAAGAAAGTCACTTTCAAGGACGTCGCTGGGGTCGAAGAAGCCAAGGAAGAACTCCAGGAAATCATCGAATTCCTCCGCGAGCCGCAAAAGTTTCAGAAGTTGGGGGGCCGTATTCCGAAGGGCGTTCTGCTGATCGGACCTCCCGGTACCGGTAAAACCCTGCTGGCGCGTGCCATCGCCGGCGAAGCTAACGTTCCGTTCTTCTCCATCTCCGGTTCGGACTTTGTCGAGATGTTCGTGGGCGTCGGCGCCAGCCGCGTGCGCGACCTCTTTGAAAACGGCAAGAAAAACGCTCCCTGCATTATCTTCATCGATGAGATCGACGCTGTCGGACGTCACCGGGGCGCTGGGCTCGGCGGTGGACACGACGAGCGCGAGCAGACCCTCAACCAGTTGCTGGTGGAAATGGACGGCTTCGAGTCCAATGAAGGCGTGATTCTGGTCGCGGCTACCAACCGGCCCGATGTGCTCGATCCCGCGCTGCTCCGTCCCGGCCGTTTCGATCGCCGTGTGGTGGTTGGCCGTCCTGACGTAAAGGGCCGGGAAATGATCCTGCGCGTTCATACCAAGAAAACGCCGCTGGCCGATGACGTGGAACTCTCCGTGGTCGCTCGCGGGACTCCAGGTTTCGCCGGCGCGGACTTGGCCAATTTGGTAAACGAGGCCGCCCTGGTGGCTGCGCGCCAGAACCGCAAAGTGGTCACGCAGTTCGATTTCGAACTGGCCAAGGACAAGGTCATGATGGGCGTTGAACGCAAATCGCTCATCATCAGCGAAGACGAAAAGCGCAATACCGCTTATCACGAAGCCGGACATGCCCTGGTGGCCGCTGTAATTCCAGGCGCTGATCCCCTTCACAAAGTCACCATCATCCCGCGCGGCATGGCGCTGGGCGTCACGATGCAATTACCGCTCGATGACAAGCACTCCTATAACAAGGAGTATCTCGAGGCGCAGCTCGCCATTATGATGGCCGGCCGCATCGCCGAAGAGATTTTCATGCACCACATCACCACCGGCGCCGGCAACGATATCGAACGCGCCACCGAGATGGCCCGCAAGATGGTTTGCGAATGGGGCATGAGCGAGCTCGGTCCCATGAGTTTCGGCAAAAAGGAAGAGCAGATCTTCCTGGGTCGCGAGATCGCGCAGCATCGCGACTACAGCGAAGCCACCGCCATCAAGATCGACGACCAGGTTCGCAAGCTGGTGGATACCGGCTACACTCGCGCCCGCCAGTTCATCGAAGAAAGATCCGAAGCCCTGGTCCGCATCGCCGAGGCGCTGTTGGTCCGCGAGGTTCTGGACGGCGCCGAAGTGAAGATGCTGATCGACGGCGAGACATTACCGGCCGTTACCACTGGCCCGAAGCCGAGTTCTCCCGACGGTGGCGATAAGCAGCAGGTGATCCGGCCCGAGAGCGGCAAGCCTCTGCCCGGCCTGCTAGGTGGCGAGCGGCCACAGCCGGCCTAATAAAACACAGACACGAATGTCTGTGCCCCAGTTCTCGGCGTACCTTTTTGACGTTGACGGTACCTTGGTCGACTCCGCAACCGACATTTGCGGATCCATCCAGGCAGTCCTCGCAACTACACGTCAGAACAATGTTGCTGACGATTTCCTGCGCCGTTATATAGGCCGTCATTTGTATGACCTGTTCGGCGATCTGCTCCCCGAATGCACGCGAGACCAGATGGACCAGATGCTCGCCGATTACCGCCGCATCTACCTCGCGAGAAACCACAGCCTCACTCGCGCCTATCCCGGTATCGCGGACGCACTCGCCACATTGCCCGGCAGAAAATCCACCGCGACCACCAAAGGCACACCCACCACGCGAGCGGTGCTGGAGTTGTTTGGCCTGTTGCCCTACTTTGATCACGTCCAGGGGACGGACGGATTCCCGGCCAAGCCCGAGCCAGATGTAATCTTCGCCTCGTTGAAGATATTCGACATAGGCGCGGAGGATTGCCTGCTCGTGGGCGATTCCGCAGCCGACATGGAAGCCGGACGCCGCGCGGGCGTCAAGACCTGTGCAGTATTGTGGGGCTACGGTCGGCGCGAGGAGCTGGCGAAGTGGAAGCCCGACTATTGGATCAGCGACCCGCGCGAACTAGTCGAGGGGTGAGGCATCGAGTCCAACCAGTATATCCGCCAGTTCACTAGGCCTCGAAACATAAGGCGCGTGCCCGGCCCGAATTCGAATGGGCTCTATGCCCAGCCGCTCGCGCGCAGCGTTCTCCCACCAAACCGGATTGATGGTCCGATCCTCACTGCACGAAATGTAAGATACCGGCACGTCTGGCCAAGACTGCAGCGGCGTGATCTCGATTCCCGTCTGCTTCGCGTACATGAGCCGCAGCGTGGACACCGCCCAGGCGGCTACCTCCGCATCGCAATCATGGAATAAGAAGTGCCGCGCCAAGTCCGGATCTTCGGTCGGATCCTTGCCCACAAAGTCCGGACAATACATTTCCGGTGCCCTCTTGAACTGATCCATGAAACTCTTGCCGATCTCGGGAATAGCCGCCGCAAGATAGACCAGCCGAACCACTCTCACGCGTGCTGGAACCAGAGGTAGAAACAAACCGCCGGCCGAGTGGGCGACGACAATGGGCGCTTCCCTCCCGTGTACGGCATCGGCAATTGCATCAGCGTAGCGGTTCGCGCTCGCATCCGGCTCGTTGGTTGGAAGATCGACGCACACGCATTGATGACCGCGCGATTCCAGCTCGGAAACAAGCAGTTTCCAGCCGGCCGGGCTCTGAGTGCTTCCATGAACCAGGCAGAAAAGGCTCACTTCGCGCCTCCCTTGTGCGCTGGGGAACGCAACTTCTTCGGCGCGACAAGGCCCCAAGCATCGCGTAAATGCAACGCCAGCTCTTCATCGTCGATGTTCGCAAGCTCGATGCCGACCCAGCCTCGCACGCCGACGTAAGGCGGGCGGAAGAATTTGTGCGGCCAGGTGTTGATCAGCATCGCTTGAAAACCGGGCGCCGCTGGTATCCAGACCGCGATGTGCCCGTCGTTGTGGTGATTGTTGGCAAACATCGCATACACCTTCTTGCGAACGAAGAAAGTCGGCTCTCCGTGCGAGAGCTTTTCCGTAGTCTCAGGTAATGCGGCACAGATTCGCCGCACTCGCCGCAGGTGTTCTTCGCTCTCAACAGGCTTTCGCTTCTGCGCCATTCCTTTAAACCTAACTTACTCTCCGACACCCACGTGGCGCACGCGCTCATGCGTCGCGCTCATGAGTGCGCCACATGTCGTCAAAAAATGACATATGACAACGCGTCACCGTCTAATTCGATTCTAAGCAGTACCTGCATGTCGTGGTCGCAGTGGATGACGGCCGCCTTCCCGTATTAATTTCACCCGTCACCCACAGTTTCATTCGCAAAAAACCCTCTGCCAACACTTAGCTACAATCGTCATGGATCATGCGAACAATTCGTCGTGTAGCTGTGCTCGGCGCGGGCACCATGGGATCACGCATCGCCGCGCACTTTGCCAATGCCGGTGTGCCCTCTTTGCTTCTGGATGTCGTTCTGCCGCGCCAACCCAATCGAAATGCCGCCGCGCAAAAAGGGATCGAGACCGCTCTCAAGCAGCGGCCCGGAGGATTCTTTACCGAAGATAAAGTGCCTCTCATTCGTCCCGGCAACTTCGAGGACGATCTCGGCGCGCTGGCTGACTGCGATTGGATCATCGAAGCCATTGTCGAGAGCCTCGAGCCTAAGCGCGAGCTGTGGCGCAAGGTCGAGACCATTCGCAAGCCGGATGCTATCGTCTCCACCAACACCAGCGGCATACCGCTGGCGAACATCTCCGCCGACTTCTCGTCCGAGTTCCGCCGCCACTTCCTCGGCACGCATTTTTTCAATCCTCCACGCTACCTGCATCTCATGGAGCTTATTCCCGGCCAGGATACCGATCCCGAGATCCTCGCCGCCGTGGAAGACTTCGCCGACCGGCGCCTCGGCAAAGGCGTGGTCCGCACCAAGGACACTCCCAACTTCATCGCCAACCGCATCGGCAGCTTCTTCGGCGGCACCATCGCCAAGACGATGGTCGAAGAGGATTTCACCATCGAGGAAGTCGACGCGCTCACCGGACCGCTCATCGGCCTGCCCAATAGCGCCAGCTTCCGCCTCCTCGATATCGTCGGTCTGGATGTCTGGGCCTTTGTCGGCAGCAATCTCTACAATCTGGTCCCCAACGATCCTTGGCGCGATCGCTTCCTGCCGCTCGATTTCGAGAAGAAAATGATCGAGTGCAACTGGCTCGGTGAAAAAACGGGCCAGGGTTTCTACAAGCGCGTAGGCCAGGGCGACAATCGCGAGATCCAGGTGCTCGACTGGAAGACGCTCGAATATCATACGGCCCAGAAGCCGCGTTTTCCTTCCGTCGAAGTTGCGCGCAATATCGAGGACCTCGGCGAGCGGCTCCGCACCCTGCTGCGCTCCAACGATCGAGCCGGCAACTTCCTCTGGAAAGTCTTCAGCGACCTTTTCTTATACTCGGCCGAGATGGTCCCCGAAATATCGGACCGCATTGTCGAGATCGATCGCGCCATGCGCTGGGGCTATGCCAACAAGCTCGGGCCTTTCGAGCTGTGGGACACGATCGGCTTCGTCGATGTCATCACCCGGCTCGAAACGGAGCGGCGCATGCTGCCGCCCGCGGTGAAAGATGCTCTCTCAAGCGGCGTGATCTCGCTTTATCGCCACGAGGAACGCAACGACGAGCCACGTACCGTTTACTTCGATTTCCATAAGAAAGGCTACCGCCCGATCGAGCCGCGCCCCGGCATCATCGTGCTCGCCGATCTAAAGCGCGTTCACGGTGTCATGCAAGAAAACTCCGGCGCGTCGCTTGTCGATCTGGGCGACGGCGTGCTGTGCGTCGAGTTCCACAGCAAAATGAACTCGCTGGGCGAAGACAATATCGGCATGCTGTATGCCGGCCTCGAGGAAACCAACCGCAATTTCGATGCCATGGTGATCGCTAACGAGGGCGAAAACTTCAGCGTTGGCGCGAACCTGATGATGGTGCTACTGGCCGCGCAGGAAGGCGATTGGGACGAACTCAACCGCGCTATCCATCGCTTCCAGCAGGTCAACCTGGCCCTAAAGTATGCAGCTAAACCGGTGGTCTCGGCGCCGTTCGCCCGCACGCTGGGAGGTGGCTGCGAGATCGTCCTCCATTCCCGGCGCGCCCAAGCTTCGGCCGAAACCTACATCGGCCTAGTCGAAGTCGGCGTCGGCCTGATTCCCGGCGGCGGCGGATGCAAAGAGTTGCTGCTTCGGCTAAAAGACCCGCGCAAAGTCTTCGAGTTGATCGGCTACGCGAAAGTCTCTTCCAGCGCCGAAGACGCCAAAAAACTAGGCCTCCTCGACCGCAACGATTCAATCTCGATGAACCCCGAACGCCTGATCGGCGATGCTAAGGCCCTAGCGCTCTCGCTGGTTCCCGGCTACGCGCCCGGCGTTCCGCGCACCGATATCAAGGTCGCCGGCGAAAGCGGCTATGCGTTGCTGAAGTTGGGCGTCTGGTCGGCCCGCCAGGGCCACTTCATCAGCGACCACGATGTCACCATCGCGGAAAAGCTGGGAAATGTGCTCACTGGCGGCCGGCTCACCGGCGAGCAAATGGTCTCCGAACAATACCTGCTCGATCTGGAGCGCGAAGCGTTCCTGAGCCTGTGTGGTCTGCCCAAAACGCAGGAGCGCATTCAGTATATGCTAAAGACAGGTAAACCCCTGCGGAATTAGTCCGTGGCGCACGCGCTCATGCGTGCCGCGTTGGCACTTGTGCCGACGCCGGGTAAGGACATTATCCATGAACCAAGCCGTCATCATCGATTGTCTTCGCACGCCCGTCGGCAAAGCGCCTAAGGGCACTCTCCGCACCACCCGGCCCGACGATCTGGCCGCAATCGTAATCCGCCGGTTGCTCGAAAAGTATCCCTCCGTCGCCCGCGACGAGATTGATGACGTCATTCTCGGCTGCGCCAATCCGGAAGGTGAATCCGGAATGAATATGGCGCGCATCGCGGCTCTGCGGGCAGGCCTTCCCGATGCGGTTCCCGGAGTCACGATCAACCGCTTCTGCTCGTCGGGCCTCCAAGCCATCGCCATGGCTGCCGACCGCATACGCTCCGGAAGCGCGCAGATCATCATCGCCGGTGGCGCCGAGTCGATGAGCATGATCCCCATGGCCGGCTACAAATTCGCGCCCAATCCCTGGATGGTCGACCACCTTCCGCAGATCTACATGGGCATGGGCCTTACCGCTGAAGAGGTCCAGCGCAAGTACGGTATCAGCCGTGAGGATGCCGACGAGTTCGCCTACCGCAGCCACCAGAACGCACTGCGGGCGCAAGCCGAGGGTAAGTTTGACGAAGAGCTGGTGCCGGTGGAGATCGAAGCCACGGTGCTCGACAACGGCTCGCCAAAAACTCGCAAAACGGTATTTCAAAAGGACGAAGGGCCGCGGGCCGACACGTCGCTCGAAGCGCTCGCCAAACTCAAAGCCGTCTTTCAGGCCGACGGAGCCGTTACCGCTGGAAACTCTTCGCAAACCAGCGATGGTGCGGCCGCCGCTCTGGTAATGTCCGAGCGCAAAGCAAAGGAATTGGGGCTCAAGCCGATGGCGCGCTTCGTCAGTTTCGCGGTAGCCGGCGTGCCGCCCGAGATCATGGGCATCGGCCCTGTGGTGGCCATCCCTAGAGCGCTCGCACTGGCGGGCTTGAAGAAAGAAGACATTGGCGTCATCGAATTGAACGAAGCTTTCGGAGCCCAGGCGCTGGCCGTGATTAAAAAAACCGGACTTGACCCGGTGCGCGTGAATCCAAACGGCGGCGCGATCGCGCTCGGTCATCCGCTGGGGTGCACCGGGGCCAAATTAACCGCAACGATCCTGCGCGAAATGAAGCGGCGCGGCTCGCGCTACGGAATGGTAACGATGTGTGTGGGCGGTGGCCAAGGCGCCGCCGGAGTTTTCGAAAACATGAACTAACCAGCAACCAGGAACCAGGAACCAGAAACGAGAAACCGATTATGGCATCTTCCACTCTCTCCCCCACCAAGCACCAAGGCGGCTCATTTCTCCTAGCGGCGTCTACTCCCGAAGAGATTTTTTCGCCCGAAGATTTCACCGAAGAACACCGCGCCATCGCGCGCACCACCGAGGAATTCTGGAACAAAGAGGTCGCTCCTAACGTGGAAGCGATCCAACACCAGGAGCCCGGTCTGGCCATCTCTATCCTTCGCAAATCCGGCCAACTTGGCCTGACCGGCGTGATCCTGCCGGAGAAATTCGGCGGCATGGAGATGGATTTGACTTCCGCCATGATCGTCGCCGAGGGCGTCTCGAAGGACGGCTCCTATTCCGGCTGGCACGGTGCGCACACTGGTATCGGTACGCTGCCGTTGTTACTTTTTGGAACCGAGGAGCAAAAGCAGCGCTATCTTCCCAAGCTCGCCACCGCCGAGATGGTCGCGGCGTATTGTCTCAGCGAGCCGCAGGCCGGCTCGGACGCCTTGGCTGCCAAGACTCGCGCCGATCTGAGTCCCGACGGGAAGCACTACATCCTCAATGGCCAAAAGATGTGGATCACCAACGGCGGCGGCGCTGACCTGTACACCATCTTCGCGAAAATCGGCGGCGAGAAATTCACGGCATTTCTCGTGGAGCGCAAATATCCCGGAGTCCAACCCGGCGCCGAAGAAAAGAAGATGGGCATCAAGGGCAGCTCCACCACGGCCATCTATCTCGACAACGTGCAGGTGCCGGTGGAGAACGTGCTGGGTGAAATCGGCCGCGGTCATATCATCGCTTTCAATATTCTCAACCTCGGGCGTCTGAAGCTCGGGCCCTTCGCGATAGGCGGCTCCAAGGAAGTGCTGCGCCTGTCGTTGAAATACGCCAAAGAGCGCAAGGCCTTCGGAAAATCGATCGCCGAGTTCGGTATGATCCAGCACAAGCTGGCTGAGATGGCGATTCGCATCTATGCCGCCGAGAGCACCAGCTATCGCGTGGTGGGTCTCATCGAAGGCCAATTGGAAGGTTTCTCCTGGAGTCAGCCGAATGCCAGCCAGACCATGCTCAAGGCCGTCGAAGAATTCGCGGCTGAATGCTCCTACATCAAGATCTTTGCCTCGGAGATGCTGGATTATGTGGTGGACGAGGGAGTCCAGATCCATGGCGGCTACGGCTACCATCAGGACTACGCTGTCGAGCGCGCTTATCGTGATTCGCGTATCAACCGTATTTTCGAAGGCACCAACGAGATCAATCGCTTGCTCGCTACGGGCATGCTGCTGAAGCGCGCGCAGCGCGGCCAACTGCCGTTGGTAGAGGCTGTGAAGAAGCTACAGGCTGAGATTCTCGCCGGGCCGTCGCTCGCCGAGGGCGATGAAGACTCCCGACTCGTGGCCAATGCCAAAAAGGTAGCGCTATTCGCCCTGGGTGTAGCCTTCCAGAAGTATATGGCGGCGCTCGAAGAGCAGCAGGAAGTCTTGGCGGGCATCACCGACATTGCTATGAACGCGTTCGCCATGGAATCCACGTGGCTGCGCACGCAAAAACTTGCCAAGCTTCACAAAGGCGGCATCGCCGCCGAGATGTGCCCGGTGTTTCTGCGCGAAGCCATGGAAACAATTGAGAGCGCCGCGCGGAATGTGCTGGCGGCCTCTTCGGATGGGGATGCCTTGCGTACCAATCTCGCGGTGCTCAAGCGCTTCACTAAATTCGAGCCGGTGAACGCCGTCGCCGCTCGCCGCCGGATTGCAGCACGCCTGCTCGAAGCCGACCGCTACGCCGTGTAGCACACCGTGGCGCACGCACTCTTGCGTGCCGCGTCGGCACTCATGCCGACGCTGTGAATCATGAAGCTCATCATCACCGTCGGCCTCCCCGGTTCCGGCAAGTCGACTTATCTCGCGCGCCTGGGCGTCAATGCCATTTCGTCTGACGAAATCCGCCGCCTCATCGCCGACGATCCGCGCGACCAATCCATGAATGCCCGGATCTTCGCCACCATCCGGTATCTGGTGCGGCAGCGTTTCGCAGCCGGCCGTGCTGAAACCTACGTCGACGCCACCCACCTCACCCGCTGGGAGCGGCTGCCTTACATTAGGTTGGCCCAGCGTCAACATTGCGAAATCGAAGCCCTGTTCTTCGACGTGCCCGTCGACGTCTGCATCCAGCGTAATCAAGGCCGCGACCGCATCGTGCCTGACCAGGCAATTCTCGACATGGCCGCTAACCTCCAGCCGCCCACCGAAGCCGAGGGCTTTTCGCGAGTGCAGAAAATCAGCAACGCCTCGCTCTAGAATCCGGTTAACATAAAACGTATGGATGTAGTGAACATGCACGACGCCAAGAACAGTCTTTCCAAGCTCGTGAAATGTGCTGCCGCCGGTGAAGACATACTGATCGCCAACCATGGCGAGCCCGTCGCCATGCTCACTCGCCTTTGTGAAATGTCGTTGAAGATTATTTTGCAAGTGGCTTGAGTATACTGTCCCTAATATTATGCGCGTGGGGATACTGGGACGGGGATTCATGGGACGCACGCATCTCAAGGCCCTGGCCGAGATCCCGGATGTCGAGGTGTCGGCCGACACCGACATCGCTAAAATGATCGCCGACCCGAGTGTCGACGCGGTTGACATCTGTCTCCCTACGAATCTGCACGCGCCCGTGGCTCTGAAAGCCTTGCGGGCGGGCAAGCATGTTCTGGTCGAAAAGCCGATGGCGTTGGACGTTGAAACGTCGCGGCAAATGGTCGAAGTAGCGAGAAAGCATGAGCGCGTGCTTATGGTAGCCCAAGTCCTGCGCTTCTTTCCGGCGTACGTGGCGTTGGGTGCGATTCTCGCCTCCGGCCGGATCGGCGCACCTCGCTCGGCGATGTTCCGGCGGCGTTGCGGAGCGCCTGCCTGGGGCGCATGGCTCACAGATCCCCAGCAGAGCGGCGGAGGCGTATTCGATTTACTCATTCACGATATGGACCTCTGCCTGCACTTATTCGGCAAGCCCGAAACGGTAATGGCCTCCGGCTACGAATCGCTCGCCGATGGCGTGGACATTATCACCGCTGAACTCCATTACGGCGGCGGGTTGACCGCGGTCATCACGGGCGGGTGGCATCATCCCAAGTCGTATCCATTCTCGATGGAGTACACAGTGGTCGCCGAAAAAGGCACGGTGGAGTATAGTTCGCTGGGGCGCGCGCCAACGCTATACGGTGCGGATGGTGAAATTGAGTTGCTGCCAATGACCGAACAGGATGGCTATCGCGCCGAGATCCAATATTTTCTGGATTGCTGCCGGCGTGGCGAGAGCCCTAGCTTATGCCCGCCCGAGGAATCGGCCGAAGCGGTCGCGCTGGCGCTGTGCATTCTCGAAGCACGAAAACGGAACGGAGAGAAGATTCGGTGGGAACTTTAAAAGACCGGGAAGTGGGAGTGATGTTCTGGGCCGGGCGCGACAACTTGGAAGAGATCGTCGCGCTGGGCGTGCGATGCGGGCAGTTGGGGATTCCTGGCGACTTGGACTTGCACGAAGGCGTGGCGCGCGAATGGAAATCGGCGCTGGAGCGGGCCGGGTTCACGCTTGTGACCGTGTTCGCCGCCTATCAAGGCGAAGACTACGCCGATATCCCCACCGTGCAGCGCACCGTCGGATTCATCCCGCACGACACGCGCGAGCAGCGCGAACGCCGGACCTACAAAGTGAGCGACTTCGCTGCAGCGATCGGTGTCGGAAGTGTCGCGACTCACGTCGGCTTTATTCCGGAAGATCAGAATCATCCTGATTACATCGCGGTCCGCGCGATGGTGCGACGCGTTGCCGATCATGCGGCTGGCCACGGGCAGACATTCGCGCTCGAAACCGGTCAGGAACCGGCGTACGTGTTGCGGCATTTCCTGAAGGATGTGGATAGGCCAAATGTCGGGATCAATTTCGATCCAGCCAACATGATTCTCTATGGGACCGGCGATCCGATCGAAGCGTTGAGCCTGCTCGGGCCACTAGTCTTATCGGTCCATGTGAAGGATGGCGACTGGCCGCCTCGCGATCATCCGCAAGCACTCGGTAAGGAGAGACCTCTGGGAAAGGGGTGCGTCGGCATTTCGCGCTTCGTCCAAAAGCTCAAAGAAATTGATTTCCGCGGTCCTCTGAACATCGAGCGGGAGGCAGAGAATCAGCAGGAACGCATCGCCGATATCCGCAACGGCGTGGCCTATTTGAAACGGCCGTGAGCTATTTGAATATGTCGACTACTTCGGCTTGACCGTTACCTTGACCTGAGCCGAGGTCCAGCAGCACTGGAACCCGCGGCCACCTTCACCCGACCAATCGTTGGCGGCGACCTCGATGATGTAGTCACCGGCCTCGCTGAACGTAGCGGTGGTGGTCGCTTTGCCCATGAAGTTCGCCGGTGGCGGCGCCTTCCATTCGGTCTTTTCGGCCGGCGGTTTCTCCTTTGCAAAGGTCACGGGGCCTGGTCCGCGGAATTTGGTCCAGGTGATGGCCGCGGCAGGAGTCTTGGGCGCATTCAGCGCTCCGACCGGCACTTTAGCGTCGTCGGATACCCATACAGTGAGGGCCAGCGGTTCCCCAACCGTGGCCATCAGCGACTGGGCGAATCCGTGCGGAGGGCCTTGCAAGGTGGACGCGCCCTCGTCAAAACTAATGACCGGCGGCGTATTGTTTTCCGCATCGACGAAAGGCGCGACCACCCATAGAGGATCGATGTCTACTGGGATGGTATTCGTCTTCCCGTTGACGGTGATGGACCAGGTAAGCCTTTTGTCACCGAAATCCTTCGGCACCGTAATGGTGAAGACGCCCCACTGCCGGCCCGGCAAGAAGTGAGTGGGCTGGCCTTGATCGGGGCCGCCGGGCTCGATCTTATTATTCGGCCCGACGGGAATATCGAGGTCCTGTTTTAGATTTCGATTGTAATATCCGATCAGGATGTTACAAGTGCCGTCTGGATTCTTGTACCATCCTTCGAAAGCACCAGTAACGCCTTGCCCAGAGTCGTGCTTGGGTTCGAGCGGCAACTGAGGCGCAGCGAAGAGCAGACCAACGCAAGTAAGGACGAAGGCGGCACAGGTGGCCGCCATTCTCCATCGAATTGCTTGCATATTACTGCCGGTTAAACGCAGTGGCCGGACGCTGCGGCTTGTGTGTCGCGGCCCATTCCTTGTAATCTTCCTCGCTGATGTAGGTGACGTTCACCCAGGCGTGCGCCATCTCATCCACTGTGCGATCGCCCCATCCCACCCATTGGTTCGGATCCGGATTGTTGCGATTGGCGGTAGTGTTGTCGTGCCAGGCGGTCACATGGATAATGGTGCCCTTGGGCAACACCGGCGCCGCGTCGTCGGTGTAGATGTAGTTATTCATCCAGTTGAAGTTGAAATGATCGACGTAGCTGATCATCTGGGTAGTGCCATCCGGCAGGATGGCTTCGAGAGCCATGGCCTTGCCGCGCAGATGCATATGCGGTTGGAAGTTGCCGAGAATAGCCGGCGCCTTCAGTACGTGGAAGCCCTGGGTCTCTTTGATCGTGTTGGGCTGAATGTCGAGACGGGTTCCGACATTCGAGGTCGCCTGAAAACCGGTCAAGTAGGTCCGGTACTTCGGCTTTTCGTCTTTGGGATAAAGCCACACGGCGAGTTCGACGTGGTCGCGAATCGTTTCGCCAACAGCGTGGTAGTGGATGTCCCACCAGATCTTCGAGCCGGGCAGCAGCAGCTTGCCGGTGTTGGGGCGATAAATGTCGCCGGTTTTTCCGACCGCCCATTCCATCAAGACTCCACCCTGCGCAGCACCCGGACCGGCGTCGTCATCGGGACCGTTCTTCGCGGCTGGATCGGTATCGTTCTGGATGAGGTGGGCCAGAGCGTGATGGGTGATCTTGCGGCCAGCGGGCGTGCCCGGACGCATCTCGACTGCTTTCACCCAGCGAGGCTCAGTCAGGTTCAGGTCGGCTGTCGGCTTCCACCACTGGTCCTGGCTGACGGCTTGCATCGTATACGGATCCGACTTGACGATCATGTCCGGTGGACGGCCGAACACTTTCTCGAGCTGCCAGGTATTGTCATCAGAGAACTTCTTGGGAGGCGGCATGTCCTTCAAGTCGCCTTGCGGCGCGCCGGCATCCACCCAGCGGGCGATGGTTTCCACCTGTTCGTCGCTCAGTGACCGATCGTTCTGGAAATGCTGGACGCCAACCGTTTTGTCGAGATGCCAGGGCGGCATCTGGTGCGTTACAACCCGTTCTTTGATGGATCGGGCCCACGGCCGCGTCTCTTCGTAGGTCACCAACGACATCGGCGCCATCGAATCCTTACGATGGCAGTCCTGACATTTTTCCTGGAAAATCGGCACGATGTCCTTGGTGAAAGTCACCGGTTTGTTAGCCGCGCCCGCTACGGTGCTGGCCGGCTCGCCGGCGATCGCCAGGCTCGAGAGAATCAGAACAACACCGATTGCCAGCACGGTCGCTCCCATGCTACGCAACATTAGACGTTGCAACTTGGCTTCGATCATAGCCCGCTCCTTATCCTCTGGTACCTCTAATTCATTACCTCTACTCTATGGTACACGAAAATTCAATTGGGTTACACGCCCATCCGACCGGTCGGATGGCCAGTGGGGCGGGTCTCCGACTGTCTCCGACCTGCCACTCAAAAATCCTGCCACCTACATCGGACTCTTGGCGGTCCTGGGCCAAACCACCCCCTCATCCTGTTTTGTGACCGGCGCCAGACCCTTGTAAACAAACTTCTGGACGCGCTGCCCGTGATAGGTCTCAGTAGTGAATATGTTGCCCTTCGAATCAGTAGCGATGCTGTGTACGGCGTAGAATTCACCGGGTTGCCGCCCGCCGTCGCCGAAGCTGGTCACCACTTCGAGCGATTCGCGATCGATGATCCGGATCTTCTCGTTGGCTCCGTCCGCCAGGAACATGTATTTCTGCTGCGGATCTTTCGAAAAAGCGATGTCCCAAACCGAGCCGTCCCCCAGGGTGTTCTTATAAAGGATCTTTTCCTTGACGAAGGTCCCGTCCGGTTTGAAGACCTGAATGCGGTCATTGGGCCGGTCGCAGACATACAGGAAACCATCGTGCGATAGCTCGGCGCAATGCACCGGGTTGCGGAACTGCTGCGCCGGCGGGTCATTCGGATTGTAGCGGCCCAGGTTCACGTCGTCCGGTTTCTTGCCATAAGCGCCCCAGTGCCGCTTGTACTTTCCGGTCTCGGCGTCGAAAACGATGACCCGGTGATTGCCATAGCCATCAGCGACGATCAACTCGTTGGTTTTGGGATCGACGAACAGTTTCGCCGGCCCCTTGAGATTCTCGACGTCGTTGCTACCCTTGCTCTGGCCCGGCTTGCCGATCTGCATCAGGAATTTTCCATCCTGAGTGAACTTCAGGATCATGTTGTCGTGATAGTAATCGCCGGCCGCCCCGCTGGGCGCCTTGCCGCGGCCATTGCCGCCAATCCAAACGTTGCCCTTGTAGTCCACCGTGATGCCGTGGTTTGAATCCGGCCAATCGTAGCCTTGGCCGGGTCCGCCCCAGTGACCGATAAGATTGCCCTCCTCATCGAACTCGAGCACGGGCGGAGCTGCATTGCAGCATTCCGAGGCGGGAGGATCGGCAGCCGCGTAGACTTCCTTGGAATCCAGCGCGGCAGCGCGATGGATGATCCAGATATGGTCGTAAGAATCCACCGATACGCCGATGGTCTGGCCCAGCAGCCAGTGGTTGGGCAGCGGCTTGGGCCACATCGGGTCCACTTCGAAACGGGGCGCCTGTGTTCCACCCGCGGCGTGAACGACAGCCCTCTTTTGGAGCACCGTGGAACCGGCTCCGAGCGCAATGAGCAGCGCCAGGAAGCCTCCGCCAATATAGAGATTACGTTTCATACGTCCTGCAGGCTGCGGCAGCCAGTATATCCGATTCGGCCGGCGGCGTAAAGCGCCCTTTTCGGCCCTTTTCAGTACCGTCAGTACTCAAGAATTCACTCAAGAATTCACTTTACACTGTGAAGCGCCGGAGCTATGATTGTATCCCGTACAAAAAGGAGATCCTATGCTTGAACAGAGCAAGAACCGAATATCGTTTATCGCAATCAGTGCTGTATTGGTTGCGGGAATATGCGTGCCGGCGACAGCCAATACGTTGTGCGTGAATCCGGGTGGCACGGGCGGCTGCTCAAAGACCATCAGCGCAGCGGTGCTTGCGGCCGCGCCCGGAGATACGATCCAGGTGGCGCACGGTACCTACAAGGAGGATGTGGTCATTCCGAAGTCGCTCTCGCTGATCGGCGAGAACCAGGAGAACACGATCATTGATGCGACCGGCCAGGCCAACGGCATCGACATCGATGGGCACGGCAATCCGGGGCTCAGCGACGTGGTAGTTTCGGGATTCACAGTCGAGAACGCAAACTTCGCGGGGATCCTCATCACCAATGCGTCCTATGTCACGATCTCAGACAACGAAGTGGTTAACAACGACAAAGGTCTCGTCACTACCGGTCCCGCTGACACGTGTCCGGGATTGCCGGCGTATTTTCAGGCTGGTGAAGGTTTGGATTGCGGCGAGGGGATTCAACTGAGCGGAGTGGATCATTCAATCTTATCCGGCAACGACATTGAGCACAACGCCGGCGGGATTCTCGTAGCCGACGATACCGGCCCCACTCACCACAATCTGATTACCGGAAACAAGGTGCAACACAACGCGCCGTTCGACTGCGGAATCACGATTCCATCGCACAGCGCACTGGGCGGTGTCTTTAACAACACTGTGGTTGGAAACGACTCCTCCTACAATGGAGGGCCGGGAGTTGGCATTTTCGCGCCGGCGCCCGGCAGAAAGGCCTACGGCAATGTAGTGGTGAATAATCGCCTGACCAACAACGGCCTGCCGGGCGTGACGATGCACAACCATGCCGCTCCCGGCGTGAACGGGGTTCCTGCCGGGGCGCCGGCCGTCATGTTCGACGACAATCTGATCGTCGGCAACACGATATCGGGGAACGCGGCAGATACCGCCGACGCAGCCACCGCGGGTCCCACCGGGATTAACATCTTCAGCCTCGCGCCCATGAAAGGGACCATCATCTCAGGGAACATCATCGACGACGAGGCGGTCGACATCGCGATCAAGATACCAGGTACAGCCGGACAGGCGCCGCCGGTGCAGATTCATCTCAACAACTTACTGAATGATGACAAGACCATTGGTGTGCAAGATACTGGCACTGCCATAGTAGATGCCACTCAAAACTGGTGGGGATGCCCGGCTGGTCCGGGAGGTCATGGTTGCACGACGGTCAACGGCCCCGGAGTACTCTTTACGCCCTGGCTAACCAAGCCGATCCAGGGCAACTAGAACGTAGCGCACGCACTCGTCGGAGACCTGCCCACAAATGCAGATCAATGACTTACATGCCACGTGGCGCTGGTCTCCGACGTGCCAGAGACTTTTTCCGCAGCCAATTCTTGCGTGCCGCGTTGGCACGCGTGCCAACGCCAGTCCGCAACCGAAGACACCTACCTTGCGGCGGTGTGAGTCGGCGCCGCCGCATCTTCTCTCAAGAACTTCAGCAGCGCCGCGTTGAATACCTCCGGCGCTTGAATGTGCGGAACGTGGCCCAAGCCCGGCAGCAGAGCCAACTCGGCCCCTGGAATCGTATCGGCGATGTGCTTGGCGCGTTCCGGAAAGTCCGGACCATCCTTGTCGCCGCCTAAAACCAGTGCCTTCACCTTGATCTTGGCCCAATCATAAACCACCGGATCGAGGTAAGTGATCTGCTGGAGGATCGCGCGCACCATGGCGAATCGTGGCCAGTCACTACTGAGCGTCGGTGAGTAGAGTATGCGGACGTACTGCTCGTATTCGGGCTTCCACGCGCCCTGCGTCGGGAAGTAGCGATGAATAGTCGCGGAGAATTGCTGATAGAGCTGATCGTGTGAGGCTTCGACCATGCGCTTGTAGCCCTCGTCGGCGGTATGCCAGGGCTGCTGGTACCGCACGTCGGTAAGTCCGATTGGGTTGTAAATCACGACGCGTTCAGTGATGTCCGGATATGAAGCGGCGAATCGCGTCGCCAGCATCCCGCCCATCGAGTGCCCGATGACGACGGCCTTCGTAACGCCCAGCGACTCGAGCAGCTTGTGGCTGTTGTAGGCCATGTCGTTAAAGTTGTATGGGATGATCGGCTTCGAAGAGCGACCGAAACCGATCTGATCTGGCACCACCACGCGGAAGCCTTCTTTGCGGAGTAGCTCGATCGGTCCTGAAAAGTAAAAGCCCCCGAAGTTCATTCCGTGGAAAAGAACCGCGGTGCGGCCGTTGGCTTGGCCTGACGGCGGAACATCCATGTACGCCATGCGCACGTCCTGGCCGTACAGCGTGAGCGGCAGGAACTGTACCGGATATGGATAAGGGATCTCTTCATAGGTGATGCTGCCCGGCTTCACGTCAGTGGGAGCATGAACCATTTCACTGGGAGCTTGGCTTCTTCCCTGGGCCAGCAGAGGAACGGCAGTCCAACCAACCAGAGTCGCAATGAGGACGAATGCTTTTGCCATATGCAAATAGGCCTCCGTGCCCCATGATACGTGGCGGGACGAAGCGCACGCAACAACCTTTGGCGGACGCAGTTGCCTGGGGTGTGCGGGGGCCATAGAGCGAACGCCCGCCCCCGCCCGCGCCGGGCGTAAAATCAAAAGCATGGAACTCGTCGTCAATCAGACGCATTACCGGCTCCAAGTCGACCCAAACAGCATCCTGCTCTGGGTGCTCCGCGACGAACTCGAACTCACCGGCAGCAAGTACGGCTGTGGAGAAGGCCATTGCGGAGCCTGCACCGTGCTCATCGATGGCGCGCCCGTGCGCTCCTGCATCACGCCTGTCTCCAAGGTCGAAGGAAAAGAGATCACCACCATCGAAGGTCTGGCGCAGAATGGCCGGCTCCATCCCCTGCAAGAGGCCTTTATCCAGGCCGACGCCCTGCAGTGCGGCTACTGCACTCCCGGAATGATCCTGTCCGGCGTGGGCTTGTTGAAGAAGACCCCGCACCCCAGTGAACCCGACATCCGGCGCGCGCTGGAGGGCAATGTCTGCCGCTGCGGAACTTATCCCCGCATCATCGCAGCCATGCAAATGGCTGAGAAAGCCATGAGCGGAGGCCAACATGCTTGAGCTCGAACGCTACGAACTTTTCAACGGCCCGGCTTACCGGTTTGAGCTGGAGCGGCGCGATCTCTTCAAAGTGCTCGGCGGTGGACTCCTGTTCGTGCTTTTCTTCGACGGCGAAGCCATGGCCCAGGAGTCTGGACGCACCCAAGGATTTCGAGCCGACGCACGCCCTGCCGAACTCGCCGCCTGGCTGCACATTGCCGAAGACGGAACCGTGACCATCTACACCGGCAAGGTCGAAGTCGGCCAGAACGCCCGTACGGCGCTGACGCAAGCGGTCGCGGAAGAATTGCACGCGGACGTTAGCTCGATCAAGCTCGTCATGGGCGACACCGACCTGACGCCCTACGACATGGGCACCTTCGGCAGCCGCACCACTCCCACCATGGCTCCGCAACTGAAGAAGGTGGGCGCCGCTGCCCGTGAGACCCTCATCGATCTCGCCGCCGAAAAATGGAAAGTCGACCGCAAAACGATCTCGGTCGTCGGCGGCAAGGTGAAAAACTCCGCTGGCGGCGAGGCCATCGGCTTCGGCGAATTGACTCACGGCCAAAAGCTCATGAAGACCGTCGATGGAGCCGCGGTTACGCCCGCCGATAAATGGACTCTCGCCGGAACCTCAGTCACCAAGGTGAACGCGCGTGATATGGTCACCGGCGCACATCGCTACAGCACCGACATCGTGCGGCCGGGGATGCTGTTCGGCCGCGTTCTTCGTCCTTACGCATTCAACGCAAAGCTGGTATCGCTCGACACCAAGCCGGTAGTATCGACGCCCGGTCTGACTGTCGTCCGCGACGGCGATTTCGTCGGGGTCGTGGCTCCGAACGAACTCACGCTCTCAAACACGATCGCTGCCCTTATCCCCATCTGGAAGGCTGATCCCCAACCGTCGAATAAAGATTTGTTCGCCTACCTCAAAAGCCATCCTGCGCAATCGCGCGGTGGCGGAGGCGGCAGGTCGAGCCCGGAGCAGGGCTCCATGGACCAAGGCCTAGAATCCTCCGATCACAAGCTTGCCGCTACTTACACGGTGGCCTACATTGCCCATACTCCGCTCGAACCGCGCGCCGCGGTTGCCGAATGGGACAAAGGAAAACTAACGGTCTGGACCGGGACGCAGCGGCCCTTCGGTGTCAAAAGTGAACTCGCGGAAGCTCTCAAGATTCCCGAGAATCGAGTGCGCGTAATCGTGCCCGACACCGGTTCCGGTTACGGCGGCAAGCACACTGGAGAAGTCGCCATCGAAGCCGCCCGCATGTCGCTGGCCGCCGGCAAACCCGTGAAGGTGATCTGGACCCGCGAAGACGAGTTCACCTGGGCTTACTTCCGTCCAGCGGGCGTAATCGACGTTCGCAGCGGGACAACGAAAGACGGCCTGATCACAGCCTGGGAGTTCCACAACTACAATTCAGGGCCCTCCGGCATCGACACCCCTTACGACATTCCCAATCGCAAGATCGAGTTCCATCCCACCGAAACGCCGCTGCGCCAGGGCTCCTACCGCGGACTCGCTGCCACTGCCAACCATTTCGCGCGCGAATCTCACATGGACGAAATCGCCGCCACGCTCGGCATGGACCCGCTCGAGTTCCGATTGAAGAATCTGAAGGACGAACGGTTGCGTGCGGTCCTTCAAGCCGCCGCTGAAAAATTCGGCTGGGGCAAAGCGAAATCCGATTCCAAGCGAGGTTTCGGTCTCGCCTGCGGCGTCGAGAAGGGCAGCTACGTAGCCACTTGCGCCGAGATCTCCATCTCCCCACCTGACAGAAAGGTCAAGATCGAACGTGTCGTCACAGCCTTCGAATGTGGCGCGATCGTCAACCCCGAGCACCTCAAGAACCAGGTGGAAGGCTCAGTAATCCAGGGAATTGGCGGCGCGCTCTTCGAAGCCATAGAATTTGAAAACGGCCGCATTTTAAATCCGTACCTCGGCAAATATCGCCTGCCCCGATTCAATGATGTCCCGGTGCTCGAAACGATCCTGCTCGACCGCAAGGATCTGCCGTCAGCCGGCGCCGGTGAAACTCCCATCGTCGGCCTCGCGCCGGCGGTCGGCAATGCCATCTATCAAGCGACGAGCGTGCGAATTCGCTCCCTGCCAATGGTGCCCAACGGTATACCAAATGCCTGACATAGCGCACGCATCGAGACTCATCTCGACGCTCGTTCCGCTATGCCTCCTCTCCACCCTCTCGGCACAGACCGTTTCGTCTAACTGGGCGGAGACCGATGTCGCCTATCTCATCAACGATCAGGAGCGCGACGCTTTTAATCGCCTCTCGAATGATGCCGAGCGCGAGAAATTCATCGACCAGTTCTGGTTGCAGCGCGACCCGACACCCGGCACCGTGGAAAACGAATTCAAGGAAGAGCACTACCGACGCATCGCCTACGCCAACGAAAGATTCGCTTCCGGCATGCCAGGTTGGAAAACAGACCGCGGCCGGATCTACATCAAGTATGGCCCTCCGGATGAGATCGAATCCCATCCCGCCGCTAGTTACCAACGCCCCTTGGAAGTAGGAGGCGGAACTACCTCCATGTATCCATTCGAACAATGGCGCTACCGATATCTCGAAGACATCGGAACCGATGTGGTTTTCGAGTTCGTCGATCGCACGAACGGCGAATACCGCCTGATCATCGATCCCGCTGATAAGGAGGCACTGGCTAACTTGCGCGGCGACCCGTCGCCGGCAGCGAACCGCGCGTTTCTCGATCAGGTTGGCGTGCTCGACGTTCCGGGCTCGGACGCAGAAAAGCTCCAAGCTAGCTCTCTCATTCTGGCCGACCTCTTGGAGCGCCTGCCGGCCAAGAATATCGCCACTGGGGCTTTCATCATCGGTGACATCCAAATACGACCGCGACCGAGTGCGGCTTTCGCGAATGACGAAAAACTTGGATTTTACATTCAGCTCTATCACTTCGCGCTCGATCCTGTGAGTCGCAAGCCGGCCGGCTCTATCGAGTATCAGGTTGTAAACAACTATTCCCAACAAACGGTTCTCAGTTACACCGAGGAAGTGAGCGACCTGCCAAGTACAACTTCACAACTGATCGTCGAGAAGCTGTTGCCGCTCACAACTCTGGCGCCAGGCTCCTATATTTTGAAGCTTCGCGTGACCGACCGCAATCGCAACCAGACCATCACGCCCTCGGCAGACTTCACCATCCTTCCTGCCACGCCTCGTTGAACCGCACTACGGCACCCTTATAATTGGGGCGTGACCGACGCCGTCATACTCGACCACATCGCACGGCTTCCCCACGCGCGTGCCACCTTCAAGCAGCTCGTCCGTGAACTCGGGACTCGCGGCGCCTCCCGTGCCGAGCTCGACGCCGCGCTCGACCGCTTGGAGCAGAGCGGCGACCTGATCGAGTTGAAGTCCGGCCATTACGTGCTCAGTCGCCTGAGCCGCGAATACGTGGTCGGCCGTTTGAACATGCACCGCGACGGATATGGATTCGTGATCCCCGACCATTCCATCGAAGGGCTGCGCGGCGACATCTACATTCCGCGCGATTCCGCTCAAACCGCCATGCACGGCGATCGCGTGGTGGTTCGCATCGCGCGCATCGAGAACGACGGCCGTGCCGACGGCGAGATCGTCAAAATCCTGAGGCGCGCCCATCCAACTGTGGTTGGCGAGTTTCGGGTTCGCCGTCAAGGATCTTACGTCATCCCAGATGACGACCGCATTCGCCAGTGGATCGACATTCCCGAAGGCATGGAGATCCCGCCAAAGTCCGGCAGTCGCGACCGAGTCGGCGTCGCGCCGATTCCTGTGACTGGCCCTGATGACCTCGACGGCATGATCGTCAACGTCGAGGTTCTCGAATTCCCGGAAGATGGCGAGCATGCGGTCGGTCGCGTGATCGAAGTGCTGGGCCACCCGGACGACTTCGGCGTCGATGTCGAGATCGTCATCCGGAAGCATCATATTCCGCACCAGTTTCCGCCGGACGTATTAACTCAGGCTCAGAACGTTTCGAACATCATTCGTACAGAAGAACTCGCTGGACGTCAGGACTTCCGCAACATGGACATCGTCACTATCGATGGGGAAACCGCCCGCGATTTCGATGACGCGGTATGGGTCGATCGCCTAGCCAACGGCAATTACGCCCTGCATGTTCACCTCGCCGACGTCAGTCACTACGTAACGCCTGGCACACCCATCGACGAAGAGGCATTCCTGCGCGGCACCAGCGTCTATTTTCCCGACCGCGCCGTACCTATGCTCCCGCTCGAGCTTTCCACTGAGATCTGCTCGCTCAAACCCGGCGTCGACCGGTTGGTGCTTTCCGTGCTGCTCGAGATCGATCATCGCGGCGACATTGTCGCGCAGGAGTTTGGCCGAGGCGTCATCCGCAGCGTAGAGCGCATGACGTATACCGATGTTCACGCCCTGCTCGAAGGCGATGCGGCGCTGCGCCAGCGCTATCAGCCGTTGATTGCCCGCTTCGAGCTGATGCGGGAGCTCGCGCTCATCCTGAATCGCAAACGCGTCCAGCGCGGCGCTATCGACTTCGACATGCCCGAGCCGCTGATCGAGTTCGACCAGTTCGGCGAGATGATCGGCGTCAAGCGCAGCCCGCGCAATATCGCGCATCGGCTGATCGAGGAGTTTATGCTGGCGGCCAACGAGGCGGTGGCCTCGCACCTGGAGCAGGCCGGCATTCCGTCGCTATTCCGCATCCATGAAAAACCGGACCCCAAGCGCGTGCTGGAGTTCGAAGAAATCGCCTCGCATTTCGGCTATTCACTCGGCATCGGCGCGTTGCCGGTGAAACGATTCCGCATGACCGAACGAGGCCGCGACGGCCGGCGGCTGCGGAAAGACATCGAGATCGCCGGCGACAACATGGCCGTCACTTCTCGCAATTATCAAAAGTTGATCGCTAAGATCGAAGGCAAACCCGAAGAGCGCATCCTCACCTACCTGATGCTGCGGTCGCTCAAGCAAGCTCGGTACAGCGCCGAGAACCGCGGCCATTTCGCGTTGGCCGCCATCAGCTACACGCATTTCACTTCGCCCATTCGCCGTTACCCGGACTTGATCGTCCACCGCATCCTGAGCGCATTTTTCGATGGCAAGCGCAACATCCTGGCGCCGGAAACGCTCTCGCGCATCGCCGACGATTGTTCTGAAACCGAACGCCGCGCCGCCGACGCCGAACGAGAACTGGTGGAGTGGAAAAAAGCCAAGTTCATGGAGGATCGCGTGGGCGACCAGTTCAATGGCCTGATTATCAGCACCACTCGCTTCGGATTCTTCGTTGAGCTGGAGAACCTGTTCGTCGAAGGGCTGGTGCCGATCGACACTCTGCCGGGTGATCGTTACATGTTCAACGAGAACACGCGCAAGATCATCGGCCAGCGTACGCGGCGGGAATTTTCAATCGGCGATACCGTGCGGGTGCTGCTCGACCGCGTTGAACCACTAGAGCACAAACTTCAATTCTCTCTGGTTGAGCCCGAGCGCGCGCGAAAGAAAAGGCGGAGCTGACCTCCGTTTATTCTTCTTCCTCTTCTTCGCCGGTCTTCGCAGCCTTGGCGGCAGCGATGATCTTGTCGGCTTGCAGCGCGGGGACGTAATCGTAGTGCGAAAATTCCATCTGAAATGACGCGCGGCCTTGAGTCATCGAAATCAGATCGTTCTGATAGCTGAGCATGTCGGCCATCGGGACCTGAGCCTTAATGATCTGCGTGCTGCCCTTGGTATCCATGCCCTGAATGCGGCCGCGCCGGCCGTTGAGATCGCCCATCAGGTCACCGGCGTACTCCACCGGCGCCTGCACCTCGACGTTCATGATCGGCTCCAGCAGCGTCGGTTTGGCCTGCTGCATGCCGGCTTTGAAAGCTTTGCGCGCGGCCAGCTTGAACGCCATTTCAGACGAGTCGACGTCGTGATACGACCCATCGTAAACAGTCACTTTGAAATCAACAACGGGAAATCCGGCAAGATAACCGTTCGCGGCTGCCTCGACGATTCCTTTCTCCACAGCCGGAATGAAGTTGCGGGGAATCGCGCCGCCGAACACCTCGTTGGCGAACACAAACTTACCGCCGCGCGCCAGCGGCTCCAGACGAATCCAGCAGTCGCCAAACTGGCCGTGCCCGCCGGTCTGCTTCTTGTGCCTGCCTTGTACCTCTGCCTTGCCACGGATCGTTTCGCGGTAAGGAATCTTGGGCGCCTTCAACTCCACATCCACGCCGTAGCGTTTCTTCAGGCGGCTTACGATTACTTCCACATGCTGCTGGCCGCTGCCGGCGAGCAGGAATTCCTTGGTCTGCGGATCGCGATAGAAGCGCAGCGACTGATCCTCCTCGAGAATCCTGGCGACGGCATTGCCTAACCGGTCCTCATCCTGCCGGCTCTTGGCAGAAATTGCAAACGCGATGGATGGTTCGGGCAGGTGCACCGGCGGATAACTGATCAGCGATGTCTTTTCGCCCAAGGTGTCGCCGGTGAGCGTCTCTTTCAACTTCGCAACGGCGCCGATATCGCCGGCTCTCAGTTCCGTAACCGGCGGCATTGTCTTTCCTTCGAGAGCGCCGATGTGCGCCAGACGTTCGCCGCCGCCCGTGCGGGCATTCACCAGGTTGGCGTCATTCTTCACGATTCCAGACATCACCTTGAAGTAAGTAACACGCCCGGCAAACGGATCGGCCACGGTTTTGAAGACGAAGGCGGATACCGGTTCACTGTCCTTGATGGCGCGCGTGGCCTCTTTGTCATTTATTTTTCCGGCTAGCGGTTCGTGCTCGGTGGGAGCCGGAAAGTTCTCGATGATAAAATTGAGCAACAAATCCGAACCGATGTTACGCAAGCCGGAGGCGCACAGCACCGGATAAATACGCCGTTCCCGGATGGCCTGGCGAAGCCCCTCCTGGATGTGCTCGGCAGGCAGCGTGCCTTTCTCGAAGAATTCCTCCATGAACGCGTCATTGCCCTCAGCCACCATCTCGACCAGGGTCTCGTGCGCCTTTTGAGCGGCGTCCGCGCGATCTGCGGGAATATCGCTTTCCTTGCCCTTGCCATCGCCGTCGTTGGTGTACGTGAAAGCCTTCATCCGGACCAGATCGATCACGCCCTTGAAGTCTTTCTCAGAACCTAACGGCAACTGAACCGGAACCGCCATGCGGCCGAAAACACCCTGAACACTAGCCAGGGCGCGGTCGAAGTCGGAGCGCTCGCGGTCGAGCTTGTCTATGATAACTGCCCGCGGCAGCTTGAACTCGTCGGCAAAGCTCCAGACCTTCTCGGTTTGCACTTCGACGCCCGCGACGCCATCCACGACCACCAAGGCGCCCTCGGCAGCGACCATCGAAGCTTTCGTATCGTTGATAAAGATGTTGAAGCCGGGCGTGTCGATCAGATTGATCTTTTTCTTGGCCCATTCAGCGTACGCCACGGCGGTCGAAATCGACAACTTGCGCTGGATCTCATCGTCATCAAAATCGGTGACGGTGTTGCCTTCGTCGACCCGCGTCAAGCGATTGGTTGCGCCAGCGGTGTAAAGAAGACCGGCCGTGAGGGTGGTCTTACCGCTGTGTCCATGTCCAATCAGAGCAACATTTCTGACGTCTGTGCCTTCGTATGCTTTCACTTGATTCCTACTCCCAGGTGGGCATCAAGAAGGGATCTTAGCACAAATGAAACGTTGTCTAAGCCTCCGAACAGCAGCGCGGCCAGCACTCTGATCTTATCGCGGGGCTATTATGATAGGACCTAGAGGCACGACCATGAACCGGGCAAAAACCCGCAAGCCAAAGAAGTTTGGCGAGATGGAAAGACGAAGAAATCTTCGAGCGCTCCTGACGCGTATCTGGAAGTTGAAGCCCGACAAAGGTAAGAAGTGGATTTCTCAAGAGCATCACGATCAAGTTCTCTACGGGGACTAGTTCGGTCTCCGGCATACAGCTTGCTAACGCGCGCTGCTCGGAAACGCTGATTCTGAGCCGCGATCGTCAGAGAGCGGTTATCACACCAAAGTTATTTCCCGAACCAGCGTAGCGGCGCGGTCGTCAACCAGGGCACGTAAGTGATTAGCAGAACGCTGGCCATCAGGATGAACAGGAATGGCAGAGTTGCCCAGATGATGGTGCCCATCGGCTTTTTGAAGCGGTAGGCGGACAAAAATAGATTGATACCGACCGGCGGATGCAGATAGCCCAGCTCGAGGTTTGCGATGAAGATCACTCCCATCTGCACCGGGTCGATGGAGTAGGCGGCGGCCAAGGGTTTGATCAGCGGTACCACCACCAAGATCGCCGCGAAGATATCCATCAACGCGCCCACCACCAGCAGCGCTCCATTGAGCAAGAGCAGGAATACGTACTTCGATTGGACGTGCGTCCGTACCCAGTCGATGAGCTTGGACGGGACCTCGGCGTCGATCAAATAATTCGTGAAGCCCAGCGCGACGCCCAGGATCAGTAGAATTCCGCCCACGATGGTGGCGCACTCGACGAACACTTCACGATAATCGCGGTTCAGCTTCAGGTCACGATAAATGAATACTTCGACCACAAAGGCGCAGAAGGCCGTGAGCGCTGCGGCCTCGGTCAATGTTCCAAAACCACCGAAGAGCCCGACGATCATGATCACCGGCAGCATCAGCTCCCACTTGGCGTTCCAGATGGCGGCGGCTGCTTCGCGAGGCACGAAAGGCTCGCGCACAGCGTTGTGCTTCAGTCCCATGTAGATGCCGACGGTGGCAACGCACGTGACCATCAATAGTTCCGGAAGAATCGCGCCGGTGAATAATCGAGGCAGCGGCGTCTGCGAATAAACGCAATATAAAATTGCAGGAACGCTGGTGGGAAACAGCAGACCCAACGATCCCGACGCAGTCAGCAGTCCGATCGAAAAGTTTTCGGGATAGCGGGTCTTGATCAACATCGGCACCAAAAGGCCGCCGAGCGAAAGGATGGTGAGGCCCGAGCCGGCGAAGGTGAAGACCGTGCAGATAGCGACGGTCGCGATTGCGAGGCCCCCGGGAATCCAGCTAAATAGTGCCGTGAAAACCTGCAACAGGCGCTTCGTTGCTCCACCTTGCACCATGAAATAGCCGGCCAGTGTGAACAACGGGATCGAGGGCAGCAGCGGCGATGCCACCAGCCGGTACATCTCCACTGGAACCGACGCGGCGGGAGTGCCGCTATTCCAAAACAGCAACAAGGCGAGCCCACCGAATACTGCGAAGATTGGAAGGCCCAGGAAAGTGACGATGGCCAGCATCAGCAGAGCTAACGGCATAACGCCGCGTGTGCCGACAGGAATGACAAAGCCGAGCAGCGCAGGGATGACCAGGCCGGGAGCGGCCAGCAGGCGCCCTTTCCAATTTGGACTCGCGTGCCACACCGCGCGGAGTGCGATTACCGCGAAGCCTACCAGCATGATGGCGAGCGCCGTCCACTTCGGCACGCCGGGAAGCAGCTCGCTGCCGGATTCTCGCTCGGTTTTGACGAACACCCAACTGGCCCATGCGAGACATGTGGAAACGGCCGCCAGCGCCGCGCCGGAAAGGATCTTGGCGGGTACGCGCCAGGAATCCGGAAGCATCGCGCTGGAAGAAAGCCCCAACAGGCGATCGGAGCGCGACGCCAGCATGCCGCCCAGCATGCCGATCCACAAGGTGAGTTGCTGCACAACCACGGCCGACCCGGGAATCCCGGGCCAGCGGAATTGCCTGGAGACCATTTCGATCACCGGCAGCAGGGTCATCAGCGACAGAGCCAGGATGGAAAACGAATCTTCGAAAAGCTGAAGCGGGGTGGCGGGTCCGGCGTTTTCAGGAGGTGGTGTGGCGACGCTCACGGCATGCCCGCGGCGCTCGCGGCTGGATGGGCCTTCCGATACTCGTCGCGCAACCGCTTCACCTCATCGAACAGATCGGGTGGCACCATGGTGCCTCGCAACTTTGGCCAGATGGCCTCGGAAAGCTGGCGCCATTCGGCTACGGCTTTTGGATCGGCATGCACTACGTTCAGACCGAACTGCTGCATCAGCGGAATGGAAGAGGCCTCGGCCTTGCGGATCTCCTCACGCAAAGCCACACCGGCGGTGCGCGCGGATTGCATCATTTCCTTTTGCAGCGGCGCTGGGATCTTGTCCCAAACATCCTTGGCGATCACCGTGGCGCCCACGAGCTGTGCGAATTGGATATCCAACATATTCTTCGCGCCGCCGAACCACTGGTTACTCAGCGCCACCAAAGGAGGCGATTGAAACGCGTCGATCAGTCCGGTTTGCAGACCAGTGAGAATATCGGTGGCCGCGAGCGACACCGGTCGAAATCCATTGATTTTGTAAAGCTCGAAGGTGCTGTTGTCACCCTGCAACACGCACAGCTTCATCTTGCGGATGTCGTCCGGATGGACCGCCGGCTGCTTGGTGAAAAAGTGAACCCAGCCGGCGTCGCCCCAGTTGAGGACGATGAAGCCGTGTTGAGCGAGCCCCTTCTCCAGGCGGTCCGAAATATGATCGCGAACGTAATCCAGCTCTTCGTAGGAGCTGAGCATCATGGGAATCTGGAGGGCGGAAACCGCGGCGTCGATGCCGCTCAGCCCGGCGCCTGAGAGCGCGACCGCCTGCAGTTTTTTGATCCTAAGTTTTTGGACCATCTCCGGCTCGTCGCCCTGCTCGCCGCCCGGATAAATCTTCAGCTCGATCTTGCCGCCCGAGGCCTTCTTCCACTCCTCGCCCATCTTGAGAAGGATCGCGTCCCAGGGGGAATCTTTAGGGATGATAGTGCCCAAGCGGATGATGGTCTGAGCCGGAAGAGTCACTGAAACGAGCAGGAGAGCGATAAGAAAGCGGGCCATGACAAGCATGTTAGCGCGACGAGGCGAACATTTCCGGCAGAGCCGCAATTTACTGATGCGGCTGGGCCACCAAATCATGCTCGAAGCTGACCGGCGGATTGTAGTAAAGGATGCGGCCACAGCTCTCGCAAAACATTACCTGGTCGCTATGCCGCAGATCTTGAAAGAATTGCGGCCGCAAAACCATGTGACAGCCCGAGCAGCGTCCTTCGGCAGCCTCGGCCACAGCCACGCCGTGCCATTTTTTCCGGATGCGCTCATACGCCGAGACGGTTTGCGGCTTGAGAGCGCCGACCAAAACTTTGCGCTCGGCCAGGAATTGCTCGAGCTGCTTTTGATCCACCGCGGTGCGCTCGCGGGCTTGGGTTTTCTCCGCCTCGACTTGCTGCTTTTCTTCTTTCAGCGCGGTCTCGGCCTTCTTCACATTGGCGTCCAATGGCTCGGCTTCGGCCATAAGATCCAGAATCCGGTCCTCTGATTTGCGGATGGCATCCTCGCAGAACGTGATTTCATGCTGGAAGGCGCGATATTGCTCGTTGGTCTTCGCACCCAGCATCTGGTCCTTGAGCTTTGAGATTTTCTGGCTCTCCACTTTGCTGTCGTCTTCCAACCGCTTGCGTTCCTTATGATTGCCGGCTAAGGCTGCGCGATCGGCTTCCAACCTCCGCAGGTGGGAATCCAGTGCTTTTTCGATCTGTGCGATGTGTTTGGGTAGGGTGGCTATTTCCCGCTCCAATTCACCGATTCGCAAATCCAGAGACTGTAAGCGGGTGACCTGCTCTATCTCTTCGGTCATCTCTACAAATCTTACCATCTCTTGAGCACGACTAGAATGTTGGTCAGGTGACGTAACGTACGGCCGTGGGGCGAACATCGTACAGTTCGTTGTAGATGCGGCGATCGCCATTATTTTCTTGGGTGGTGATTGACCCGGGCCAACCTCTCTCCGTTGACTGCTATTCGGCAGAGCACTGTCCTGGATGCTGGCCGACATTCGGATTCGGGAGTGCACCAAGAACCGCCAAAGACTGAATCTGCACGATCATATGAAGGCCACAGATTACTGCACGGAAAACCCCAATAATTCGTTGACATTGCGCTGGAGTTAGTGTAAAAAGAATCAGGTAATGGTCGTGCCACGATCGGTCCACGAAGACGCGACACGGGTAGCCCCGCTTAGCCCCGAACACATCGAGGCGCAAGATCTTTCCTCGTTCCTGGAGCAATACCGGCCGATGTTGAGGCTACTTTCGGGAGCCGATCTGGGTTGGCTCAGCCACGAACAATATTCGGACTTGGGCCATTTTAGAAGGGAACGGGCAGCTATTTACTTCCAATATCTTGGCGAACTATGTCGAGATCTGCGCGCCTTGCCCCTATGGGCGGCGCCCAACGACCCCGAAGCGTTCATTGAACCCGAAGCGTTCATTGAATTGGATAAGGCCTCCTGGACGTTGCAGAAAATGCTGGTGAAACTGGCGCTGGAAGGCGTGCTGTACTATATCGGCATCCGCCGGCGGGACAGCGGCCTGGTGGAGCGCTGTTTCGAGAAACTGGGGAACCTGCTCAGCGCTGCCGCGTGAGCCTTCTGAGGAACGAGATCAAGATTTCGCGGTCGGCCTGCGCACTTCGGTCAGCTATCGATACGCGGCGCGGAATCGACTCTCCCGCTTGTTTGAGCGCGCCGATCCAGATACTGAAAATCACGATCGATGCGGAAAGGAATGCGACGTTTATCGAATCGATGCGCCGCATATCCAGATTTCGCCAGAACAGCGCCGCCGCTGAAACAGTCATCCAGGCCGTGAACAAGAGACCATGTATGCGCAGATTCGGCTCAAATGTAACTCGAAAGCGAGAGAAATACAGCGAACTTCCCGCCAAGAACACAGCCAGTGTCGAGGTAGCGATGCGCTTTAGTAAGACCGCCGTTGAGAGCGCGGTGGCCACCGAGAGTGCCTGCTTTTCAAGCATTGCGCGCGCGTCGAAGATCGTGAGAGCAATGCAGGCCAGTAGCGACAGTGCCATGATCGCGTTCAATATACGGCGGAGGTAGGCGACAATTCGCTGCTCGCGATTTAGACCGCCAAAGTGCTGAGCAAGATGCCCATAGATTTCAAGCGCTGCTGCATACAGAAGGGACAATGACGCAACTTGCACGATGATCCACGCGATCGCGTAGCTGGTGCTGTAGAGCGAAAGTGACAAGAGATACAACGTGCCGCTGGAAGCCGTCATCAAATAGGCGATGAACCACCGATATCGTTTCGGGCTGATGATAAACAGCCGCGCCACCAGCCCGATCTGCAAAGACAAAGATGTAATCCACAGAAAATGCTGCATTCAATTGGCGCCCCGAAGGATGACACCTCCGGGGCCTTTGTACGACAGTTTAGGCTAAACTGTCAAGCGATTTGAACACTACTTCGGCTGGCACACGGGCGGGCACGGTGGAATCGGGTCGTCCATCACGACCACGACCTGCCGTTTCGGATAGGCCAGCGCGAGCAGAACCGCGCTCATCAATACAATCTTCTTCAACATAGGTAATCTCCTTCTGCCGCGTATTTACGTCGGCGATGTAAAGATTACCGTAGTTCTGCTTTCGAAACAGGAGTTTTTATGAAGAATTAATTCTGCAACCGGCGCAGGATCGGGCTTATGAGGGATCGCGTGGCGAGATCGAGCTCTGCAACTCGAAGTAATCTGCAAGCGCCGTAAAATACGATAAGGCCGAATGGGATCGAAATCGCCAGATCCACGATCCGGCTCAGGCGCGCAACGCCTAGCCAATTCTCAAGCTGGCGGCTGGACAGCCAAACCGCGCCGCCCATTACAGCGGACGCCAGGGTGATTTTCCAGACACTACTGAGGAGGGCTCGTCCGTGGATGCCTCCGATCCGCTTTCTGAGGATGGCAAACAAAGCCACCGCTCCAAAGATCGCTACCGCGGAGGTCGAGAGCGCGAGGCCGGCGTGTCCCAAACTCGTTCCGCCCAGCAGCACCGACGCCGTGGCGTAGTTGATAGCGATCGAAATCAGGCTGATGATCATCGGCGTTCGTGCATCGTGCAAGGCATAAAATGCCGGATTCAGCACTTTGAGCGCGGAATATCCCGCCAATCCGACGGCGTAGCAGGAAAGCGCGAGAGCGGTCTGCTGGGTATCGAAGGCTTGGAACTTGCCGCCTTGGTATATGGCGCCGATCATGGTGTTGCCCAAAACGATCAGGCCGATGGAGGACGGCAGCGTCAATAAGAACACCATGCCGAGCGATTTCGACAACGTGCGCCGGAATTCGTCGAAGTCGCCGGCGCCGGCGCTTCTCGAGATAGAGGGTAAGGTTGCTGACGCGATCGCGACGCCAAAGAGTCCGAGCGGCAGTTGCATGAAACGAAAAGCGTACCCGAGCCAGCTCACCGGACCGTTGCCCGGAATTCGAGAGGCGAAGTTAGTGTTGACCATGACGTTGATCTGTACGGCGGCGTTGCCGAGGATGGCCGGGCCCATCAGACGGATGATGTGCCTTAGTCCGGGATGGTTCCAATCGAGGCTGGGGTGAAAACTAAAACCCTCGGAACGAAGCGATGGGATTTGCCAAACCAGTTGCAGGGCGCCCCCCAGCACCACGCCGATGGCCATACCGGTAATCGGCTCGATGCCTAGCATCGGGCCCAGCCAATAACCGAGTGCTAAACCGAACACCACCGAGCCTATGTTGAAGAACGTCGAGGCGAGGGCGGGCACAGCGAAGCGATTGCAGGCGTTGAGTACACCCATGGCCTGGGCGGCCAAAGCGACCAGTAGAAGAAACGGGAACATGATCCTGGTCATCTTCACGGCCAGCTCAAACTTGCCGGGAACCTGGCGGAATCCTTCGGCCAGCAGATGGACCAGGGCAGGACTGAAGATGACCCCAAAAATACAGAACGAACCCACCAGCAGGATCAGCGCGGTGGCGACCAGGTTCGACAGAACGGCTGCTTCCTTGCGGCCTTTTTGCGCCAGGGTCTGGGTGAAGATGGGTACGAACGCGGAGGAAAGTGCGCCTTCGGCGAACAGATCGCGCGTCAGATTGGGAATTCGGAAGCCCAGCAGGAAAGCGTCATAAACGAAGCCAGCGCCGAACAGCCGCGCCATGACCATCTCGCGCACCAGGCCCGTCAGCCGCGACATGGCTACGGCGACGGAAACGATCCCGGCCGACCGAACCACGCTTTCGGCCGGCGCCGGATTCTGAGTTTTTGCTGCCAATGGAAACCTTAGTTGTCTATCGGCCGAACTCCTCGAAAAAGTGCGCGATCGTCATGATGCCTTTATAGTAATTTTCCAGACGATATTTTTCATTGGGCGAATGCAGGCCGTCATCGGGAAGGCCAAAGCCCATCAGGATGGACGGGATGTGCAGGTGGTTGGCAAAATCGCCCACTACCGGAATCGAGCCTCCGCTGCGCGTAAATACGGTGGGCCGGCCGAGCATCTCACTGAACGCCCGGGCAGCGGTCTGGATGGCGGGATGGTTCGGATCCACCATTACAGCCGGGCTGGCGCTGAGGACTCGCAGGTCGATACGAATCCCGGCCGGGGCATTGGTCCGCAAGAATTCGCGAAACGAAGCCAGAATTTTGTCGGGATTCTGGTTCGGGACCAGCCGGAAGCTCACTTTGGCGGTGGCTTTGGACGGAATCACGGTCTTTGCGCCGGCTCCGGTAAATCCGCCCGCGATGCCGTGGACCTCGAAGGTGGGCCGCGCCCAGATTCGCTCCAGAACAGATTGTCCGGGTTCGCCGGCCAGGGCGGTGGCGCCGACCTCGTTCTTTAGGAAATCAGCTTCTTTGAACGGCAACAGCTTCCAGCTGTTTTTTTCGGCTTGAGCCGGTGGGGTCACGTCGTCGTACATGCCGGGAATCCGGATGTTGCCCTGCGGATCTTTGCACTTGGACAACAGCTCGATCAATCCGAAAACCGGGTTGGGAGCTGCGCCGCCGTAGAGCCCGGAATGCAGATCGCGCGCCGGACCAGTGGCTTCGACTTCCATATAGATCAAGCCGCGCAATCCGATGCAGAGGGTGGGGAGCCCTTCGGCATAAAGGGCTGTGTCGGAAACTAGGGCGACGTCGGCCTTCAGCTTGGCCGGATTTTTTGCGACATAGCTGGCGATGGAAGCGCCGCCGACTTCCTCTTCGCCTTCGATCAGGAACTTGAGATTCACCGGGAGCGTGCCGTTTACCGCGCGCAGGGCCTCGACGGCCTTGATGTGCATGTACATCTGGCCCTTGTCGTCGGCGGATCCCCGGGCGTAGATGTTGCCGTCGCGCACGGCGGGCTCAAAGGGCGGGCTCTGCCAGAGCTCCAATGGGTCGGGCGGCTGTACGTCGTAATGGCCGTAGCAAAGAACGGTGGGCTTGCCTGAGGCGTGCAGCCAATTGCCGTAGACCAGCGGATTGCCGTTCGTCGGGATGATCTCGACATGTTCGATACCGGCGCGCTTCAGGCTATCGGCGACGAAGTGGGCGGCTCTTTGGACATCGGGCTTGTGCTCGGGCAGAGTGCTGATGCTGGGGATGCGGAGAAAGTCCTTAAGCTCTTCGAGGAAGCGGGTCTGATTCTGCTCTACAAACGTATCGGTGGCTTGAGACATGGGCGCGGATTATCTTCATTATGGCAAACGCGGTCCATGGCGGCCTGTTGCCGTTGAAGCAGGTTTCATGCAAGGACGCGCTCGAGGTGCTTCAACCTGGGCAGGGCCTTTATTGATTTCCCGACTTTCTTCTGGGCCACACGCAGTTCGTATAGGCTTTGCAGGTTGAGCCAGAACTCCGCGCTCGTGCCGAAGAAATGGGCCAGGCGCAAGACCGTGTCTCCAGTGATGGCCCGCTGCCCGTTCAAAATGCCGGTGATTCGGTTGGTCGGAACTTCCAGCTTGCGGGCGAGCTCGGCGGCGCTCATGCCGAGTGCTTTCAGTTCTTCAGCCAGATGTTCCCCAGGATGTATTGCAATCACTCCCATTGCGTCCTTGGCCATTTTCCCACGCCACCACATTCTAACCGATGATATATTCAGTTGAAAAACAATGTGGACGAAGGCTTCCACAGAAGACCGGCGACTGGTCCGGGTCACGAAGATCTGTCTCGCGTTGCCCGAAGCCACGCGCGATTATAACGGACAACACGCCGGCTTCCAGGTCCGCAAGAGGACTTTCGCGTACTTCCTCAATGACCATCATGGCGACGGCATCGTGGCGGTCACGTGCAAGGTCTTGCCAGGCGACCACACGGTGCTGGCCGCTGCTAATCCGGAAAAATTCTACATCCCGGCCTACATCGGATCGAAGGGTTGGGTGGCGCTGCGGCTAGACCGGGGAGAGATCGACTGGGATGAAGTCACCGAACCCGTGGTTGGCAGCTATCGGCTAGTCGCGCCAAAGGGGCTGGCAGTACGGTTGGCCCAGCAATGAGACCCTTGGTCCGAGCTGCCCGGAAGGCGCTTCGCGATATAGCCGATCCGGTGAAGGCGCCGATCATGCAGGCCTACATGAAGTCGGCGCTGCCGTATCTGGGGATTCAGACCACGCCTTTGAGAAAAGTGGCGAAGGCTGTTTTCGGCGCGCATAAGCTCGAGTCATTCCCTGAGTGGCGCGACACAGTGCTCGAGTTGTGGCGCGGTGCACGCTACCGGGAGGAGCGCTATCTGGCGATTGAGCTGGCCGGGCACTCCGCTTACGGCAAGTTCAGGACGCTGGACGCATTGCCAATGTACGAAGAGATGATCACCAGCGGGGCATGGTGGGATTATGTCGATTCAATCGCCGGGCATCACTTGGGTGAACTGCTGCGGCTGCATCCGGCGAAGATGGGTCGCGTGTTGCGCTCCTGGGCGAAATCGGACGACATGTGGAAGCGCCGCAGCGCGATCCTGGCGCAGCTCGGATTCAGGGCCGATACAGATCTCGAACTCTTGTACGATTGCATTCGGCCGTCGATCGGCGAAAAAGAGTTCTTCTTGCGCAAAGCGATTGGCTGGGCGCTGCGCCAATTCGCCAAGACGGATGCGAAGGAGGTGAGCCGGTACGTGGCCGAGCAGGAGGGGCGGCTCAGTCCCCTGAGTAAGCGGGAAGCGCTGAAGCATCTGGTTTAGCGGTGGCTTTCCGGACCAGATCAATAGCCGACTGGTTGCTGGAGACGACCGGTATCCCAAGCTTTCTGTGCAAGGGTTCGATCGCTTCGATGGCGCGCCAGTTGGTGCACGACAGAAAAATGCAATCCGGAGCGCTGCCTTCGATTTGAGACTCTACAAAATCGACGATCTCGGCAGGTGTCACCCGGCCGATTTCGAGATTTACCCGGATGCCCATCCCGACGGCTTTCAACGGCGGAAATCCGGCTTCGGCGAGCGATGATGCGACGCCGTTAGTCAAGTCTGGTAGGTAAGGCGTGAACACGGCCAGCTTCCGTGGTCCGATGACGCGCAGTTGCGACAGCACGGCGTGAAGCACGGTGATGGCCGGAGCCCCTGCTAATTTTTCGATTTTCTCGCCGATTGCGTTATCGTGGGCCAATGTGCCGAGTGCTCCGGCGGAGGTGCAGCCGAAGACTACGACATCCGGCGCGGTGGTGCGGATGAGCTCCGACGCCTTGGGCAGATCATCTTCGAGCATTCGGGTTTCCGCTTCGCGCGTCACGCTCTCCAGAAAGATTCGCGTGGTGCTTACAATGGCAGTCTGTCCAAGATGCCGATGAAAATCCGGCTCCATCACCGTGTTGGACGATGGCACGATGAGGCCGATGCGCAAGGGTTTCGTCATTTGGCGGGAATCCTCCCAGGAATTCTCCAAAGATAAATGTTGCTGCTGGCGTCGACCAGCTCGTGCTTGTCGGGTTTCCAATCGCCCATATGAAAATCGTGTGAGACGACGCGCGTGCCCCCCTTGAGGTCTTTCAACAGCTTGGGACGCAGGCGGAGGTTCACGTCGGGCAGCAAATAGAGCGCTACGACGGTTGCACTGTGGATATCCGCGGCGAACAGATCGTTCACTTCGAACTTCACCAGCGCTTCGACGCCGGCCTTTCGCGCGTTCTCGCGAGCTTCCTGAATACGTTCGGGATCAATGTCGATTCCGACTCCGTGCGCGCCGTACTCCTTGGCGGCGGCGATCACGATGCGGCCGTCGCCACAGCCGAGATCATACACGATGTCGCTGGCCTTGACGCCCGCGAGCTTGAGCATGGCGCTCACGACTTTGTCCGGCGTGCGAACGTAGGGAGGGTTGATCTGGATCTGCTCGGGAGCCTGGGCCAATGCCGCGCCGCCAAGCAGGACGGCCCAATAGAATGATTTCATCTAATACGCCTTCGCGATAACCGAGCGGCGGTCTACCTGTTCGCCCGTAACGATGCATTTTCCAGGGCCATCGTATTCGTCGACCATCGGAATGCAGCGCACCGTGGCCTTGAACTCTTTGAGACGCGCATCGCAGGCCGGATCGTCCTTCAGGTGAGCCATGACGAATTTGCCGCCGCCTTTTTCGGCTGTCACCTCCCTAAGAATCGACTTTACTTCGTCGAGCGAATTTGCGAGCACCGTGTTGGATTTGAGGCGCGTCTTGGCGGCGCTATAGAGATCGGTCTGCATTTGGGCGAGCACGGCCGGCAGTCGCGCGGCGAGGTCGGCTTGCGGCAAAGGCTCCTTGGTTCCGGTATCGCGGCGTTTCAGGACGATGTTGTTGGCGGCCAGATCGCGCGGTCCAAGTTCGAGAACCACAGGCACACCGCGGCGCTCCCAGTGAAAGAATTTGGCGCCGGGACTCTGTCCTTCCCGGTCGTCGATTTTGGCGCCGACGTCTTTCGCGATGCGATGGGCGGCTTCCAACACGCGGCCTTTCTCTTCGTCCTTGCGATAAATCGGAACCAGGACGGAAGGCACGGGGGCAAGCTTGGGCGGAAGCACCAATCCTTTGTCGTCGGAGTGACTCATGATGAGGCCGCCAATCAAGCGCGTACTGACGCCCCAACTGGTTTGCCAGACGTAGTCGAGCTGCCCTTCCTTGCTTTGGAACCGAACGTCGAAGGCTTTGCCGAAATTCTGGCCGAGGTCGTGGCTGGTTCCGGCTTGCAGTGCGAGGCCATTCTGCATCATGGCTTCGATGGCGTAGCTGCGCAGCGCACCGGCGAATTTTTCGGACAGAGTCTTCATGCCTTTGATCACAGGCATGGCCATGATGTTCTCGGCGACTTCGGCATAGACATCCAGGATCTTCAAGACTTCGGCCAGCGATTCTTCGTGCGTGGCGTGGGCGGTGTGGCCTTCCTGCCAAAGAAACTCCGTGGTGCGCAGGAACATGCGCGTGCGTAATTCCCAGCGGATGATGTTGCACCACTGGTTGACCAGCACCGGGAGGTCGCGGTAGCTCTGGATCCACTTGGCGAAGAAATGCCCGATGATGGTCTCAGAAGTCGGACGAATGACGTACGGCTCTTCGAGCGTCTTGCCGCCGGCGATGGTGACCACAGCAAGCTCGGGCGAAAAACCCTCCACGTGTTCGGCTTCCTTCTGCAAAAAGCTCTGCGGGATCAGGAGCGGGAAGTAGACGTTCTGATGGCCGGTGGCTTTGAAGCGCTGATCGAATTCGCGCTGGATTCCTTCCCAGACCGCATAGCCATTGGCTTTGATGACCATGCAGCCTTTCACGATTTCTGCGGGCTCGGCCATGTCGCCTTGAATGACCACGTCTTGGTACCAGGCGGCGAAGTCCTGGTTGCGGGGAGTGATGGGGGATTCGGCCATAGTTGGGTCTAAGGCTTTAGATTACGACAGAACCTGCTAGCCTCAGTGGGACGTGAGATTAAAGACCTGTTTGATAATCTTGGAAGCGGCGGCCGCTGCCTTGTTACTGTGCGCCGTCGCATGCAAAAGCGGCCGTTCAAGCAGCATACGCAGCGCCACATGCTGCTCGGCTTTCCAGCATACGGACCATTTACCAGACCAACCGGACCCAGGCGTAATTCGGCTGGCCATCGGAGGCGACTCCAGGGACGACCGCTCGCACGTTGTTCCGTGGGCGTTTCAGGAGGCTCGGAAGCGGGGAGCAATGGCGTTCGTCTTCCTCGGCGACATGGAGATCACCAGCATTGCGGATCGGTTTTTTATGCCGCGACTCCGGGATCTGGCCGGGATTCCGTTCTACCCTGTGATTGGAAATCATGAGGTCGAGCTTTTCGGAGCAGTGCGGTTAACGAGCGGCCTGCACGCGATCGAGAAATTTAAGGAGGATTTCCTGCGCAAGCCCGGTATACGGCTGGCGCCACTCCGGCAAGTGGTCTACGGCGCCGAGATCGGGAAAGTAATCCACTTCATCGCCTTGGACAATGTCAGCCGTAGGGGCGAGGGTTTCGGCGATGAACAACTCACCTGGCTGGCCGGAGATCTGCAGGTTGCGAGTGCGGCCAAAAGCATAATCCTGGTCGGGATGCACAAGGCACTCGCCAAGAATCCGATCACCACGCATGCGATGGACGAGGATGGGCAGCGTGCCATACGGGAGTCGGACGCCGCCCTAGCATTGTTCAAGCAGTACGGAGTTGCGATGCTGTTCGTGAGTCACAGCCATATGTACGCCGCGTACAATCAGGACGGGATCGAGACTCGATTGACCGGTGGTCTCGGAGCGCCGTTGGTCAAAGGGCTGGCCGACGCCGATGGCGGGTCCCACCATTTCCTGCTGCTCGACATCCTGCCTGGCGATAAGACCATGCTCCGGGTGGAGGTGGTCCGGTTTCACGGCATTCCCACAAGGGATCAACAGGACGAATCGGCAGAAGTTGAGAATTGACCGGAAATCAAGTAGCGGGTCATTTTGCGTTGCACGCTGGATGATCAGCCAGGCGGTCGGTAAACCGTAAGGCGTTAGGGACGAGCTAATCTTCTGATTTCTTCGACGTGCCTACCAATAGGGTTTGTGCAGCGAAATGTGGTCCAAACTCGGGATGTGGTCATGATCCTGAATGAAGACCTCGGCTGCCCACTCAAGGCCGGTTTTGAGGTGCTCACCGAGGGTACACGGGCCGGATTATCGGCTTGTCTTCGTCCGCATCCGCTCGTAGCGTAGCGCGACCGATCCATTCGAGTAGGACTTGCACTCTGTCAACTTGAAGTCGCGCTGCGGGAACTTGCCCGGGAAGCCGGGGATGCCATCACCTAAAAGAACGGGGCCAAGACCGATGAAGAGTTCGTCCACCAAATCCTCTTGCAGGAAACTGCGGCACAACTGGCCCCCGCCGCCCAGGTAGATGTCTTTCCCTTTGCGGCGTTTTAGCTTTCTCACGAAGGCTGTCAGAGATCCGCTCACCACTTCGAATCCGTCGCGTTTGCCCGGCTTCCAACGTCGCGAGATTACGTAGTTGGAGATGCCCGGCATCTCCGGTATCTCGCCACTCTTGCGCATTTCCGCCGTGGCAGCCGCTGTCTTGCGGCCCATGATGGTGGTGTCGATCTTGGCGAAGAAGTCTGCCATCTGGGCTTCGCCTTCTTTGTCTATCACCAGATAATCCATGGCGCCGGTCCGTCGCGCAATGTAGCCGTCGATGCTGATTCCGAATCCCAGGATGACCTTCCGTGGCATGCCGCGATTGTAATTGGGCCGCTTACTTACCGTCAAGGGAAAACGAACAGCCTGTCAAGCTCCGCCTCATACCAGCTCCGTTTGACGCCTGTCTGGATTTGTATAGCCTGCCTGGATTTGTGTGGAATCACGTTGCGATGGCACTAGCGCCCCTGGTGGTGGGAGTTGCGGATCATAACGGCTGGGCAGCGTTGGTTTGCGTAAGCGTCAAGGACGGCTCACCCGAGGTGATTGATCGCCGCCGGGTGGAACTGATTGAGCCGGGGTTGCCGAAGCACCCGTATGAGCACGAGACCGTCGGTATGAACGCGGCCCGAAGGGGAGAGATTGGTACAGGAAGTCCGGGACTCGGCCGCGCATTGCGCCGAGCGGGCGTTGTCGCGATTACGGTCCGGCCTGGGAACGATGGGGGAGATCCTCTCGATCGCGTTGAGGACCGCCCCACTGCCCCGGCTTCCCGGTTCAGTGGCGGAAAGGAAGTACACGTCTCGTGGCCTGTCACGGTGCGGGCAGACGCGATGCTGTATCACGACGCACTATGCACGAGCGCTGCGTCGCGGGGAATCAATGTGGACACTTTTGCTCGGGGAGAGGAGCGTCCGCGGGCTGCCGAGGCGACGGCGACCACGGCCCAATGCCTGGATCGATTCTTGAGTGGCCTCCGCGCGAGTCTCGGCCCGCCGTGGCGGCAGGACCACCAGGCTGCCGCGGCCCGGGCCATCGCGGCGTTGGGGCGATACACCACACTCCAGCTTGACAAGCCCCGATACCCTTGACGCAGCTGCAGACCGATACGATGGCGTCTATTGACAATTTGAGCCACTTTTTACTGCTCCGACGTGAGGATATCGCGAAATGAGGACGAAAGGTCGCTCGTAGTCGGCTTCTGTTTACGAACCCGTGGCCCGCCTAACCCGCCAACGAATCGGTATTTGAGTGCAGTGTCCCTAATTTTGGGACACTCAATGCATGGATGCGCGGGCACAGGACTCCGAGTCTCCAACAGCATTCAGCAGTAGTGCGGGCCGGCCTTCGTCCAGTTCCAGTGAAGAGGGCCGCTTCGTGCCCGGAACGTTGCTGGGCGATCGTTATCGCATCGTCAGTCTGCTGGGCGTCGGAGGAATGGGCGAGGTCTACCGCGCCACAGACCTGAGGCTGAACCAGCAAGTGGCCCTCAAATTCCTGCCCGCCGAGGTGGCGCGCGATCCAAAATTTCTGGAACGCTTCAACAACGAGGTACGTATCGCGCGGCAGGTCTCGCATCCGAATGTTTGCCGCGTCTACGACATCGGCGAAGCCGAGGGGCTGGCGTACATTTCCATGGAATACGTGGACGGCGAAGACCTGCATTCCCTGCTTCGCCGCATTGGCAGACTGCCGCCGGACAAGGCGCTCGAAATCGCGCGGAAGCTTTGCGCGGGACTGGCAGCGGCTCACGACAAAGGCGTGCTGCACCGCGACCTCAAGCCCAGCAACATCATGATCGATGGCCGCGGCCATGTGCTGATCACAGATTTCGGACTGGCGGGAGTAATAGGCAGCATTGAAGGGGCCGAGGTGCGCAACGGCACCCCCGCCTACATGGCCCCTGAGCAGCTTTTGGGCAAGGAAGTCTCGACGCAGAGCGACATTTACGCGCTAGGCGTGGTGCTCTATGAAATGTTCACGGGCAAGCCGCCCTTCGTCGCATCGACTCGCGAAGAGCTGCTCAAACTCACGCAACAAGGCGCGCCGCCCAACCCGCGCAGCATCGTGAAGGACATCGATCCGGTAGTGGAGAGCGTGATTCTGCGGTGTCTCGCACCGGATCCCCGGGCTCGACCCGCTTCAGCATTCGCGACGCTGGCGGCATTGCCGGGCGGCGATCCGCTGGCTGAAGCACTGGCTGCTGGAGAAACGCCATCGCCCGAGATGGTGGCGGCCTCCGGGCAAAAGGTTGGCGTGAGCCCTCGCTGGGCGATGGCATTTGTGGCAGGCATCGTGGCCGGACTCGCGATCTTCGCGGTCGTCAACCAACAGATCGAACTACTGGCCAAGGTTCCCTTCGATAAGGCACCGGAAGCGCTGGCCGAGAAGGCGCGAGAGATCGCTCAAAGGCTTGGTTACACTGATCGAGGAGTTTCGAGCGCCTACGGATTTAACTACCGCATAGCCAATCTGCGTTACCTGCTTGGCCATTTCCGCGATCGCGCCGGGCAGTTTCTTGCGGTGAGCCGGCCTCCCGTCATCGGATTCTGGTATCGTTCCAGTCCTCGATCCCTGGTCCCGCGAGAAATACCGGATGTCCTTCGGGTCACCCAGAGCGATCCTCCCTTCGACGTTCCCGGCATGCTGTATATCCGGTTGGACACGGAGGGAAGACTGGCAGGGTTCACCGCCGTGCCTCCCGAGCGGGACGAATCGAAAGGCTCTTGGCCGGCGCCCGATTGGAACGCTTTGTTCTCGGCCGCGGGACTCGACGTAGCGCATTTCACTCCAGCGGAGCCCGCATTGACGCCGCCTGTGATGGCGGATGTGCGCGCGGCCTGGACCGGCACGTATCCCGATGCACCGGAAATTCCGATACGCGTCGAAACTGCCGCTTTTCACGGAAAGCCCGTTAGTTTTACTACCGTCCTCCCCGACGTCGACGCCGGCGCCGACGGAAGATCGGCCGGCGACTTCATTTATCTGATCATTGAGCTCATCATCATACTGGGATCCTTTCCGTTCGCGCGCTACAATCTCCGTCTGGGAAGGGGCGACACACGAGCTGCCACCCGGCTGGCGCTATTCGCATTCGCGATTGGCTTCTCGGCGTGGTTGATTGGAGGAGCGCACGTCGCCGGAGAGGGAGAGGCCGACCTATTCTTTCGGGCGTTGATGCGATCGATTTTCGAAGCAGTCCTGTTGGGCGTGATGTACCTCTCCTTCGAACCTTTCGTTCGCCGGAAATGGCCACAGACCATCGTGTCGTGGAGCCGTATCCTGACCGGGGGCCTGCGCGATCCTTTGGTGGGACGGGACATTGTCCTGGGCGTAGCCGTGGGAGTGCTGCTGGCGCTAATCGAGGACTTCGGCGCGCTATCATACCGGCCCCTGGGAGTCCCGATGGTGCGGACATCATCGGTGCTAATCACTCTGACGAGCGGGCGCTTCGTGGCGGGCGAATTCCTGTTCCTGGTTGTCGATTCACTCTTCCGATCGCTCGGCATTCTGTTTCTGATCTTCCTATGCCGCGCATTTCTCCGGAAGCAATGGCTGGCGGCCGGAGTGGTCATCGTGGCCCTGGGCGGGATTCTGGCCGCCAACGCAACACACCCTTTGATCGAATGGCCGGTCAGCCTCTTGTTTTTCGGAGTGATGGTATTTGCTCTTATGCGATTTGGGCTGCTGGTGCTGAGTGTCGCGATGTTCGTCGTGCTCCTGACTGTCTCCTTTCCTATCGGCTCCGACGTGACGGTCTGGTATTTCGGCACCAGTGCGTTCGTCCTGATTGCGGTGCTGGCGTTGTCGCTGTATGGGACGAGGATGGCGCTGGCGGGGCAGCCGTTGTTCAAAGAAGACTGACGCAGGCGGTTCAAATGTTAGACTAAGATCGCTGCGGTCACATGAGTGAATTGCCCAAATACTCCGTTCTTAGTTAGCGCCCCTCATTTGCTGACTTCTGCCTTCAAGAACTTGTTGAGGAGCGATCTGGGCCACGATTTCGCTCGCCTTTGCGATTTATTTCCAACGAGCTGGAGAATATATGTCATGGGCCGGCACTTCGACCGACAGATCATCGTTTTGTGCGTGAGCTGGTACACGAGACGAGCTTCAAACTGAGCTTGCGGGATCTGGTAATCATGATGGCGGATCGGGGGATCTCTGTGACCCATACAACGATCCTGCGGTGGGTGCAGCGCTACCTTCCAGAATTTGAAAAGCGCTGGTGGCGCTACGCTCGGCCCGTGGGCGGACCGTGGAGGATGGACGAGACCTACATTAAGGTTCACGGACAATGGGTGTACCTGTACCGAGCCGTCGACAAAGCAGGTCAGACGGTCGACTTCTTTCTTAGCCGGAACCGGGACGTGAACGCCGCCAAATCGTTTTTGCGCAGCGCAATGAAGCACACTCGCGTGCCAGTGAAGATCACGTTGGATGCCTATGCGGCCTCGCACCGGGCGGTGCGAGAGATGAAGGAAGACGGCGAACTTCCGTGTCGTGTCAAGGTTCGATCCAGCCAGTACCTGAACAATCTGGTGGAGCAGGACCATCGGAGAGTAAAGCAACGAATCCGGCCGATGCTGGGATTCAAGCGATTCGACAATGCGCTGGTAACGATCTCCGGAATCGAGCTAGCAGAGAAGATCAAGAAGGGTCAGTTCAAGACGGGTAAGCTCGGCGGGCGCGATGCAACCATGTCGGAACTGTGGGGTGCGGCGCTCTCCGCTTGACTCCATCGCGGACACTCCATGCGGCAAAGCACAGCCTACCTCGCCCCTGGCTCGAGTTTGCACCAGAGCCCTCCTTCGCATATTAAGCAGCCCCGTGAGCCATGGCCCGCGAGAGGCCGCGCTTGCGCATCTTGCTAATCAAGGTGGTTCGTTTCACGCCCAGACGTGCCGCCGCGCCGGTCCTACCACCCACTACCCAATTGCTCTCCTTGAGTGCGTTTAGGATGTGATCCCGCTCCGCTTCCGCCAGGGTGACGCGGTCTTTCGAAGGCATTGGGTTAGAGGGCAGTTCCGACAGATGCAGTACATCACCGTTGGTTAGTATCACGGCCCGCTCGATGAAATTCTGTAGTTCCCGAATGTTTCCGGGCCACGGGTAGCGCACCAACTCGTCCAATGCGTCCGAGCTAATCTTTCCGACCTGCTTCGCCATACTTTTCGCATATTTATGCACAAAGTGCGCCACCAACATCGGAATGTCTTCCGCGCGCTGACGGAGCGGTGGAAGGGCAACTGGAAAAACATTGAGGCGGTAATAAAGATCCATTCGGAACTGCTTTTCGGCGACAAGCGTAGCGAGGTCTTGATTGGTTGCGGCCACCACGCGCACATTGACGCGATGAGTATAGGTACTGCCCAGCCTCTCAAACTCCTGCTCTTGCAAAACTCGCAACAGCTTGGCCTGCAATTCCAGCGGAATATCGCCGATCTCATCCAAAAATAGTGTGCCCCCATTCGCGGCTTCGAAACGGCCTATCTTCTGCGCCACAGCACCTGTGAATGCGCCTTTTTCATGACCAAAGAGCTCGCTTTCGAGGAGTCCCAGGGGGATGGCCGCGCAGTTAAGCTTCACGAAGGGTCGATCGCGGCGCGTACTGAGTGTATGGATGGCTTGAGCAATGAGCTCTTTGCCGGTACCCGTTTCACCTTCGATGAGTACCGTAGCGTCCGTCGGAGCCACGGTTCGAATCTGATCCAATACTCCGCGCAGAGCCGCGCTCGATCCTACAATGCTTTCAAATCCATTCTGGTCTTGTCTTGCTTCGCGATCCCGCTCTACGTATTGATCAAGCGCGACGTAGGACTCGAAGTCGGTTGTTGTTGTTCTTCTGGGCCATTCACAGACCCGCGAGGAACGGTACCATGAGTTCCCGTCCGTTGCTTTTAAGACGATGGCACTATTCGAACGCATTGTTTCTAACCTCCAAGTGAAGCTTTCTGGCAAGTCCACCGGGTGCCCAGTGAACTTTTACTTCCACAGTCATTCTGAATCGGGCGCCCCTTTTCAACAACCCTCGATGGAAGGGCCGGTGGCCGACTAGATCGTGATGCCAGGCGATACCACTTTCGGGGTATATGGGGGTGACACCTCCGTCCCGGGTCAGCGTTCTTCAGGGTTCTTTGTTTGGCGGGAGGCCTACCGCTGCGGAATGTGAATGCGCTTACGTCCAAATAGATGGGCATCTACGGACCACGCGCCGGGTCCGAGCATCGCCAACGCGGCGCCCAAAGCCCCGAGCAAGATGTGCCGCCACGGATCGATAGGATGCGAGAAGGTGAGACATAGTTCCGCGATCGCCATCAACACACCTGCGAGCGGCGTCCACAAACCAACCAGCAAAAACACTGCGGTGCCGGCCGCCAGTAGTTGCAGATTGATCAGTGCCGGTGGAGACCCCATCAGCAGTCCTGCAATGCCGTGTTGAACCGAAGGGATAGCCGCTATAGCCCGTAAGAATGCGAGCCCGATGCCAGGCCAACCGTCCGGAAATGTCGAGAAAAGCCGTTGCACAACAGGTCCCGTCTTTAGGCTACCTTTCTTCAGAACAAATCGAAACCCTAAAAAGCGGATTGCGTGAACGCCTCTTTCGAGGGGCTAGAGGTCGATGATTCCGCGTTTCAGCCCGATAGTAACGGCGTGAGTCCGATCGTTGGCGCCAAGTTTGGCGAGAATGTTCTTGATGTGTCCCTTCACGGTTTCTTCCGTGATGGAGAGCTGCGCGGCGATCTCTTTATTGGCATTCCCCCCCGAAATCAACCTCAGAACCTCAATTTCCCGCGAGGACAAGGCATCATCAGTGGCATGCTCGGCGAGTTCGGTGGCCACCTCGGGCAGCATCCGCTTCTGCCCCGAATGAACCAGACGGATGGTCTCCAGAAGTTCTTTCCTTAGGAGACCCTTCAGCAGGTAGGCACGAGCGCCGGCTTTGAGCGCGCGCAACACCTGGACGTCTCCCGTGTAAGTGGTCAGAACGATGATCCGCGCCCCGGGGAATTCCCCGCAAATAGCGATCATGGCATCGACGCCGTTCATTTCCGGCATCTGCAAATCCATCAGGGTAACGTCGGGACGATGTTTTCGGAATTGTTCGACCGCCTCGCGGCCGTTGGAGGCCTCAGCAACCAGGGTCATGTCCGATTGACCGGCCAGAAGAGCGGCCACACCCTCGCGGAGTAGGGGATGGTCGTCGACCGCGAGAATGCGAATAGGGCGCCGATCAGTGCTCATCAGGCACTTCCTTCCTGCGGAATAGCCGAAAACCGCCGGGGTCGGATTGTGCCTCGTACGCAATAGAGCTTGGAATACGCAACTCCACTTCCGTGCCCGCTCCGACTTCGCTCCACATATCAAGTTGTGCGCCGATTTGTTGGGCGCGCTCGCGCATGCCTGGCAATCCCCAGTGTCCATCACGCCCCGCGCCCAGAAGCTTCGGGTCAATGCCCTTGCCATTATCCCGGATACGAAGACGAAGTAGACGTTCGCCATACGTAATATCCGCTTCGATTTTACTTGCCTGAGCGTGGCTGAATGCATTTCGCAGGGCCTCGCGAGCAATACGGTAAATGTCATCGCGGAGGATCGGATGGAGGTCCCGCGGTATCCCCTCTATGGACACGCGGAACGTCGGCGAGCCGCTCTCGCCATTGTGGGCGACGGCGAACTCTTCACCCAGCGTAGTCAGAGCCTGGGCCAGTTCGTTGGTAACGGATGTAGACGAACGTAAATTCTGAATCGCGTCGCGGCCTTCGACGATAGCCTGGTCGGCCCGATCGAGAGCCTTTTCCAAAGCCTCTTTCGCTTGGCCGGGCGGAAGCAGATCGTTTACCGTTTGAAAGTGAAGCATCAACGCCTGAAAGCTCTGCAACAACGTGTCGTGCAGTTCCCGTGCAATCCGCGCTCTCTCGGCTAAGCGCTCTTCAAATCGCAAAGTGAGCTGAGCTTCCGTCAATTTGCGCACTCGCGCCACCATCGCGGTAATTACCCAAGCGGTGATTAAGAACGTAGCGGTTGCTACGATGGCCAGCGGGTTCTTCGTCCCTGGCGAAGAAGACAGCGGAAGAAAATAGTAGTTCAAGCAGAACACTGCTACCAGGGACACCGCCACCGAGGAAGCAAAGCCTGTCCTGAGAGACACAAAGACGACGACGATCAGATAAAGAAGGGAGATTGCCCCGGGCTGAAGGTGGAGCGGAAAGGCTGCAAAGGTAATCAATGCCAGACCGATGATGCCAAACAGAAATTGTGCGGTGGCATGCCAGAACCTATGGGGCGCGGCTTCGGGCAATGTCCCAATCATCGACTTGTCACGCATGGTTGACATCAACGTGTCATATCTAGAGTATCGCTCCAAGCACCAGCTAGAGATTAAAGGAGAAGCGAAGTTCAGCGCGTCCGTGGAGAAGTGGATAACGCCCGGTAGGTACGTGTTCGAGTTAGCAGGCAGCTCGTCGGATCTGAGTCCGGGGCGATTCACAGTTTGGTTTACCCCGGACACAAGGTCTCATCCAGGGGCTGATTTCATGGATCCCCTATGCGCCAAGGAGTGACTGACCCAATCGACAATCCCGGTAGGCGCGGTGATACCGGGAAGGATGTGGGGGAACTGGATGATGAGAGGACGATCGTGTCATTTCGCCCTCCGACCGCGCTACTATTTCGCCTGTGAATACCGGGCGAGTTCAGATACGAGCGGCGTCGCACCGTCCGGCGGAGGCACCGTACCTCCGAGGATTGCCTTATTATTCATTTCACGCCCATAAAGCTTGCGGTCCTCGCTGCCATCTGGGCTTACAACCGTTCCATCGAGCGCCACACCTGCAAACGCGCCGCGTGTCCTCGAATAGGACAGAATCTCGGCGTGTAACTGGATATCCGTCTCCGCGGTGGCCGTTCTTCCCACTGGCCCCGCGGCGGCAGACGCATCCGCACCGATCGTGAATTTATCAGACGCAAGCTTTTCCATGCCACGACGGCTCATCACGAGCATTACGATGTCCGCCGACTCGCCGCCAATTTGAGCGCCGAAGCTTCCGCCGCTGAACCGTACGGCCGCGGGACCTCCCCACGCGCCGTGGTTGCGGCAGATCGCGAATCCGCGTCCATACTCGCCCCCGACAACGAAGGCTGCCTTCTTGAGCCCGGGAACGATCACGACGCACTGCGCCTTATCCAACAAATCGCTCGGTATGCCCCTATCGGGAGCGGACATGATCTCATGGAGAACGGCGGTTGAGGTCCGCAATCGATGATCTGGAGTCTCTTCCTGGCTAAACAGTGTCGGCGCGGCCAGTGCGACAAATAAAGCTAATCTACGCATAGTTCTTCTCCTTGTTTGAGCTCGTCGTGCATCGCTCGGTGTTTTACAAGCACACTTCTGGCCATGACGGCCGAGGCTTAAATAACAATGTCCTGCGCGCTGCACGACTTCGGCGTCGAGTCGCAGTCAAGACACAACTGTCCACGAGTGGTCACAGATCTATGAGAGTGGTTGCCCAATCCGAGATTGGTCCGAGGATACCGGATTGCGCACGCTTTAGGGCGCCGAGAGAATTGAAGGTCTGCATGGACGAATTCAAAGACGGTATCCGGTTTAGTGCCCGCCGACACTAAAATGATCGGAACTAATGGAAAGGTTGTTCTAACAGCGTTCGCAAAACTTAGTCCGCCGCCATTCGGCATCTGAATGTCAGTGACGATGAGATCGACACCGCCACCGAGCTTCTTGACAATTTCCCAAGCAGTGTTCCCGCCATCGGATATCCTGCGATCACAGCGCCAAGATCGTCTCATCGGTTCCACGGAGATAGGAGCATGTTTCCGCTGTCCGATCGACAGAGTGGTGTCGAAGGAAGGTCACCCCTGGCTAGCCCGTAGTCGCAGTCGGATGAAAAGAGAGCAGTTTTCGCTGGTGAGAAGTGGTCATTAGCTTGCACCATCGCTGGAGTGATTTCGATCTCAACGATGGCCGCCGAGGAAGTCGAACTGATTCGCAAGATCCTCGCCGGGCGGCGAGAACTCTTCGGAGATTTGATCGCGCCGCACCTCACGCCGTTGGTGCGTACACTCAGGGCAACAACCGGCGGTCGCGCGGACGTCGAGGATATTGTCCAGCAGACCACACTTAAAGCATTCACCCATCTGGAGCAGTTTCGGTTTGAAGCCAGTTTTAGGACATGGTTGATTCGAATTGGTCTCAATGAGGCCCACCAGTGGCTGCGAAAACGGGCTTCTTCGCGGTTCTTGCCGCTCGACCTTTCCACATTGACTCAACTCCCAGTCGCCGATGAAGGCCGCTCGCCGTTGGTCGAATATCAGAGGAGCGAGGCCATTGCCCGGATGCGCGCTGCACTCGCCTCGCTGCCGGAAAGATATCGGCTCGTCATCCACCTGCGGTATTTCGAAGACCTCAGCCTTTCTGAAGTCGCTCGGCGATTGGGGTTGACGATACCGGCGGTAAAGACCCGTCATCTGCGCGCGCGACGAAAAATGGCAACATTGCTTCGGGAACCGAGCCAATCGCCGCCGCGGAGTGGCGCTCACAGATGATCGCCTCCAATTGCGGAGGCCACAACATCCCGAGCGCCGTGCCGAACAGCAGTTGGGCTGAAGCCAGCCACTTTCTCCGCCGCGCCTGGGGCCGGGTTCGCTGGAAGGTGGTAGCAATCATCACCTTCACGGGAACGTCCACCATTCTAATCGCCTGTTTGGCAGTCGCAGCTTTGAACGTCATGGTCCGGCGCGAAAGCTCCAATGTCGTGGAGAAACAGATTCAGGTGCTCGCTCAGGCCAGCCGATCGGTTGCTCCCGCAATCCTGGATCACACCGACGTTTGCCTGGGATCGCTGACCAAATCCGCTGAGCTCAAGCCTCTTCTGGCCTACACAGATGAGGCATTTCCCCAAGCTCAGACATCTCTAACAATGGAGGGCGCAAGGGGGGGCCAGTCGTTGCTTCCGGGGTCGGCCGCCGCTGTCGTGCAACAGCCGGATTGGCTTCCGGAAACCGGTTTCGCGGGCCTGGTGGTAGATCGGGGACAACTCGAAATTCGCAATGTCCTGACTCGACAAAAGGGCGCGTGCAAGGCAACCGTGATCTTCAGTCTGCCGCTGGGCGCGGAATTGGCGAAACGACTGTCTTCGGCGGCCGGTATGGGAGTGACGACTGTTTCCCCCAGGCCGTTCCGTGTGCACTCGCCGAGCCAGCGGGTGCTTAGAACCATAGAAGGGAACTTCATGCCCGGCATATCTCCGCCCACCGCCGTTGTGGTGACCGCGCGCAACTGGGAGACCGGCGTACCGGAAGATTGGATCGCATACAGCGTTCGACCCAGCTACTCGAACACCTTCGAGGATGTCGCACGCTTTGGCAGCCAACTAGCCAACTGGGTGTGGCTTTTGGCCGCGCTTTCACTTACGGTATTGCTTCTGGATGCTGCGGGCGTGTGGATGTGCATCCGCTTCGGCAGCGATATCTCTACCACTGTTGACGACCTCAGCACCGCTGCCCGCCAGATCGCCGGAGGCAATTTCGCTTGGAGGGCTCCGGTGCGCAGCAAGGGTCAGCTCGGCGATCTAATGTGTAACTTCAACGAGATGGCAATTGCTCTCGAACAACTTCAAAAGGAGGAGGCCGCCAGGCTAATGTTCGAAAGCGAACTTCAAGTTGCACGGACCGTTCAACAATATTTGTTCCCACGCGTGGCGCCAGTGCTGGGTGGGGCCACCGTGTCAGGCCGAACGTTGGAGGCGCGCACGATCGGCGGCGATCTGTACGATTTCTTCGAACTAGGTAAAGAACGAATTGGGATCCTTTGCGCGGACGTGAGTGGAAAAGGAATACCGGCCGCGCTCATGATGGCGAACCTGCAGGCCATCGCGCGGGCGCACTCGAGCGACGGAATTGACGGCCCGGCTGTACCGCCCACCCATTTCGTTGAAATACTCAATCAACAGCTCGCCGGACGGTTCGGAGACAATCGCTACGCGAGTCTGTTTTGGGCAGAGTACGACGCGCAGGCCGCCGCGTTGACATATGTGAACGCGGGCCATCCGTCGCCGATCCTGACCCATTCGACCGGCGAAATCGAAAGGCTGGATTCAGGTAGTGTTCCGATCGGAATGTTCGCGAATACGCGATATACGGCTAGAAAGCTATCGATGCAGCCGGGCAGCCGGCTAGTGATCTTCAGTGACGGTCTCACCGACGCCCAGAACGTCGCCGGGGAAGAGTTCGGCGACGAGCGTTTGGTTGACTGTTGCAGAATGATCGCGTCCGGCATCGATGCAAAAGGGGTGGCCGACAGGGTGATACAGGCGGTCGCAGAGTGGTCAGTTGGGGAGGAGCAGTTCGACGACACGACCGTGGTTGTAGTGGATGTCGCTCTTCGACCTCTCCACGACACTGGTGTCTCTCTTTCGTCGGAGAGAAGAGTGGCATCTAGCTGAATAAACGACGCTACGTTGTTGACTTCGTGTTGAATGGGAGCTGCAATATTCCACAGAAACATGGCCATCCACAGAGATTGAGGTGCTTGTCTCGCGCCCGATTGGTTGCCCCGCCGTAACAGACCTCTCGTTGACACCTGTGTCACTCCGCCGTCCAAGGCGGACGCGCATCTAGCGGCATCAACGTTGGCCCAACGTTGGAACGAGGTAGGTAATCCGATGTTTAGCTCTTGGCCGCTCGATTGCACAATACACAGACGGATTGAAGGAGGAACGCATGAACGTGCAACGTACGATATTCGCATCCGTTGGGATCGCGGTTCTGTTTGCGACTGCATCATTCGCACAGCAAGTGAAGACCGACTACGATCGCAGCGCAAATTTTAGCCAGTACAAAACTTACTCCTGGGAGAAGGTCCAAACCAAGGACCAGCTCTGGGTCGATCGGATCAAAGGAGCCGTGAACGCAGCCCTGACAGCGAAAGGCTTGACGCCGGTGGAATCGGGCGGTGATCTCGCGATCATAGCTATCGAGACGACTCAGAATCAACAGACCCTCAACACGTTCTACGACGGCTTTGGAGGCGGCTGGGGCTGGCGCGGCGGAGGTGGATTCGGAGACGCCACGACAACGGAAAGCACCTACAAGGTCGGCACCCTGGTTGTCGATCTGTTCGACGCGCACACTAAGACGTTACTTTGGCGGGGATCGTCCAGTGACACTCTCTCAGACAAGTCCGACAAGAACATCAAGAATCTTGACAAGGGAGTGCAGAAGATGTTCGATCATTTTCCTCCAGGCGTGAAGAAGTGAGCGGCGGCGCATAAAGGAGACATTCAGTATGAAATTGTTTCAACAAAGTATGGCGTTATTCCTTTCCTGGTCCTTAATACTGGTGGGTGTGCGAGACGGGTTCGCCTATCAGGCTGACCCGTCCGTTTCGCAGACACCGCCTCAGGCTGCGCAACAGAGTTCTGAACAACTGCAGGAGCTGGTGGCGCCGATCGCACTGTACCCAGACGCATTGATAGCGCAGATATTGGCCGCCGCAACTTACCCGGACCAAGTAGTAGAGGCCGAGAAATGGATGGCACAAAATAAAAATCTTCAAGGCGACCAACTGGCGCAAGAAGTAGACAAACAACCTTGGGATCCCAGTGTCAAAGCGCTAACGCAATTCCCCGCAGTGCTCGCCAATATGAATCAGAATCTAGCTTGGACATCAGAACTGGGCGACGCCCATCTCAACCAGCAGCAGGAACTATCCCAGGCGATCCAAACCATGCGACAGCGGGCTAAGCAGGCCGGGAACTTGCAGACCACGCCCCAGGAGAAAGTAAAGGCGAAGGGACAAACGATCGTCATTGAACCGGCAGCTCCCGACGTGGTTTACGTACCTGAATACGATCCTTGGCTAGTGTATGGGGCTCCGCTGGGCATCTTCCCCGGTTGGTATCCGTATCCGGGACTTTTCCTGGATGGTCCCGGAATCGCTTTTGGACTGGGCTTCGGAGTAGGACTATTTGCCGGCTTCGGCTGGGGTTGGCACGGTTGGGGATACGATTGGCACCACGGCGGGAGGGTCGAATACAACCACAACACGTACATTTCGCATAGCAGGACCATCGTTAATCGCAATAGTTTCAACTCGACACGAGGGAACTTCAATCATGCCGCCGATTCCCATGGCCGAAGTTCTGGCGGGCGAGGCTCCAGCGCTGGAATGCGTTCCGGCGCCTTCAGCGGGTTCAATCACGGCGGGGTTGCGAGATCCAATTCCTTCCGAGGACAGTCTAGTTTTGGGGGCTTCCACGGCGGGGGCGGTGGAGGTTTCCACGGCGGGGGGGGCGGCGGCTTCCACGGCGGAGGCGGGGGCCGGAGATAGTTCGAACGAGGTGATAAAACCATGAAACGAGAAACGACAAGAATGACAAACGGGATTAACCGGCGGATTCAAGAGCCTTCAGGACGCGCTCGGTCCGCGATGGTTGCGTTCGCGGTCCTGGCGTTGTGGGCAGCTAAGGGCGCTTCCCCGGGTCTGGCTCAACAATCTGCTCAGCCGACGTTCCAGTCGACCGCGGAGGCAAGTCAAACCCTTTTCCAGGCCGTGCAAAGCAACAATGAGGAGGCGATCGAAAACATCCTGGGCGGGCCGACAGAACTAGCCTCCTCCCGTGATGAAGCCCAGGATAAGGTCGACCGAGAGTTGTTCGTTCAAAAATACCAGGAGATGCACCGCTTGGGTCGAGACGCCGACGGATCGGTAACGCTGTACATCGGCGCTGAGAACTGGCCGTTCCCTATCCCCCTCGTTGCGAAGAACGGTGTTTGGCGCTTCGATCCGGATGCCGGCGCGAAGGAAGTCACCTTCCGCCGAATAGGTGACAATGAACTCGCGGCCATTGCGACTTGCCATGAATTTGTCGCCGCCGAAAGACGCTATCGAACAGATCCGAACACTGCGGATCCGGCGGACATCTCTGTCGCGAGCTTGGTCGCGAAAACCGCTAGCGGGTCCACTGGCGCAGATCCCGTACTGTTGCATGGTTACTATTTCCGCGCATTGTCGACGCGGGGAACCGACGGACAGAAGGCTGGGCGATTCGCTTTGATCGCTTATCCAGCAGAGTATCGGTCCTCCGGTGTGATGACTTTCGTCGTCACGGCGAACGACGTTGCGTATGAAAAGGATCTTGGCGCAAATACATCGTCGCTGGCAAGCGCAATGGCCGCGTTTCGCAAAGACGCGACTTGGCGCGTCGCTGGTGAATAAAAACGCGACTTGGCGTACCACCAACACCAGCAGTAACAACGATGATTCGGGCTGGGTGAGCGGAGCAGCCAAGGGGCAATAGCTGAGCCATCGTTTCTTCCCCCCAAACCGGCGCATGGTCTCGCTCCTCGAGATTTCGCGCCGGTTTTTTTGTAGACATAATCGGCCAACATTGTCCTAGTTGCTGGACCGCGCGCCATGCGGTGACCGCCAGCCGACATCAATGTCCGCAGGATGACGCGTTAGACCCCGTATGTCGCGCCATCTACTTGATTAACAAGGATTGCTTGATGGTCTGTCTATTGCACTTTTCGTTTTTGTAACACGACTTGAAAAGGAGACGAACAATGAATAGAAAAATACCAATTCTCTTAGCCGGCCTTGGATTCCTGGGCGGGATGGTCCCGCGCGCCACTGCCGACGAATGGGACCAGAAAACCATCTTCACCTTCAGCGGTCCGGTTGAGATTCCGGGCCAAACACTGCCAGCAGGAACTTACGTATTCAAACTGGCGGATTCCTCGTCCGACCGGAGCGTCGTACAGGTATTCAGCAAGGACGAAAAACATCTGTACGGGACCTTCCTCTCAATCTCGGACCAGCGCCTGCGCCCCGCCGGGAAACCGATCATCACCTTCGATGAGAGCGCAGCCGGCTCGCCGGAGGCCGTGAGGGCGTGGTTTTATCCGGGCGACGACTTCGGGCATGAATTTGTGTATCCAAAGCCGAAGGCAGTGGCGTTGGCTAAAGCAAACAACACTCCGGTGGCATCCATGCCAGCCGAGCTTGCTGCGAACACTACGACCACGGCCACTGTGAACGAACCTCAAGTAACGGCCATGAAACAGGCGCCTTTGAAAGCCCAAAAGCCGACTGAAGAGGAAGTGGAGATTTCGGAAGTGTTCGTTGCACAGGCATCGCCCACCGACCAGGCTCAAATTCCAGCGGAACTGCCCCAAACCGGGAGCCCTTTTCCGCTGGTTGGTCTTCTTGGCCTTTTGTCAGTCGGAGCAGCCCTCGGTCTGAGGCTAGCGGGTGCGAGAGCCAAGTAGCTTTTCGTTTTCGTAAGACGATCGCCTGAGTTCGCGCTCACGATCAGTGTGAACCTGGAACCTGGGCGATCATTACACAAAGGAGTTCTAAAATGCCAACTACTCAAGACAAACTTGGAACGCTGCGCCGGGAAGCCCTGGCGACACCCAGCGAACTGGGTCCCGACAGTGTCAAGAACATCGCCGGCGCTCTCAACGCGCTGCTAGCGGATGTTTTTGCCCTCTATATTAAGACCAAGAACTTTCATTGGCACATGAGCGGGCCTCACTTTCGCGACTACCACCTCTTGCTAGATGAACAAGCCGAACAGATTTTTGCAATGACCGACGACATCGCCGAACGCGTGCGCAAGATCGGCGGCGCCACGATCCGATCGATTGGGCACGTTGCCCGCCTGCAACGCCTCAGCGACAACGACGCGGACTATGTCGATCCCCACGGCATGCTCGCCGAATTACGCGAAGACAACCGGGCGATGCTTGCCAGTATGCGCGGGGCTCATGACCTGTGCGACGAAGAGAACGACGTCGCCACCACAAGCCTGTTGGAAAATTGGATCGACGAAACGGAACGGCGGATCTGGTTCCTCTTCGAAACCACGCGGACGAGATAGATTCGACGTCAAATCGTGATTCACGATACTTCCCGATGGCCGAATGGTTAACTGTTCAGAAGCAGTGAATAGGAGAACAGATGTTACCTCATGAAAAGATCACACTTCGCAGCCGGTTGGGATTCATCGGACTCGGCTACCTGGGCTCACGGATCGCGCGGCGGCTGGTCACCGCCGGCTTTCCCATGGTCGTCTACGATCTTGATCGCACGAAGGCCGGGAAGCTCGCCGCTCTCGGCGCCGAAGTCGCACAGCATCCCGGAAAACTGTCGAGCGAGGTTGATGTGGTGTTGTCGTGCCTTCCAGACGAACAGGCCGTGCAAGATGCCTACTTGGGAACTGGCAACGTCCTTGGCAGCGCCAAACCCGGCACCCGGATTATCGAGCTGAGCACGATCTCTCCGGAGGCCTCCCGGCAGTTGTATCGGGCGGCAGGGCAGCTGAAAGTTTCGGCGCTCGATGTGGCCGTCTCTGGCAGCACGCCCTCCGCAGAAGCGGGAGCCCTGACACTATTCGGCGGTGGCGACCGCGAGGTCTTTGAAGCATCCCAAGCGATTTTTGCCGCTATCGCGAAGCAGTGGTTTTACATGGGCCCAAGTGGCTCCGGTGTTGCCATGAAGCTGGTGGTCAACGCGCTTTTAGGAGTGGGGATGCAAGCCATCGCTGAAGCGGTTGCCTTAGGCTCAAGGCTGGACCTGCCACGCGATCTTCTCTTGGATACACTGGCCAAGACTGCTGTCGTCGCGCCGGCCCACCTCGGAAAACTGGCCACCGCGAAAGAGCAAGACTACTCACCGCAATTTCCGGTGCGTCTTATGCACAAGGATTTCGGGCTTGTTTTGAATGCGGCGTCACAGCTTGGACTTCGGATGCCCTCGACCGAAGCGGCTGCAACGATCAATTCCGCAGAAGCCGCGTCCGGGATTGAGGAAGACTTTTCCGCCGTAATCCGGCGGATGGAGCAAGAGGCTGGAGTAGAGAACGCTCTACCTCCGGCCGCTTAAGGTACAGAAAGAGCATTGACCCTGCGCAACCGGGGCCGTGTCGGATCGTTCATTGAGTTTGCGCCCGCGCACCGCTCGTTTATCTGCTGGAAAGTCGTCCCACTCCCAAGCCGTTACCGCCCTACTCACCGAAACGGATTTTCAGTGCCTGCACAAGCCCGGCGAACAAGATCCTGACGCCTGTCCACATCAACTCAAGTCCTGACGTTGCGCTGACACTCGTGTCGCGATTCAGGCACTGGTAGACGTCCACCTGCCACAAGGTCAACCGTTTGGGCTTTTCATTTGCTCAGGTTCAACTGAATTGTCGCTAGTCAGCGAGTGGCTGTAAGAGTGCACAGATCTCGTCGTAATGTGGATCGTCCGACTTGCCCTCCGCCGCCCCTATACGTTCATGGTGATGGCCATCCTTATCGGCATCATGGGCGCACTTTCGATCGTTACAACACCGACCGACATTTTTCCCTACATCAATATTCCGATGGTCGGCGTGATCTGGACCTACAGCGGGATGAGTCCGGACGATATGGCGAGACGTGTCCTGGTCGTTTCGGAACGCGCCATGACGACCACCGTCAATGGCATCGAACGAATAGAGTCGACGGCCTACAACGGCGTGGGGCTGATTCGCGTCTACATGCAACCGGGGACGAACGTAGATCTGGCAGTCGCCCAGGTGACGGCGGTTAGCCAGACTCTGCTTCGGACCATGCCGCCCGGCATTTTCCCGCCGCTGATCGTGCAGACCGATGCCTCCAGCGTTCCGATTCTACAGTTGGGTCTGAGCAGCAGCACGCTGACCGAGCAGCAGCTTTATGACTACGGTCAGAATTTTATTCGTACCCGACTGGCAACTATACCGGGGATCTCCGTACCTCTGCCTTACGGCGGAAAAGTTCGCACCGTGATGGTTGACCTGGATCCCGACGCTATGTACGGAAAGGGGCTCTCGGCCACCGACATCTCAAATGCGCTAAACCTTCAGAATCTCATTCTTCCGACTGGCACGGTGAAAGTTGGCACACGCGAATACCTGATTCGTCTTAATAGCAGCCCTGAACTGATATCGGCCATGAACGACATGCCGGTCAAGGTCGTAAACGGCAATCCCGTCTACTTTCGCGACGTCGGACAGGTCAGAGACGGTTATCAGGTGCAGACCAATATTGTTCGCATCAACGGCGGACTGTCTTCACTGCTGACTGTCTTGCGGCATGGCGGCGCATCGACATTGGCTGTCGTCCAGGGCGTCAAGGACCTTCTTCCCAAAATACAGTCGTCGCTGCCGACGTCATTGAATATTACGCAGCTTTTCGATCAGTCGCTGTTCGTGCGCGCCTCGGTTCAAGGAGTCGTTCGTGAAGCGAGCATAGCCGCCTTGCTGACCGCGCTTATGATTCTTCTTTTTCTCGGAAGCTGGCGCAGCACGTTGATTGTCTGCATTTCGATCCCGCTCTCGATTCTCACCTCCCTCACCATCCTGGGGCTTCTCGGGGAAACGATCAACGTGATGACGCTGGGCGGTCTGGCCCTCGCCGTCGGAATTCTGGTGGACGACGCGACGGTGGAGATCGAAAACGTCCATCGCAACATGGGCATCAAGGGAAAGACGCTGGTTCGCGCGATTCTGGATGGCGCGCAAGAGATAGCTATACCGGCTTTTGTTTCCACGTTGTGCATTTGCATTGTCTTCGTTCCGGTGCTCATGCTCTCCGGCGCGGCGAAATACCTGTTCACGCCGCTGGCGATGGGCGTGGTGTTTGCGATGCTGACGTCGTATCTGCTGACCCGCACGGTGGTGCCTACGCTGGTTCACTATCTGCTGCAGTCGGAGATGTCGCTATATCAGGAAGGCGAGGGTGCGGACTCGCCGGCTTCCAAATCCGCTGGCGTTATCTGGCGCGTCCATCAGGCTTTTGATCGAAAGTTCGAGAAATTCCGCGACGGTTATCACAGACTACTCGAATGGGTGCTGGCGCACCGCGCCATTACCGGCGGAGCCTTCATGGCTTTCGCGTTGGCGTCCGCAGGACTGGTAGTGGTCGTCGGCCAGAATTTCTTTCCCTACATCGACGCCGGACAGATGCGGCTGCATGTCCGCGCTCCCACCGGGACTCGCATCGAGGAGGCCGCGGCCATTTTTTCGGCAGTCGAGAGTGAGATCCGAAAAGCGATTCCAGCGCAGGAACTGGACTCCATTCTCGACAATATCGGACTCCCGAATTCCGGTATCAACCTGGCCTTCAGCGACAGTATCACTAACGGCAACGGTGACGGCGACATTCTGATTTCGCTGAAGGCGAATCATCGCCCGACGCTCGAATATACCAGGAAACTGCGGAGCGCCCTGGCGGCACAATTTCCGGCCGAAACCTTCTTTTTCCAGGCAGCCGATATCACCAGTGAGATTCTCAACTTCGGTTTGCCGGCTCCCGTGGATGTTCAGGTGACCGGTAACAACCTGGTTCAAAACGCTCAAGTCGCCCAAAAACTACAGAACAAAATCGCCGGCCTGCCGGGAGCCGTCGACGTCTTTATCCGGCAGCGTCTGGATTACCCAACGGTGGACGTGAACGTGGACCGGATTCTGGCTGACGAAGCCGGTCTGACCCAGAAGGACGTGGCGTCCAGCCTGCTCATCTCGCTATCGGCTAGCGGTCAGGTGGCGCCAAATCAGTGGCTGGATCCGCAAAATGGGGTGAATTATCAGGTCGCCGCACAGACACCGCAGTACAAGATCGACACCTTTGACGCGATGCAGCGTACACCGATCACGGCCCTTTCGGGCGGATCAAAGCAGCTGCTCTATAACCTTGCCGGCTTGAAAAGGAACAACTCGCCCGAAGTTGAAAGTCATTACGATATTCAGCCTGTCGTTGACATCTTCGCGAGTCCGGACCAGCGCGATTTAGGAGGTTTCGCGACGGACATCGAGGGGATCATTGCCAAAATGCGCCAGACCCTCCCGCGTGGAACCTCCATCGATCTGCGCGGCCAAGTGGATACGATGCGTACCTCTTTCACTCGTCTGGGCCTGGGAATGATATTCGCGGTCGTGCTCGTTTACCTGGTGATGGCCATCAACTTTCAATCCTGGCTCGATCCCTTCATCATCCTGATGGCGCTTCCTGGAGCGATGGCGGGCATGCTATGGATGCTGTACCTCACTGGAACGACTCTCAGTGTTCCGGCGCTCATGGGCGCGATCATGGGCATCGGCGTTGCGACGGCCAACAGCATTTTGCTGGTCACTTTCGCGAATGACGAGCGCGCGCTGGGGAAAAACGCCATGGAGTCCGCTCTCTCGGCGGGGTTCACACGAATCCGGCCGGTCACAATGACCGCGCTGGCAATGATCATCGGTATGCTTCCGATGGCATTCGCTCTCGGCGAAGGTGGCGAGCAGAACGCTCCTCTGGGAAGAGCGGTGATCGGCGGCCTCTTGTTCGCAACGCCTACAACGCTATTCTTCGTCCCGATTATTTACACGCTGCTTCGAAAAAAGGCGCCGGTGGACATGGATCGCCAGATCGCCGAAGAAGCCGGGGAGATTCCGAAGCCATGAACGACAAAGAGACAGATCACGTGCATCACGGGCCCTCACGCAAGCTGTTGATTTTAGTCCCAATTCTAGGCGCGGCCGCAGCTGTTTACCTGCTGGGCTACTTGCCGCGCGAGCGAACTACTAAGCAACTCGATGCCGCCGCTGCAGCCCGCAGGATCACACCGCCACTGGTGAACGCCGCGACGGTCAAACGCGCGGCGCCCAGCGCCGAATTACTGCTGCCGGGAAACGTCACGCCCATCACGGAAGCATATATTTTCGCTCGCGCTGCCGGTTATCTGAAGCGGCGCTACGTAGACATCGGCGATCGCGTCCGCACCGGCCAGAAGCTCGCTGATATCGAAGCGCCGGATCTCGATCAGCAGGTTTCCCAGGCGACGGCTGCGCTTGCGCAAGCCCAAGGACAGCTCGGCCAGGCTCAAGCGTTGCTCGAGCAGCTCACCGCAACGCGAGATCTAGCGGTCATCACCTGGCAGAGATACAAAATCCTGACCGCCGACGGCGCAGTGTCGCGGCAGGATGGCGATAATCAATCGACCTCAGCCAAAACATCGGAGGCCAACGTCGTTGCACAGCAAAAGACCGTCCGCGCAACAGAGGAGTTCGTTCGGGCCAGCAAAGCGACCTTGGACCGGCTATTGGCGCTTCAAGGTTACGAGCAAATCACCGCGCCGTTTGACGGCATCATCACTGCGCGGAACGTCGACGTCGGCGCCCTCATTTCCGCCACAGGGTCCACCCTTGGGCCAGCGCGCTCTAACGCTGCCGCTCCATCCGATGTTCCCAGTGGAGGCGAAATCTTTCGACTGGCGGAAATCGGTAAGCTTCGGATCCTGATTGCGGTTCCACAAACGAATGCGCCGGGTGTCCAAGTAGGCCAGGCCGCTACGGTCACCGTACAGCAGATTCCCAATCTGAGCTTTAAAGGTAAGGTTACGCGCACGTCCAGCTCTCTTGACGCGCAATCCAGGACGCTGCTGACGGAAGTCGACGTTGATAATCCCAAGGGCTTGTTGCTGCCGGGAATGTACGCAATGGTGTCGTTTACGACGGATCGAGTAGATCCTCCGTTTCTGGTACCGGACGCCGCGTTAGTCGTCAAGTCGAGCGGCACCGTGTTGGCCGTGCTCCAGTCATTGACTCCGGACGAGCAGCAGAAGGCCAAAGCGGAGGGAATCGATCCCGCGACGCTTGCCCGCGTCAGGCGCGTCCACTTCCAGACCGTGACGCCGGGTCGCGATTACGGTATCGAGCTGGAGGTTCTCAACGGCCTCAAAGTAGGCCAAGAGGTGGCCGTGGATCCAACCGATGCCGTGCAGGAGGGCGCACTCGTTCAAGCCGCGGCATCGAACTCGAACCAAGCAGCTCCAAATTCAAACCAAGCGGCTGCCAAGTCAAACCAAAAGGAGTAGCATGATGAGGGTTTGGTCGCAGGCCGCTATCCTGCTGGTGGTTATTCCTGTGCTTGGAGAAGCGCAAACCGGTTTCGTGCGGAACTCATTCATCAGTCCATACAAAGTAAAGCCGGTTCCGCCCGTTAATCTTCAGAATTCGCAGCGGATTTTCGATCTGCTGCGCGCCGGCCAGTTGTATCTGTCACTCGCGGATGCGATCGCGCTGGCTCTGGAGAACAACCTGGATATCGACGTGGAGCGATATCTCCCGCGAATCGCACAGACCGACATCCAGCGCGCAAAAGGTGGCGGGTTACTACGCGGATTGAGCCTGCTGGTGGATGAGCCGGCCCCCGGAATCGGCGGACCGAACGGCCCGCTCCTCACGAATCTCACCGCCAGTTCTAGACCGGCGCCGGCAGTGAACTCCAACCTTTCAGACGTCGCGCTGATCACGCAGCAGCAAAACGATCTATCGGTGACAGGCGCGATCCCGCTGTCGTCTGGTCCGGCGATTCCACAATACGATCCGACTATTTCGGGGCTTCTCAACTGGGCGCATCAAAGCACCATCGAATACAATCCACTCCTCACCGGCTCTTCGAACTGGCTGCTGTCCAATAATTTCAACGGAAATGTCGGATGGACTGAAGGATTTTCGCCCGGCACGCAGCTGAGCATGACGTTCGACAACACACGCTTAACCTCCAACGCCGCCCGCTACACTTACAATCCGATTCTCAGTTCGAGCCTGGGATTCACCATCACCCAGCCGCTGCTGCGCGGCTTCGGAATCGAGTTGAATCGCCGATACATTCACATTGCCAAGAACAACCAGAAGATCGCCGACCTGGTGTTTCGACAACAGGTGATCGACACGGTGGCCGGCATCGCCAGGCTCTATACGGACCTGGTGAGTTTGAATGAAGACCTCAAGGTGAAGCGAGAAACATTGCGGCTCGCCGAGCGGCTGTATGAGGACAACCAAAACAAAGTTCAACAAGGCCAGCAGGCACCGATCGAGGTCACGCGGGCGCAGGCTCAGGTCGCAGTCAGTCGGCAGGCGCTGGTCTCGGCCGAGGGTCTGGTTGAGCAGCAGGAACTGATAGTCAAAACTGCGGTCAGCCGGGGTGGTCTGGCGAATCCCGCGATCCGTGCGGCCCATATCATTGTGACAGACACGCTGACGGTTCCGGAGACAGAACCGGTGCGGTCCGTCGAGGAACTTACTGTTGAGGCAGTGCGAAGCAGGCCCGATTTGGCTCAGGCGGGTATCCAGGTGGAAAACTCCCAAATAAGCTTGAAGGGCTCGCTCAACGCTTTGCGACCGGAGTTGGATGTGGTTGGGACGGTACAGAATGGCGGCCTTTCTGGTGACATAAATCCGGCTGCGACGGCGCTTACACCAGGTGCAGCACTTTATCCGGGGGGTTACGGAGCCGCGCTCGGCCAAATCTTCAGGAACAATTTCCCAACTTATGCTGTCGGCCTCCAGTTGTCGCTGCCATTGCGCAATCGCGTTGCCCAGGCGGACGCCGTTCGTGACGAACTGCAGGTCCGGCAGAGTCAGCTGCGGCGGCAGCAATTCGAGGATCAAGTGCGCCTGGAAGTCGCCGACGCTTATGTCGCCATGCAACAGGCTCGGGCGGCGTACGAGGCTGCCGTTCAAAGCCGTATTCTTCAAGAGCAATCCGTAAAAGTGGAACAGGAGACTTTCGACGTCGGACTTGCGACGAATTATCTCGTGATCCAATATCAAACTTTTCTCGCCCAGGCGCAGTCGACCGAAGTTGCCGCCAAGGGGGGGTACGCAAAGGCGAGGGTTGCTCTTGATCGAGCCACTGCCAGCACTCTCGAGGTGAATCAGGTATCGATTCAGGAAGCGCAGAAGGGCCGAGTATCCCGGCCATCGGCGCCAATCCCGCATCCATAGGTTACAAGTCGTACGGTCGACACCGCGGCAGCGCGTTGACACTAATCTAGGTTTTTTTTGCAATTAGCAACCAGAGCTTCCTTTCGATACAACAACTTTCGCTAATTCGGGGCACGTCGCAAACTGGCGAATTGATTGCTCGACTCAACAGTGCATAATCGCCGGTACTCCGCCGGCCTGGTAATACGCTTCGGAGCCAAGTAGATTGCACGATCACGCACGGTAGACGCTGTGAAGTTAATATGAAACTTTTGCTCTACGCCGTTCTAATTTCCTCGACCGCTCTCGTTCATGCGCAAGATTGCCGGGTCGTTGGCCAGCTCTTTTACGCCGACCTCGTGAATCACGCCATTAAGATCAAGGCGGATTCAGGCGACCTGGTGAACTTCAATTACGATAGCGCCACGAGTTTTCTGCGAAGCGACGCTGGTACAAACCGCGTGCTGCCGGAGCAACTCAACAATGGGGACCGCCTGTGTGTTCGAACGGGAGAACCTGTGGTGGTCACCGTCACTCCGCGGGCGAAAATCGACGCCGACCAAAAGAAGGAACTTGCGGCGTGGCAAGCTGACAGCCTTTACGGCGTTGTCTCCGGATTGGACAGAAAAGCGCGAGTAATCACGCTTGCGGTATCTATTCCTGACAAAAACACGAGTGATGACAAAAACACTAGTTATTCTGTCGACGTGAGTTCAAATGCTGCCTATTGGTCTTTTCCGCGAAACGCTGCGCATTTGACCGATGCCGTCGCGGCTTCTTTGGATCGGGTGGCGGAGGGAGACACACTCTACGTTCGTGGAACGAAAGATGGCGCAACTCAGAAGTTCGTCGCGGGTCTCATTCTTTCAGGGGGCTTTCGTATTTTCGCCGCAACCATAGAAACAATGGAGACGTTGGACGAACTGTTCGTTCGCCTGGTCCCGTCTGGAGACAGACGAACGGTTCGCGTCGGCCTCGAGGACCTCTATACCGTTGGGTTGGCGGGAGGGGCCACTACGGGCGGCGCTCGCCGCCTTTATCGAAGCGGTGCGGCGGACTTGCTGCCGGGCGACACAGTCCTGGTTCTCGGAATCAACGAAGGGCGGGATTCAATCCGCGCTTGCGCTCTAATCACGGGATTCTCGGCTTTGGGGGTACTCCCTCCAGACCCGAGTCAACAAATGCGATGGATCTTCGATAGTATTCCGCTCGGTGATCCCCATTAAGGAGGAAACTTTGAAAACGTGCTACGCGTGTCTGGCTAGTACAGCGGTGATTGTACTGGTCGTGGGCGCAACGGCCCTTCGTTCGGGGGAGCGAGGCCGCCCAGGCGATCAGGATCGGATTCCGGCCGCGGCCCGAACAGAAATCAAGTCTGTCGAACAAGAGATCGACCGCGTCGAGGCCGAGTCGCTCAACCGAGCGCGGTCGGCAACTTTGGACCACTTTCAGCAAATCATGCTGCTCGGCAAGCTGATCTTCTACGACCAGCAACTTTCAGTAAAGAGGAATGAGAGCTGTAGCTTCTGCCATATGCCTGAGACCGGGTTCACGGGACCGGTGAGCGCTCTCAACCAGACTACCGTTGCCTACCCCGGTTCCGTTCGGACGCGCTTTAGCGCACGGAACCCTCAATCTCATACCTACGCGAGTTTCTCGCCAGTTCTCCACTACAATCCGGAACAAGGTGATTTTGTAGGTGGCCAGTTCTGGGACATGCGCGCCACAGGACTGCGCCTGGACAGCGCGCTCGCCGAGCAGGCACAAGGTCCTCCACTGGACCCCACAGAGATCGGCTTGATCGACCCAGCGTGTATGGTGTATCGAATGTCCCGGCGGCCTTACCGTTCGATGGCGGAAAGGCTTTGGGGCGCGCAAGCTTTTGCGATTAAGTGGCCGGCAAATGTAAAGGAGGTGTGCGATCGTCCGGGTCCGCCGCCAGCTGCAGACCCTTTTCCGCTTCATCTCACACCCGTCGACCGGGGAATTGCACAGACTTCGTTTGATCGAATCGCGGAAGCGATCGCGGCCTTCGAGGGTTCGCCTGAAGTGACTCCATTCTCTGCGAAGTACGACTATGTCATGGCCGGGAAAGTGCAGTTTACGCCCGCTGAAAAGGCCGGCTACGAGCTGTTCCGGAGTAAAAGCACCCACTGCAACGAATGCCACCGGGACGGAGGTCCTGGCGAGGAGCCGCTATTTACGGATTTTACTGCCTCCAACCTGGGCTTGCCGCCGAACGCCGACCTTCCTTTCTATAAAGAGGATACCCCCGACCAATTCGGCTACACGGCCAATCCGGACGGCCTTAAATTCCTAGATCTGGGAGTGGGCGGCTTCCTGGCCGGCCCTCTGAATCCCAATCACGAGTGGGCGGGAATGGCCAAGTCTTTTCTAGGAAAGTACAAAACGCCGACGCTGCGGAATGTGGACAAGCGGCCGCGTGCCGACTTCGTGAAGGCCTACATGCACAATGGATACCTTAAGTCGCTCAAGGAGGTGGTCCATTTCTATAACACACGCGACGCGCTGCCGAGATGCAAGCCGGGGAATCCTGGCGAGAAGGTGACCTGCTGGCCGGCGCCCGAGAATCCGGAAACGATCAACCGAAAACAACTCGGCGATTTGAAACTGACCGACAACCAGGAAAACCAGTTGGTTGCCTTTCTCAAGACCCTCACCGACGGTTACTCGCCTCCGCGAAAGCAATAACCAGCTTCAGCAATATTCGGTTTGACCGCCGTAGCACACAGTACGGCACCGGAAAGCTTCAAATAGTTTAAGGCGATTCTTCTATGGCTAGCCTGAGCAAAATCATCGATGTCCACTCACACGCCATCTTGAATATTGGGCAGCAGGTTCCGCCCGCCAATCAAGCCCGCTGGTCGGTGGAGCACTGTCGCGTATGGACGCGAATGACATTGCCGTAACCATCCTTTCTGTGCCCGGCGCGGCTAACTACGCGGAAGACAAAGAAGCGGTGGGGATTTCCCGGCGCATCAACGAGGCGCTAGCCGAGATTGTTGCCAAACATCCCAAACGTTTCGGCGCAATCGCGACACTTCCGGGCAAGACCATGGATGGATCTCTGACGGAGATGGCATACGCGCTGGATACGCTCAAATTGGATGGCGTTTCAACGCTTACTAGCGTGGAAGACATATACCTGGGAGACCCACGCTTCGATCCATGGTTCGAAGAGATGAATCGCCGCAAGGTCACATTGTTCATGCACCCCACAGTCGCGCGTGCTTCGCTGGCAGTCGACCTCAAGATTGATATTTCTATGCTTGAGTTCATGTTCGAAACCACTCGCATGCTCACCAACATGGTATTTACTGGCGCAAAGCGGCGTTTTTCGGACATTCGAATGATTTCCACGCATGCCGGTGGAACCATCCCCTACCTTGTTACTCGCATTCAAACGCTCGATCTGACCTTCGGACCAGGTCCTAATCGGACGCCTCTTACTGCCGAAGAGGTCAGGGACGGATTCGCGTCCTTCTACTACGATCTCACTGCCGGTACATCTCGGGCGCAGTTAGGTGCAATCACTGAGTTGGTGCCTGCGTCGCAGCTGCTCATGGGTTTGGACAGTCCGTACATGCCGGAGTGGTCCTTTGGTCCCGCAATCCGCGGTTTGGAACAGTGGGATGGATTCACCCAGGACGATCTCGAGCGAATCGCACACAGGAATGCCTGCTTGCTTTACCCCATAGTTGCTGCTCGAGCGGGCTATGTGATGGATCCGGTCGGAAGCGCTTTGTAACCAGGATTAGAGCTTATTCAGCACCATCAGGGAGAACGCCAGCGGTAGGTAAATAATTGAAGCCATCAACAATCGGCGAGCGTCAACGTTGGATCGTCGAAAAGCTAAACGGGCGCTATAGAAGAAAAACCCTGAGCTGAGTATGGACGCCACAACGAAATAGACGAGACGGGCATGGGCAATTACTGTTGGGCTCAAGCTGAGTGGAATAAGAGCAAGCGAGGGCACGAGGGCCTGCCAGGACATGAATCGCCCGCTCTGCTCTCCCGGAGGAAGAACCATGTATCCAGCCCGTGCATAGTCCTCGCGATACATCCACGCAATCGCCATGAAGTGCGGAAATTGCCAAAGGAAGAGCACGAGGTAGAGTAACCATGCTTCGAAGCTCAACTTTCCCGACGCCGCAGCCCATCCGATCAGTGGAGGCATGGCGCCGGGCAGAGCGCCGACCAACGTACATAGAGGGGTCTTTCGTTTGAGCGGAGTGTACAAGGCTAAGTAGCTCCCGAGCGTCAGGACAGCGAGGAGGCACGCCAGTACGTTAACGGCTACCGCCAGGTAAATGCCGCCAGCGAAGGAAAGCAGAATCCCGAACCACAGAACTGACGAAGGCTCCAGTCTACCGTCAGCCAGCGGCCGTCTTCGAGTCCGCCGCATCTGGGCATCGAAGCGACGCTCGATATACTGATTTAGCGCACCCGCGCCGCTCGATACCAGCAGCGTACCTAGCAGAGTGTGAATCAGCAGCATGAAGGGGAAGCCATGAGGTTGTGGTGGCAGGCCCAGGTAGAAGCCGGCGAACGTAGCGATTGCAATCAGGAGATTAATTTCCGGCTTTGTTAGGGCCCAATAGTCGGCTGCTGGTACATCGGACCGCACGACACAAGGTTGCTGCGCGACCGTTGCCATATTCAGACGACCTCCGCGTTCGTGGCTCGCTGCTGCGGCGAGAGCATCTGGATTGTGACGACGGCGGCCGGAGCCAGATAGACGAAAGTTACCCAGACCCACATCAAAGCGCCCGCACACTCCTGGTCTCCCAGAGGTGAAATATCGAGGAGCCGATGCGCAGACAGATATTGCGGGTAGATCACACGGCCACAAAACGTAAGAAATGCCGAAAGCGCGTCACAGGGTAGCGTAGCGAGGAAAAGATACATGGGAATGTACCACGGAGGCCCGGTCGCGCGGCTCGGCCAGGGCGCAATGACTGGCCACCAGAATAGAAGGCCGGCCGTGAAAAAGCTCGCATGTTCGATTTCATGCCACAGCGCCGACCGCATGCCCAGTTCGAACAGCACGGGAACGTGCCATCCTATCACCACAGCCGTGCCGGCGAGCCAGCAAAAAACCGGATGGGTAACTATGCTTCCTAGCGCGCCTAGCCGGTCGAAACCTGGCCACAAAGTGACCGCGGGCACGCCGAGCAGAATCAACGGAGCGGCTACGGTCATTAAGAGAAGATGCTGCGCCATGTGGGCCGTGAGCAAATGATGATCCATCGAGGCGAGTGGGCTTCCCACCGCGGCCCAGAGTGAAAGCAGTCCACCGATAAAGGCCGCTAGCCGCCACCGCGAAACCGCATGGACTTCAGATGACATCGGTGCCCTAAGGGCGAGCTCCAGATTCAAAAGCGCGGGAAGCGTCACGCGCCGGCGCCAGTCCGGCCGGATGCAGTGTGTCGAGGAACGCCACCAGTGCCGTCGTCTCCGCGGGAGTCAAGTTTTTTCCGTAGGCTGGCATATTGCCGCCGCCCTGGATGACCTGGCGGACGAGCTGGTCCTCGGTGAGCTCGACGGCGACTCGATCCAGCGCCGGCCCGCGCTCGCCTCCTACGCCGCCCAGCGCGTGGCAGTTGTGGCACTGCTTCGCTTGAAAAATGAGCGCCCCTTGCCGCTCCAGGGCCGTCCGCCCTTTCAGGTATTGCGCGGGAAGCGGCTCGCCGCTCCACGCGTCCATCACCGGGCTCCACGGCGCATAGCCGGCCAGATGTGTAAACGTACCGAGTGCGACCGCCACCAGCAGAATCGTTAGAACGGCTATGGGGCGGCGCTTCCAGCTCTTCTCGCCTTCCCCCGAAAAGAACGGAAGCGCCAGAAGCACGCCCAGCGCGATCACGGGGCCGATCAGCAACGCCGGAGTTTCCATCGACGGAGGCAGCAGGGACAGCACGGCATAAAGCCACAGGAAGAAATAATCCGGCCGAGGCACTGTCTGGATAATCGTCGGATCCGGCTGCCCGCTCGGTCCGAACGGGCCGAAAAACACGGCACACGCGGCTATGCATAGAAGGACGAAGCCGGAGAAAAACATATCCTTCACAATCGCGCCGGGCACGAACGGAACGCCATCTTTGTACGTCAATTCGTGATATTCCTTCAGATAGGTCGCGCGGCGAACGATTCGCCCCGGCATCGGCCATTCGTTGATTCCGAGCTTTAGGACCAAAAGCAGATGCAGGCCAACAAAGGCAATCAGCGATCCCGGGACCACGAAAACGTGTAACGCGAAAAACCGCGAAAGCGTCGCGCCCGCAATGATCGGACCTCCTAACAAGAGGTTCACAATCCACGGTCCCAGGATAGGTACGCGGCTGGCAATGGATGCTCCGATGCCCAATCCCCAGTAAGCGTCCTGATCGAATCGCAGCACTTGGCCGGTAAAGGCCATTCCGAGCGTCAACAGAAGCAGAAGAATACCTACGATCCAGGTCAGCTCTCTGGGAAATTTGTACGCGCCGAAAAGGAAGACCTGTACCATGTGGATAAGGACGATCGCGACCATGAAGTTCGAGCCCCAACCGTGCAGGGCACGAATGAACCAGCCGAGTGTGACCTGGTGATTGAGAACTTGCAGGCTATTCCATGCTTCTGCGGCGGAGGGGACATAAAGGAGAGCGAGGAGAATGCCAGTGACAAGCTGGAGCATGAATACAGTGAGTGCGGCGCTGCCAAAGACGTAGGCCCAGCTTGCAGTCTGGCGGGGTACCTGGTGCTGCATCGTCTCCCGAATTGGCGTAGCGAGCTGAAGGCGCTCATCGAACCATTCGCCCAATTTCTTCATCAAGCGCATGGCGGTTTACCAACAGAAATGTTTGTAAGACGCGCGGTAGGCACCCCGGTGGTGGGCATCGCGCCTGCCTGGATCAGCAGATTCCCCTGCTGCACCTTATATTGATATTCAAACAGGCCGCGCTCCGGAGGCCCGGACGCATGCGAACCGTCCTCATAATAAACGCCACCGTGGCACGGGCACATAAATAGTCCAGACTGGGGGAACCAACGGACCGGACATCCGAGATGCGCGCAATTGATCGCAAAAACCTGGAACTTCTCACCGTCTACGCGGCGCACCCAGCAGGGAATATTCGCGGTCTCCCCATCTGATGGATTTGCGACCGGATTTCGATACGTCGCGAGACGCGTCTGGCCCTCCGGAAACTCGTCGAGCCGGCCAAGCGAGAGCCAGGACTCGTAGCCTGGTCTCCGTTCGCGAATCACGGGAGAGAGGATGTAGCGCACGATCGGCACGGCCAAAATCAGACCGACGGCCCCATTAAAGAGGATGCCCAGTTTCATCAACATGCCACGTCTAGAAAGCCCATCTGTTAAAGTCATTGATTTCCTCCAGGCCGCAGTGCGGTTGAATAAGGTTGTAGCCGCTGCGCGGCAAGCCAGGCCACCACATCGGAGACATCCTCCGGCGACATGGGCCTGCCGGGCACATCACCGCGCCAATCCGGAGCGCCCAATTCGGGCCGTCCGACAATTACAGTGGTGCGAAGGTTCTGGTCGCTTACCAGCGCGAGATACGAGCCATCCACGATGGAACTGGCTCGCTTGCCTCCGTGGCCGTCTGAGCCGTGACATGACGAGCAGTAAATGGCAAACGCGGCCGCTCCGCGATTTGGATCACCGGGCGATTGCGCCGCATAAGGAGGAACATTTGCATCGCGCAGAGCATCCGGTTTAGCCCAGCGGGCTCGAATTCCGCCGACGATTACATTGATTTGGTCGTCGGTCAACATTCCGCCAGAGTGCTGAGCAAATGCTGGCATGGCGGTTCTGGGAACTCCGTCGGCGGTTACGCGACGAATTGTGGCATCGTCGGCGATAGCGAGGTAAACCGGATCGCCAAGTCCGATCGCGACGCCGTTCTTCCCATCCGGGCCGTGACATCCGCCGCAGTTTCTCGCATAGAGCAAGGTGAAGTCCATAATCTTGCTCGGCGGGATTACCTGCGAATCCGCCGGTGGACGTCCGGGCGCACTTAAGCGAGTGCCGCAAGCCACGGTGGCCAGTATCCCTCCCGCGAGAAGAATAACTCGACGCGTCATCGTCTTTCGTCCTCTCTCAGTCCGGACCCTTCCATGCCCGCGCGGAGGGCGAGCGGCAGGTGCTGTAGCGTGCGTATGCGGCCCTGCCAGGAAACGATGATGCCCGCGACAATTCCAAAGCTCACCTGTGACGCCACAAACCAGAGCCAGTCGATGCGCTGGTTGAGCACCGGATTCACGATTCCGAGAATGCTGTGAATCAGTCCAGACCACAGGATGGGCGCGATGAAGCCGCCCAGCAGAATCGGCCGCCGCGGAAGCATCGGCAGCATCGCTCCGTACAGCAGCCCGACGAGCAGCGAGGTGATCAAGTGGATCGGAATGGCGATCAGTAAGGCACGCAGATGAAATGCGGCGATTTCAGCGGTGTTCGTTGTCGCAGGAAAAAAACCGGCAGCCAAGAGATTGATCGGATACCAAATGCCTGTGCGGCTCAAGATACCGTAAAGCATTGCCACCACTGCCATAGCCACGCTTCCAGCCAGACCGCCTTTGATTCCCGCCGAAATCGGATGGATTTCTACGGGCAGCCACGCGCGCCGCAATTCGTGCGCAATCTCGATTCGGGCTACTTCGCGCCGCATTGTCGTGACACCCGGCACTAGCCGCACCACCTGCACCGATTCATGGGCCTCTTGCGGCAGAACGTCGCGAAACCAGCCAATGGCGCCGGCAATGGAGAGGATCGCTCCTAGCACGCTGACAGCCTCGCTGGTAACCATTCCCGCAAATACCAGCGTGAGTCCGAACGCAAGCGAAATCGGCCACGGCGTGGGCGCCGGCATCTCGACCGTGTCCGCCTTTCCTTGGCCGCTCTGGTTCACCAAATCGAAAGCCATTCTCTTCCTTTCCTCAGCGACCGACAATGTATACGACGATGAAGACCACCACCCACACCACATCCACAAAGTGCCAATACATCGACAACACCTCGGCGCGTTCAGCATGTGCGGGTCTTACCTGTCCAAAGAGAGTGAACAGCGACACCGTCGCGAGAGCAAGCAGGCCGATGGTTACGTGAAACGCATGCAGACCGACCAGTGAGTAGTAGGTTGTCCCGAATAAGTTGGTTTGGATGGTCAAACCTTCGTCATAAATCAAGTGGCTCCACTCACGAGCCGTGCCCGCAAGGAAGACCGCTCCCAGGACGATCGTCAGAAACCACCACAGCGCGAAGGAGCGCATTTTTCCGCTGCTGAGCGATTTCACGGCGAGGTTAATCGTGAGACTGCTTGAAAGCAGACAGATCGTGAAGAAGATTGGAACACGGAGGACATCTTGCGGCTGCGGCCCTGTAAGGCTCTTGCCAATGTAGAAAATGTAGGCAACAACAAAGATCGTGAAGATCGCGGCCTCGGCGGCAATCAGGCAATACATTCCCACCGGGCCCCGCGTGGGACGCGTCCATCGGATATCAGCTTCGGGCATCGTTATGGCTGGTGTGCTCATGAGGCCTCTCCCTACTCGTACTGCCAATCGGGATCTTCAGGATGTTTGAGGTCCCATAGCGGGCGGCGGCTTTTGACCTCGGGGATGTCCGCGAAGTTATAAGCGGGTGGCGGCGAACTGGTAGACCATTCGAGCGTCCATGCATCCCATGGATCGCTCCCGGCAAGCTCGCCCCGCAAATAGGACCAAAGCAGATTGGCCATGAAAACCAAAATGCCCGCCGCCTGAAAGAACACGCCGATCGTCACGATGAAATTCCAGATGTCCCAGCCGCGCCCCGGCTCGTAAGTATAAATGCGGCGAGGCATCCCAAGAATGCCGGGAACATGCATGAAATCGAACGTCAGATGGAATCCGATGAAGAAAAGCCAAAAGTGCAGTTTGCCGAGCGTCTCGTTGTACATTTTTCCGGACATCTTCGGGAACCAGTAGTAGAAGGCCCCAAAGAGCGTGAAGAGAATGCCCCCCACGATGACGTAGTGAAAGTGTGCGATGACGAAGTACGAGTTTCCGAGCTGCCAATTGAATGGCGCGTTACCCAACATGATCCCGGTCAATCCTGCGATCAAGAACTGAAACAGAAAAGCGGTGCAAAAAAGCATCGGGGTCTTGAAATGAATCTGTCCTCCCCACATGGTGGCGAGCCAGTTGAAGATCTTGATTCCGGTTGGAACCGCAGTGGCCATCGTCGACAACACAAAGAAGGTATTTGCGGCCGAACTCATGCCGACCGTGAACATATGGTGGGCCCAGACGCTCATACCGATGAATCCGATGCACATCGTCGCCGCCACCATAACCGGGTAGCCGAAGATTGCTTTGCGGGAGAAAACGGGAATGATTTCGGAAGCGAACGCAAACGCGGGAATGACGAGCACATAGACTTCCGGATGCCCGAAGACCCAGAAGAAGTGCATCCACATCACTGCTGAGCCCCCGGCCTGCGTGTCGAAGAAGTGTCCCCCCAGGTAGCGGTCGACCAGCAGCATCACTTGCGCAGCAGTGAGGGGGCTTACAGCGAGAACAACCAGTCCTGCCATTGTGAGATTCAGCCAAGCCAACAGCGGCATCTTCCGAAGCGTCATTCCGCGGCAGCGCATGCACAAAACAGTGGCAATGATGTTGATCGCCGTACCGATGCTGCCGAAGCCGGACACCAGCAGCGACAGGATCCAGAAGTCCGTGCTGTGTCCGCGCGAAAATGTCTTCGAGGTCAGGGGAGCGTAGGCGAACCACCCCACGTCTGGAGCGTTGCCCGCCCCATAGAGTCCGTCGCCGCCGACAAAACTGAAATAAAGGAGGAGTCCGCCGAAAGCCGTCATCCAGAAGCTAAAGGCGTTCAGACGCGGAAACGCCATATCGCGCGCGCCAATCATCAGGGGGATCAAATAGTTTGCGAATCCAAACATCACTGGCATGACCACGAAGAAAATCATGGTCGTCCCATGCATCGTGAACATCCGGTTGAACACCTGAGGCGAGACGAAATTGTTCAGCGGACGAATGAGCTGGATCCGCAGGATGGTCGCTTCAACTCCACCGAGCAAGAGAAACAGCAGCGCGTATAGGATGTACAGGATGCCCAGTCGTTTGTGATCGACGGTGGTTACCCATTCGTGAAGCCTCTCTACGAGAGGACTCGGTGCAACTGTGGGCCGGGGCCATGCGATTGATTCGGTCGACATCATTTTTCCTAACGGAGCGTTTCCAAATATGCCGCGACCTCAGCCGCTTGCTGAGTGCTCAAACCCATGGACGGCATCTTGCATCCTGGTTTGCTGAAAGCAGGATTGTAAATCCAGGCGATGAGGTTTCCCGGCAGGTTCCTCGCCGCGCCCGCGGCTATAGTTTGCCGGCTCATAAGATGTGTAAGGTCCGGACCGAAGGTGCCATTTGCCGGCGTGCCTCGAATCGTGTGACAGTTGACGCAGGCCGTCTGCTCGAAGATCCGCTGCCCTTCGGACGCCGTGTCACCTATGTGCGCTGGTTGGCTTTGCTCTTGAATCCAGCGGTCGAAATCTTCTCGCGAGTCGACGTACACGCGGAGTAACATCATTGCGTGTTGCGTTCCGCAGTATTGCGCGCACTGCCCCAGGTAAAGTCCGGTTTCGTGCGGATCCATCCACATGCTATTTGGGTGGTTGGGTATCAAGTCCGTCTTGCCGGCCAGGCGGGGCACCCAGAAGCTGTGATCCGTGTCCGCGGAAAGCAGCGTGAGGAAGGTCGGCGTCGGATGCCCAGGGTCGCTTACCGGGATGTGCAATTCATTCGCAGTCACTACTTTTAGCGACGGATACCGATATTCCCACCAGAATTGGTGTCCGATGACTGTGACTTCAAGAGCGTTGCTTGGCCGGGCGGCGTTCTGGATGCTGGCGATTACGCGCGCCGCCGCCAGAAACAGAACGACAACAATCAGAATCGGAATGACGGTCCACGCCAATTCCAGCTGAGTGCTTCCGTAAACTTGCGCGGGTTCACGCCACTCATTCGCCCTCGTCTTCCTGAACTTTACGACCGCATAGACAAGTAAGGTGAGAACGACAACGAATATCGCTGCGGTAATCGTCAGTACAAACCGAGACAGCTCAAAGATCGACTGGGCCGGCGTGGACACAGGAGCGAAAATATTCGTTGGGCTCAGAAATGGACGCGCAGGGTCGGCGAACGTGGTGACCGCCGACCCACAGAACAATGCGAGGGCTCTTAGCCTCACAGACCTCCTCCCAGCGGATGAGTCATGTCCTGGGGGCGCACCCACAAATCAAACTGCTCCGCAGTCAGGAAACCGAGCTTGAGGGCAGCCTCGCGTAAACTGATGTCTTCCCGGTATGCATTGAGCGAGATCTTTGGCGCCTTCTCATACCCAATGTGCTGATTGAGGGCGGTCACCAGCATGAGCGAATTGCCCAGATGCTCCTTAATCCGTTTTTCGTTCGGCTCAATCCCGGTGGCGCAGCGCTCGGAAAAAGAGCGGCAGGCATCCGCAAGGAGTTCGATGGACACCAAAACGTTGTGCAGTATAACGGGTTTGTAGACATTGAGCTGGAAGTTGCCCTGCGAGCCCGCGAACGCCACTGCATGGTCGTTGCCGAACACCTGGACCGCGACCATAGTGAGCGCCTCACACTGCGTCGGGTTGATCTTCCCCGGCATGATGGAGGAGCCTGGTTCGTTCGCTGGAATCGTCAGTTCGCCTAGACCGGCCCGCGGACCACTGGCATACCATCGAACGTCGTTGGCGATCTTCATGAGCGCGCCAGCCAGTGTGCGGAGTGTTCCGCTCACGCTCACCATGCCATCGTGCGCCGAGAGCGCCGCGAACTTGTTGGGAGCCGAAATAAATGGCTTGCCGGTCTCCGCCGCGATTCGCCTGGCGGCCACGTCGCCAAACCGTGGATCAGCGTTGAGGCCGGTGCCGACTGCCGTACCTCCGATGGCCAGCGCGTACACTCCGGGGAGCGATTGGCGAATGCCGTCGAGTGCCTGTTCGAGCTGCGCGGCCCAACCCGAGATCATCTGGCCGAGGGTCAGCGGCGTCGCATCCTGAAGATGCGTCCGGCCTACCATGACCACGTCGGGATAAGTCCGCGCCTTCGCATCGAGCACGTCGCGGAGCTCGCGGACGGCAGGAATCAACACATTCTCGATTGCTTCCACCGTGGCGATATGCATCGCGGTTGGAAACGTATCGTTCGATGATTGGCTGTGATTCACATCGTCGTTAGGATGAATCGGCTTCTTCGAGCCAATCACACCGCCGGCAAGTTGAATCGCCCGATTGGCGATCACCTCGTTGGCGTTCATGTTGGTCTGCGTGCCGGAACCGGTCTGAAATACGACCAGCGGAAACTCTCCGTCCCAATGGCCGTCGATCACTTCCTGCGCGGCGCGCACGATCAGATCGACTTTTTCCTTGGGAAGCTGGCCCAGTTCCCCGTTCGCCAGGGCCCCGCATTTTTTCAGGATGCCGAGCGCGCGGATGACTGGGCGGCCCCACCGGAAACGGTCGACTCCGATCGGGAAGTTGTGGTGAGACCGCTCGGTCTGCGCGCCCCACAAATGATCGGCCGGAACCTGGACGTCCCCTAGAGCGTCCTCTTCGACACGGAACTGATTGACAGTCGTCTCGCTGATCACCATCTCACGACCTCCCAGCACCGGTCCCGGCATGCTCGTGGACATCCTCGTGGAAGGGTTGTTGCACAACGCTGCGTCGACCGCGTGGAAATGACTGATCGGATCCATATGCGGGCTTGTAGATCGCGGAACAACTGGTGTGGAAAGCGACCTTGTGATGGAACTTCGCCCAAGGGAACTCACGTACCTGCAGGACGTCGTGCAGAAATTCGACGAGGTCGTAGACGCTGGTGGAAATCCTTCTGCGCTCCGTCGAATCGGGCACGGCGGTGAATTTGTTCCGCAGATGATGCGTGCAACTGCCGGAGGGAGTCACGATGTGATCGAACGCAGAGAAGTTTCTGATGAAGAGTTCTTCGGTCGCTTGCGCCTCCTGAAAACATCCGCTATTCGCCATCGGCTGGCCGCAGCAAGTTTGGTCAAAAGGGTAGACGACATCCACTTCCAGCTTCTCCAGAAGCTCCAGAGCGGCGACGCCGACTTCCGGATAGAATAGGTCGACATAACAGGGGACCATCAGGGCGACTTGCATGGGTGTTCCTTATCGGACGCGCGCAAATGAAATAAGCACTTACGATTCCAAAGGGTTTCTGATGTCCCAGCTAGCATCGACAGGGTTTGCGTGATTGTCCGAATGGTCACGAGTCGGGACGAGTCCTGGGTTTGACACCGATGTCGATCTAGGGACAGTAGAGCAAGACGGCTCCAAAAACCACAGTAAGAGTGAGGGCAGGGATATGGAGAGTGATCCGCCAAGGACCGCACTGTGCGTCGTCGCAATGTTCACAAGTCCTGGCGTCTCGCCCGACCGAAGAAGTAAGTGTCAGCAGATGGAGACGTGAAGTCTCGGTTGGGACGGACTATGGTCGGAATTCGGTTGCGGGCCAATATTCACTGATTCAAAGCCCGAGAGATAAGATGGCTTTCATCAATTCTCTTGGCGCGTCAGGGCATCCGGATGGGCGTCAACTTGCACTGACTAATACCGTTTATGCGCTCCAAGTTTGCCAGGATTATAAACCGTGTTTTGAGCCGGCGGCAAGAACAGACGCCCGGCGATGCGGAACGTCGCTCCCTTGCTACCCGGTATGGGATTGAGGTCCTCGCCTCCGTCATGATTCTGCTGTGGGGCTACAACTTGGCCGGGGCGCAAGGAGCGATTTGGGCCATCATCACGGCAGTTCTCATTCTCCAGCCCGGCCTAGACAATTCGATGAGCGCGTCCGGCGTGTGCATTGTCGCCACCCTACTCGGCGCGGCAGTCGGAACTGCGGCCACGCTCCTCATTGGAACAGGGGCAGCCGCGCTTCTGGCCGGTATTCTGGTCACGGTTATCCTGTGCTATCTCGTGCGGCTCGATCTCCATGTGAGACAAGCCTGCCTGACCGTTCCCATCGTTCAGATGTGGCATCCGGGTTCGGTCGTCCACGTGGATTATGAACGCATCACTGCGATCCTGGCCGGTTGCATCGTTCCCTTGATCGTACAATTCGCCTACGAACAGTTGATGCGAGAGGTTCGCCGACGTCGAGCCCTGACAACTCAGAAAGTGCTGGACCAGCCCTATTATGGGAACAAATGAATATTCGTCTAGCAATTCCGTCCCTCGTTTTGCTCTCAGTCGGACGTGTATTCGCCCAAAACGCTCCGGCTTCACCCGATCGTCCGTGGCATTCCTTCGGCGAGCAGCAAATCAAAGACGACGCGAAACTTTTCCCTGAGTCGGGGTTCAGTGTTGAGCCAGACGGGACTTACGTATTGGCGGAACTGGTGGACTTGGCCGAGACACACAATCCTGAGACGCGTGTCGCATGGGAGAGCGCTCGTGCACGGGCGGCGGCTCTGGGCATCGCGCGGAGCGAACTGTATCCCACCATATCCGCCGTTGCACTGTCGCAGATTGATCGCGCAGAAGTCCCACTGGGAAGTCAATTCTATCGCCAGACGAAGCAGACGTTTGCGGGGGCGTTAGAGCTGAACTATACAATTTTTGATTTCGGCGGTCGGGCTGGCAGAATTGCCGCAGCAAGAGCGGAACTCCTCACAGCCAACTTCGGGTTTAACGACACGCATCGAAAGATCATTTATCAGGTGGCGCAAACTTACTACCGCCTGCTGAATGCGTTAGGTCAGGAGGACTCCGCTCGAGCAAGTCTCACCAACGCTCAGGCCGCACAGCAAGCCGCCGAGGATCGCTTGAAACAGGGCCTTGCGACTTTGCCGGACGTCCTGGAGGCACGAAGTGCGATGGCACAGGCGCAATACGATCTGCAAGCGGCCCTCGGAGCGGAGGAGATCGCGAGAGGGATTTGGCTTCCACGCTTGGAATTCGCCCCAGCGTTCTGATTCACGTGCAGGAGATCAGCCAGCTGACGATTCCAGAGTCAATCGGCGATTCGGTCGATCAGGCGATCGAGCGCGCGTTCGACCAACGCCCGGATCTCATGCAGCAAATGGCCGAAATCCGAAGGGCGAATGCAGGTGTCAAGGAGGCCCGCGCCGCCTTCTACCCTACTCTGACTTTCAGCGCCAGCCCAAGCGCGCAATCGTTGTATATCTCGCAGCAAACGCTTTCCTTGGGGCCACACTGCGGATTTGACGGGTGGGCTAACTGTGAACCTAAGCTGGACCTTGTTTGACGGCGGTGCGCTGAAACATAACCTGGCGAGAACGGAAGCGAACGTCCGTGCGGCGGAAGCACAGGTGAATGCTTCCCGCGATCAGATTGCGGACGAGGTTTGGAGAGCTTACTCCAATGTGAAGACTGCGCTTCACCAGCGGCAGGCTGCCATCGCGCTCCTCGAAGCTGCAAGTCAATCCTATGCCGCTGCTCTGGAATCGTACAACTACGGCCTCCGCAGCTTCCTGGATGTCACTGCCGCCCAGAGGACCCTCGCACAGGCGCGTTCAACGGATGTGTTGGCGCGCACACAGGTTCTGACCACTCTGGTGGATCTGGCTTTCGGAACCGGGAGCCTGCTTCGATGAGGTGCCAGCAAAGCGGCCATGATGGAAAAAGAAGCCGTTTGACGAGATACGGGCTAATTCTCGCTTCGCTCCTACTTGCAAGCTGTGCGCGGGCCCCTTCCTTCGACGTGCTGGGGTCGTTCTTCCCGGCATGGCTGGTTTGTCTGGCCGCCGCGATTCTACTCACCATTCTCGCCCAATGGCTATGCTTGCGTCTGCGCATCCCGCTCACTCCTCCGATTTTGGTCTATCCGAGTCTGACTGCTTTATTTGCATTCGCCCTATGGCTCATCTTCTTTCGGTAGTGAGGAACCATGAACACTGATACAACAACTACGAAATCTCGCAAGGTGATTGGCCGCATGCTCAGCGTTGGCATCGTGATTGCAGCGATGGCTCTGGGTCTGGAGGCGCTTTACAACACGAACTACTATCCGCGAACCGATGATGCCGAAGTATTTGCGAATTTTATCGGAATCGCTCCGCAAGTGGACGGTCCGATCATTCGGCTCAATGTGCGTGACAACCAGTTCGTGAAGCAGGGCGAGCTGCTGTATGAGATCGATGACCGGCCGTATCGGTACGCTCTTGAAAGAGCCCTGTCCGAGCAGGCCACTCTGGAAGGGCAAATTGAAGACGAGCGGCGAAGGATTGCGGCGCTCGTGAGCGGTGTTGCAGTTGCGAAAGCCAATATCCAAGACTCGCAAACCGACATAACCCGGTGGGAAGCGGTTATCGATCAGGCGCGGGCTGACGTGGCCAATGCAGAGCAGGGCGTGACCCGGGCCAGAGCGGAGTGGGCCTACTCGAACAACAATCTGCATCGCATTGAGCCGTTGCTCGAAAAACAGTTCGTCACGGTGGACCAGGTGGACCGGGCGAGAACGTCGGAAATCGCTCAGGCGGAGGCGCTTAAACAGGCATCATCGCAACTGCAGCTTTCACAAGCAGGATTACAGTCGGCCCTGGCGCAATACGAACACTCCAAAGCTACGCTCGAACAGAGCCAGGCCCAACACGAACAATCCATGCATGCCGTAACTACGCTCGAACCGCTCGTCAAATCAGCGTGGGGCGCGAGCGTCGGCGGTGAAAACCGCCCGCTATAACCTCGGCAACTGCCGGGTCTATGCGCCGTTCGATGCGCGCGTGACAAATCTCAATATTTCGGAAGGCGCCTACGCGCATGTAGGTCAGCAGGTATTCACGCTTATCGACGCGCGTACCTGGTGGGCGATTGGTAATTTCCGTGAAGGCACGCTTCAACATATTGTGCCGGGGATGCCGGCTGATGTTTACGTGCTCTCGAAACCGAACGTGCGCTTTTCCGGCGTGGTTGACAGCATCGGCTTCGGCGTCACTCCCGACGCGGACGTCTTCGGTCATTTGGAACCCAGCGGCCTCCCCGACGTACAGCGAACGCTCAATTGGGTGCATCTAGCCTCACGATACCCGGTCCGTGTCCGCGTCAAGGATCCTCCTCCTGAGTTGTTTCGAGTCAGCGAGTCGGCGGTTGTGGTCATCCGCAGGAATTAAGACATGGCTACCATTGCACAAAACCTGCCGGCGTCCCCCCCACCGTTGGCCTGGCTCTGGCAGTTCCTCAAAGAGGAGCTCGCGCCATACCCCGGCCGGACGGGAACAGTCGCGCGCATGGTCATTGCTACAACTCTCGTCATGATCATCTGCATGACCTTTCGTATTCCCTATGGGTTTCAGGGCGCGGTTTATGCACTTATCGTTTCTAGCGACAGTCCTCGAGCGACTTTGCAGTCAGCGGGAACAATGCTCCTTGTCACCGGCATCGCTGCAGTCTACGTCTTGATCACAGTGTGGTTTGTTATCAGTATTGCAATCCTCCATTTTCTTTGGGTCATTGCTTCGTTCTTCCTGGCGTTCTATGCGCTCAGCGCCATGACAAATTACGTTTCATCTTCTACATTCGCCATTGTGATCGCCGTCGCGGTTCCCTTGTGGGACCGCCACCTATCAGCCGAAACTAATGTGGAAGATACGCTTTGGCTCTCGTTGGCAACATCGGTAGGAATCGTGGTTACCGCGGGGTTAGAGCTGGCGTTTGCGCGTATGCGGCCCGGAGATGAAATTGTCAGGCCAGTGGCAGCGATGTTGGCGTCCGTTGAAGAATTACTGCCCTTCTATTTAGAAGACCGGCCAGTGGACCCGGCGACAGAAAAGAAGGCCACACGCTTTGCCATGCTCGGGACATCCATGTTGCGCCGTATCTTGCGGCGGTCCACCTACTCGCGGCATTATGACGAAGAGATGGGCGCGGTGGTCGCGCTCGTCGGGAGACTTGTAGACCTCGCCGCCAACCTGACGCAGCTCAGCGTTCACGTTTCTGAGGATGACCGGCAACGAATACGCTACTTAGCTGCGAGCATTGCCGGCATTCGCTCCGATCTGCTGAACCGGCGAGTTCCGGTCCTAATTGAGTTCAGAAGTGAAAGCGAAGCCTCCGGTGGCTTTCCGCTATTGCGCGAGATGGAGAAAACCGTTTCGCTGATTCCTGACGTATTTTCCGGTTCTGAATCAATCAGCGAATACCTGCCATCGCCAGTAGCTGACAAGCACCGATCGACACTTTTTGCCGCGGCGCTATCGAACACTGAATATCTGAAGTTCGCACTGAAAGGTTGCCTCGCAGCAAGCCTCTGCTACATCATCTACAGTTCCATCGATTGGCCGGGCATCAGTACCACCGTTACCACCTGCCTGCTAACGGCGCTTTCCACGATCGGCTCGTCTCGCCAGAAACAGGTTCTGCGATTCGCGGGTGCGATAGCAGGCGGCTTCTTGATTGGGATGGGCTCGCAGGTATTCATTCTGCCCTACCTCGACTCAATTGCCGGATTCACAGTTCTATTCGTATTCGTCACAGCCGTGTCTGCCTGGTTCATGACCTGCAGCCCTCGGTTGTCATACTTCGGACTACAGATCCTTGTAGCTTTCTACCTGATTAACCTGCAGGAGTTCGCAATGCAGACATCGCTCTCGGTAGCCAGGGACCGCGTCGTTGGCATATTGCTCGGACTCCTCATGATGTGGCTCGTCTTTGATCAGTTATGGAGCACTCCTGCTGCACTCGAGATGAAGAGGACGTTCGTTTCCAACTTACGATTGCTGGCCCAACTTGTAAGGGAACCGCTTCCGGGAGAGAGAAGACTTGCAATCGACCGCAGCTATTCTCTTCGCGAGACCATCAACCAAAACTTTGACAAGGCAAGAGCTTTGGCCGACGGGATTCTATTCGAATTCGGTCCTTCCCGGCAGCAGGCCCTCGCCACGCGCAGTCGAATCCGGCAGTGGCAACCTCGACTGCGTGCCCTTTTTGTGACAGAAATTGCGTTGCTGAAATATCGTCTCCGACTTCCTGGTTTCGAATTGCCGGAGGCTGTGGGCGCGGCACAGCGGCAGTTTGACGATCAACTGGCGAAGATGCTGGATGGCATGGCAAACCGCATCGACGGTGAAACACCGGCGGCAGAGGACAATTTCGAAGATTCCTTCGCGCGCCTAGAACAGACGATCCAGGCTTGCTCTTCGGAAACACCGCAAAAACTCCTCACTGGAGAACTACAGACGTTTCTTGCCCTCTCCCGCAGCGCTGAAAGCGTCACGAGCTCCCTGAATAAGGAGATCTAATCACTGAAACTACGCACCGGTGGATCACCGATACAAAGTGATAGCCGTTATAGCTTTGTGGCCGTCGATCGACAGTCTCCGAGTCGATAGATTGACATTGACCGGCCCAAACAATAGATTTGATTGCGTCGCCTGTGGCAGGGCAAGTGCTTCAATCGAGTCAGCCCGCTACAAGGAAATCCAACTAAAGGAGTTGGGATGAGCACTCATTCGAAACCAAAAGCTACCAGCAAGCGCGCGTCGCGGTCGAGTTGGACCGTTCTCCTAGTGATCGGGGCAGTAGTCGCCATTACGAGCATGGTGGTTGAGACCATCCCCGCTCAAGCCGCCGACGATGGCGCCCTGCTCAAAAATGCTCAACGCGTGTTCAAGCCACTTCCGAAGGACGCAGCGACGGCGGAATTTCCTATTACCCCGGAGCGTGTTGAGCTGGGACGCATGCTGTTCTTCGATCCCCGGATCTCGGTCGACGGTACGGTGAGTTGCTCGCGCTGCCATCAGGCCGCTCTTTATGGCACCGACGGATTGCCAAAAGCGAAGGGTGCATTCGACAAGCTCAATGAACGCGGGGGCCCCACAGTGTTCAACGCAGCGCTGCAGTTCAAGCAGCACTGGCGCCGAGACCGCGAAAACGTAGAGGACCAGGCTAGCAAGGCTCCCACCGGCGCAGTGAGCTTTGGCGATCCGGACAACGCCAGCGCCATGGCAAAGACGAAGGCGATCCCCGGCTACACCGAATTGTTTCAGAAGGCGTTTCCGGCCGAACCGGACCCCGTGACGATCGGTAATTGGGGCAAAGCTATCGGCGCCTACGAGCGTACCCTGATCACGCCGTCCCACTTCGACGAATATCTTACCGGCCACGCCGAAGCTCTTTCGGAGCCTGAGCGCCAAGGGCTACGTACGTTCATGGACACCGGCTGCAGCGGCTGCCACAACGGCGTGGTCGTGGGCGGCGGCATGTTCCAAAAGTTTGGCGTCGTCGAAGATTATTGGAAAGAGACTGGCAGCAAAGAGATTGATAAAGGGCGCTTCGACGTGACGCACAAGCCAGCCGACATGTATGTGTTCAAGGTGCCGGGACTTCGCAACGTCGCCATGACGCCACCATACTTCCATGATGGATCCGCGAGAACGTTACTGGAGGCCGTTCGGATCATGGCCAAGGTTCAACTGGGCAAGTCGCTCTCCGATCAGGACACAAACGCGATCGTGACTTTCCTGGGCAGCCTTACCGGCAAGGTGCCTCAAAACTTTGCCGAGGCTCCCGTGCTACCTCCCGCGGGTTTCGCCCCGGCGCCTAGCGCGGATGTCCGTTCGGCGAAATAACGGGGATGTCGCCGGAGCCCGAGACCCAGGCGCGGCAATTCCGGAACGCCGTCGGCATCGATCAGGCTCTGCGGACCGCGCGGTATGTTAGGGCTCGTCAAAATGAATATCCTGGAGTTGTGGACCCGTGGCAACCATGATGCCTTCCATGAAACAGCCTTCTGGGTACGTGCTGGAGCCCCTCCAGGAAGGCGCGGACTTCACCCTTTATCGCGGCCGGCAGCACGGCAACCCATCGCCGGTCCTGGTAGTGGCCATCTCCGCAGAACAGCCGTCGGCTCAGAATCTCCGGCGGCTGGAGCACGAATACTCGCTCGCAGCCGAACTCGATCCCGCGTGGGCAGCCCGGCCTTTGGCCCTCACTCGTCACGAAGGGCGCACAATCCTTGTACTCAGGGACCCTGGCGGTGAACCTCTGGATCGCGTCCTTGAGCGCGCCCAGGGGCAACCGCTCGATCTGACCCGTTTCCTGCACATCGCTATTGGCTTGGCGACAGCGCTCGGCCAAGTCCATCGACACGGTCTCGTACATAAGGATATTAAGCCTGCGAATGCGCTCGTCGACGATGCCGGCAACGTCTGGCTCACCGGCTTCGGGATTGCGTCCCAACTGCCGCACGAGCGGCAGGCGCCCGCGCCGCCGGAGATCATCGCCGGCACCCTCCCCTATATGGCGCCCGAGCAGACGGGACGCATGAACCGCTCCATTGATGCCCGCAGCGACCTGTATTCGTTGGGCGTCACCTTGTACCAGATGCTAACGGGCGCGCTACCGTTTGCCGCCGCCGACCCCCTGGAGTGGGTCCACTGCCACATTGCGCGCCAGCCGACACCGCCTGGCGATCGCGCCGCAGTCCCCGAGCCGCTGTCTGCCATTACTATGAAGCTCCTTGCCAAGAACGCCGAGGATCGCTACCAGACTGCCTCGGGCCTCGAAGCCGATCTTCGGTGGTGCCTGACGGAATGGCAGTTGCATGGTCGCATCGACCCATTTCCTCTGGGCGCGCGCGACTCATCGGACCGGTTGCTGATCCCTGAGAAGCTGTATGGGCGAGAGCGTGAGATCGAGGCACTGCTCGCGGCGTTCGACCGGGTCGTGGCCGAGGGTACGCCAGAGCTAATGCTCGTATCCGGCTATTCGGGCGTCGGTAAATCCTCCGTGGTAAACGAGCTGCACAAGGTACTTGTCCTGCCGCGTGGCCTCTTCGCGTCCGGCAAGTTCGACCAATACAAGCGCGACATCCCGTGCTGAATGGTTCGCTGCCCGAACTCACCTGCACAAGACACGCGGACGTGAAGTCGCCGGAGTTGTCCGTACCAGTCACGCTGGAAGAGGCGGAGACTTTGCACATCCTTCAGACGCTCCAACAAACGAAAGGAGTGATCGGTGGTTTGAATGGTGCGGCCAGCCGTCTGGGCCTGCCCCGCACGACGTTGATCTCCAAGATGCGGCGGCTGCGTATCAACCCCGGGCAAAGCTCAGCGTTGCCCGTGCGAGCAGTAGTGTCGGTCCCTAGCTAAGAAGACCCAACTCTTCGAATGCCTCCGCTGAGTGCAATTACTCGCGAGGGTGCAAGTGCAGGGAACTCCAATTCACACTCTGACGTGGGAAGAGTGTACCGGTAGCCGAAGCCGAAAGAGTGCACATTTCGGAAGTTGTGGAGATGACTAACGGATTGATCGCAGGCAAGAGCGGAGCCGCAGAGGTCTTAGGAGTGCCGCCGTCCACTCTTCGATACCGCATGAAGAAGCTTGGTATTAACGCTTAAAGGCGCTCGCCGACCAGCGAACCGTTGGTCACACATCCGGAGTACCCGGCCGCGATAGCAGATCTCTCGATTAAAAGAATCCTTATGTAAGGATAATACATCTCAGTATTAGACCCGGGCGACGGCACTCTATGGGCCGCGCAAGGGCAGCCCATACAAAGGACCTATAAGGATGATTCGCAGACTTTTTGCCACGGATGACAGTACCGCGACGGCGATTCTGAGACTGGTGCTTGGAGTAGTCTTCTTCGCGCACGGAGCGCAGAAAATGTTGGGCTGGTTCGGAGGCTACGGCTTCTCCGGCACAATGGGCTTCTTCACCACCACCATGCACATCCCCGCTCCGCTGGCCTTCTTAGCGATCGCAGCGGAGTTCTTCGGTGGGATAGGGCTCATTCTGGGATTCCTCACCCGAATAGCAGCGTTCGGAATCGCCGTGAACATGTTGGTCGCGATTGCGACGGTGCATGGAGCCTTCGGGTTGTTTATGAACTGGAGCGGCACGCAGAAAGGCGAGGGCTTTGAGTACCACCTGCTGGTGCTCGCTATGACGGCGTTCTTGATGATCCGAGGGGCGGGTGCGTTTTCAGTAGATCGCGCTCTCACGGTCGCTGAGCCGTCAGGCAGAGTACAGCGGAATCTCGCGCATTCATGAGCGCGAGCGCTCGGGTAGAGGCGCCTCGTCTCTGGATCGTCTTGTCGAGGTGCCATCGCGCGGTCAGCCAGATAGCAGAGAGCAGTATTGCGGGAGCGGGATTGGGCTTGAGCGATTTTGCCGCGCTCGAAGCCCTCTTGAATAAGGGCCCGTTGACGATCACCGAGATCCAGGCTAAGGTCCTGCTGGCCAGCGGCTCGATGACTGCCGCGGTCGACCGGCTGGAGAGGAAAGGGCTTATAACGAGAGGAGCCACGTCGACCGACAGGCGCGCGAAGTTGCTGAAACTCACGAAGGAAGGAAAGCGTGTCGTGGAGGCGGCTTTCCGGCGCCACGCTGCGGAACTTGAGGCAGCTATGGCTATCCTGAACGGCACGGAAAAGAGCCAGCTCTATGGCCTTCTTAAGAAGCTGGGCCTTTTCGCGGCCGAAGCGCACGCGGAAGCAGGCAAGGATTCAAAGACAACTATTCGTAAAGGGAGATTTAGAAATGATACAGGTCCGAAAAAGTGAAGAGAGGGGCCACTTAAACCACGGATGGCTCGATACATACCATACGTTCTCATTTGCTGATTACTACGATCCGAAATTTATGGCCTTTCGGACGCTTCGTGTTATTAACGAAGACCGTGTGGCTCAGGGCCAGGGATTCGGGATGCACGGCCATCGTGATATGGAAATTCTGACCTATGTCCTCCAGGGCTCGCTCGCCCACAAAGACAGCCTGGGGCACCAGGAAGTCCTAGGCCCAAACGAAATCCAGCGAATGTCGGCCGGGACTGGCGTGAGGCACAGCGAGTTCAATCCCTCCAGCACCGAGCCGCTGCACCTATTCCAAATTTGGATTGAACCGGCGACGACAGGAACACAGCCAGGTTATGAGCAGATCCGCTTTGACCCTGAGGAGAAGAAGAACAAGCTGAAGCGGCTGGCTGGACCGGAGGGCACCAACGGCGCGGCTCGGATCAATCAGGACGCGCAGATGTTCGTAGCAGAGCTGGCAAAAGGAGTAGAGATCCCTTACTCCCTGGGCCCGAAACGCGCCGCGTGGGTGCACGTGGTTCGGGGAGGGGTCGCTTTGAACGGAATCCAATTGAACACTGGCGATGCCGCGGCCGTGAGCGGCGAAGAGAAGTTGGCGCTTACCGGGGTTGGTTCAGAACCGAGCGAGATTCTGCTGTTTGATCTCGCTTGAGGCGGAAGATTGTGACGGTGGTATTCCCACCGCCGATCTCGGGAGCGACCATGTTGTATACCCCCACGAAGCCCGAGACGATCGCGACATTCTGCACACCGCGGGCATTGTAGGTAACCACTCCACCGCCGGCCGGGCCACCCAGGGCGCTGCGCAGCAATACCTTGCCGGTCCTTGCGTCCAATGCCACCAGGTCGCCTGTCAATTCACCGGTGAAAATCAGATCGCCCTCGGTCGCCGTAACGCCGGCCACCAACGGTTTCGCAGCGTCGTAGCGCCACTTCTCCTTGCCTGTGGAAGCGTCGAACGCAGTGAGCCGCCCACGCGCGGCCGGCCACGGATCGAACTTCGTCTCGCCGCCAAAGTACCAGCCGTGCGTGTGTTCCTTCTGCGGATCCGGCGGAGTCGCTCCTTCTTGAAATCCGCACACCAATTGGTAGCAGGCACCACCAGCGAATTCAGTTTCTCGTCGTATGAGGAGCCGTTCCACTCCTGTCCCCCGAGAGTCCCGGGACACACGCGTACGGGCGTCGTGGTTACAGCCGCGTCAACGTTGACTCGGTTTGTGAACGGAACGCTGTACAAGATGTCGGTGGAACCACGGTCCAGAACCCGTAGTATTCCGTCCTTGCCGGTGCTGGCGACGACCTCCCGTGTCGACGCGCTGATTACCGTTTTGAAGATCGGGCCCACGTGCGTGACGTCGTAGTCGTGCACATCGTGCGGGACGAACTGCCGGTACCACGCCAGGCGGCCCGTCGTGGCATCCAAAGCAATAAGTGAATTCGTGTATAGATTGGAGCCGGGGCGGCCTTCATCGTAGATATCGGGCGCTGCGTTTCCACCGGGCACGTAGAGTAGGTTCTTCTGCTCATCAAAGGTCATAGGAGTCCAGAGATTCTCCGCCGTGTTTGCGCGCTGCCGGATCTGGCCCCCATGTGTTTGAGCCGGACTCGCCATCATCGGGCACGATATTGAAATCGCCAGGCTTGCTCGCCATCACTGATTCGGAATGCGCCGACCCAACCTTTCGCGGCCCACTCAGCGCCTGCCGGTCCGATATAGACCAAGTCGCCGTGAACCAGGGGCGGCATGCTGATGAAGTAGCCTTCCTTCGGATTCGCGATCTGCCTGGTCCAAAGCGTGTGCCCGTCTTTTGCGTCGAGCGCCAGCAGGAAGCCATCGCCGGTGCCGCGAATGATCTTTCCGCCGGCCAGTGCCGCGCCTCGATGAGTATTCATCGTCTCGTAATCCTGCGGCAACCATTTGCTCTTCCAGATCACTTGGCAATCGGAGCCATCGAGAGCGACGGTGTAGTGAGCAGTCGTCATATACATGATGCCTGCGGATACGATCGGAGCCGTTTGCGATGGCTCCTTATCGGGGAACGAGTATGTGCAGACCTTGGCCACTTGGGAAATGTTCTTGGTCGTGATCTTCTTCAGGTGCGAGTAGCGCGTACCCGCCAGATCGTGGTCTACGTACAACCAGTCACCGTCGTCCGGCTTGCTAACGGCGCCTTGGCGGGACGCAATCGCGTCCGACACGCCAAAGACGAGGGCGAGTGTGGAGAGAATAGCAGAGAGCCACTTTGATTGCATGGATGTACTCCTTGTTTTTCGAAGCCGAGCCCCCAGTCTCGGGAGGGCGGTCTTGCCCGTTCCTCCAATACAAGAGCAGCTCGCATGCCACATCTGTGACGCGTTTAACGGGCTGATCGCAAGCGGACGCCGTATTTGGCGTCTGTAATTGGCCTTTGACCGTCAGATCCGACACTTGACCAAGTGGCTCGCTCTCGCCTGATTGCTACAAACCCTTTGCATTCATGAAAGTGGATCAGTGTGCCATTGTGCGGCAACAGCGTTGGCAGGCAAATTGCCGTTATAAATGGGCGATTGAGTGGTCAAGGAAAATAAGAAAAGGAGAATCTCAAGTGTCATTCATTACTGTTGGAAAGGAAAACTCCAGCAACATCGATCTTTACTATGAGGACCATGGCTCAGGCCAGCCGATCATCTTGATTCACGGCTATCCATTGAGCGGAGCATCTTGGGAGAAACAAGTGCCGGTTCTTTTGAGCGCAGGGCACCGCGTCATCACCTATGACCGCAGAGGCTTCGGCAAATCCAGCCAGCCAATAACGGGCTACAACTACGACACCTTTGCCGAGGACCTTCACAAACTGATAACACATCTCGAATTACGTGATTTCGTATTGGCAGGTTTCTCTATGGGTGGAGGTGAAGTGGCACGCTACTTGGGGAAATATGGGTCGCAGGGCGTGAGCAAGACCGTAATCATCTCGGGCGTCCCGCCCTTCATGTTGAAGACTCCGGACAACCCCGAAGGTGTGGACAGCAGCGTGTTTGAGGGTATTCAAAAAGCGATCGTTGCAGACCGCTACGCGTTCTTCACCGAGTTTTTCAAGAATTTCTATAACACAGACCTCTTCTTGGGCAAACGCGTCAGCCAAGAGACGGTCCAGGCTAGCTGGAACGTGGCTGCCGGCTCCTCTGCTACGGCCACTCTCGCGTGTGTGCCCACTTGGCACGAGGATTTTCGCCAGGATCTCAAGCGCATCGACGTGCCCACCTTGGTCATTCATGGCGATGCGGATCGCATCCTGCCCATCACTGCGGCGGGACTCCGGACCTCCAAGTTGATCAAGGGAGCCAAGCTGAAAGTGGTGAAGGGTGGGCCGCACTGCATAACCTGGACGCACGCCGACGAAGTGAACTCCGAGCTGGTGGAGTTCCTCGGACAAAAGGTCGGCAAACCGCAGCAGGTAGCCTGAACAACTCCGGTGCGGGTGCCGCATATGATCCTCGACTGTACAGGAAGTAAGCACGTCAGCGTTTCTCGAAAATGAGTGCGATCATCTCAAGCTCACGTATCGTTATAGCGGCCGGGATTTCCGCCTCACGGATGTCGCGGCATTCCGGCCATAGAATTTGGCGAACGACACCCTAGTTAGGGCGCCTCAGAAGCGTTTTTAACATCGATGCTGTCCACCGCCTTGTTCTTCGAGCTCGCGACGCCGATCACCATAAACTCCAAAGGTTCGCTACCGGTGTTTTCGAACGAATGAACTTCGTTGAGTTGTACCGGGATCGCATCTCCGCTGTGGATGGCGTCCGTTTCTTCTCGCATTCCCGCGCCGGATACCTTCACGATGCCCTGCCCGTTCATTACGTAATAAATCTCGGCGACTTCCGTGTGGCGATGCGGACCAATCGAGGCGCCTGGCGGCAGTAAGGCGTGATCGACATATGCCCAATCGCTCAGGAAGATGGTCGGGTCCAGGGTGCGACGGTACCGTATGGACCCTTTTCCGCCGTTCATACTCTTCACGGGTAGAAGCAGCTCGTGCGACAGCATCATCGTCATGAAGACCGGTATCGGATCGAGAGGCGCGCCCACGCGGCCATCGTTGAGGTTGAAGGCGTCATACTTTCCTTTGAGCGCGGAAACATTGATATTCATCCACTCCACCGGCTGATCTGAGGCGTTGTAGATCGCGTGTGAGTGGCCCATGCGGCAAGGCGCGCCGGCCGGTCCCTTCAATACGGAGGTACGCCCGTCAATCGTAAATTGTGCTTCGCCGTTAAGGATGACAAACATCTCCTCGCACTGATTGTGAAAGTGAGCGCCGATCCCGCTCTTCGGTTCGAGGACGCCACGGTGCAGGAAGAGAAGATTGGTATCGAGAGCATGAGCATCTAAGAGCACCATGAACTTCATTTGTCCCGGCCCATCGTGGACCGCCTGATGGGCGGTGTACTTGGCCGGATCGGCGTGCGCGATCCGCTGCGCCAACGGCTCGGCTGCCAGAGCTGGGATCGCCCACACGAGACTGATCGCCCAAAGTCGCCCGACGCAGGTTGTTCTCATGATTGTGCCTCCGCTACGCAGTATCGTATAGCAGAACAGTATAGTTCTTGGACGTGAGCGTGTTCTCGACGGTCGGCCAGACTTTCTGGTGAGTCGCCGACGCTATCCATTTCTGACGTAGCTCTTCGCTGACGAATGTCAGCACAAACCGATAATTTCCGGCCTCGGGAGCTTTGCCCTGCACCGCCGTACGCAACTTCAACATCTGGACGTCGATGTATCCGGGCTGCTTGCTGGCGGCAGGGCGGAAGATGGTCTTGAAGTTATGCAGCATCTCCTGCTCTTTCGCCGGGTCGACGGAAAGATCCACGTGCAGTTGAATGGGATGCTCCGGGGTAGCAGCCCGCGCGGTGCCCATGCCTGTGAGAGAGCCGGCGCCCGCCAGTATCGTTTTTAAACATGTCCTACGTTTCATATTTTGCTGTTCCTAGTTGGTTATTGATAGAGGGTTCGCTCGCCCGTGGACGCAAGCTTGATGCGGTATAAGCCTGTCCGGGCGGTAATGTAAAGCGACTTGCCATCGTCGCCCCAATTGCAGTTGGCGGGCGTTTCCGGCGGCTTTATCGTGCCGAGGTGCTTGCCGTCCGGCGAAAATACCCAAACTCCTCCAGGACCGGCGCAGTACAGGTTTCCCTGGGAATCCAGTTTCATCCCGTCCGGCAAACCGTCTTCCTTCTCGGCCGTCACATCGAAGAAAATTCTTCCATTGGTGACAGTGCCATCGTCGGCGACGTCGTATCGCATCCAAACCTTGTGCTTGTCATCCGAATTCGCGATATACAAGGTTTTCTGATCGGGTGAGAATGCAATCCCGTTGGGCCTCGTCAGGTCTCGTATCACGACCTGCAGTTTCCCATTCGCCAACCGGAACACTCCGTTGAATCGCAATTCTTTGGCCGGGTCGCCATCTTCCTTGGCTAAACCATAGGGAGGATCGGTGAAATAAAGTGATCCATCGTATTTATAAACCAGATCATTGGGACTGTTGAAGCGTTTGCCCTGGAACCGCTCTACCAGAGGAGTGATTTGAAGATCTTTGCTTACACGGACAATCCGGCGGTTCCCATGCTGGCAGATCAGCACCGCTCCGTCTTTGTCCGCGATCTCACCATTCGGACCAATAAGCGCACCCGGCGGACCCTCTTTGTCCGTACCCGCATGCTCGATAGCGATTGTGGCTTTCCCGTCAGGAGACCATTGGCGCACCACGTTGGCCATCACGTCGCTGAACCATAGGTGCTGTTCTTGTGGACGCCAAACCGGTCCTTCTGTGAACTGAAATCCGTCAGCGAGTTTCTCAATATGCGCATCAGGTGGCACAAGCGCGTCGAACGCCGGATCGAGGCGCACGATGCTCCCTACGCCCGGGGGTTCCTTTGCGGGAGCGGATGTCGGGCTGGTTGAAGTGGAACAGCCGACACTCAGAATCGCGACAGCGAAGATGAATGCCGCTTTTTTCATGTGGCGCAGGCCTCCGGCCTGCGAGCGACGTTTTTCATCCACCTCTAGATCTCCTTCAGCAGCCATTGCACCGCTCTCCTCTGCAATTTGAAATATTCCGGAACCCATAACGCGTGGATCGTGTGCCCAGGGGATGTGAAGACAACTCTTCCGCGGCCGTAGTCGTAAGCCCAGCCGGCGATCGATTTCGCTCCTAGTTTCTCGTAGGTCAAGCCATCAAGATTCTCGGCCTCGAGCAGGATGTATTTCCGGTCTTTGTCGTAGTGGACATAATGTTGCTCGTCGTTGACGACGAAGTCAGTGATTCCCTGGGTGATGGGATGGCTCTGGTTCACCACATGAACCTTGAAGGGCCGCAGCGGCGGGTGGCCGATATAGGCGCCGCCCATCACGTCGCGATACGTTGGTGACGACAGCGAGACATGGCTGTTGTTGTGGACTGAGTAGAAGCCGTTTCCCGCCGTGACGAACTCTTTGATGGCGCCGGCCTGTTCTTCAGTAAGCCAGTTCTGCGACTTGGCTTCCGGAAAATCCTCCCGGTTCTCGAGCCCCTGCTCATAGGACGTATAAGCGTCGGGTCCGAGATAGCCGTTGGGCCAGATCATGCCGTCACGCAGACACAGAAACAGTTGATAATTGCTGAGCAGGCTTCGCGAGAGGCGCCTGTAGTCGATGGTGTAATCAACGGTGACGCCTTGTCCCTCGAACATCTTGTTCAAAGCGACCTGGATGTAGTCCGCATTGTGATAACGGTCGCCGATGAGGGCCAGCGCGCGCCGTCCATTGCTGTTTTGACCCCTTGCCGCCAGGCGGAGCAATCCAGCTCCGGATAGCGCGGCCGTGCCACGCAACAAAGATCGACGGGAAACTGAGAACGGCATATTGGCCTCCACACTAACTCCCCGGAGTTTACCCGCGTTGAGTCGTGAAGTCAACGAGAAATACGTGATCCATTTTCAAATATTTTGAACCCGTCTTGAAGTTATGACCAAGTGTGACTAGACTAACCCTGTCTCGTTAACTTTTCGCAAGAACTGGGGGTGTGCCGGCGCGTTCGCATGTTTGTTCCGGGATGGTGTCTGCTGGCCAGCGAGCTAGCGTTCGGCCAGACATTTGGCTCAATCGACGGAGAGACACGCGACTCCAGCGGAAAGGTTGTCACCGGCGTCACCGTATCGGTTACCAACAACGGAACTAACGCGGTCCGCACCGCAGTCACCAACGATGCGGGTGTGTATTCCTCCCCTTCGCTGGCGCCGGGTACCTATACGTTGCCGCTCTATACCTTCGGTGATGCAGGGCGCAATACGATTATCGGTCCGGCCGGCTCTTACTGGGACTTTTCAGCGCACAAGAGCTTCCGTATGCCAAAAGAGGCTCACGTACTGCAATTTCGCTGGGAAGCGTTTAACTCAGGGCTTCAACGAGGTGAAAAATGCGCATAGCCTTTTTTGTCGGGGCGATGTTCGTTCTGAGCGTCGCCGGTTTGGCTCAAACGGCCGGTCAGATTACCGGCCAAGTCACGGACGCCAGCGACGCCATCGTCGTGGGCGCCACCGTGACGGTAACTAACTCCCAGACGAATGTCGCGCGCACGACCACGACGAACAGCGCTGGGGATTACACTTTCCCCGCGATCCCGCCAGGCGTTTACAACGTGAAAGCGGAGATGCGGGGCTTCAAGGGCGAGGTCCGCGAAGGCATGGAGCTGGAGGTCGAGCAGATTGCGCGCATTGACTTTCACCTGCAAGTCGGGGCCGTCACCGACACGGTGGAAGTGACGGGTGGCGCTCCACTGCTCACGACGGAGAGCGCCACCGTGGGGACGGTCATCGACAATGACCGCATTGTCAATCTGCCTCTGAACGGGCGCAGCTTCACCCAGCTCATCGCTCTTAGCCCCAACGTCGCCTACAATAGCGTTGCCAATGGAGGCCAAGCCAGCTCTCGCCAAGGCGGCGATCGAACTACACAGGAAATCTTTGTCGCCGGCGCGCGCCGCGAGTACTTGAATTTTACGCTGGACGGCGTCCAAAATACCGATCCCGGCTTCAACACCTACGCCGTGCTTCCCTCGATTGACGCCTTGCAGGAATTCAAGGTGCAGACCGGCGTTTACCCGGCCGAATTCGGGCATCTGCAGGTGCAGGTAAACGTGTCCACTCTCAGCGGAACCAATCAATTCCACGGCGCCCTGTTCGATTTCCTCCGCAATAACGATTTTGACGCACTCCCTTATGCCTTTACCAGCGCCACGCCGCTTTCCTCGCCCTTTAAGTGGAACCAGTATGGCTACACGGTGGGCGGACCGGTGTGGATACCCAAACTCTTCAATGGCAAAAACCGGTTGTTCTTCATGTCCAACTATGAAGGCTTCAAGCTGCGGCAGCAGGCCCAGACGGTTTACACGACATTCCCCGCCGCATTCCGAACCGGTGACTTCTCCTCAGTGCTGGCGACGCACGTCATCACCGATCCGACGACCGGACTGCCGTTCCCCGGCAATATCATTCCCGGGGGCCGTCTGGACACGATCGCCAAAGGGCTCCTGCAGTACTATCCCGCGCCCAACATCCCGAACGCACC
>Ga0185299_10000466_pt1 | contig 109512 bp, 98 predicted proteins | sample PaiPotPPA55metaG_FD_128002 | JGI IMG/M metagenome (GOLD analysis project Ga0185299, IMG submission 128002) | Iron sulfur acid spring bacterial and archeal communities from Banff, Canada, to study Microbial Dark Matter (Phase II) - Paint Pots PPA... ... | reverse complement strand
ACGGTTCACGGTTCACGGTTCACGGTTCACGGTTCACGGTTCACGGTTCACGGTTCACGGTTCACGGTTCACGGTTCACGGTTCACGGTTCACGGTTCACGGTTCACCGCCGGCGTGACTCATAGGTCCCATTAGTCATATAAGTCCCATCCGTCGAAACCACCGCAGATGTCCCAGACAGCCAGCGCGCCGCACGGTCCTTGGATGCGCTGAACCGCGAACTGCGAACCGTGAACTGCGAACCGTGAACGGTGAACGGCGAACCGTGAACAGTGAACTGTCAACCCTTCACCCCCACTACCATTTGGATTTCGACCAACGCGTTCCTCGGTAGTCCCGATACTCCGATCGCAGCGCGCGCGTGCAGACCACGGTCTCCATAGATTTTAGCGAACAGATCGGAGGCGCCGTTGATGACTCGCGGGGAATCAGCGAATCCTGGGACCGAGTTTACATAGCCATTCAAGGAGATTAACCGTTCCACCTTGTCGAGGCTGCCAAGCGCTTGCTTGATGGTGGCTAACTCCGATAACGCGCAACACCGGGCAGCATCATATGCTTCCTCAATAGTCTTGTTGACGCCAACGGTGCCGGTAACCACCTCTCCGTCCCGAGTCGAAATCACTCCGGCCAGAAATAGCAGGTCGCCCCAACGCACGTAAGGAGCATAATTACCCCCTGGAGCAGCCATCAACGGTAACTGCAGTCCTAAAGCTTCCAGTGCACCTTCTACGGGTTCCATCCCGTTCCCAGAAAGCCGAAAAAGGGCAAGCAGTCAATACAGGAGTTCAAGGAGTTCGAGGAGTTGCAGGAGTTCAAGGAGCCTGCATTGGACGGGACTGCGTTGCTCTGAGATGCTCGACTACAGCCGTTTTGCTGCTTGTAATTTTGCGATCCGCGCCACCTTGAACTCCCTGAACTCCCTGAACTCCCTGAACTCCTTGAACTCCTTGAACTCTCGGTACGGGTCGTGCTGATGTTAGGGAACCAAAATGATCCTTCGAATCTGCAAAGCCGCATTGGTCGCGGCTGTCGCCTTTTTTGTTACCTTGGTCGTTTTCAACAATCTGACCGATTACTTTTCTAACTATCATTTCGTCGAACATGTCCTCAGCATGGACACAACGTTTCCCGGGAATAACGGAATGTGGCGCGCGATTCGGTCGGCTGATGCTGACACGATCTTTTATTGGACCATCATCGGTTGGGAAATCGTGACCGGCCTACTGTGTTGGTGGGGCACAGTGGATCTGCTGCGGGCGCTCAAAGCCGGTTCCGCTGTTTTTAACCGGGCCAAAAACATCGCCATCGCCGGCCTGACGATTAGTCTCTTACAATGGTTCGTCGCCTTTATCTCCGTCGGCGGCGAATGGTTTTTAATGTGGCAATCGAAGATCTGGAACGGCCAAGACGCTGCCTTCCGCATGTTCACTAGTATCGGCATCATCTTGATTTTATTGATCATTCCGGATGGAGAACCCAGGGAAGACACAACCGCGGATGAACGCAGATAAAAGACAGACCGCGAATGCACACGAATGGACACGAAAATAGGCAGATGTTAGTCGAGCCCAATCTTGTGGAGCGTGCCTTCCCGTGGCCAAAGGAGGCGCGTCCGCAAGCTCTAGGTACGCTTATGGAGCGCTGCCTCGCTTCCGCCTTCGCCAAGCCTACTGCGCGACAAGTGCGAGGCCGAAAGGGCGCGAAGCGCTGAAAAGATCTAAGCCTAGGGTAGTCTGCGAGCCCTAGGCACGCGTTGAAGCGCTGAAAGCGTGAGAAATCGGGCCGGACAAAGAGAGCCGTATATCCGCTGCCTCCCACCACGAACAACTGCCTCTAACGCGCTTTCAGCGCTAGCGTTCTAATTCATTCTTTCCTAGGGCTCACAGACTCACTCTAGGCTTAACTTTTTCCGCGCTTCGCGCCTTCGGCCTCGCACCTGTCGCGCCGTAGGCTTGGCGAAGGCGGAAGCGAGGCAGCGCTCCACAAAGCTTCGTGTCCATTCGCGTCCATTCGCGGTCGGTTTTTATCTGCGTCCATCTGCGGTTAGGATGTCCGTCCTCCCTTATAGGTTCTTTGTGAAATCCAGCGTGTACGCCTGGGTCGGGTCGATGTCTTTGGTGATGACATTCAGCTCGCGCAGGATCTGGTAGATATCAGCCCAGCGTTGGGTCTCGAATTTGCCGGTGGTAGCTCCGGAAGGATCCGGCCCATAGACGAAGCCGCCGTCTTTCAGAGCTTTCCAGCTGAACTCCATCTGATCCTTGTTCATCTCAGGGTTACGCTTGGCGATCTCAGCGTTAGCCTCAGCCGGGTCCTGCATATAGTCTTTCCAACCGCGTACTGAAGCAGCCACGAATTTCTGGACCACCTCCCGGTTCTTTTCCAAATAGGCGCGCGTACAGCAAAAGACCCGATACGGCGCGTAACCGGTATCTTTGATCAACAAGGTCCTGACCTTCTGGCCTTCCTTCTGAACGTAGAAAGGTTCCGAAGTCACGAATATCTGCTGAATGTACTGCGGATCGTGGAGAAAGTTTGCCACCGTAAAGGTCGCTGGGATCTCTTTTGTATTCTTAAAGCCAAACTTTTGTATCAAATATTGAAACCAGATTGCGCCGCGCACTGCAGCGATCGTCCTTCCTTCCAGGTCCTCGAATCGGGTAGCAGGATCTTCAGCGTGTAACATCACTGCTTGTGGATCCTGTTGCATGGTCGCACCGACCCCAACCAGACCTAGCCCTTCCGCATCGCTCACCAGCACATGATCGGATGAATCCATGGCGAAGTTTGCCCCTCCGGTCACTAGCAACTTCGTTGGGCTAACATTGGGTCCGCCTGGCAAAATGGTGACATCAAGTCCGGCTTCTTTGTAATAGCCTTTCACCAACGCGTTATAGAACCCGGCATGTTCAGCTTGCGGATACCAATCCGTCTGCAGGCTAACCGGGGTAAGCTGGGTCTGAGTGGGAGACTTACTGCAGCCGGCAAGAAGGACAAGAACCGTGCCCGTACCGGCAAAGATGAGGGAACGAAGGATCATGTTCCCACGGCAGCAGCAGTTAACGTTCCTGGGAAGAGGGAGACGAACCGCAGATGGACGCAGATAGAAGCAGATAAAACCGACCGCGAATTGACACGAACCTCTTATGGAGCGTTGCCTCGCTTCCACCTTCGCCAAGCCTACGGCGCGACAGGTGCGAGGCCGAAGGTAAGCAGGGCGATATTGCGACGCAAACCCCGCCGCTAGCAGCGCTCTATACCACCACATGCGAGGTATTCTCTCCTGGGCTGCTCCTGCGTCGGACCTCGGATACCCATATTTCGCACGCGTAATAGCGCAGACAGACAGTAGACCTACCACGGGCTTATCCCTGCTCACCATCGGCCTCGCACCTGTCGCGCCGTAGGCTTGGCGAAGGTGGAAGCGAGGCAGCGCTCCAGGGGCCTCCTTCGTGTCAATTCGTGTCCATTCGCGGTCGGTTTTTATCTGCGTTCATCTGCGGTTGGAGTTTTCGGGCTATACCAACCGCGTGGCGAAAGCGAGTAGCTTGGCGTCTGCGCCGGATGGCGCCAGTAACTGGCATCCTCCGGTTTCGTTGGGGAGCGCCAGGCAGGGTAAACCGGCGACGCTCGCAGGCGTGGTGTAGCGCAGCACCTTTTGTCGCATGGGACCGTGGTCAGCTCCGTTTTCCAAAGACGAAACCGGCGCTGCCGGTAGCAAAAGAAAATCGAATTGGTCAAAAAGAGCACGAATTCGTTGATTGAAGGCCAGACGACGCCGGCGGTGTTCTTTTATTTCGTCTTCGGGTAAAGAACTGCCCCAACGTAACCGATCTGCGATTGGTTTCTCGAACTCATCAAAATGACCGGCATGATACCCCGCCGCTTCGTGAGCTTGGATCGGCCGGAAAATATCCAGGGATTCGGCAAAAACACTGCCAGCGAACGTCTCAAACTCGCATCCGGAGAAATGCTCCTGCCACTTGTGTAGCCCGGCAATGATCTCCGGCTCGGCATCGGAATAGAAAGTGGGAACTGGTAGACCAATCCGGATTGTTCCGCCGGCATCAGGTTCACTAGGGATATCGAGAATCGCTTTGCCGAGCAATTGGACATCCTTCAAGTGGCGGAACAGAAACCCGATGGTATCGAACGATTCGGCCAGATGATAGCCTCCGACCCAGGAACCAACCCCGAGCGACGCGCGATAGCCGAACAATGAACAGAGACTGGATGGAAAACGTATCGATCCGCCGGTATCGGTCCCGATCGCGGCCATAGCCGACCCTTCCAAAACGCTGGCGGCTGCGCCGCTACTGGACCCGCCGGTCAGCAGATTTGGGCGATCGAACTGCACGCAATTGCCGAAGTCCGTGCTCTCCCCGGTAAGACCATAGGCTAGTTGCTGCAGATGGGTTTTGCCCGTAATGGTTGCCCCGACGGCTCTAAGCCGTTGCACCAGCGCTGAATCTTCCGTTTTTATCTCGCTGGCATCGAAGTAATACTTAGATCCGACACTGGTCCGGTAACCGCGGACATCGAAACAATCCTTAACGGAGATCGGGATTCCGCTGAGCAATTGCGCCCCATCTGTGACCGGACTCAAAGTCGAGAGCTGTCGCTCGATATCTGCTTCCTCGATGGAGAGGTAGGTGTTCTTGGCTGGACTCGAATTAGCTTGCTCCAAAGCAATGGTAGCAAGTTCTCGGGCGGTTACTTCTCCGTCTAAGAGCCTCTGACGGATGTCGGTGATCGGGAATTGAATCATGGTAGCACTCTGGGGATAACGCCCGCCAATGCTCCCGCAGGCGTTTCTGCCCGTCAAGCCGGTAACCGAAAATGAGCACGAACAAATTCACAACCGCGAATGGACACGAATTGACACGAAGGAGGGATCCCTGGAGCGCTGCCTCGCTTCCGCCTCCGCCAAGCCTACGGCGCGACAGGTAGCGAGGCCGAGTCCGTGAGAGGCGCGAAGCGCTGAAAAGATGTAAGCCTAGGGTGCGTCCTCGAGCCCTAGGAAAGAATGAATTAGAACGCCAGCGCTGAAGGCGCCTGAGAAGCAGTTGCTACGGCTGCTGGTGTTCTCGGACCAATGCACGGCTTTTGTCCTGCCCCATTTCTTGCGCGCCTTCAGCGCTAAAACCCTTTCTTAACGCGTACCTAGGGCTCGCAGACTCACCCTAGGCTTAGATCTTTCAGCGCTTCGCGCCTTCGGCCTCGCGAGCGAGGCAGCGCTCCATATCCCGCGGCGGAATAATCGGCCTAATTTCGCGTTCATTCGTAGCCTGTCGCGCCGTAGCGTAGCGGAGGCGGATCCATTCGCGGTTGGATTTTATCTGCGTTCATCTGCGGTTGGATTCTCATTCTGCAGTCTTCGCGGGAATAGAAACTGCTTAAACTCGCGGCACCAATGGCGAAAGAAGTTAGCTTCGCATCCAGTATAACGGACGAGAACCGTATCGCTGATTTGGCGCGGTTCACTGAGCGCTCCTTTTTGACGGATTCACCAGTGCCCTTCGGCGCCATGGTGCTTAACACCCGGACCGGAGAAAGACTGGTTCGGACCGTGAACAATTCGCGCAAAGAAAATGATGCCACCTGTCATGCCGAAGTACGCGCCATCCGGCTCGCCGGGAAACGCAACAAATACCCCATCCTGACAGGCTACACCTTGTTCAGTACCTGCGAACCTTGTCCGATGTGTATGGCGGCGATTCTATGGGCTCGCCTCGATCGGGTCGTGTTCGGCGCTACGATCGAGGATGCTTCCCGGCACTGTCACCAAATCCATATCAAAGCCACAGAAGTGGTCGCCAAAAGCGATATGAAATGCGTGGTAACCGGACCGGTGGCACGGGACCGTTGTTACGAACTGTTCACTGCTCCGGTAATGATCAAGACATTTGCTTACTGGCAGAAAAACCGAAAATGACGTCAACCCACTTTTCAGATCTGGCCGCTATTCTGGGCCGTGACGATGCCGTGATCGTCGATCCACAGATGGTCGAAAGATTGTCTAAAGATTTCTATTGGTATTCCCCCGTCCTGAAAGGGTTGCTCGAGGACAAACGAGCAGAGGCGGTGGTGCAACCACGTTCCCGTGAAGAAGTTCAGAACGTTCTACGTTATTGTTTCGATAAAGGAATCCCGGTTACGATCCGGGGATCCGGCACCGGCAATTACGGTCAAGCCGTTCCCTTAGAAGGCGGGGTGGTAATTGATTTGGCGTTCATGGACCGCATCCTGGCTATCGAACCATCCGGGGTCGCGGTTTGCGAACCGGGCGCGCGATTGATCTCGATCGAGAACGAGGCCCGGAAAGCAGGCTGGGAGCTCCGCTGCTATCCGTCAACCTATGTCAAAGCGTCAGTCGGCGGTTTCCTAGGCGGCGGTTCCGGAGGGATCGGATCGATCACCTACGGCGGCCTGCGAGATAATCAGACGGTGCGAGGGATCGAGCTGTTGACTATGGAGAAAGATCCGCGGTTCGTTCGCTTTGAAGGCGATGAAGTCCACCAGATCCTCCACTCCTGGGGAACGAACGGAATCATTACCGAAGTTCGTCTAGCGCTCGGTCCCAGACGCAACTGGGCACAATTAGTTGTGGCCTTTGGTTCTTATGATGCCGCTTACACATTCGCTGAGAAGATCGCCAATGATCAGGCCGTCACTAAGCGCTTGGTCACGGTTTTTGAATGGCCAATCCCGTCTTACTTTGCGCCGATCCAGCGGTTTTGTCCGCCGCGACAGTCGCTGATTTTCTTTCTCGTAGATGATCCGGCGCTGCCTGATGTTGTCCGGAGAGCGGACGTGGCCGGCGGTACCATCGCATTCTCTCAGCCTTACACCGAACCGCGCAAAGGCCCGCTGTTGACCGACTACACTTGGAATCACACCACGCTTTGGGCGTTGAAGACGGACCCTGAATTGACCTATCTGCAGTGCGGTTTCAATCCGGATTCTGCCCGCCAACAGTTCCGTCTCTTACGGGAACGATTCGGGACCGATTTTCTGTTTCACATCGAGTTCGTCAAAAACGATCGCGACCGAATTCTTCCGGCGGCCCTCCCCATCGTCCGTTTCAAAGACGAGCAATATTTGAACGATATGATCGATTACTGTCGCGAGATCGGTGTGAGTGTGGCTAACCCGCATGTTAACCAAGTCGAGGGCGGCGGGCGTTTCCGTTCGGACAATATCCAGTTGCTGGCGAAATACCGGTTTGATCCGCGCGGTCTTTTGAACCCAGGGAAAATGGCGACTTTTTCGGCCGAGGACACAACGGCGGGAAAGCCAAGAGAGTAAAAAACCAACCGCAGATTAACGCAGATAGAAAACAAACCGCGAATGGACGCGAAGGAGCGCAGACAAACCGCAGATGAAGGCGAGGGACGCAGAAGATAATGATCCGCAGATTACACAGATAACGCAGATTTCGCCGCCGGGTTGATCGTTACCAGGAAGTTAGAGACGCTGTTGCTATCACCGCGGTTTTCAAGGGTCCGCGGCTAACTCAGACCCCACAACGAAAACAAACCGCAGATCAAGACGACGGACGCAGAAGGTAATGATCCGCAGATTACACAGATTACGCAGATTTCGCCGCCAGGTTGATCGCTACCAGGGAGTTAGAGACGCTGTTGCTATCACCCCGGTTTTCAAGGGTCTGCAGCTAACTCCGACCTGCGGTTTGTTTTTGAATTCCCTCCACGATGAAAACCTGGATTCCTGATTCTCGTAATTTTGCTTATTTGACGTGGCTACAAGTTGATCGTCTGCCACGGGATAGGACGCTGTTAGTGTTACCCACAGCGGCGATTGAACAACACGGACACCATCTTCCGTTGGCCACGGACACATTGATAAATAATTTCGTCCTCGGTCACGCTTTGCAGCGGCTTCCGGAAGATTTGCCGGTGTATACTTTACCGCCAATTTGTTATGGAAAAAGCAACGAGCATATCGGCTATCCGGGAACTTTAGCGCTCTCCGCTCGAACGTTCATGGAAACGATTCGTGATCTCGGCGCGAGTGTCGCTAGCGCCGGGTTCCAGAAACTGGTCCTCTACAACACGCATGGCGGAAACATATCCTCTGTCGACGTCATGGCGCGAGACTTACGGGCTGAGTTTGGGCTACGCACCTTTTATCTCTCCGGCGGCGGCGGCGCCAAATTCGATGACCTGGATCCGCAAGAAAAAGCGTACGGATTTCATGCTGGCGAAGTGGAAACCTCTTTATTGTTGGCAGCATGTCCCGAGCTGGTACACCCGGCCAGTTACACCGTTAATTACATCGCCAAGGTCGATGATCCGCAGGTCCTGACCCCCGAGGGCGGACCGGCCAACTTTGCCTGGCTGACTCGGGATATTGCCCCATCCGGCGTCATGGGAGATCCGACTCCATCCAGTGCCGAAAAAGGCGCCCGGTGGCTGGAATTGATGGCGGCGGCGGTGGCGAAAGCGTTAGTTGCCATGGTCGAATTCAATGGAGCGCGCCATTATCCCGGAGGGATAAAATGAAGGTAGCCAGGCATGAAATGCCTGGGATGAGACCAGACCGGACCCGTCCCGTAGGGAACGGTATGATTCGCAACGCAAGGCCTGGTTCGTGCCGCGAGAAATTAGAACGCCCTTGCCGACCCGATCAAACCGTACCCTACGGGACGGGCTTCTCAATGGGACGTTTCCAGGCATTTCATGCCAGGCTACCATCACGTGGTCCCTACGGGACAATACACTTGCGTCTTAATATTGATGCGTATGGGCGTCTGCCGGATCTGGAAGGAAACTCCAAATGACTACGAAATCGAATCTGATCGATTGCGGAGATGGGGTGCGATTGGAACGAGGCGTCACCGCGATCATGCGCGACGGGATCAAGCTGGTTTCGGATCACTACTACCCGTCCGACACTGGTTTGTTCCCCACCTTGTTGATGCGCCAACCGTACGGGCGCGCGATTGCTTCCACGGTGGTTTATGCTCACCCGGTCTGGTTTGCCCGTGCCGGTTACCACGTGGTCATCCAAGACGTGCGCGGACGCGGCGATTCTGAGGGAGATTTTTATCCGTTCCGTAACGAAGGAACGGACGGGTTCGATACCCTGAACTGGCTCGTCAACCATCCAGCCTGCAACGGTAAGATCGGTATGTACGGCTTTTCTTACCAAGGCACGACTCAATGGCTAGCTGCGGTGGAACAACCGCCGGGCTTAGTCGCGATCGCACCCTGGATGACCGCTCACGATCTTTACGAAGGTTGGTTTTATCATCAAGGAACCCTCCGGCTAGCAGACACGATCGGTTGGGGAATCCAGATGCTCCGGGAAGATGCGCGACGCCGCCAATTAACCTCAGTGAGCGCCGAGTTAGAAGCGGCTTGGCTTCAACCCAGGCAACAGGCCCATTTTACGCCTTATGCTGAGCTGCCGGCGCTCGCTCACAAAGGATTACCGTCCTACGTGCGCGACTGGATCGAGCATCGTTCCCGGGATGATTATTGGAAAGAGCTCGATATCGCGGATCGGATAAAGTCAGCGCGTTTACCCGCTCTTCATCTTTCGGGGTGGTACGATCTTTTTCTGCGGGGCAGTATCGCCGGCTTTCGCGCCTTATCCGCGGCCGGCGCTCCGCATCAATATCTGCTGGCCGGGCCTTGGGTCCATATCCCGTTCGGAGATCGGGTCGGGGATATGAGCTTAGGTGAAACGGCGCAATTCGATACCAACAAACTCTTGCTTCGCTGGTTTAACCATTGGTTGAAAGGGACGAACGATTTTGCCGGCGAACCGGTCATCCGGCATTTTGTATTGGGAGCAAACTCCTGGACGGAGTCTGAAACTTGGGGTGGCGCTCAGACCCGAACCTACTTCTTGCGAAGCGCCGGCTCGGCTAATTCCAGGAAGGGTGATGGTAAACTTACCGGGACTAGTCCGGATTCGATTGAGCCGCGGGACTGGTTCGTTCAGGACCCGGAAACACCGGTGATCGCGCCCGGCGGACCGGCCGCTGCGGCCGGCAGTTTCGATCAGTCCGGCATTGAGCAAGGTAACAACGTTCTCGTCTATACTTCTGACCCGTTGGAAGAAGATTGTTCCGTATTCGGCTCCCCCATTCTGACGATCTACGCAACCAGTTCGGCGGATACGACCGATTTTGTGGGCAAACTGGTCCGGGTGCGTCCAGATCAGAAGTGTGAATTTATCTGTATCGGCGCCGCCCGATCGGATTGGCTCTTCGGTGAAACTTATCGGGCGGATCACACCCATGAATGGAGGTTCGAGCTAGAACCCTGCTCGTGCCGGTTCAACCAAGGCGATCGTATTCGCCTGGAAATCGCCAGTTCGGCTTTCCCTTTGTACGACCGAAATCCTGGCGTAAAAATCGCTCCTTCAAAGGCATCACCCTGGAATTGGAGACGGTCAACCCAATCGGTCCTTCATGAAACCCGATACCCATCGAAGCTGGAGTTGCCGGCGAGCGCTTAAACCGGATCCAACCGCGAATGGACACGAATTGACGCGAATGAAAAGCGAAACCATGGAGCGCTGCCTCGCTGGCGAGGCCGTCGTAAGCAGGGCGAATCGCCCGATATATCTGTTGCTGACTACGCTCTATCTCGTGATCGTAACCCTACTCCTCTCGACGCGAAAGAGCGGCGCCAGACTAGTGGCGGGTCCAAGCGTTTCCCTTGCTCACCGCGGCCTCGCAAGCGAGGCAACGCTCCACGAGGCGGCGAAGTCGGATTCATTCGCGGTTATTCTTTTGCCTCAGTTCTAACCGATAACCTTGCCGTTGGAAAAAATCCGAACACCACAAACGATTGCCACATCCTCGGCTCAGGTGGAATTGCGGGCGGTTACTAAACGTTACGGTAACGGCCATCTGGTTTTGGAGGATATCAACCTCTCGATCGCCGAATCCGAATTCGTCAGTATCATCGGGCCATCGGGCTGCGGAAAGTCGACCTTGCTTAAACTGGTTGCCGGGCTGACCCGCTTGAGCTCAGGGGGTATCCGGGTTGCCGGAGTCGAACCAGTACGAGCGCGTAAAACGATGTCGTTTATGTTTCAGGATGCGACGCTGCTCCCATGGCGAACCGTGCAACGGAATGTTGAGCTGAGCACGGAACTACACGGCGTGAAAAAAGCCGAGCGCGCGGCAATCGCTTACGAGATGTTGACTTTAGTTGGGCTCTCTCAAGTCGCCCATCAGTTTCCGAGACAGCTCTCCGGGGGAATGAAAATGCGGGTGTCAATCGCCCGAGCGCTCTCTACTCACCCTGAGGTTTTGTTGATGGATGAACCTTTTGCTGCGCTCGACGAAATGACCCGAGACCGGTTGAACGAAGAATTGTTGCGGCTCAGAGCTGAGAGCCGCTGGACCGGGCTATTCGTAACCCATTCGGTTGCAGAAGCCGTTTTTCTTTCGGATCGGATCATTGTGCTAGCGGCTCAGCCGGGTCGCTTGGCTTACGACCTGCCGATTCATTTTTCGTTTCCGAGAAATGCCGAGCTGCGATTACGTGGCGAGTTCGAAGAGGCGGTGATCGACGTATCCAAGAAGCTACGGAGCGTTATGGAGTGGAGCAAGGGAGGAGAGCGATAAATGGTGGGGCGAGGCTCCAGATCAGCCGCAAAGGTTTCGCAACGCGCTTATTTTCGTCCGACCCGCACCGCGCCGCGCCGACAGATTGCCGAGCCGCGGTCGAGCGCGTGGCAATGTCGCGGCGAATGGAGAGTAGATAAACCGGGATTTCTTGCTCCTGTTCAAATCGCGGGTTGTTCATCGCGCTGGGATTTTGCCACACGATGGGAGCGGCTCGGCGCGCCGATCGGCCTAGCAACCCGCGTCACCAGCGCGATGCAAGGGGCGTTGCGCAAGTCATCTTTTCGTTCGGGAGCCTCGCCCCACCAGCGAATCGGCCTAGCAACCCGTATCACCGGCGTCATACGTGGGGCGTTGGGCAAATCCTGTTTTCATTCGGAAGCCTCGCCCTACCAATGTTGTCGTCGCTAACTGACACCATGAAAAAACGCCTGATTAACATAATTAGCGCGGCCAGTGTTTGCGGCGCTCTATTGGTGTTTTGGAGACTAAGCATCTTCATTTTTTCGCTTCCACCCTATCTCCTGCCCTCGCCGATCTCCGTGATTCAAGCCGTAATCCAACGGTTTCCTTCTTTGCTGATATCTTTGGAGATCACCTCACTGGCAGCTGGCGGAGGATGGCTGGCCAGCATCGTTATCGGCATTCTTGTGGCGATTATCTTCGCGCAGTCCAACTGGATCCGGCGGATGTTTTTTCCTTACACCCTCTTGTTGCAGACTGTGCCGATCGTGGCCGTTGCTCCCTTGATTCTCATGTGGGTGGGGGCCGGAACTTTCGCGGTGGGCGTCATCGCTTTCATTATTTGTCTGCCGCCGGTCATCGCGAATACCACCCAAGGATTGATCAGTACCGACAAGAACCTGGTTAGTCTTTTCCTTATGCATAATTCGTTCGGCAACGGATTTATTCCCGCGCTTCGTTACCGTTTACAGCTGCTGTGGAAACTGCAATTACCCAGCGCGATGCCGGCTCTGTTTGTCGGGATCCGTATTTCCAGCGGGATCGCCGTCATCGGAGCGATCGTCGGTGAACTGTTCGCCGGCTCCAGCCGGGTGGGAGTCGGTGGTCTCGGTTACGCTATTACGTATGCCAATGCCCAGCTCCAGACCGATTACCTTTTCGCACTGGTCTTCTTCGCCAGCGGTCTAGGTTTCGCCTTCTTTTTTCTGGCTAGCTTTTTGGAGTGGTACTTTTTGCATAACTGGCACGAATCGGCCTTAAGCCCGGAGGAAGACTAAGCCCAGATCCCAAAGATGAAATATCCACAGATTACGCAGATTACACAGATTTCGTTTTACAGTTGCCTCGCGCGAAAGAGCAAAGGGCAAACTGGGTTGCCTTCAGCATTTCCATTTGGCTCACCGGAGTGTTCAATTTCGACTCTGAATCTGCGTAATCTGTGTAATCTGCGGATCTCTAATTTCGGTCTTTTGGACTAACATGTTACGCGCGGAATCAGATAACGGTTGGTGGCTGGTCACTCATCCTGATCATGCCAGACTCGCAGGCCAGTTTGCCGAGCATTGGGGTAACGAACTTTTTATCTCACCCGAACCTCGGGCCGATGTGCTCGAAGGGATCAGTACTCACGACGATGGTTGGGCAGCTCGCGATGCCGCCCCGGAAATTACCAAACAAGGGAAGCCGAGCGCGTTCTCCAGTGAGTTGGTGGGCAAATATTCCGCTTTTGAGGAGATCGACCTATTGGACTATCTGGCGGTCAGGCGTCAGGCCGTCGATACCGTTGTCCGCCACAATCCTTATGCCGGTTTGTTGGTCAGTATGCATACGTTCGATCTGTTAGCGAACCGGGCCGATCGGTCGACCGTTCGCGCCGATCAACTCCCGCTTCTTGACACGTTCCTGGAGGATCAAAAAGCGTTGCAACACAAAGTCCGTTCTCAACTGGCTGACGACCCTCGTTTTCAGCCTGCTGATATTTCTACCGAACGGATCGAGGACCATTTTCGTCTCTTACAAGCTTGCGACAATCTCTCACTACTGACCTGCGTCGATTACCCGGGTAGAGCTAACCTGCTTCATGCTTTACCGGTAACAGGTAACACCCGCGAAGCAATCATAGTGGAACCTATCGGGACCCGCCATTTTCGGTTGGCTCCATATCCGTTCGACGCGTCGCCGCTGACCTTTGAGTTTCCAGCACGCTTTGTTCAATCGGTCTTATTCACATCAAAAGAAGACCTGCGGGCGAAATTCAATGCCGCGGAGGTTCGCAAACTTGGGGTAACGGTCGAGGACGGATCAGCATCGTGAACGCCGTGAACGAGCAGGGCGGAACCCCTGGAGCGCTGCCTCGCTTGCGAGGCCGACGCGGCCGGAACCTCTGAACTCCTTCTCCTCCCCTCACCTCGGCCGCAATCCAAGCAAAACATGCTTTACCATGGCCGGCACGAGGGTCTCCAGGGGAACGCCTTTGAATTTCCCCTCCGTGGAAATCGAGACCAGGCCTTGCAGCACGGCATTCAACGTCAGGGATAAGCGGGCCGGATCGCCAGCCACGATTTCGCCCTCAGCTTGACCTACCTTGAGCAGCGCCGGTCCATGGGAAAATGCCGCGTCACTGGCATCCAGCAACTCCCGGGGGGCGCCAGGGCGATGTTTGGCCTCGAGCATCAGAGACCAAAGTGCCGGATGCTTCAGCGCAAACCCGACGTATGCCTGGGCCAAATTGGTAAGGCGGACCCCTAAATTGGCTGCTCGCCGTTCGGTCGATTGGGCTAAGGCAGCGTCCAGGCGCTGAAACCCGTTCTGGGCCAACGCGTCGAGCAAGGCTCGCTTATCGGTAAAGTGGCGGCGCGGTGAGGTATGGCTAACGCCCACGTCCCGGCTCAGCTCGCGTAAGGAAAGCACGGAGGCGCCGCCGGCTTCCAGGGCCGCCTCAGCCGCTTGGAGCAAAGCCTGGCGGAGATTACCGTGATGATAAGGACGCGGAGTAGTGTGCAACTCGAACATTGTACCAGGGACCCGCGGATTTGCAGCATGTTTCCGTTGACAACATTGTTACCGATGGATACATCACCTCATGCAACTCACCGGTAATACCATCCTGGTCACCGGCGGCGGCTCCGGTATCGGACGCGGCCTGGCCGAATCCTTACATCAACTTGGTAACCAGATAATCATCTCTGGTCGCCGGCCGGACGCTCTGGCTAACACTACCAAAGCGAACCCGGGAATCGTTTCCCTACCCCTCGATGTTAATGATCCCGAGGCCATCCGCGCTTTCGCGGCTAGGGTCACCGCGGAGTATCCCAGCCTCAATATATTGATTAACAACGCCGGGATCATGAAAGGCGAGAACCTGCGAGATTTGCCCAGCGGTTTGGATGACTCTGAAGCGGTCATCACCACGAACCTGCTAGGCCCGATCCGGCTGACGGCAGCACTTCTCCCGCACCTGCAGAAGCAGGCCCATGCCGCCGTCATCAACGTGTCGTCCGGCCTAGGTTTTGTGCCCTTACCGGTCACCCCGACCTACAGCGCGACCAAGGCCGCCCTCCACTCCTATACGATTTCCCTCCGCGTACAGCTGGCGGAAACGCCGGTGGAAGTGATCGAAATTATACCTCCCGCGGTGGCAACTGATTTGACCCCAGGCCGGACCCCGAACGAGCGGATGATGTCACTACCGGATTATATCGAACAGACCATGCAAATCCTAAAAACCCAGCCTACCCCGAGCGAGATCTGCGTTGAACACGTCAAATTCCTCCGGTTCGCCGAAGCCCAGGGAAACTTCGATAAAGCGCTGCAAGTGTTGAACGCGGTGAAGCTCTAGGCGACTCAAACCGGAGAAAGCAGTGGTGAGGCAGTGGACATTGTGGACGGAGTAGACATAGTCGACAGAATGGAGCGAATATGGCCAGCCATCGGACCGCGGGCGATGTCTATGTCCAAGTGACCGCGAGCGGTCTCTCGGGGCGTGCCAAGTCAGTATTGGTCTTGGTTCCTGGGAAGATCATCGAGGAGTACAAGATTCATGGAAAGAAAATCGACGATCAATCGATAGCGAGAGAACTCGCAGATCCGTTAGCGAGCTACGTGTTTACTCATCGGGACACCCTGGGCAGGTTTGATGTGGAGCACTGGTTCTCGACAACTCCTCCGCCGGAAATTGAGCACGACTCACCGGAATTGACGCGAGGAGAGTTGAAAGCTTGGCTGCTGTGACATGAGATTCTGGCCTGTCTCTCTCGCCCTCCTGGGTCTGATCGCGGCGACCTCGGGGTCTGCGGAAGCGCAATCAAAGACCCCGGCAAGCTCTGCGGTTGGGAAAGGTGGTAACGCCGATTGGTTGCCGGCGAATAAAACTGGTTTCGGCACCAGTTATACCACCGCCAGCAACGTCTGGTTCACTCTCCAAGGTGGGCGGCTGAGCGAGGTTTACTACCCTCGCATCGACACGCCAAGCGTTCGTAGTCTCGACTTTATCGTCACCGATGGGCAGACCTTTGCCATACGAGCACCAGATGCGTCCAACTCGCTAACCCGACTGGTGGATTATGAGAGAAGCGAAAAGCAGCAGCAACTCGTGCAGGGCGGGGACGATCCCAGAAGCTTGACCTACCAAATTGTTAACCGCGATCCGGAAAATCGCTGGAGTCTCACGTCCACGTTCGTGACGGATCCGTCCCGCCCGACCCTACTCATCGACGTCGAGTTAACCTCCTTGGACGGCAAACCTTATCAGCTCTACGCCGTCTACCAACCGCAGTTGAACAATCCGTTGATTGCGGCCCCTCTCGATGAATCTGGTAACACCAAAGGCGACGCTCTGGTCGCCTCCGATGCAATGAAGCAGGTCGCCAGCGCGTTGGTCGCGACGCCGGAATTTACCGAGACGGCAAACGGTTATTTGGGAACAACCGATGGAGGGACGGACTTAAGCCAGCACTTCCATTTGACCACACACGATGGCTCCGCCCTAAACGGTACCGTCGTGCAGACCGGCAAGTTGCCTCTAACCGGGCTCAGGGACAGTCAGCATCTCACGCTTGCGCTTGGCTTTGCCAAGGACGAGACCGCAGCCACGGATACAGCCAAGGCCTCGTTGGGAGTTGGATTTGACCGAATCGCTGAGCAATATGCTGAGGGTTGGGACAAGTACCTGCACACGTTGCGCGACCCTCCCCCGAGCCTTTCCAGCCGGCAACAACGCCACTTATACACGGTTTCCTCGATGGTACTCGCGGCCTGCGAAGACAAGATTTACCGAGGCGCGTTCATCGCCTCCCCGTCAATTCCCTGGGCATTCGCTACGGGCCTGATAAATCCCTCTGGGCCTTACCACGGGGTGTGGTCGCGCGATCTATATGAAATCGCAACCGCGCTCATCGCCGATGGCGACCTGAACGGCGCGAACCGCGCCTTAGATTACACTTTTAATGTCCAACAAGGGGCCGACGGTGGTTTCCCCCAAAACACGTTCGTAGACGGGACCCCGATCTTCCACAACATGCAGATGGACGAAGTATCGGATCCGATACTCCTAGCGTATCAGCTCGACCGCAAAGACGCCCGCACCTGGTCGCGGCATATAAAACCAGCCGCTGACTTTATCGTAAATTTCGCTCCATTAGCCGAACCCCCGGCGCCATACACACTTCAAGAAAGGTGGGAAGAACAGAGCGGCTATTCTCCGGCGTGCATCGCCAGTGAGATCGCCGCATTGGTCTGCGCGGCCGATATCGCTCGGGCGAACGGCGATATGGATTCCGCAGAGCGCTACCTGGCAACGGCCGACTCCTGGCGGTCGCAAGTCGAAAAATGGACGGTAACCAGGAACGGCCCTTACAGCACGTCGCCGTATTACTTAAGAATCACCAAGGAGGGCCGGCCCGACTCCGGCACCACCTACAACCTTTGCAACGGCGGCCCCGGCGCTATCGATCAGCGCAAGGTGATCGACCCAAGTTTTCTCGAGTTGGTACGTCTTGGCATCAAGCCGGCTAGCGACAAGGTCATCACTAACACCATCAAACTGGTCGACACGCAACTGTCGGTCACCACTGCTGCCGGCAAATTCTGGCACCGCTATACCGACGACGGATACGGCGAGACCGCCTCTGGAGCTCCCTGGAGCCTAGTTCCACCTGATTCCGGCACGACTCGTGGCCGGCTATGGCCTATCTTTGCCGGCGAACGCGGAGAATACGAAATCGCTGCTCTCAACCTGAGTGCCGCGCAAGCGGACCTTTTGGCAATGGCAAACACCGCAAACCAGGGCGATTTATTGCCTGAGCAAGTTTGGGATAACGAGCCGCCTTCAGGCCAACCCGGGTTTGCGCCCGGCACGGGCACGACTGGAGCGACTCCGCTGGCTTGGACACACGCCCAGTTTATCCGGCTCGCGTTCGACTTAGCAGCCGGTCGTTTACTGGAGCAACCTTCGGTTGTGGCTGAGCGCTACCGGACGGGGTCCCCCCGCTCCGGGAGGGAGTAGGAGGTCAGGTGAGCCACGCGCCGAGCGAGCTAAACAAGTAGACAACGTGGACTTTAGTGGACGGAGTTGACGGCTATATAGCCATGCAATTGGGCTACCCGCTCCACTGAGTCCACTTTGTCCATTCCGTCCACTTGCCCCGCTCGTTCCTAGCAGCTCTAAACCTTAAACCGCAATCTGCGGAACGGACCGGTAAAGCCGCCGCATTGGGGGCATTGTCTTGCGGCGCCGCTCCCGTCGATTAAGCCGTCTCCTGCGCAACCGCGGCAAAGCTCGCAAGCTTCGCCGCGGAGAATCGTAAATCCCTGGCGCTGGTAAGAGATAGTTTCGTGACGGACGACCCCCTCACACTCGTCTCGGTCATCGGCGCTGCCGACGGCGGCGTCAACGGTCCCGGTGTCTTCGTCCAGATAGTCCATAATATAGAGCCATCTGGTCGGTAGCCGTTTTGTATCCATAAGGGATAAACACACAATACTCCTTACGCTATATCGTATCAACCCAATATATTGGGGCAGCCGCAAACCGGCAGCACAATAGGGTGTGGGGCAAATAGCGCGTGAGTAGCCCTGCAAACGAATGGGACCCGCCTACGCCAGGCCTTCGGCGCGGCAGGCTTTATGGGACTCATGGGACTTATGAGGTCGGTTTTTCACATAGGTCCCATCGGTCGCATAGAGCCTGCCGCGCCGAAGGCCTGGCGTAGGCGGGTCCCAACTGATCGCAGCGCTGCAGGCTTACCCGACACCAATCGGCTGATCGCCCAGCGCACGCTTTAAAAAAAAGAACTCGCAACCGCAAGGATTTATGCCTCCAATAAGCAAAGGAAAATGTCGTTTCCCGTAACCTAGATTCGTCGCATTAGCATGAAATCGATCTGGAAAGGAGCTATCAGCTTCGGGTTGGTGAATATTCCAATCCGTCTGTATTCCGCTACTGAACGAGAATCCGTCTCCTTTAACATGCTTCATAAGACGGACCTGTCTCGAATCCACTTCAAGCGCGTATCCGAGTCCACCGGTAAAGAAGTGCCCTACGATGAAATTGTTAAGGGCTACGAGCTGGAAGACGGGAATTATGTGGTGGTAACCGACGACGAGCTAAAAGAGGCGTCGCCGGAGAAATCGGCGGCGATCGATATTCACGAATTCGTCGACGAAGAACAGATCGCCAGTTACTATTTTGATACGCCCTACTATCTGGAACCGGAGAAATCGGCTGGCAAACCGTATCTTTTGCTAAGGGACGCGTTGGCCAAATCGAAAAAGGTCGGCATCTCCCAATTTGTGCTGCGGAACCGGGAACATCTCTGTGCTCTCAAAGCCGAGGGCAATGTTCTATTGCTGAACACGCTTCGGTTTGCCGGCGAGATCCGGGCTACGGACGAGCTCAACATTCCGGCGAACGATAAGATCTCGGAGAATGAAATCGCGCTGGCAAAGCGGTTGATTGAAGAGCTGAGCGGCAAATTCGAGCCGGCTAAGTATCGCGACACCTACTCGGAAGATGTAAAGAAGCTCATTGATGCCAAAGCCAAAGGTCAGAAACGCAAGGCGCCGGCGAAGAAAGTTGCTTCCGGTAAGGTGGTCGATCTGATGGAAGCCCTGCAGGCAAGCCTGAAGAATTCGAAGAAACGGGCGGCGTGACGGGCAGTAATCAGTAATCAGTGAGGCAGTAATCAGTGAGGAGCCAGGAGCCAGGAGGTCTAGCGGCCGAGCAGCCAGGGACATGTCACGCATGGGGACAGAGGCGCCGATCAAAGCCGGGGGCAAATCCGACTGAGACCACGAAAACCCTCGAGATTATCGTCTGGATGTCGCGGATCACGGGTCTGCTAGAGCTGCCCACCTCTAAAACGGAAACGGAAATAGACCCAGACGAAGAAGGACTGCTATTGATTGACTCACGCGTGGCAGCGAAAAACCCCGGTCCTCCTGGCTCCTGGATTCTGACTCCTGGCTCCTCACTGATTACTGACCCACTGATTACTTATCACCCTTCCCTTTCCCCCCGCGTGAAATTCGGGGGATCGCTGGCGGGAAAAGATTCCTCGAGTGCTTCGTCCAGCCCTTCTTCCAGGTGCCGATCTTTATCATCGATTTCCTCGTCCGGTCGATTCGCGCTCATGGTATTTCGATCAACTAAACCTCGCGCTTTGCGGTTGCAATCAGTTTGCGTCACGCGCAACCACTGGATGATCCGCTGATTTCAGGCTAGATCACTTGGTGTCCATTCCATGGCAGCCCGTGAACAACTTTCTGCAACCAAGATTCTTTGCAGACACACCAAAACGCTTCGGTGTCGCTGGGGTATCCTGCTCTCACCACCCTGAGCGATAACCAATGTCTGAGCATACACAAACGGTACCGGCTCCCCAGGCTCACCGAATCCTTCTCGATGTCGCGCTGAAGGCGCTCACGGTGGTGGGCCGCCATCCAGCGCTCTTCTTATCGTTACCTTCGCTCTACCTTTTGTTCGCTTATCCGCCAATCTGGAAGGACGTCGATGCCCTGGGGCAGCTGATCTGGCCGGCGGGATGGGGCAACATTTTGCATTATCCGCCACTCTATTGTTTTACGGGCAGAATTCCGTTCTGGATCGGTGATTCCATTCTTGCGGTATTAAGCGGACAATCGCTGCCGGCTCTGCGCGTTTTCGCTGAACAACATCCGACTTGGCTCGGGATAGAACTACTGATTATCGCCCAGCATGCGGGGTTGATTGCGGCTTTGACTCTCTTAATCCGAATGGCCGCCCGTGGTCCATTGGGTCGGGGCGCGATTACTATCGCCTGCATCGCCGCCAGCTCTCTATACGCTCAGCAGCAATGTGCCGGCTCCGAAGCGCCCAGTGTCAGCGCCTTGATTTTGCTGACCGCTGCCGGGCTTTGGGTCTATCGAAAGAGTTCGTCCCCACTGAGGTGGATCGTATTCACGATTGCTTTGTTGGCTGCTTTCGGCACCAGGCATATCAACTACTTGTTCGTGCTTTGGTTACCGCTGGTGATAATAGGCCACCTAATCTGGTCTCTCTGGCAACGGCGGCGAATCTTGGTCCCGAATCTGGCCAAACTTGGTATCGCCCTGGCGTGCGGAGCGTTCGCCCTGCTGGCCGATACCCTGGTCGTCAGAGTGATGATTGCTCAAGCCGGAGAACAATACCGTACGGACCTGGGCTTCGTTCTCATTGATCGCGTCACCGCGTTCTTGTACAAGCTGTCCGATTCGGAGCGCGCCGCTTTAGTCGAGAAGCTGGTTGCCGCGGAGGGTGACGCAATTGTCCAGGTGGCAATAAAAGCGGAGTCTAAGTTAGGATCTTCTCACGAGGAACTAGCCGGCACAATTCAAGATGCGCTTCGCCAAGAAGGAATCCCGCAGAGCGCGATCCAAGCCCGGAGCGACGTGGCGGTTTTCCATGCCGCCCTCGCCTATCTCCGGACACTTCACCCGAAATTGATCGACCTGGTTCTATCTGACTTCGTGCACGGTTACGTTCGGGAAGATAACAGCAAACTTAGCCTGAACCGTTTTTTGGCGAATCGAACGGCCGCGCGCATGCGCCATGAAGATCCTCAACCCTGGCAACCGTTGGCGCAGCTTCATTCGATCGACGATCAGAAGACTGCTTCGGCATTAGTGAACCGTGCCAGCACCGATCCGTACCTGATGTTATGGGGACCGATTCCGATCGCTGCTCTTATGCTCGTTAATCTGGGGCTAACGATTCTCCTGGTCAGACGACGCCAAGGAAATATCGCCTGGCTGGCACAAGCATTATTGCTCACCAGCGCGATCCTCTATTTCGCCAACTGTATCTGCGACTATTTCAACGATCGCTACACGCTGCCGCTGTTGGTATGTGCAGTCGCGGCATTCGCGTTGCAGGTGGGGGCGTTGTTAGATGCGCAGGCGAAGGCAATCAGTGATCAGTAATCAGTAATCAGTTTGGGAGCTAGGAGGGGGCGACCCCATCTTTGGTGGGGCGAGGCTCCCGAATGGCCCAATGATCCAACCAGGGGTAACCCGCAAAAACGCCAACGATCGATGAGCAAGGCCTCTAGACGCGCCGAGCCGTGGCCCACGATACACCACGGCTCGGCGCGTTTAATAGCCTAGCAGCGCAACTGAACGAGGATCACCGGCCACTTCGCTACACCGATCTGGCCATTCGGGAGCCTCGCCCCACCAAGTAAGGGGACCCGCCCCTCCTAGCTCCTAAACTGATTACTGACTCACTGATTACTGATTACTCATCACTCGGGGCGCGACCCCTCCGATCTCGGTGAGGTCACGCCACTAACCACCAGTCACCTCTCCCTGCTCACTTCTGCTTCGTCGCCACCTTCTGCGCTCCGGACTCGGCGCCGAGTTCGTAGCCGAAGAAAGAGAAGAGATCGGTTAAGTCAGCAACGCGTTGATCCAGAGAACTACCGTTGCTATGCCCAAATGAGTTAACTCGGAGCAGGATCGGATTCCCGGCGCTAGCGGCTGCTTGTAACCGAGCAGTGAACTTGAAGGAATTATACGGAGCCACCCGACCGTCATTCAGTCCCGCGGTCATCAGGATGGCAGGGTATTTTGTGCCATCGACTACATGTTGGTAAGGCGAATAAGCCAGCAGCGCTTTTAGCTGAGCCGGATCTTTCACACTGCCATATTCCGTGGTGTTAAACACCCCGTTTGGCCAAAACTCGGTCCGTAGAGAATCATACACCCCGACCTCGGATACGACCGCGCGCATCAAGCTCGGGTGTTGGGTAAGCATTGCTCCCATTAAAAGCCCGCCATTGCTCCCACCGAGCATACCGAGCTTAGCCGTCGAAGTGTACTTGTGATCGAGTAGATATTGGGCGCAGGCGGCGAAATCGTCGAAGCAGTTCTGTTTGTTGGTCAGGTTACCACCCTTATGCCATTCCTCGCCATATTCACCGCCCCCACGGATATTGGTATCCACATAAATCCCGCCCAGGTCATACCAAGCCCGGAAAGTTAATTGAACCCGCGGGATTTCGCTCACGCCAAACCCGCCGTACCCGTAAAGGATGGCCGGATGGCTGCCGTCCAGCGAAAGCCCTTTTTTGTGGACGATATTCAAAGGAATCTTGGTCCCATCTTTCGAGAACGCGAAATCTCTGGTGACTTCCAAGTCTGCGAAATTCACCGGCGCCTCAGAACTGAGTTTCGTGTCGGCTAGTTGGTTGGTTCCAGTATCGTACTTGAACCACTTGGAGATCTCGGTGTAACTGCCGATCCGAGCCAGAACGAGATTCTCACCGGCAGCTAAGCTCGAAACACTAGAGATTGGTGGGATCTCTATCCTCTTCTGGTCCGAGCCATCCAGGTGGTACGAATACAGACCGGAAGGCCCACCTTCCAAGGTTTGTATCACGAGGCGATCCGTGGTCACCGCGATGTTTTCGATTACTCCTTCGCCCGCTGGAATCACCACCTCAGGCTTAGCATCAGCAGTATCGAGAGCAAACTTCACCACTTTTCCGTGGGGCGCATCCTGTAGCGAAATCGCGTAAAACGTGGGGCCGAAGCCGAGTACGCCGGTTTTGATTTGGTCCTCAAATTTAGTAATCTGCCGCCAGCTTTTATCCGGCCCGTAAACGTAATGGGCATAATCTCCACCGTCGCCGTTCTGCACCGTGGCAACGATGTAGTCAGACGCTACCTTCGACTGAAGTGCTACCTCCGCGATCTTCGGTAAGTCTTTCCCCATCGAATACGTGTCTTCAGATTCCGGTGAACCAAGTTTGTGGAAGTAAACTTGCATATAAAAATGCAGGTCTTCAGCCGGCCGTTCACCTTCTCTTGGATACCGGGTGTAAAGGACCGCCGTACCATCCTTGGTCCAAGCCGCGCTTCCGCCACCCGTTGGGAATTGGACATGCTTGATCACATCGGGAAGCTGTTTGCCGGTTTCGACATCGAAAAAGCATAGATCCCCGTCTTCAGTGCCGTTCTTAGAAAGCGATACCGCCAAGGTTTTGCCGTCCGGTGACGGAACAAACCAATCGATCGAGGTCTTGCCAGAAGGATCGCCGGTATTGGGATCGCAAACGGCTTTCTCGCTGCTGGGATCGTCAGGCGAATTTACCGCTACCACAAATGGCTGTTGTTTAGCGGGGTCGAACTTCAACCCGAAAATCTTATTAGCGACCACCTCAACAAGCGTCAGGGTCGGCGGTGTGGCGGAGATGAGTTTCTTTATTTGAGCGGCCAATTGAGTGCGGCCCGGGAGCGCATTCAGGAACTTTTGCGATCGCTCATTTTGTTTTTCCGCCCACGCCTTGACCTTCGGATCGTTCAACTGCTCCAACCAGCGATAATCGTCTTTTACTGTGGCACCATCGAAAACATCTGTAACCGGTTGTTTAGCGCTAACCGGTGCAGCTTCTAACGAAGGAACGCTGGCTTGACCAGCTGCTGGGAGGAAAAACGCTGAGCAAGTGAGTCCAAGCGGGACCAAAAGTCGTCTCATGGGCATCAAGGATGCACGCGCCGAGCAGGAAAGCAAAGGGCGGAACTCGCCCGAAGCTCGTTCCGAATGACAAACGACAAATGACAAATGACAAATACGGAAGCACCCCTCGCGACTCGCTCGTTCTCAATCTGTCATCTGTCATCCTGTCATCCTGTCATCTGTCATTCGGAACGAGTTTCGGACGAGTTCCGAAAGATTCCGATTGAAAATGGGCACCGGTTTGGTTTCAATGTGAGATCACATCGAAAGCACTCTGAAACCGGAACCCGATCCATCCCTGTTTGCGACTGCCGAAGATCGAAGGCATCAGATCCTTCGCCTCCTCGAGCACGAGGGCAACGTGAAGGTGGAGAACCTTGCGGAACGATTTGGAGTTAGCCAAGTCACAATTCGCAAAGATCTGGCCGAACTAGAAGAACAAGGCCTGTTGCAACGCACCTACGGAGGGGCTGTGTTCTCCCATCGGAGCCGATTCAATATTTCTTTCATGGAGAGAGTCCAATTAAAAGCCGGCCAGAAAGAAGGGATCGCTCGGGCCGCGATCGAGCGTATCCACGAAGGAGATACGATTATTTTGGACGGCGGGACCACCACGCTATCTTTGGCGGCGGCATTAGTGGGACGTTTCCGGTCCTTATTTGTAATCACAAACTCCATTCCTGCTTCGTTGGAACTCGCGCGCGCCGGCTACGAATTGCTGCTCGTCGGAGGTCAGGTCCGCAACCATAGCTTAACCTTGATTGGTCCGGTTGCGGTCCGAACCTTGGAAGACTTTCATGCCGATCGTGCCTTTCTCGGAACCTCGGGCACGACACTGACTCACGGTCACAGCACACCGAATCCGCTGGATGCGGAGGTGAAGCGGGCAATGATCCGTTCTGCTGACGAAACTTATGTGCTCACGGACTCCTCCAAGTTCGGGCATGCCTGCCTGGCGACATATGCTCGTTTGGAAGAGGTTTCACAGATAATTACCGACTCAAATATACCGCAGTCTTTTGTCGAATCCTTTACTAAGCGGGGGGTGGCGTACGAGCTGGTTCCGGCAGACACCGGGACTCAGGCTGACGCTGCCGTGGCGGAAGCGGTGTAAGCCTTCGTCGCCCTGCTCCCCTAACCAAAACCCCCACTAGCCCCATCCCATTATGCCAAAACTGACTACTCTGCGCATCGCCGCAGCGTTTGCCCTCGCTACCCTCGCTGTTCCGATCCCGACCATCGCCCAAAAGAAGCCGCACATCATCGTGGTTACCCACGGCCAGGTTTCCGACTCATTCTGGGTCGTGGTAAAGAACGGCGTTCAACTGGCCGCTAAAGAAACCGGCGCCAATGTAGAATATCGTGCGCCGGAGAAGTTCGATATGGTGGCGCTTTCGCAATTGATTAACGCCGCGGTCGCCTCTAAGCCAGATGGCCTTATCGTTTCGATCCCCGATGCGGATGCACTGGGCAAATCGATCAAGGCAGCGGTTGCCGCTAAAATCCCCGTCATCTCAATTAACTCAGGGTCAGACGTCTCAAAGAGCCTCGGATGTTTGATGCACATCGGGCAGGAAGAAGAATTAGCCGGCAAAAGGGCTGGCGAGCGGATGCAGGCAGCAGGAGTTAAGAAAGCGGTGGTGATTAACCAAGAGGTTGGCAACGTAGCCCTCGATCTCCGCGCCAAAGGATTTTCCGAAGGCCTGGGTACGCCGGCCGAGGTTCTGGCTGTGACCATGGATTTCACGAATTCCCGTGACGCAGTGTCTGCCTATTTGCAGAAGAACCCGGATGTTCAAGGCATCCTGGCGCTTGGCCCAGCCGGAGCTGAACCTGCGCTTCAGGCAATCCAAAACGCCGGCCTCACTGGAAAAGTAAAGTTCGGCACCTTCGATTTATCACCGACCGTTCTGCAAGCGATCGCGAAGAAACAAATGGACTTCGCCATCGACCAGCAACAGTTCCTCCAAGGATATCTCCCGGTGATGATCATGGACAATTATATCGAGTACGGGTTACTGCCTGCTAATGACACTATCTTGACCGGGCCAGGTTTTGTTACCCCGGACAACGCGGCTCAGGTGATCAGCCTATCTAAGAAAGGGATTCGTTAGTTAACTTGCCGGGGTTGGCTTGTGCTAGCAGGCCAGCCCCGGTGACCTTTGGAGAGGAGCCTTGAATTTCAAGAAATTGCTCACGCGTCCCGAGTTCGGCGCTTTCGTTGCCGCCTTAGGGATTTTTGTTTTTTTTGCCTCCGTGGCCGGTGAAGGGTTCCTATCGATCAGCGGGACAATTAACTATCTCGAGGTAGCGGCTCAGGTTGGTATACTGGCAGTCTCAGTTTCACTGTTAATGATTGCTGGCGAGTTCGACCTATCGGTCGGCTCGACCATTGGCGCTTCCGGCATGATCATCGCGCTGGCGGTTACGCAGTTTGACTGGCCGCTCTGGTTGGCAATTATTGTCGCGTTTCTATTCTCGCTCCTGGTCGGCTTTGTGAACGGCTGGTTAGTGGTTAAAACGAGATTACCTTCCTTTATCATCACACTGGCCTCCATGTTCTTGCTGCGAGGACTTACCATTGGATTCACGCTTCTAATAACCAATGTCACGCGAGCTTCCGGTCTGGGCACCTACACCGAGGGCGATTTCCTGGCCCCACTTTTCTTAGGTCGGGCTCTGGGTCTGCCGATTTCAATCTGGTGGTGGGTCGGCCTCAGTTTAATCCTCGGTTGGATGCTCTTCCGGACGCCCTTTGGGAACTGGGTTTTTGCCGCTGGCGGAGATCCGTCGGCCGCGCGCAATGTCGGTGTCCCCGTCGCCCGGGTTAAGATCAGTTTATTCATGTTAACGGCAGCAACGGCTACTCTACTGGCCGTCATCCAGGTGCTGGACACGGGCTCCGCGGATGTGCTGCGGGGCGAACAAAAAGAGCTGGAAGCCATTGCCTCTGCAGTGATCGGAGGCTGTCTATTGAGCGGCGGTTATGGATCTGTTTACGGGGCAGCGATCGGCGCCCTGATTCTAGGGATGGTGCAGGAAGGCATTGTTTTTACTCGTATCAGCACGGACTGGTTCCGGGCTGTACTCGGCGGCATGCTGCTAGCCGCGGTTCTTTTAAACAACTATTTGCGACAACGCGCATTGCGCAGCCGCTAACTTCAGCAAGATCGGTATGGACCCTATTATCAAGCTCGAGGGAATCTCCAAGCAGTTCGGCAAGGTCAATGCGCTCGCGGATATCTCATTCCAGCTTTTTTCTGGTGAAGTCCATTGTTTGTTAGGTGATAACGGTGCGGGTAAGTCAACCCTGATCAAGATTCTTTCGGGGGTGCATCGTCCGAGCCGGGGACAGTTTCTCTTCGAAGGGAAACCGGTCCAACTAGATTCCCCCCGCCAAGCTTTGGATTTGGGAATCGCCACCGTGTTCCAAGATTTGGCGATGTTGTCGTTAATGAGTATTACTCGAAATTTTTTCCTCGGTCGTGAGCCAAAAAAACGGCTCGGTCCGATTCAACTATTTGATTCCAAGTATGCCGCTCAGGTCACAGAAGAAGAGTTACGAAAGATTGGGATCAAAATCCGGGACGCCGATCAACCGGTGGGAACACTTTCCGGGGGCGAACGCCAAGCGGTAGCGATTGCGAGAGCGGTTTATTTCGGGGCGAAAGTACTGATTCTGGACGAACCAACATCGGCTCTCGGGGTAAAAGAAGCAGCCGTCGTACTCAAGTATATCGTCCAATCCAAGCTCAAAGGGATCGGCGTGATTTTCATCACTCACAACGTCCATCATGCCTGGGCGGTAGGGGACACTTTCACGGTTCTGAATCGAGGCCGAAGCTACGGCACATTCAAACGGGAACAAACTCATCGCGAAGACTTGCTGCAGATGATGGCAGGCGGTGAGGAGCTGGATGAATTAGCAGTAGAGCTGGACTTGATCTCGAAACGTGATCCAGGGCAGGCGGGCGAGATCGAGCACCGGGCAGCGGAAGAGCTGGAGTAAGGTGGTGTAGAGGTGGCGGCTGATAGAGCGTGGCGCGGAGTAATCAGTGATCAGTAAGACAGTAATCAGTCCAGGATCTAATAGCTAGAATCTAGGATGCTGGAGGGACGACCGTACGAGCAGCCAGGAGTTGAAACTAATGGCGCGCGCAGCTCCTCCGACTGATTACTGACTCACTGATTACTGATTACTGATTACTGATTACTCCCGCGCCACCCCATAACCGCTGGCGTTACACACCCTCACTCACCACCCCCACCCCCGCTGGTCTGAAACACGGCCGTGATGCTATCCAACTGCAGCGTCTGCCCCGCCGGCGGTGTATAGCTGAAACGATAGACAGTGTTGTTCACCAAGCCATGGCGCCCGGTATCGTACACCATGACGTCGGCGACCGTCGTAGCGCCTTGGGCCGAATTGACCGGCACGGCGATTAGGCCTTTCGTAGCCGTCGCGCGCGCGACTTTGGCGGCCAACTTGGATGCGCTGTGAATTTCGTCGGAGGTACCGTCACGCTTGGATTGATAAGCAATCGGGTTAGAAAGGACAAAGGTCTGTTCTTTTAACTTCTCAGGGGGATAATTGGTTTGCGCAGCGTCGCGCGTACCCTCATCAACCAGGTGTCCGTTTAACGGATCATGTCCACTCAATGGATCGTGTGCGCCCAATGGATCGAACGAACAGCCAACCATGGCAATTGCTACCAAGCAGAACAGACTCCTCATATGGGCCGCCATTTTCCCGAGTGAACCAAATAGAGCAAGCCGATTTCGTGGTCAGAACGAAATAAGAGCAAATGGCAAATTGGGCGATCGCGCGCGACGGATTCTGGAGGGGAGCCGCTTCGTAGCGTTGCAGCTCTATCGGTTGGCAGCAGGCGGCTCCCGGGAACGTCTCGACGTGCGGCAGTTCTATGGGCCGTTGTATCCCCACAACAGAATAGACGCGATGGGCAAAACATTGCGCTGGGTAATTCCCGGGAGCCGCCTGTTTCCACGTTTCCAGGTTGGATTTCGCCATAGAACAAGTTTAGGGGGACCTTGATGCACGGGCCAAAGCGGCTCCCCTCCAGGCGCGCTGCTATCCCGCTCAGACCAGCTTGTCCGGCGTAATCGGCAGGTCGCGAATTCGTTTCCCGGTTGCGTGATAGACTGCGTTGGCGATTGCTGCGGGTGCACCGACAATGCCGATTTCGCCTAAGCCCCGGGCGCCAGCATCGGCCATGTTCGTATCTGGGATATCTAAGAATTCTATCCCGAAATCCGGAGGGACGTCGGTAAAAACCGGGACATGGTATTCTGCCAGATTCGCATTCACCATCCGGCCGGTAGCCAGATCCGGGATGGTCCCCTCCATTAAAGCCATCCCGATGCCGAAGGTGATTCCACCCAGGAGTTGGCTCCGGGCCAACATTGGATTCAGGATTTTGCCTACATCATACACACCGACGACTCGCGTAACCCGAACCTCACCTAAATCGGGGTCGACTTTGACTTCTACAAAAATGGCGCCAAAGGAAAAGAACGAGAGCTTCTGGTAGGCATCACCCGCTTTGGTGCTCGCTTCGGCTTCCACGGTTTGGTTACCGGTCTTAGTGAGCAAATCAGAAAATGAGAGCGATTGCGAAGTGTCTTTGGTGCTGCCGATGCGGCTATCTCCAAAAGCAAGATCGGTCTTGGCCAGACCACTTAACGGAGCAGAGGGCCCATCGATCGCCAAAGAAATCAGCTTATCCCGGAGGGCTGCGCAGGCCGCTACGACTGCGGGGGCAACGCTGGCAACCAGCCAAGATCCGCCGTTGACTGGCGCTGGCGGAAACTCGGTATCGCCCAATTCAAACTGCACTCGCTCCATCGCAACCCCAAGGCTGTCAGCGACGAACTGCGTCATTACCGTACGAGTACCGGCGCTGGACTCATGGGTGGCGCTCCGCACTACGATAGACCCATCGCTCGCAAGGATAATTTTCGCAGCGGCCGGCTGCTGAGTCGCAGGGTAAATCGCTGTCGCCATCCCCCAACCCACTAACCGGCCGTCACCGTCTCGCGTCGAAGCCGGTTTTGGATTACGCGACGACCAGCCAAATTTAACGGCACCCCGATCATAACATTCGCGCAGATGCTTGCTCGACCAAGGCCGCTGATCGAACTCATCTTTCTCCGCGTAGTTGCGCACCCGAAGTTCGACCGGGTCAATGTTCAATTTCACCGCCAATTCATCCATCGCCGATTCGAGTGCAAAGAAGCCAGGCGCTTCGCCTGGAGCGCGCATCGGGCAGGGAGTGGTGTAATTGAGCTGGACCAGGTGGTGGTTGATTTGAACGTTAGGACAAACGTACATCAACCGCGTCAAATTCCCGCAAGGCTCCGTGTACTGATAAACCATGGACGAATGGGTCAACGTCGAGTGCTTCAGCGCGGCCAGCTTGCCATTTTCGTCAGCAGCCAACCCGATGGTTTGAATGGTTCGCGCACGTTGCCCCATTGAATCGAACATCTGCGGGCGACTTAGTACGAGACGAACCGGCCGATTGGCTACCTGAGCGGCAGCCGCAGCAACCAGAAAATAACTCCAGCTGAAGGCTTTTGAACCAAAGAGGCCTCCAATAAACGGACAGATGATCCTCACGTTCTCAATCGGCAAACCAAAAGCACTGGCAACGACTTTCTGGGTGAGATCGACTCCGCCAGTTGAAACGTGGAGGGTCAAATGATCAGTCCCATCCCAAATCGCTAGAGCTGCCCCCGGCTCGATCGGGTTATGATTTTCTATCGGAGTTGAGTAGGTTTCGTTGACTAACCGGACCTGCGGCATGTTGGCCCATACCCAATCCACATCTCCGCGTTTTTCTTGCAGCTTGACCCTCCCACCGTACATGCGCGGCTCGATTGCCTGGTCTGCCAGTCCTAAGAGATCCGTCCGCAACTCGCCGGACTGGTAGCGGATCCGGACAAGCGCGGCGGCCTCGCGGGCCTGCTCAAACGTTTCCGCGACGACCGCTCCCAAATGTTGTCCCTGAAAATAGACCTGGTCGTCCTGGAAAGGCAGCCGGCTTTCCCCCGGTACTCCGTTTGCCGTAAGTTCTTCCGGCAGGGCTTGTAATTTCGGCGCGTTCCGGCGAGTTAAAATCGCGATTACCCCCGGCGCACGCTCTGCTTCGCTCTGGTCGATCTGAATAACAGCGCCGCTGGCGATCGTGCTTTGGATCAAGCACGCATAAGCCATACGATCGATCTTGAAATCGGAAGCGTAGAAAGCAGTACCGGTAACTTTTAGCTTTCCGTCAACCCGTTGACGTGGAGTTCCTAAGACTGGGGTACTCTGTGCCATACAACTATGCAGACGCTGCCGCTGCCGACAGCGCGCGGATCACGCTTTTCCGGGCCAGAGTCAGCTTATATTGATTGTACCGATAAGCGTGCGCACCCTGTAGCAGCCGATCTGCAGCCCGCTCGAAGGTTGAACGATCGGGGCTGGCTCCTTGGATCAGGGCTTCGGCCTCCGGTTCCCGCCAAGGCTTGGGCGCGACTCCACCTACTGCGATTCGCGCGCCAGTGATCGATCCATTCTCGATCGTTAGAGCCGCCGCAACGCTAACCAGAGCGAAAGCATACAGTGACCTGTCTCGCACCTTCAGGTAAACCGCATGTTTGGTATCGGCCATCGGCGGTAAATCGACCGCGGTAATCAGCTCATTAGGCTGAAGCGTCGTATCCAGCTCCGGATGATCGCCGGGTAGACGATGAAATTCGCCAATCGGGATTATACGCTCGCCGTCAGGACCTATCACCCGGATTTGGGCATCCAGGACGGCTAACGCGACACACATATCGCTCGGGTTAGTGGCAATACATAGGTCGCTCTGTCCGAGAATCGCGTGTGTCCGGTTGTACCCGTTGAGCGCACCGCAGCCCGAGCCCGGCTTTCGCTTATTGCAGGCGGGAAAAGCGGGATCGTAAAAGTAAGGGCAGCGCGTTCGCTGCATCAAATTACCACCAACGGTAGCCGCGTTGCGTAGCTGCGGGCTAGCGCCTGACATCAGTGCCCGGCTCAGGACGGGATATTGGCTTAACACTAGCGAATGCTCGGCTACATCCGAGTTCCGAGCGAGCGCTCCAATTCTTAACCCGGTGCCGTCCGGCCGAGGGGCAATATCCCTCAAGCCTAATCGACTAATATCAATCACCGTTTGCGGCTGTTCCACCCCCATCTTCCATAGATCAAGCAGGTTAGTGCCGCCGGCTAGAAATCGGGCCTTGGGTCGAGTCCGGATCAGATTTAGCGCAGAATCGATATCGTTCGGCCGGACGTAGGCGAAGTTGTTCATAGCTTAGCTTTCCCCAGCTACCGGTGTCTGTTGACGAAGCTCTAAAATGGCTGCCACAATGTTTGGATAAGCTCCGCACCGGCAAAGATTCCCGCTCATCCATTCCCGAACTTCGCCTTCGTTATTGGCGTGCCCTTCGTTTAAGCAGGCTGCTGCAGAACAGAGTTGTCCGGCGGTACAAAACCCGCATTGGAAGGCGTCATGCCGGATAAATGCGTCCTGTAAAGGGCTGAGCTGACCGTCACGAGCGAGTCCTTCCACCGTAGTGATCTGGTCTCCCTCATGCATCACGGCCAGGGTGAGACAAGAATTAATCCTGCGTCCGTTAACTAAGACGGTGCACGCGCCGCACTGGCCGTGGTCACATCCTTTCTTGCTACCGGTCAGACCAAGAGACTCGCGCAGGAAATCAAGCAGCGTGGTTCGCGCTTCGACTTCGATAGGATAGGATTTGCCGTTTACCTGCAATGTCGCGGGAACACTAGCGGGGACAGGAGAACTTGCAGGAGTGGGTTTCGGTGATTCTACGTTGGTCTCGCTCAGAACCGTGGCCGGCAAAGCCGCCGCAACTCCGGCAGATGCCAGCCTTCGCAGAAAAGTGCGGCGGCTGGTCGCAGGTAACTGCTTGAGAATGTCTTCAAGCGCGTCGCCGGAATCGGGAATCGGTTCGTCGGGAGGTTGCGCAGCCATTATTAATAAAGTTCCAATCTCAAAGGTTTGACGGTTCTATCCTTGCACCGATAAGCATTTCCTTTTCAGCGGAGCTGATGCGCTTCCCGGGTCTATTCGCATAGATAACCTGCACCGTGGCGCCGGTCCGCTCTATTCCTAAATCAATGGGCTTCCAGAAACGCTGCTCCCGGTTGGTTGGGAAATCAAGAGGGGAAGCGGGGTTGTGGATTTTGTCCCGAAGGGACTAAAGGACTCAGCCTGGGTATGGCTTCACCCGCGGCGCATAATAAACGCCGGGTTCGTCGCAATCTTCGACAGACGTCAACCGCACGGAACGGCTCAAATCCGGTGCGGACTCATCGCTTTCGGGTGGCGACGACCTGGGCGCACCGAGACCCGCCGCCGCTACGCTTTGGCGCGGCCCTATTGTGGGTCTTGTCACGCCTTGAGATTGGCCGCGACGTAGGCTCTGCGAAGTCGGGTTTTCTCCCTACCAGCGTTCGGCCCCCCTCACTCCACCGTCACGCTCTTTGCAAGATTGCGTGGTTTGTCGACGTCGCAGCCGAGTTCGACCGCAAGATAATAGGCAAAGAGCTGCAGCGGGACGACAGTCAGGATCGGCGAAACAAAGTCCGGGCATTTCGGAATGTAAATGACATCATCCGCCACTCGGGCCAGGTCTTTTCGGCCCTCCGTAGCAACGGCTATAACCTTCCCTTTGCGAGCTTTGATCTGCTCAAGGGTGCTAATGTTCTTTTCAAAAACGGGGTCGTCCGGAGCGATGATAATGGAAGGGACCTCCGGGCGAACCAAAGCAATCACCCCATGCTTTAACTCGGCGCTGGGATGCCCTTCAGCAAATCGGTAACTGATTTCCTTGAGTTTCAAAGCTCCCTCAAGGGCGATCGGGTAGTTGTATTGCCGGCCAAAAAAGAGGAACCCGGCTGAGTCGGCGTATTTTTTGGCTAACTCGCGAATGCTGTCGGCCTCAGCTAGAAGTTGCCGAACTTTGTCCGGTAAACTCTCCAATGCCTGGATAGCGTCTATCCCTTGGGCGCTAGATAAATGCCGAATCCGGCCTAACAAGAGCGCTAAGAGGGCCAAACAAGTGATCTGGGAAGTAAAAGACTTGGTGGCGGCAACGCCAATCTCCGGCCCAGCATGCATGTAGACACCGCCATCGCTTTCCCTGGCGATGGTACTCCCGACATTGTTACAAATCCCGAGCGTGCGATGGCCTTTACGTTTGCTCTCCCGCAGGGCGGCTAAGGTATCGATGGTCTCTCCACTCTGACTGATGGCAAAGACTAAAGTGTCTTTGTTCATCGGCATGTTCCGATACCGGAACTCGCTGGCGAATTCACATTCAGTTGGTAAATGCGCCAGGCTTTCTAACAAGTATTCACCCACCAATGCGGTGTGGAAAGCCGAACCGCAGGCAGTCAACACAATCCGTTCGACCTCGCGCAGCTCTCGCGAAGACATGTTCAGGCCTCCCAGCTTTGCCGTCGAATCCTCGGCAGATAACCGTCCCCGCATCGCATCTCGAATCGCGTTGGGTTGCTCAAAGATTTCCTTGAGCATGTAGTGCGGGTACTCGCCCAGATCCGCTTCTTCGCTGGTAAACTCCACTTTACTGACTTGGAATTTGGCATCCGTACCGGCTAAAGAAGCGATATCAAAGTGGTCCCGCTCAACGGTCACCAGGTCGTAATCGTCCAAATAAACGACGTCACGAGTGTGGCCGACGATGGCGCTGACATCGCTAACGATAAAGTTCTGACCTTTGCCAATACCCAAAATCAACGGGCTGCCTCGCCGAGCGGCTAAGACCACGTCGGGCACATCCAAATGGATTAACGCTAAACCGTAAGTACCGTTGACCTGCTTAAGCGCTTTGCGCAGCGCTTCCAGCAAGGTTTGTTTCGAGCGCGGACCGGGCAATTCATCGAAAATGTGCCCGATCAGATGCGCCAGGACTTCGGTGTCCGTTTCAGTGCGAAACTGATGTTTCTGCGCGAGGAGTTGGTCTCGCAGCAGCTGAAAATTTTCGATCACCCCATTGTGGATGAGAGCGAGCTTCCCGGATCGATCGACATGGGGATGCGCATTCTCATCGGTCACCGCCCCGTGGGTAGCCCAGCGGGTGTGCCCTAGCCCTATAGAACCGCGAGGCGGCTCCTGTTGAATCAATTGCGCCAGACTGCCAATTCGTCCGGCACATTTGCGGATCTGCATCGCTCCGTTAGCGACCAAAGCGATCCCGGCCGAATCGTATCCTCGGTACTCAAGGCGTCTAAGCCCATCCATCAAAATTGGCGTGGCTTCGGCTTGTCCGATGTAACCGATGATTCCGCACATAAGAATAAAAGAAAGTGCATCCTGACAAAGATTCCCACCGGGCGCAAGCCCTGTACCCTCGCCTTAGGCTCGGGAAGGAGTTCAAGGAGTTCGAGGAGTTGCAAGGAGGCTGCAACTCGATACGCCCGGAAAAGCCGCATCTTTGCGCCTGTTTTACCTTGTAATTTGTTACCGCCCTCTACGCTGAACTCCTTGAACTCCTTGAACTCCTTGAACTCCTTGAACTCCTTGAACTCCTTGAACTCCTTGAACTCCTTGAACTCCCGCGATTTGCCATTTGTCATACCCGAGCTTCGGGCGAGGGTACAGTAAGCCATGGATCTATCCTCCCTTAAGAACAAAACGTTAGCGATCGTCATGGGCGGTGGAGCTGGAACCCGCCTTTTTCCGTTGACCAAGGATCGGGCGAAACCCGCTGTCCCCCTCGGGGGCAAATACCGTTTGGTCGATATCCCCATCAGCAACTGCCTAAACTGCGGCCTTAGCCACATCTATGTGTTGACCCAATTCAACAGCACCTCGCTGCACCGACACATCCATGCGAGCTATAAATTCGACAACTTCTCGAACAACTTCGTAGAGATTCTCGCCGCCCAACAAACGACGGAAGGCTCGCGCTGGTATCAAGGAACGGCCGACGCCGTCCGCCAGAATTTACGCTATTTCTTGGAAGGCGAATTTGAGTACTTCCTGATTTTGAGCGGCGACCAACTTTATCGGATGGACTTTATCGACCTGTTGACACAGCACATCGATTCCGGAGCTGATATCACGTTAGGCACCACGCCGGTTGATCGGAAGGCGGCATCCGCCTTCGGTATCATGCACAGCGATCCCCATCGACGCATTTTTCGTTTTGAAGAAAAGCCGAAAGAGGCGGCCCTGCTCGATGAATTGATGATCCCGGCGCCCCTGTTGAAGGAGTTGGGATTACCCGAGGACTCGGAGCTTTATCAGGGCTCGATGGGTATCTATGTGTTCAACCGGGAAAACCTGATCCATGCGCTGGACAACGACATGGATGACTTTGGTAAACACATTTTACCGGAGGCTTTGACGGCCCGCAAAGTCATGGCTTATATCTTCCAAGGCTATTGGGAAGATATCGGGACGATCGGCGCATTCTTCGAAGCGAACTTAGCCCTGACTGATACTATCCCCCCTTATAATTTTTTCGACCGTTCAGCTCCCATTTATACGCATCCGCGTTTCTTGCCGGCCAGTAAGATCAACGCGGCTACCTTGAAACACGCTTTCATCGCCGACGGCTGCATCATTTCGGATGCTCATATCGAGCGAGCAGTAATCGGTCTTCGCAGCGTGATTGAAAACGGCGCCACCATTCGGAACTCGGTGATCATGGGAGCAGACTTCTACGAGGACGATCATCCGAAGCCCACTCCGGACGCGCCCCCGCTGGGCATCGGCAAGAACACCGTGATCGACCGGGCGATCATCGATAAGAACGCTCGGATCGGGGACGGAGTGGTCATCACTCCGGATGGGAAAGCGCCCACCCAGGATGGACCGAACTATTACATCCGCGACGGTGTCATTGTCATACCTAAAAATGCGGTTATTCCGACCGGGACTTGGATCTAGCCAGCCTGCATGGCTTTCAAAGGCGTATGCCTTTGGAAGCCATGCAGGCTATGGCAGAAGCAGGCTCCGGCTGGCGCCAGAACCTGCTTCTGTTTGGGATGGGACACGTTGGTAGGGCGAGGCTCCGGAACTTCCCGGAACCTTTCTCAAGGCGAACGAGCTGACCCCATATATAGCTTGGTTACGCCTAGGAGTCGCCGAGCCGCGGTATATCGCGTGGCATCGGGTTGGCTGAATAGTCGTCCCTGCCCAAATTTCCCCAAAAAAAGCAGTAGAATAGTCCGGCCTATACGGACTATTCTACTGCCGCAGCTTGCATTGCCGGCAAATGGATAACCATTTGCCGGCAATGCAAGCTTTCCAGATCCAGCGGAAAGTGACGGCTGCCAGCGGGTTTGCCGAGCTCGGCCTTTATCAAGAGGCCGTCGAAGAGCTTGAGGACCTTCCCGAATCCAGCAGAGACGATATCCCGGTGTTGGCGACTTGGTTGCAGGTCTATCAATCGTGGGGAAAATGGGCCGAGGCTGCAGCGGTCGCCGAACGATTGATCCAAAAAGAGCCGGCCGAAGCAGATTGGTACATCGCGTTGGGTTTTGCCGTACGACGTGCCCAGAGTCTGGCTGCGGCTGAGGTCATTTTATCGGCCGCCCTGCAAAAGTTCCCCGCGAATGCAACGATCCATTTTAATCTAGCCTGTTACTACACCCAACTCGGGGATTTGGACAAAGCCCGCCGATACCTGCAAAGGGCGATCGCTATCGACGACAGTTTCAAAAAAGTCGCGTTAACCGACCCAGACCTGCGGGCACTGCGAGAATAGGAAATCCATTTACACAGAAGATCACAAAGGACACAAAGACGGACTTCTTTAAACAGGAGGCAACAGAGGTAACGGCGACTTATTCGGGAACCAACCCCTTTCCCTGCAGCGGCGAGCCCTTCCCCTGTGTTACCGTTCGGCTGAGCTCAAGCCTCCCTTTCCTCCTGTTCAAAACCTCTCTCTTTGTGTCCTTCGTGATCTTCTGTGACGTCCTCCGTCCTTTGCGGCTTTGCGTGAGATTTTTTCTTCTGTCTCTCACGCTAGGCGTCGCCTGAAGAGCCAGGTGGCCAAGGTTAAGGTAAACACCGCGATAATTGCCATGGGCCAAGTATTATTCAGGATCTCCAGAGGCGGCATGTCTTTCAGAAACACGCCTTTCATTACTACCATGATATAGCGTAACGGATTCGCATAGGTAAACGGCTGTAACCAATCCGGCATGTTTTCGATGGGTGCGGCATACCCCGAGAGAAGCGTTGCCGGCAACAGGGTTGTCATGATGCCTAAGGTGGCTTGCTGCTGGGTCACGGCGACGGAGGAGATACTCAATCCAATGCCGATCATTGCCATGATAAACACGGTGAGACTCAAGTATAAGAATGGGACTGAGCCATGAAACGGAATTCGAAAGACGAAAACGGTAATGAGAATGAAGATGGTCACCTCAACCAACGCTAGAATGAGCGCCGGAATACTTTTGCCCGCCATAATCTCCAAAGGCCGCATCGGCGACACCAACAACTGTTCGAACGTTCCCATTTCCCGTTCCCGGGCCACTGACATGGCGGTAACATTCAAACAGATTTGCAAGGTGATCATGACCGCCAGCGACGGCAGCGTAAACCAAATGTAGTCCAGATTCGGGTTAAACCACGTGCGTTCCACTATCTGTACATTAGGAGCGCTGTTGTCGGTCGTCGTTTGTTCACTGACAAATTGGTTTACGATTTGGCTCACATAGCCCTGCGCGATTTGCGCAGAATTCGATTTCCGGCCGTCAGCGATCATCTGCAAAGGCGCCATGTGCTCCTCGGCAAATTTCCTGGAGAAATCCGGTAAAAAGGTGATCGCCAGCATCACCCGCTGATCATCGACCATTTGTTGCAGGTCCTGACGCGAGTGCGCGAATTCCACATGTCCAAAATTCGGAGAAGCACAAAATCGCTGAATTAGTTCATTAGCGACTTGTCCATAGTCCTGGTTCCAAATGCCGAGCGCCACGTGCTTGACCTCAAGGGTGCCGGTAAAAGAAAACAAGAAAAGCTGTAGAATCGGCGGCATGATCAACGCGATCCGGTTCCGTCGATCACGCAAAACCGCTAATACTTCCTTCTGAATAAGGGTAACAATTCTCGGCCACATATACATACCTCCCAGTTAACAGCAGAAAGAATCGAACCGCAGATGAACGCAGATTTACGCAGATAAAAGACAGGAACCGCGAATGGACGCGAATGAACACGAATAGGTACAAATCTACCACGCAGGCACAGAGAACCGAGAGACTTCTTGAAAACCTTCCCTGAAAGTCTCGCTCCATGGTCTCTGTGTCTCTGTGGTGAAATTTCTTTCATATATTCGTGTCCATTCGTGTCCATTCGCGGTTGGTTTTCATCTGCGTAAATCTGCGTTCATCTGCGGTTAAGTTTCTGTGGTCCTCAGGCCAAACGTTTACGGGTAACTCGGGCGGTTAATATGAAAAAGAGTGTCGCGAAGCCAGCCAAGATCAGCGAGTTAAATGCGACAATTCTCCAGACGTCGCCCGCGAGAAAAATCGTTTGTAGCGCCTGGACGAAGTAACGGGCCGGAAATAGCCAGGTAAAGAACTGGACAATCTTCGGCATGCTGGAGATTTCAAATAGGAAACCGGACAACTGGAACCCGGGCAAGAAACCTAGGATGATAGCAAACTGACCAGCTACAAACTGGCTCTTAGAAAGCGTCGATACCCAAAGACCGAGGCCTAATCCACCGGCCAGAAATAGCGATGTGACTAAGAACAATGACAGGATTGATCCACGCAACGGCGTATGGAAGACGAACACGGCAACCACCGTGCAGAAGAGCATTGAACCCAGTCCCAGCAAGAAATAGGGGATCAATTTGCCGAGAACCAATTCTTGAATCGCTACCGGTGTTGCCATCATCGCTTCCATGGTTCCGCGTTCCCATTCCCGAGCCACCACCAGTGCGGTTAACAATGTACCGATCATCGTCATAATGATCGCGATCGATCCCGGTACCAGGTAGTTCTTACTTTCCAAAGAAGGATTGAACCAATTCCGTGTCTCCACATCGATTAAGCTATTAACTGGAGCCCCGGCTTCCATGCCCCGTTGTTGTAGCCAAAGCGTAACTATCGATTCCAGGTAAGCCTCGGCAAAGGTCGCGGTGTTTGGCTCACTGCCATCCCCAATAATCTGCAACGGAGCCGAGTTAGCTGTCGAATGCAGGCGCCGCGAAAAGTCGATGGGAACCACCAAAAGCGCCCTTAACCTTCCCGCCACCATTTCCCGTTCGAGGAAACCGCGATCGAAGCTCGCGGTAACCTCCAGATATTTCGAGTTGCGCAGGCTTACTAAGAGATTCTCCGACTCCGCGGTTCGCTCTTCTAAGGCGACGCCCACCCGGACCCGAGTCGAGTCCAACGAAACCGCATACCCAAAGAGAAACAGCAGCATGATCGGAAGAATAAAGGCGATCAAGATACTGCTGGGATCGTTGACGATCTGTATCAGTTCTTTCCACACCAACGCTCTCAACCGACGAACACTGAACCGCTGATTTTTGGTAGTCATGGCGACACCTCAGAGTAATCAGCACCGAACCGCAGAGCAGAATAGAATATCCGCAGATTACGCAGATTACACAGATTTCGCTCTTTGGTTATATTGAGCCACCGACCAATAGCAGCCGCTCCGGTACCACCATCGCCTCTAACTCGCTGGCAGTAATCTACCGGACCGAGAAATCTGCGTAATCTGTGTAATCTGCGGATCATTCTATTCTGCCTTCGTCTGCGGTGTCCATCCGTGTCCGTTCGCGGTATCGAAGCGTTTGATGATCTGGATGAAAGTCTCTTCCATAGTGGGATCGGGGAGGTCAGTGGAACGAACACCGCGCTTGAGAGCGTCTGGGGTGTCGAGAGCGATAAGCTTGCCGCGGTAGACTAACCCGATTCGGTCGCAGTACTCGGCTTCGTCCATGAAATGGGTTGTCACCATGACGGTTACGCCTTTGTCGACCAGGCCGTTGATATGCAACCAAAACTGGCGTCGAGTAATTGGATCCACGCCCGACGTCGGTTCATCCAGGAACAATACGTCCGGTTCGTGCATCAGCGCACAGGCCATGGCTAGACGTTGCTTGAACCCAAGTGGCAATTGTCCGGATGCGTTAGCTAAATAATGCTCCAACCCAAACGCCTGGATCATCCGATCGATGGCTGAACTCCTCCGTTTCCCTTGCAGCCCGTACACCCCCGAGAAGAAATCGAGATTCTGTTGCACCGTTAGGTCGCCATAGAGCGAGAATTTCTGCGCCATATAGCCGATCCGGTTCCGAGCCGCGGTTCCTGATTTCCGAAAGTCGATTCCTGCTATTCGGGCAGTTCCGGAGGAGGGCTTTAGCAACCCGCATAACATTTTGAACGTAGTCGATTTTCCGGCGCCATTGGGTCCGAGTAGACCGAAGATCTCACTTCGATTGACCGAAAAGGTAACGTGGTCAGTGGCAACGAAGTCGCCAAAACGTTTCGTTAAATCCTGGGCATCGATAACGCTGCCGCCCTCATGCTCGAGATGCGGCATCGTACTAGCCACGAGCGATTCTTCTTTAGGTAAGCCACCGAGCGTGTCGACAAACGCGTCCTCGAAACGTGGCGCTACCGGACGTAAGCACCGATCATCCGCGAATCGTTCGATCCCGTCCCGAGAGCTGCCCTCTTTGAGCACCAACCGGATATGATCGCCCTGGACAACTCCATCCACCACCGCCGGTAAGCGCAGTGCCTCCGCTAAGATCTTGCGTCGATTACTGGCCACGAGTAATTGGAAAGTCCGAGAGCGTACCCGGTCGGTTAGCTCTTTTGGTGGTCCGTCGAAAACCTTCTTGCCTTCATGTAGAAGGATCACAGCATCACAGAGCTCGACCTCGTCCAGGTAAGCGGTACTCCAGATTACTCCGATGCCTTCTCCAACTAAGTCTTGGACCATCTTCCATAGGTCTCTCCTGGATATCGGGTCGACACCGACACTCGGCTCGTCGAGTAATAGCAGCTCAGGTTTACTCACGAGGGCGCAGGCTAAACCTAGTTTTTGTTTCATCCCTCCCGACAAGGCGCCCGCTTTCCGTGCTTGGAAACGTTTCAGATCAGTAAAACTGAGTAACCGCTCAAAGCTCGCTGCTCGCTCCTCGCCGACAACTCCGCGGAGATCGGCGTACAAGCGGAGGTTCTGGATCACGCTCAGATCTTCGTAAAGACCAAACCGCTGAGGCATATACCCAATCCGACACCGGATCTCTTCCGGTTCGATGGTGGGATCAAAGCCGAGTACGCGGATACTTCCAGCCGTCGGCAATAACAAACCTGCTAGTAGCCTCATCAGCGTGGTCTTTCCTGCGCCATCCGGTCCGGCTAGACCCGTGATAGCGCCGCCCGCCACTCGGGTATCCAGATGATCTAACGCCGGAGGCGCCCCTTCCCGAAAGGATTTAACGAGTCCGGCAGTTTCGACTAACCAAAGAGGATCCGGTAGGGACGAGCTCCCGGTCGGCTTCGCACTCGTCGCGCCATAGCGAAGCGACGGCGGAAGCGGGGCCGCTCCAATTTTAACGGCGTTCTCGGCGCTCTCCAGGTTAGTCTCGCTGCTCGGGTTCACGGCGTTCATCGACCATTCGCAGGGTTACCGGCATCCCTTGCCGGAGATAACGTTCGGGCTTCGCGATGATAACTCGGAGCCGATAAACCAGATCGGTTCGCAGTTCCCGGGTCTCGACGTTTTTCGGAGTAAACTCGGCTACCGGAGAGATAAACCCGATTTGGCCAACGTATGGACGATTCGGATCGGTGTCATTGTATACCAAGGCCTTCATCCCTGGGTAAATCCGGCCAAGATCACGTTCGTCGACATAAGTACGGACCCAGACCGGCTCGTTTTGACAAATGGAATAGATAACCGAGCTAGTGGATACGATCGTGCCCGGCTCGACCGCTCGGGTGATAATCACGCCGTCGACTGGCGCGAATAGCTGGCAGTCAGCTGAGTTCTGTTGGGCGGTCGCTAAATTAGCTTTGGAGTTATCGAGCTGGGCTTTAGCGCTGTCGATATCTTCAACCCGATTACCTGCGAGCTCCAGGTTGAGGTTAGCTTGAGCCAAATCGACCTGTCCCTTTAGCGAATCGCGCGATGCCAGCGCATTATCGTAGTCCGACTTCGAAATTACGTGGCTTTGCTGCAAAGCGTCTTGCCGATCAAAGTATCTAAGCGCGTTCTGATAATTGGCTTTCGCTTGAGCCAGTTGCGCCTTGGCCTGCTCAATTTCCTCCGTCCGATATCCATTCACCATTTTGGTGGAATTGGCCTGCGCTTGGGCGACCTGAGCTTCGGCCAAATGTGCCTGGTCCACATAAGGCACATCATCCAGCGTCGCGATCAGATCTCCGGCGTGGACTACATCGCCTTCCTCGAGTTTCATCTCTTTGACTCGCCCCGTAACCCGGAACCCGACATTCACTTGGCGAATATCAATGTTTCCCTGGAGCGTCAGGATACGTTGAGGGGTCGGCGTGAACTGCTGGTAGATAAACCACCCAGCAATGGAAAGCACAGCAACGACTCCTAGAATGATCACTAGTCGTTTCCTCATCTTCTACCTCCCCGTCTTATGGAGCGTGCCTCGCTTCCGCCTTCGCTGAGCCTACGGCGCGATCCGGCAGCTGCCGGACGAGGCCGACTCGGTTGCAATAGGTCTAATTGTTCGTGAAGCGCTGCTTTGATTTCGGCAAATTCCTCGTCTGTGTACCCGGTTAAGTTAAGTCTGCGCCGAATCGTCTCGCGGCCGGAAAGGAACACCAGAATCTGACCAACGATCATCTGCGCTCGCAGGATCACGCTGCGGTCATCGGGTTCCCGGTCTAGAACGATCGCCAGTAGCGTCGAGATGGCCTCATGCACATGCCGGATGACTCTTTCGTAGATCAGATCAAAAGCCTTGGTCGGCTGCATTTGTTCCCGGATGATGATCCGCCCAAAGGAACGATTGGTTTGCTGGCGCAACAGTACCTCCAGCATTATTTCTAAGAGCTTCTTCAGGAGACTTAGCGCCTCACCGCGATCGATTTCTTTGGCAGTCATCCGGGATTGGATCTCAGCGACTACGGATCCAATTTTGGGCGCGTGAACCGAAAAGAAGTGTTCGACGGTCGCCAGATAAAGTCCTTCCTTCCCCCCGAAATAGTACGGAATAGCGGCCTGGTTAACACCGGCCCGGTCAGCGAGTTGCCGGGTGGTAGCGCCCTCCAGGTTATAGGTGCCGAAGATGTCAGCAGCGGCGTCTAATAGACGGGCGCGGGCACCGAGATCTGGGGCGATGGGGAGAGACTCAGTCACAAGACAAGGTATTTAATCAAATGAATGAATCAAATGAATCATTCGCTTGATTGGGTATTGGCTCTTGGTCAGGCATTAGTGAAAATTTGACTTAACCTCCAACACATTTGACCAGATTAGAAATTTGGTCAAATTACTAAATCAGCACTTTGAACGCTTCTGCGAAACTTAATAAACGGGTACTCCGCGCCCAACGGATCCTCGACGCCGCCGCTCAGCTCCTCGAGCGCTGGGGTTATAGCCGCGTCACCATTGACGATATTGCCAAACATGCCGGGGTCGGCAAAGGAACGGTTTACCTGCACTGGCCAAACCGGGAGACCCTTTTCCTGGCGGTGTTGCAACGGGAACTACTCCACGCTATCGACGACCTGACACCGACCCTGCGCGAGCATCCGGAGGACTTGTTACTGCACCGCTTAGTCCGCCATTTCTGGTTAGCAGCTAATCGGCGCCCTCTGATCCGAGCCGTCTTCGTCCAGGACTTCGAGACCCTCGGTCGCCTGACCACAGCCGGAGATCAAACGCTCTTAGCCCGGCAGTACGAAGCGTTCGAGGCGTACGTAGAAGTGCTGAAAAAGGCCCGGCTTTTGCGCGCCGATCTAACTGCTACGGAGGTCATGTACATCTATCGGGCTACCATCACTGGTTTCTTTGTGGCCGAGAACCTCATCCCGGTCCAGTTTCAACCCGACGCAGAACGCAAAGCCGATCTTCTGGCGGCTACCTTTCAACGCGCTTTCGAGATCCCCGATCCTCCCCCCCGAGCCGCGATTAAAGCCATCGCTCCGGAAATAGTTAAGCTAATCCAGAAGATTGCCGAAGCGAAGCAGGCACTGGTGTACGCGTAGTCGGGAGGTGTGGCGAGCGCTGGGAGTGGCACGAAAGTAATCAGTAATCAGTAGGTCAGTAATCAGTTTAGGAGCTGGGAGCGCCGAGCCCCCTTATTTGGTGGGGCGAGGCTCCCGAATGGCCAAATGGGTGCAGCGTAGTGGCCGGTGATCCTGGTTCAGTTGCGCTGTTAGGCCGTTAAACGTGCCGAGCCGTGGTCTGTCGTGGGCCACGGCTCGGCGCGTCTAGAGGCCTTGTTCATCGATCGTTGGCGTTTTTGCGGGTTACCCTTGGTTGAATCATTTGGCTCTTCGGGAGCCTCGCCCCACCAAATAAGGGGACCCCCCTCCTAGCTCCTAGCTCCTAAACTGAATACTGACCTACTGATTACTGATTACTTTTCCTCTGGCTCGCAACATCTCCTTCCACTCAGGCACCACTCCTTCCGCACTGAGCACTTTGTTAAGGGCCTCCAGTTCCAGTCCGCAGGCACCTTGATTTACCAGGTTCACCGAGACCGCATCATTAAATCGGCTTTCCAATTCCCAGTGATCGCCGGTATTTACCATCCCCGGTTCCAAAACCCTTAGATAAAAACCGGTCCGCATCGAATCAATCGTCCGCTTCAAAAACCCATCCAAACCGAGTTTCCGTTCCTGTTTCGAGCAAGGGCCGCGCGGACCCGAGACCTGGACGATTGCCGTTCCCACTCGATAGACATCGCCGCAGAAGATCGCTTCTTCGTCCGCTCCGCTAATCGTCCAGTTTTCCCCGACGCCACCTGGGCCCACACGTCTGACGCCCTTCAGATCGTACGTTTCGTTCCAGAAATCGTAGTGGCTTATCGGATGCACACACACGGCTTGGCCGGGACGACCATGATTTTTCGTATCCGCGACGCGATCACCAGCCAAACCTCGCTCTCCAAGTTCAATTGGTCCCTCGACACGCGTACGATAGATCGCTGAAAACCACGTCCCCTTTTCGTCCGTGATATTCTGAGGTTCGCCAACAAAGATGGCTTCGATTCGAATCATGGAAGCAATTCTGCCAATCGGTACGAAAACTATGGCTGGCCGGCCAACACCGATTTCTCCTGACCGGACTTTCTAGCAGTTCGTCGCTTGTCCGGCAATCGCGTTGAAATAAATATCCGAATGAGAGCATCCTAGCTCTAGACTTCCACGCATTTGGAAGAGCGTATGTTTCCGGTCCCTCATTCCGATATCCATCGTCCGAAGAGCAATTGGTTTTGCCCGCTACCAGTTACTTTCCTCGTTGCCCTCCTGTGGCTCACCGAGGCCCGGGCTGAAGAAATTCGATGGCAACCATGGTCCGACTCGGTTTTCAGCCAAGCAAAACAACAAGGACGTTTCGTGCTGCTCGATCTGGGAACCGGCTGGTGCCACTGGTGCCATGTAATGGAAGAGGTTACCTATGCGGACCCCGCTGTTATCAAGCTGATCCAATCGCGTTATCTTCCGGTCCGGGTCGACGCAGACTCGCGTCCGGACCTCGCCAATCGCTACGAGGACTACGGTTGGCCCGCCACTGTCGTATTTAACGCCGACGGTAGCGAAATCGTTAAACGGCAAGGATATATCCCACCAAAACCGATGGCCTCAATGTTACAAGCGATCATTGATGATCCATCCCCCGGTCCTTCTATACTCCCGGAAGCGAAGTTATCTCCTGCCGATCAGCCTTTCTTGTCCGACCTCACTAACCAACGGCTGCGCCAGCGTTTGATTGAAACCTACGACTCGAAGAACAAAGGCTGGGGCACAGTGCAGAAATTCCTAAATTGGGACCTCATCGAATATTGCCTGGTGGCGAGCAGGCAGGGTGACACCGATTTCGAACGGATGGGCCGCGAGACGCTGGCGGCGCAGCTCAATTTGATCGATCCGATTTGGGGAGGGGTTTGCCAATATTCAACGGACGGTGATTGGCAACATCCTCATTTCGAAAAGATCATGCAGATGCAGGCGGAGAACATCCGCACCTATGCGGAAGCCTATGCCTGGTGGGGTGATTCTCTCTATCTGGATACCGCAAACAAGATCTGCGGTTACCTGAAAAGGTTTCTTATGTCGCCGGAAGGCGTTTTCTACGCCAGCCAGGACGCCGACCTAATCCCGGGCGAACATTCCGCCGATTACTTTAAGCTTGGGGACTCCGAACGCAGAAAGCTCGGAATCCCTCGGGTCGACCAACACGTTTACTCGCGCGAAAACGGCTGGGCAATTAACGCTCTGGCTGTGCTTAGCGCGGTATCCGGTGACCGCCAACCTTTGGAAGACGCAATTCGGGCGGCGAATTGGATGATCGGGCATCGAAGAATGGCGACAGGCGGCTTCCAACACGACGAGACGTCAAGTGCCGGGCCTTACCTTGCGGATACTTTATACCTGGGTCGCGCCTTCCTTGAGCTTTACACGGTAACGGCGGATCGCGCTTGGCTTCGACGCGCGGAAGAAGCTGCCAGTTATATCGATCAGCAGTTCAAAGGTGAGCTCGGTTATTTAACTTCTCCCGCTATCGGCACTTTGAAATCTAAGCCTCAAATTGACGAGAACGCTGACCTCGCCCGATTCGCTAACTTGCTCGAGAAATATAGCGGGATAAAGACCTACGGGGTCATGGCCCAGCACGCCATGCAATTTTTGAGCGTTCCTACCGTCACAGACGATCGCGGTTTTCTCGTCGCTGGAATTCTTTTAGCAAACCGCGAAGTGACAACTTCGCCTCTCCATATCACGGTAGTAGGTTCCAAAACGGATACGACCGCTTCCTCCTTATTCCAAGCCGCCTTAAAACTCCCTGCTCTTTATAAACGGGTGGAATGGTGGGACAGCCAAGAAGGCACATTACCCAATAACGACGTCGATTACCCGGCCCTGGAAAACGCTGCGGCATTTATCTGTACCGATCGCACCTGTTCTCCACCGGTCTTTTCAGCGCAGAAGCTGATAGCGGTGGCAGGGAAAAGTAATCAGTAATCAGTGGGGCAGTTTGCGTCTGGAGGGGAGCCGCTTTTGCCCGGTGCAAGTCCTTGGAGAAAGACCGGAGGAAAAATCTGGAGACACCGGGAAATATTTTGGCAGGCGGCTCCCGGGAACGACCCACGGCAAGTTTTCACCCATCGCGATACCGAATTTCGGAGGCCGTCGGTTGTGGCCATATCAGGGGTCGTTCCCGGGAGCCGCCTGTTGTCGAGCTTTCCGGTCGGGCGTTCGCCATCTGCTAAATTTGTGGCGTTTGAGGCGGTACGGGCGAAAGCGGCTCCCCTCCAGGCGCAAACTGATTACTTCCCCGCCACCCCACAGCGGCTATTCCTTCACGCCCCCGTCACGCCACCACCTTCAACATACCTCCGTCCACAAAATAGGCCGAACCGACCGAATAACTGGCTCTCGGTGAACACATAAAAACAAAGAAATGGGCGATTTCTTCCGGCGTAGCAAAGCGGTCGATCGGTGCGTACTCGCGAGCGACACCATCGAGATGGGCTTGCCAATCGCCACCTTTGTCAGCGGTTAACAGTTTGGCGGTCTTGATCCAATCCGGAGTCAGCACCAGACCGGGATTGATGGTGTTCACCCGGATATTATCTTTGATCAATTCGTTCGCCAAAGTTTTCGAAAACATCAACAACGCAGCCTTGGTCGTGTTATAGATCGGTTCGTACCAGAGGGGTTGTACGGTACAAATAGATCCATTGTGTAAAATCACGCCGCCGCCGCGTTTCCGCATCGACGGAACCAGACCGCGGGCCAGCCTGACTGCCGCCATCACATGCAGGTTCCAATAATACTCCCACTTTTCGTCCGGAGCTTCCATGACGGTTTCATTGCTGCCCGTTCCAGCGTTATTGATCAGAATGTCAGTGCCGCCGAACTCGGTTTCTGCCGCCTTAACGACTGCCTCGACTCCGGGGGCCGTGGCGACGTCAGCTTCAACGCCGATGGCTCGAACTTTGAATTTATCTGCCACTCGGGCTGCTTCCGTTTTGACTCGATCCGCCTGGCGCGCCACTAAAACCAGGTTCACTCCTTCCGCCGCCAGCCCTTCGGCCACTGCTAAGCCGATGCCAACACTGCCGCCAGTGATGACGGCCACTTTATCTTTTAATTCTAGGTCCATAGTTTAATAACGCTGTGATCGCCATAGCCTGCGTCGCGGCAGGTACAGTAATCAGCAATCAGTCGGTCAGTAATCAGTGATTTTCGATTATTCGAAGGATCATCACTGGTTACTGATTCACTGAATACTGATTACTTTCTCTGTTCGCGGGATAGGCTCATTTAACAATCACAATCTTGGTTCGATCAATCGTAAGGGCGACAGCCAGGATTAGTACTAGCCCAAAAACGATCTGTTGCGCAAAAATGTTAACGCCAATAAAAGTCATCCCGACGCGAACGATAGTGATAATAAGTGCACCGACCGCGGTCCGGCCTACTCCCCCTGCCCCACCCGTGATAGCAGTGCCGCCTACAATGACTGCGGCAATTGCGGGTAACAGCAACTGATCAGCCAGAGTGGGCGACCCGCTGCCTTGTCTGCCGGCCATCAAAACCCCGGCCAACGCCGCAAGCGTACCAGAAACCGCGAACGCGATGACTTTATACCGATTCACTTGGACACCCGACGCCCAGGTCGCAGGCTCACCGGCTCCGATCGCAATGCTGTAACGGCCGAAAGCCGTGTATTTCTGAGACCAGATTCCTAGGACCGCTACCAAGGCGGCTACCCAAATTACGTTGGGTAAACCGAGGAACTCGCCGTTGACCCAGGCAAGATGGGCGCGCCCGGCTTCATCAATACTGATGGCGCGTTCATTAGACAGCAAAAGAGCGGCTGAAACCAGTAAACCGCTAGTAGCAAGCGTGACGATAAATGACGGAATCTTCAGCCAGACATGAAAAAATCCACTGATCGTCCCGGTTAACGACCCCACGGCGATCGCGACCGGGAATGCAGCATAGCCGTATGAGGGCAACATGACCGCCACGATCACACTGGCAAAAGAACAGATCGCCTGGATCGAAAGATCGATGCTTCCCAGCATCACCACAAAGGTGGTACCGGCGCCAAGTATGAACAAGATGGCAGTGTCAGCGACGGTGACGATGAGGCTGTTCACATTGAAGAAGCCGGGCCGTAACGTCCCAATCACTAGGACCAGACCGATCAACACCAGTACAGGAGCAAAAGCGCGGGCTTTTTCTGTGTAGTTAGGTTTGGACATTGTTTCTACACCATGTGCCGGATCAGATCGACTTGAGCCGGTTTACTCCCCGGCATCGCATCGAGTCGCGCCGTTACTTCTCCGTCCCGCATCACCAGAATCGAATGAGACAAACCAATGGTTTCCTCCAGAGTATCAGCGGTAAGCACCATGGCAATTCCCTGCTCTGATAAGGTCCGCATTAAATCGTAAACTTCTTCCTTGGCGCCAACATCGAGGCCGCGAGTCGGATGATCGAAAATCAAGACCCGGGAACTCGCATTCATCCACTTTGCCAGCACCACCTTTTGCTGGTTGCCACCGCTCAAGTTCAAGCAGAGAGCATCGACGCCTGGGGTGCGAACTCGCAGTTTCTCGACCCAGGTCTCGGCCAATCTTCGCTCTTTTCCGCTTTGGATCGTCCCGGCTTGCATCACCGTCCGGAGACTGGCCAGCGTGATGTTAGGGACAATCGGCAGAGTTAATACCAGGCCCTCAACTCGACGCTCCCGCGGTATATAACCGATCCCCAGCGCAGCGGCTTGATCGGGTGAGGTCAACCGGACGGTTTTTCCAGCTACCACCAATTTCCCAGCCGAATGTGGAAGAAAGCCAAAGAGCGTCCGGGTCAGCTCTTCCCGTCCAGAACCGATGACTCCGGCAATTCCGAGAATTTCCCCTTCTCGCAACGTGAAATCGACGTTCCGGTACGCGCCTGCGACGGCTAACCTTTCCGCCTGCATCGCCACATTGGCAGCGGGTGGTTGCTGGCGGGCCTCACGGTAATACTCGGCATGTAGTTCCCGTCCTACCATCAGTCGATGCAGTTCCGGGACACTGGTTTCAGCCGCCGACTTCTCCGTGACGACTTTGCCGTCTTTCATTACGTAAACGCGGTCGGAGATCTGTAATACTTCGTCTAGACGATGGGACACGAAAACGAAGCTCGCCCGGCTTCTCAGTGCGCGGACCCGCTCGAAGAGAATATCGATTTCGCGTTGCTCCAATACCGAGGTCGGTTCATCCAACAAGATCACCAGATGACGTTCCGTCCGTTCCTCCAAAGCCAGCGCTTTCGCCAGTTCAACCATTTGCCGTTCAGCGAAACTTAAATGGGCCGTACGAGTGGCCGGATCGATATTCAGTTGAACCTTTTCCAACTGGCGCTTGGCAGCAGCACGCAGCGCCGGCCAAAGAACGACACCCCAACGACTAAATTCTTTTTCCTGACCGAGATAGATATTTTCTGCGACCGTCAGATTCGGCAATAACGATTGTTCCTGGAACACAATTCCGATGCCGTGCAGGTTCGCATCCCGCGGGCTAGCTAAAGTCAGCGGCTTACCATCAAGCGCTAGCGTCCCGCTGTCTGGTCGATAAACTCCGGCCAGAATCCGTATCAGCGTTGATTTGCCCGCGCCATTTTCTCCAACTAGTCCGACCACCTCTCCGGGTCTGACCTCGACGGATACGCGGTCCAAAGCCTGAACCCCGGCGAATGCCTTGCTGACATTAGTCAGATTGAGTAGCGCTGTTTCCGGCATCAGTTTTACTTCACAAATTTCATCCGCTGCCGATCGATCGACGCAGCCACTGCAATAATAATGATCACGCCCTGAACTGCCTGCTGCAGGTCCGGAGAAATGCCCAGCAAAACCATCCCGTTGCCGATCACGGCAATGATCAAGACACCGACAAGCGTGTTAAGGACGCCACCGGAACCGCCGCTTAACGACGTGCCTCCGACCACGACTGCGGTAATGGTCGAGAACAGCCGACCGTCACCGATCGTGGCGTTACCTTGACCCAACTGCGCGGCGGCCAGAACCCCTCCGATTCCGTAAAACGCTCCGGCCAAAGTGAATACAAGAATTTTTACTCTCTCGATGTGAATACCGGATAATGCGGCGAGATCTTCTCCGCCACCGATGGCGAACACGTGGCGACCGAAAACAGTGAATCTCTCAATGAGCCAAGCAATCACGAGGATCGCCACCGAAACCCAGACGGCTAACGGAAAATTGAGGAATCGCGTTAGCGCCAAAGCACGGATCTGGGGATCCAGAACTCGAGCGTTAGTCCCGCCGAGGATCAGCGTGGCGAGGCCGATTCCGACAAACCAACTACCGAGGGTCACCATGAACGACGGGATACGGGCTTTAACGTGAACCAAGCCATTTAAGAACCCGATCGCTGCGCCCGCTGCGATAGAAAACAGGGGTGCGAACCAGCCAAAAGAGTTTTGGTTCATGTCGTTATGCACGAGAATCGCGACCACCACAGCCCCAAACGCGAGTACGCCTTCGACCGAAAGATCGACGCTTCCTAGGAGGATCACAAAGGTTGCGCCCATGGCCAGGACCAGCGGAATTGCTGCCGAGTTCGCGATGCGAACGAGGTTGAAAAAGTCAAAAAACCGAGGGTTACGCGCGCCAATCAGTAGCGATAGCGCGAGCAGCGCAATCAAAGGCGCTAGGGACTTGATCCGTTCAAGCGATTTCCTGGAAAGCATTCTTCTTGGCGTTGGACGACCCTGAACCGCTGCAGGTTCAGGGATTATCTTCGCCGTGGTTTGCTTGACTTCCATGGGGGCGGATCAGTAAATCGTGCTCGTGCTCGTCCTCGAAACCGAGCGGCCCAAGACCTGGAGGGGAGCCGCTTTGTATCGTTGCAGTTCTGTCAGCTTGCAGCAGGCGGCTCCCGGGAACCACCCACGATGCGTTTTGTCTATGCGTCGCCCGGCCATAATTTCCCGCACTTGAGCACTCAAGGTGGATCTCACACGCTGGGTTATTCCCGGGAGCCGCCTGCTATCACGTTTTCAGGTCCGCCTCGCGATAGGACGAATATCGAGAGGTTTTTAAGGCACGTTCCAAAGCGGCTCCCCTCCAACGTCTACACGCCTAGCTCGCCACATTACCCCAGTAGTCGTTCCAATCGACCTTCGGGGTAGACAAAATGTAATCCTTCAAGAACTCGTCAACGGTGTCGTTCGTTACTAAGATTCCTTTGGCGCTGTAGTCGCGATGATTCGCCGGTTCTTTGGCGACATCGAATTTGCCTAGGCGGGCTGCATAACCGATCGAGAGCCCCATCCCACCCTGCCAATAGGGGTTCCATGAGGCGGTAGCCGCCATATCCCCGCTCTTCACGGCTTCAACGGCCAGCTTGATACCGTCCGTACCACAGACCGGAATTTTGCCAGCCAGACCTTCCGCTCTTAACGCTTCCAGAGTACCGCTGGCCATATCGTCGTTTGCGCACCAGATACCTTTGATATCATTACCAAACCGAGTCAGCCAAGTTCCGGTGATGGTAAAGGCTTCTGACGCTTTCCAGTTCGCGACCTGAAAATCCAAGAGTTTGACGTTCGGATTTGCTGCCAGCGCTTTTTCTAGCCCTTGTTTGCGTTGAATGGCCGGGGTGTTCGAGAGAATGCCGCCGAGTCCGACGATCCCACCCGATCCGCCAAACGCCTTGAATAAAGCCTCAGCGGTCTGCTGGCCATAAGTCACGCCATTAAAGAGAATGTGACAGATGTAGTACGGATTGAAATCCTGAGGATGTAGATCGTCCGGCTTATTCCATTGGGTCACCACATGCGCTTTAGCGTTGACACACGCCTCGACGATCGCCCGGGCATCCGGAGAATCATTGGGATCGACGTTCAGCACCATGTTGCCCCCTGTCTTGGCAACCATCGCGCGAACATCGGCAATCCCTTTTTCGCTGTTGCCTTCCGTGACCAAGGTCACGTATTCGCAGCCTACGGCTTTGGCGAAGTCGGCGCCGCCTTGGTTCCAAGTCGCATGATAAGGATTAGCCAGTGATCGGATGGAATTGACGAGCACGGGCTTATTGTCGGCGGCAAACAGTTTGCGCGGAATTGCGCCCAAAACCGCGGTGGCGCCGGTTAACGCGGCAGCGCGGCGAATAAATGTCCTACGAGGGATACGCAGGACCGGAGAATCATCGTTTTTTGAGTTCATAGTGGGATCTTTCCGACCCGGGACCGGTTGAATGGCTGCTGACGCCTGTCAGCGACGGGGGAACAAAACCGAGGCTATGCATTAAGTTCGAAAAATCAACGACGAAATAATACTACCGAATTCGAGTGAGAGGCCTGCCCCGAGCAAGTGTCGAGCGCATCGAACGGGTGAGAAGTGATTCGTGAGACGTGAGAGGCGCAGATGGGTCGGTAATTCGCGAGGCGGGTCCTGGTTGCCAGATTTTTTGCCGGTAGTGCATCGAGCATAAAGCCCGAATAAGGCGTAGTGTTGCTCCGCGTATAGTGGCTGCCCATCGTTGGCCCCGGAGGGACGTCCTGGTCTTTGTCCCGAAGGGACTTAAGGACTCAGCCCGGGGTTTTAACCCCGGGGTAATCGGTTTGAAAAAGGTTCGCCCCAACGGGGCGACAGGATGGGTCGTTGCGCACCAGGTGTCGAACGAACTTTGGAACGGACAATCTGCCGCCCCTACAGCATCCCCAACCCCGCGGTCGCGGGGTGCGATTCGGACTTGGCCCAGTACTCCCACACTCCAATGCTCCATCACTCCGCGCGGCCGGATTCAAGGACGAGGACGACGACAAGGACGAGAACGAAGCGCCCAGTTCACCTCGCACCCATCACTCGAGCATTGCGAGTTCGCTGGGCAGACGTTCGATCAATTGAGGTAGACTGGATACTACGTCGACAGCGTCGCAGCGGAGTAACACTTCGCTAGCGAGAAATTCTGACTGGGGATGACCTGAAGGGAGGCAGACCAGATAATCTTCCACGCTGTAATTTTGGTCGCGCAGCTCAACGATATCCGCCGAAAAACTGCGCATCTCGCCGCTCGGTTCCAGCGGGATAGCCATATGGAAGTACGGTATCTCCATCGTTCGAGCGACATGGTCGATCGCTCCCCAAACCGCTCTGGTGCAAAGAATAGCTCTCCAATTGTTCGACAGCCGGGTCAGCGCTGCGGCATTCAGATCGACGATGACCAGCTGCGCTCGAAAATGCAGGTCGATATTTCGATAAAGACAGAGCCGGAGAAGAGAACCCAAGGCCGGCCAATGGATCGAGCCTGACCACCAATAAGTCTCATCCCAGCTGCGACGGGTTACCTTCGGCAAAAGATTGTGGTTAAAGAGTTCTTCCGCAGCCCCTGACATCGCGCGCTCGAAGAGGTCAGGAATATCCCGTCCAGAGTTAGCTTGAAGGAACGATTTCTGAGCAACCTTGTCGGTAGCATAGGCACGCAACGAAGGGTATCTCTCGCTGCCGACCCACAACCTGGATCCTTCAACTTGGAAAATCGAAAGGTCATGTCGTTCGTCTGTAACCGTCTCTACGACTAGCTCCTGAAGATCGCGCCGCAATCCCTCCACATTTTGGCGGAAAAGCCGTTGGCGCGACGAGGCAGCCCATTTTTCGCCGTTTGGGCTTTTGGCGGCTCCCATTACCGCCCCAAGGAAATGATCGGATAACAGATGAGTTTGTAGCCGTCGCAGCGCTAAGCGGCTAATGAATGTTTCGTCAGTCGGAGGAGAAACTTGTCGAAACCGCAGTGACGCCAAACCACGGTCTCTTCGCTGCGAGACGCCTTCCTCTACCAATTCCGCTTCTCCGCGGAGAAGTCGGGATTCCAGGAGCTTTATCATTAAGGAGCCTGCCTATTAGCAAATACAAGTGAGTGAAAGCAAGGAAGAAGCGAGCCCCTCTTCGGTTTCCCCCTTGACAAACTGGCTCAAGCGAGGGGGAACGGGGGAAAGTAATCGGTAATCAGTGGGGCTGTAATCAGTGTAGGAGCTAGAATCTAGGAGCCAGGAGATGGGAGGGGCGAGGCTCCCGAATGGCCAGATGGGTGCACCGAAGTGGCCGGTGATGCTCGTTTACTTGCGTTATTAGTCCATTAAACGCGCCGAGCCGTGGTGTATCGTGGGCCACGGCTCGGCGCGTCTAGAGGCCTTGTTAATCAACCGTTGGCGTTTTTGCGCTTTACCTTGGTTGAATCGTTTGGCTCTTCGGGAGCCTCGCCCCACCAAATAAGGGGCTCGCCCCTTCCCTCCTAGCTCCTAGCTCCTGAACCGATTACTGACCACTGATTACTGATTACTTTTCCCCCTTATGCGCGGCGATAACGGCCATGGGTCCCCGGCGCCAAACCACTTCCAGGTTAGAAAATCCAGCGTCGTGCAGGAGATGCAGCTCTGTTTGCACCTCGAAATATCGGTCTTCGGTTGACCATTGCTGAAAGTGCGACTCCACTTCGGCCTTGGTAAAACCGCTAGCAATAAGATGTTTTGCCCAAGCGGACCGCATCCATTGCTCTACCGGGCTGTTTTCAGCGAACATCGCATCGGCATTTATGAAAATTCCGTGAGGGGTCAACGCGCCGAGAATTTTGCGGTATAGGCGCCGTTTTTCGGCTAGCTCACGAACATGGTGCAACGCCAACGATGCCATACAGGCATCGGAACCGTGCGGTAATGGGCCGGAAAAATCCCGGAGAAGATGCGTAACTCTGGGTAGCAAATCTGCCAGCCGTTCACGGGCCTCCACGATCATTGCCGGATCTGTGTCGATACCGATAACACTTGAGCTTGGGATGCGCTTCAGAACCAAGGCCGCTAAGGAACCGGTACCCGTGCCAAGATCCAGCACTTGCGGCCGCTCTCGATTGACCAGATAGAAGGCCAGATAATTGGCTAGTTCACTCAACATTTCATCGTAGTCAGGGATGAATCGACGGATCAATTCGTCGTACTCCGCGATGTCGAGACGTAGATGGGATTCTACCGAGTGAGACATAGGCACGGGTTGCTGGTCACCAGCCGGATCGTTCCGCGTTGGCCTTCCAGTCCCGCTATAGTAATCCTTTTCTGCTACGATTGAATTAGTTTTATCAGCCGAAAAACATGGTTTATGGCGATCGAACTGGCCGATGTTGAACAGATTACGGGAGTGATCGAATCGCTTAGCTTGGCTTGGCGAGAGGGGCAGTTTGATCGATTGGAACCTATTTTTGCGGAGAATGCCGTATTTCAAAACTCAGAAGGTCACCGGCTCGTTGAAGGTAAAGCAGCCTGTATCCAGAGCTACCGCGACTTCATGGGAGTCGCCAAAATGTTAGCATACGATGAAGAGGAACCCGACCTCATCCCATTCGCCGGATTTGTTATGGCGAACTACGGATGGCGGATCGATTACGAGATGAACGGGACCAATTTTCACGATGAAGGCCGCGATTGGCTGGCCCTGGAGAAACAGGATGGAGGTTGGCGGATCAATTGGCGGCTGACGCTGCCAGCGGCGAAATGAGAGATGGCAAACGACAGATTCGAGTATCAGCAGCGCCGCAGGTCTGGAGGGGAGCCGCTTGAACGTGTTGCGATAGAAGGACTGTATTCGCGAGTTGAGAGCTGGCGCGGCCGACAGATTTACCTAGCAGGCGGCTCCCGGGAACGTCTCCATGCGTGGCAGTTCTATCGGCCGTCGTTTCCATGCCGCGCGAAAGAGACGCAATGGGCAAAACATTGCGCTGGGTAATTCCCGGGAGCCGCCTGCTGCCAACTGATAGAGCTGCATTATAATCCCGCGGCCGCGGGACGGCTCCCCTCCAGACGTACGCCACATTCGACACGCATCCAATTTGTCATTTGTCATCTGCCATTTGTCATCTGTAATTGCTGCCATGCCCTCCCATCATTATTCATTGACCACCGTCTGGACTGGCAACACTGGCAAAGGAACCGCGGGTTATCGCGACTATGAACGTTCTTACGATGTCCGCATTCCCGAAAAGCCGGTTCTGGCGGGCTCGTCTGACCCGAAATTCCGCGGTGATCCCACCCGTCACAACCCGGAAGATCTACTAGTGGCGTCGTTATCTGCCTGCCACATGCTTTGGTACCTGCATCTTTGCTCGGATCAGAAAATCTTCTGCACGCATTACTCTGACGCGGCGGAGGGAGAAATGGAAATAACCGCCAATGGCGTCGGCAGATTTACAAAGGTGGTGTTGCACCCGGACATCGTGATTACTTCGGAGGCCGGTTTGAAAGCCGCCCACGAGCTACACGAACGCGCTCACGCGTTATGTTTCATCGCCAATTCGGTGAACTTCCCGGTTGAGGTCAGCCCAACGATCCGGGTTGGATCATAACCGACAAGCGGGAGGCTGTGGGTTGTAGGTTCCGAGAACGATGAGCTCGGTGATAGGGTGCTTTTAAATCAGATTGGACGAGGCGCCGCCGTCCACCACGAAGATCTGGCCAGTCACATAACTCGCGGCAGGCATCGCCAGGAAGGTGATCAAATTGGCCACTTCTTCGGCTTGGCCTGGCCGCTCCATCGGAATCCGAGTTCTGATGTAGGCCATAAATTCTTCGTTCCCCAACAGGCCTTCGGTAAGCGGGGTAGCAATAAATCCGGGCGCGACCAGGTTAACCCGGATCTTATGCTTGGCCCATTCTACCGCCAGTCCACGGGTCACCTGGTTCAAGGCTGCTTTCGAGGCGCCGTAAGGAATTCCGGTGCGAACCGTGTTGAGACCAGCGATGGACCCAACCAGAACCACGGAACTATCGGAGCCGGTTTTAAGTAGCGGAAATGCCTCTCTAAGCAGCTCAATCGCCGAGATCAAATTGGTGTTCAAGACATGGAGAATCTCCGCCGGCGTGTAGGCTTCGATTCCTTTACGAATATTAGTACCGACATTGGCTATGAGGATATCAATCCGTTTAAATTCCTCCGCGGCAGCCAAAACCTTTGACCGGCCTTCGGCGGCGCTGACGTCTGCGGCCAATGTGGTAACCGGTAAACCTTCCTTTTGCCAATCTTGAACTGAAGCGCTTAAGGTTTCGCGGTTACGAGCCACAGAAAGCACGGAAGCGCCGTGCGTTAGCAGCTCAGAAACCGTCGCTAAACCAATTCCTTTTGATCCGCCCGTTACTACGGCGAATTTACCGGCCAGATTCCAAGAAGTGTTCATGAAGAGAATTTTTTTGAAAAGCTGCAATAAAGAGACGACCGCAAACTGTTTGTCGTCAAATCTAATGCGCGTAGCGGCGTACAAGAGCTCTATGGTTAGCGTCTGAGTTCTGCAATCTCCGTGAGACGCGGCATACTTTGATGTCCACCCCGCCTGCTCAAGCTATAAGCCATCGCCGAAACGGCTCTTTCGCATGCATCCGCTAATGGAACATCCCGTAAAAGCGCCAAAGCGATCCACGTTTCCAAACACTCAGTCCCGCCACAACGATCGACGATCTCTTGAATTGGCACAGACGCCGTTGTTGTTCTTTCTCCGTCCGAGTGTATCACCTGGCGACTGTTCTCGATCAGCACCACATTTCGACAGCCTAGGCGATGCAGTTCGGTGACTGTCCCGGAAATCGTACTGCCGTTAATGACCCTCATGGCCTCCTCCGGCGATTCGGATACCAGCAGCAATATTTCATTATTCGGAAGAGAGTCGATCCGATCCAACGGAGAAATGTCGAGAACAAAAGGAATCGAATGCTGTTCACAAAGTTTCATCACCGCCCAAACGGTGTTGCTCGGGATTTCTAACTCCGAGATAACTAGATCTGCCGAAAGAATAGCTTCTCGGGCCGTTTGAATCATGTCCGGCGTAAGACAGTCATTGGCCGACTGTGCACAGACCAGCAAATGTTTGCCTGTGCTTGCTTCAATTAAACTTAACGATGTTCCGGTCTTAACGTTTGGCAGCTCAAAGAAGTAATCCAAATTAATAGACTCATGCGTTAGCTGACCTTTTGCCATCCCGCCAAACCCGTCCCGGCCATGTGCTCCAACAAATGCGACCTCACAATCAGCTCTTGCCGCAGCGACGGCGCAGTTAGCACCACGCCCTCCACCAAAAATCTGCATCGGCCCACCAATCAAACTTTTTCCCGCTTCCAGCGATCTCTCGCATGCAACCACGAGATCGGCATTGTACGCACCAACGACTACAACCCGAGGCTTAGTCGAATTGTTTTTCTTCATCTGTCACGAGGCATCGCGGCAACAAGCGGTGTCCTGCCAGTTACTTTCGAGAAAATTATGTGACGGAATTTTCGCACGTAGGCGATTTAGACAAAACGATTCGCGCAGCTTAGTCAGTAAAAACGCTTCACACAAAACAAATCCGAGGGATTTGCGGACTTGGCTGGCAACGAACTGCAACCAGTCGGACGGTATCTGGCTTCGGCGCACTTTAGAAGTGCGCCCTTTCAATGACCCTGCGAACAGCGGCCGTGACTCGGTCAGGGCGATCCTCCTGAACGCAGTGGGATGCATCTTCTACGAGTTCCGTTTCGTGGAGTTTCAAATAGCTCTGCCCTACCACCTAACCAACCGCACCCCGTATGGCGGGATGTCGATCCGGCCATTCAGCTTCTGGCCCTCGAGCAGGTCAAAAGCGGGCTCTCTGAACGTGACCGCTTGATTTTTCCTCGTGAAATTTAGAAGAAAGCAGAATTGCTCTTCGGCGTTCGATCGTAGGGTCGCTTGGATTGCCGGTGAAATTTCCGCCTTCGTGCTTAGTGGATCTTGAATTTCTAAGGCATCCAACAGAGTGCTCACATTCTCGGGAGTAAAGAACGCCCCGAAATGAATGACCCGGCCTGCACCTTTCTGGTGCAAGGTAACCCCAGGTTGTCCGGCATAATAATCGGACACGTAAGACGCAAGGGTGATGACGTTCTGACCGGTCGCAGCGAGTATCTCGTTAAAGATTGGCGCTGGAACCGCAGTCTCGGAATGTTCAAAACGTAGCGTGGACGTCTCTCCCGGAGTTACCGCGGTGAAATCAGCTACGCGAACGCCGGCTAAGCTTTCATAAAAGGCTTTGTCCTCGGCGTTATAACACCAATGAAAACGGCTACGATAACCGCTCCAACAGCCAAATACCAACGTTCCCCCAGCCTCGACATACTCCCGCAAGGGTTTCACATCGGCAACGCTCAAAATATGGGCGTGCGGGAAAAAAACGATCTGGTATCCGGCGAGATCCGCCCCGGTCTGAATAGTCGATAGCGCGCGAACATCAACCGAGAGATGTCGTTCCGAAAGTGCCTGATAGACCGCCAGCTCATTGCTCTCTCGATACTTTCCGGTCATTCGCTCGATGCGCGCATGCGATTCGTTATCGAAATCGTACAGGATCGCTGCTTGGGAAACACATCGGGTACTCGTGAGAGTCGCTCCCAATCGTTTGATCTCTTCACCCAACCGTTTGGCTTCCTCTAACCGCCAGGTATTTCGTTCGTCGTGATAGAGTAATCCGTTCCAATGCGCCTCTGATCCGTATGGTAGTGAGCGCCAACGAAAAAACAGTAGTCCATCGGCTCCGTTCGCAATCGAGTTCCAGCACCAAAGACGCATCTGTCCCGGCTTGGGCGTTGGATGCAGGTAGTCCGGATTACCGTTTAGAACCCCGCCGATTTGTCCGCTCGGGCCCGACTGTTGTTCTAACACCATGAACTTGGCGGATACCCCTCGCATCCGACACAACTGTCTCGATTCGGCACGATCCCGAAAATCGACCGGCAGGTTGAGGTCGCACACCTTGAACTCCGGGTAAGAATCGTAGGAAATAAAATCCACCGCGTCTCGTACGAATGCAGCCAGGTCCACATTCGTCATGCTTTGGAATGCATTGTGGGTAACGAATTGGTGAGGCGCGATTTCCTTGATGATCTCGTGCTGTCTGGCGCCAAAACGGATGGTCATATCAGAAGTGAACCGGTAAAAATCCAGGAGCAGGCTCGGGTTCTGATAGGTAACGGTCCGCCGCGGTAACCAGATTTGATCCCAATCGGTATAGGTTTGCGACCAGAACGCGGTTCCCCAGGCCTGGTTCAAGGCTTCGAGCGTACGGTACCGTTCCCGGCACCAAACTCGGAACGCTTCGTGGTCGCTCTCGGCAAAACTGACGTCAAGGTGACAGTTAAGTTCGTTGTCGATCTGCCAACCGATCACCATCGGGTGATCCCGATAGTGCCGAGCTAGCTGTTCGGTGATCGCCTCTGACTTCGCCCGATAAACCGGCGAAGTATAATTATAGTGACGCCGGGAGCCATGCACCAGCCGGGAGCCATCGAAACTGGCTCGCAACACTTCCGGGTAACGCTCGGTTAACCAGGCCGGCGGCGTGTAAGTCGGCGTTCCCATGATCGCGTTGAGCCCATGCTTTTTGCAAAGCTCCAAGGCCTGATCGAACATGGCGAACTCGTAGCGGCCTTCCTCAGGCTCCCAAACACTCCAGGCGCCTTCCCCCATCCGCACCACATTCATGCCGGTTGCCGCGATACGCGCCAGATCGGACTCCCATTGTTTTTCAGGCCATTGCTCAGGGTAGTAAACGACGCCGTAGAGGAAGGATTGGTGAGAGTAGGTTTTAGTCATAATTCAGCTTCTGGTACAAGTCACGTAACGGGCGTGGAGCATGGAGTAATGGAGTGGTGGAGTGGTGGAGTGGTGGAGTGGTGGAGTGTTGGAGTATTGGAGCGATGCGATGATGCCGTGACGCACGTCGGAGCCGAAAGATCACGATTTGGACGCCGACTGCGACCAGTACCCCACCAGATCAATACTCCATTACTCCACCACTCCATTACTCCAATCTCCCTCTCCGTCTCGGTCTCACCCCTTCGTCGCTCCAGCGGTTAATCCTCCACGCCAATACTTCCCTAACACGATAAAGGCGACTAACAGGGGCAGGACACTCACGAAGGAACCGGTAGCGATCAGATTATAAATTGGCTTCCCGCCTGCGCCCGAGGTCACGCTATTCCAGACGTTCAGCCCGAGCGTCAGTGGGTAGAGATTTTGTTGGCTCAAAACGATCAACGGCAGAAAGAAATTGTTCCACGCACCGACGAAAGCCAGGAGCGCTACCGTCACCAGGCCGGTCTGCATGAGGGGTATGCCGATCCGCCAAAAAATCTGGAATTCATTTGCGCCTTCGAGCCGGGAGGACTCGATGAGTTCGTTAGGAAGAGCCGAATCCCAGAACACTTTCATCAGGTAAAGACCAAAGGGGTTAACCAAGCTCGGTAGGATCACGCCCCACATGTTATTGACCAAGCCGATCTTGTTCAGCATTAGAAAGAGCGGCAAAACCAGCGCGGTGGAGGGAACCATGATGGTTCCCAGGATAAAGTTAAAAAGGAACGGTTTTCCCGGAAAATCGTACTTGGAAAAGGCGTAACCACCAAAGGCGCAGATCGCCGTACTACCGAATGCGATTGAGCCCGCATAAATCAGCGAATTTCCAAACCAGCGTACAAAAATCCCATCCTGATAGGTAACCAGTCCCGCTACATTCTCCAGAAAGTGGAATGGATAAGAGAACCATAACCCGAAGGTTGAAAAGATCTGGCCGTTGTCTTTGGTCATCGCCGCGATGATCCAACTGGCCGGTAACACGCAATAGACTAGAAAGATCGCTAGAACGAGAGTACGCCCCATTCCTCCCACCGTGGCGGTGGGCTTCTTTTCAGAACCGGCCCTTGGCAGCGAACCGCTGGAAGCCACATCCGAGGCCGGCGCGCTGACTGGCTGGGTCGATGTCGGTTCGAGAGGCATACGGGTCATCGAGAAGCGATCCGGCGGAGAAACGGGCCGCTAAGGGCAAAGATCAATAACGCTAACAGGATGGCGAGAGCGCCGGCATAGGAATAGTTCGCGTCACGCGCTGCGGTTAGATAAAGGTAAAGGTTAGGGGTAATATTATCAGCTAGATAACCAAGCGGCCTCAGTACGAACGCCTCAGTAAAGAGCTGGGATGTGCCGATTACCGAGAAGATAAAGAGCAGCTTTAGGGTGGGTAATAACAGCGGGATTTGGATACGCCGGACGATATCCCAGGTCTTGGCTCCGTCGACACGAGCGGCTTCATAAAGATCTGGCGGGATATTCTGCAGAGCGGCAAACAGCGTGATCATGTTATAGCCGGTCCAAGTCCAGGTCACGATATTCGCAATCGAGAAGAGGACGACCGATGGCGACAGGAAATCGATCCCGCTTTGATTGAACCCATGCAGTACCTGGTTAAAAGGCGAGAGATTCGCGTTGTACAGGTACCCCCACACCAAAGCGCCGATCGCAGTCGGGATCCCATAAGGCATAAAGAAGGCCGTCCGGCATACCTTCATGAAAAAGCCCCGGGATTGATGCAACAACAGAGCCAGCAGGATGGCTAACCCCAACATGATGGGCACCTGCACAACTCCGAACATGAACATGTTTTTTAGGCCGATCAGAAAATCCGTGTCTTGAACGGCCCGGACGTAGTTAGCTAGCCCGCCGAATACTTCCTTTGGTGGGCCGATACCGATCCGTTTCCGGATGAAGAGGCTTAGGTAGAGCGCATAACACACCGGCGCCAAGTAGAAGGCGATAAACACCACCAGAAATGGCGACAGGAAAAGGAACGCGGTTTTGCGGTATCGGCGCATATCACGTTAAGGGAGGGCGCGCATCCCCGCGCGCCGTTCGAAACATGACCCCGGCATTTGGCTTCGAATCAACCTCAAGGCTTGCCATGCCCTCGGCTTCGGACACGATCCGGCAGCTGCCGGACGAGGACGCGATCCCTCCCGAAGTGGATCGCATCGCGCTCCTATCTAAGCCGAAAAGGCGGTTCGCCATCTAACTACTTCCCTTTGACGTCGTACCCGTCGCCGCTAGCGTTCTTGAGACAATCGTTTTGCCAGGCGTCAAGCGCCTGCTTCGCCGTCATACTGCCATCAATTAACGCAGCGATTTGTTTGTTGTAATCGTCGTTCACAAACGCGAACCAGGGCGACCAAGCAAAATCGACGTTCACGGCCTTGGAGGAATCAACATAGACCTGGGCTACATTTTGACCGCCGCAAAATTTGCTGGGGTTTTTATCCGGCTGATTGAGGTCAGGCGAAGCCAACCCAGACTGCGAGGCCGGGAAGATCCCGTAGTTATTCCAGTTGCTCATCACTGGGCCTTTGGCGGCATTTAGCCAAACGCAAAAGAGCGTCGCTGCCTTCGGATATTTCGATTGCTTGAGAACAGCATCGCAACTTCCGCCCCAGTTGCCGGAGCGAAACGGCTGACCCTTACTCCATTGGGGTAACGCGGCGACCTGCCAGTCTCCGGAGGTTTTATCATTCAGGGATTGCGCTAATACTCCGGGTCCCCAAGCCGCTTCAATTGAGGCTGCGATTTGGCCGGCAGCAACCGCCGTATAAAATTCCGGGGTGAAATCCGGAATCGTAGCCACATATTTCTTCTTGTTCAGGTCAGCCCAGAATTCGAGCACCTTTTGGCACTCTGGGCTGTTGAGTGACTGGGTCCAGCTATCCCCTTGCGCTTTGAAGAGCTCGGCGCCGTTAGCCCAGGCGAGGCTAATAAACCAAGGAGCCTGGGTTGGCACGTAATCCACCAACTTCACTTTGCCATCACTGGCCTTAGCTAGCTTTTCAGCCTGCTGCGCGAACTCGTCCCAGGTCGTCGGCACCGTCAGTCCGTACTTATCGAAGATTTTCTTGTTATAGAGGAAAGCCATTGGTCCGCTGTCTTGAGGGATCCCGTAAACGGCTTTTCCATCCGGAGATACTTGACCCCAGGTCCAGGGCACAAAGAAGGACTTCACATCGTTGGCGCCATACTTCGACATGTCTTCCACCCCGTCGGTTACGACAAAGGAGGGCAAAAAGTCGAATTCAATCTGGGCAACGTCGGGGCCACCGGAACCGGCTTTGATGGCAGTTTGAAGCTTCTGATACTCGGCCGGACCGCCTCCCACGTTGTTGACATGCACTTTGATGTCCGGGTAGGCCTGCTCGAAAAGTTTGGCTGCTTTGTCTAGCCCGACTACCCAGGTCCAAACTTCTAAGGTGATCGGGCCGGGCTCTGGTTTTAGTTTGCTGTAATCCGGCTCCTGATAAGCAGCTTGGGCATTAGCGGACGGAAGGAGCAGACAGCATAAATACCCCGCAAATGCCAAAAACAGCAAAGCCAGGCTGGTTCGGCGAGCGGGGGAAGAAGGCGAAGAGGAACGCCAAATAATGGAGTGGTTCATAGGGGAATGGCACCAAAGTGCGGCGCCCACAATCCAATGCAAAAGGAGGCAAGACGCAAGTCTTTTTGTGAGCGCCCACATTTTCTGATGACGTGCACTCTTTCTCACTCTAAAGAATAGCTATCTCCCAATGAAACCGCGTATCCGGGCTCATCCTCAAAATGCCACTCTTGATGATGTGGCCGCTCGTTGCGATGTCTCTTATCAAACGGTTTCTCGCGTGGTTAACGGCAGTCCGCTCGTTGCCGAGAAAACTCGTGCCAGGGTTCTTAAAGCGATCGCGGAATTGAACTATCGGCCAAACCTGGCGGCTCGACGCTTAGCTACCCAACGCTCAAGTTTAATCGGCATGATCGGTTCGCATATGACCTACTATGGGCCGGCCCAGGTAATGGTTAGCGTTGAAGAAACGGCGAAGCGTCAAGGGTACAATTTGATCTTTGCCGGGGTTGAACAGACCCGCGAAGCGCAACTCTTAGCAGCTATCGACGATCTGTGCGAACACCAGGTCGATGGCCTGGTGATTGGGGTTCGCTTTGAACGCAGCGTTCTGGCAGTGCGCGAACATTGCCGCTCCGTTCCTTTCGTATCGGTCGGGAACCGGATCGTTAAAGATGTGCCGGCAGTGGTGATTGACCAATCTTACGGCTTAACTCTGGCGACTCGGCATTTGCTTGAACTCGGGCACCAAAAAATTGCGTGCATTACTGGGCCGCCGGAATGGCCGGCCGCGAAGGAACGGTATCGCGCCTGGGCTAGGACGATAAAAAACGCCGGTCTGGAACCGGGTCCGCTGGTCGAAGGCGATTGGAGCACTGAGAGTGGATTTCGAGCCGCGCTGCAACTCACTAGCGCGGGGTCCCCTCCATTCACCGCGATCGTCGCTTGTAACGATCATATGGCCTTAGGGGCACTGCGGGCCTTGCATGCTAAGAAGATCCGTATCCCTAAACAGATTTCGATCGTGGGTTATGATGACCTGCCTGAGTCGCGTTTTTTCGAGCCGCCGCTGACTACCGTCCATCACGATTTCATCGCCGAAGGCGAATCTTGCGTGACGATGTTGCTGCGGATGATCAAGGGAGAATCCGTCGTGAATGCGGTTCAGGTTTTCAGGCCGGAGTTGGTGGTGCGGGAGAGTACGGCAAGGGTCGGAGCGTAGGGAGAACCGCGAATCGGCGAATGGGCGAGACGGCGATCCAACCACGAATGAACACGAACAGACGCGAATAAAGGGGGGATGTGGGTCGTTACACAAAACCTGGTGATTTTCGCTACGAGGGTTCATCGAAGCCGATCATGGTAGGGCGAAAATCTCGGCGCGACCGTGATGTTTTTCTCCCAGAGGCTAGCCGCGCCGGATTTGAGCCGTGCCGTGCGGATATCTAGTGGCGACGGTTTAGTCGTGGGCGGGAGCATGACGCAGGGAAGAACGTAGTTTCGAGGACGAGAACGAGGACGATAGAGTAATCAGCCGCCGGCCGGGAACCGTGCCAGAACCGGCAAGACTTCCGAGGGATCCTCCCAATGCGGCATATGGCCGGTGTCGAACAAATGTAGCCCGATCTTTCCGGGTAATGAGAGACATTCCTGCCAGCGCAGAATCTGGTCCTGACGGCCGAAGAAAATCCTGACCGGCATATTCATTTTTTCGAGTTTCGGCACCAGGAACAACTGCTGGACACCATCACGAGCCATAATTCGGTGCAGCGCTTGCAGAGTATCGGTTCGTTTGACCTCCAGCATCGCGGCAAGCGCAGATTTCGAGTACGACAGCGGACGTGCGGTGGTTTTTCGCAGTTCGCGTTCTAACGCGTCGCTGGTTTCAGCGGCAACGATTCCGTCTAAAAACGATTGGTTGATATAGGTCCCGATCCCGAATGGCGCCAATAACGTTAAGGAGGCGATCCGGTCAGGGACGGAAGCGGCAATGATAATGCTGAGTGCTCCACCCAGCGAATGTCCGACTAAATGGAATTTGCCGCTCGCAGGATTCGGCAAAGTGGTGATGAGGTCCGCAGCCATCTCATTGAGATCGGACGCCCTAAATGGTTGGTTTCCGTGACCCGGAAGTTCGATGGCGACAACCTCAAAGCCTTGATCGGCCAAAAATTCACCGGTTCGTCGCCAGGTGGTTGGGTCACCGGCGAACCCATGCAGCAAGACGCAGACACCGAGTTGTGGAGTCCCCCAACGCCAGACTGGCCGATTCGATCCCGCATGGCTGGCAGGCTCCGCCGCTCCCGCGGGCGCGGGACTATGGCGCGACAGGTTCGGCAAAACCCCCGCCTTTTGAATAACATCCGATCCGGAAACCCGTCCTCTTGGTCCGGTGCCGCTGACCTCTGCGATATCGATCCCCAGCTTTTTTGCTGTCCGGCGAGCAGCGGGCGAGGCTCGAGTTTTCGGAACCGCGGCGGCTTCGGTATTCGGTGTCAAGATCACAGCGATTGGCCGGTCGACCGCCACCGTTTCTCCCGGTGAAACCAAATGTCTTACAATTTCCCCATCTTCGAGTGCCGGGATTTCGACATAAGTCTTGTCGCTTTCGACTTCGACTAAGGTCTCGCCTCGCCGGAATTTTTCTCCAGGTTGTTTCAGCCAAGCGCCAATGGTCCCCTCATCCATGGTCTCGCCCATGCGCGGCAATCTGATTTCTTTTTCAGGCATAGTTCGCTTTCATTTCCCCTGCCGGATCTAACCGCAGATCGACCGAAGATTTCAACCGCGAATGGACGCGAATAAACGCGAATAAAACCCGAAATTAACCAGCTGCTGTAGCTAAAATTCGCGTCAATTCGTGTGCATTCGCGGTTGAAAATTATCTGCGTTCATCTGCGGTTGAAATCCTGGTTTAGTTGGCGCGAACCAAACGATGGATAACGTCCTCGATCAGTTCCACCGTAGGAATAGAGTTCGCCTCAAGACTCGGTGCGACCGGAATGGGCACATCTTCACCAGCGACCCGGACAATCGGCTCCTCCAGAAAATCGAAACACTCTTCTTGGATGCGGGCGCTGATTTCGGCTGACGGCCCTCCCGTAAGACAAGCCTCGGTCACCACCACGGCTTTTCCCGTTTTGGTCACGCTGTTAACCACAGTTTTGAAATCAAGCGGATTGAGGGTTCTTAAGTCGATGACTTCCGCATCGACTCCCTGCGCCGCGGCGCTCTCAGCCGCCGTTAGGACGGTATTTAACATTCGCGAATAGGTCACCACGGTTACGTCCTTACCTGGACGTCTAACTACTGCCTGCCCCCATTCGGCATCAGCTTGAGTGGGATCAAGTTTGCCCTTCTGAACATAGAGCGCCTTGTGCTCGATGAATATTACCGGGTCAGGTTGCCGAAGTGACGCCCTCAATAAATGATAAGCGTCCGAGACGGTCGCGGGCAACGCCAGGCGCAAGCCAGGTATTTGGAGAAACCAGCCCTCCAGACTTTGCGAATGCTGGGCGGCAGCAGATCTTCCGGTTCCGCCTTGGGTCCGTAAAATCATCGGAACCGCCATCTGTCCGCCGAACATATAGCGGATTTTGGCGGCTTGGTTAGCGATCTGATCCATAGCAATCCCGGCAAAATCAACGTACATCAGCTCTACCACCGGCCGTAACCCGGTCATGGCTGCTCCAACGGCGGCTCCGACGAATCCCGCTTCCGAGATGGGCGCATCAATGACTCGCTCCTTACCAAACTCTTGCAACAAGCCCTTCGTGACACCGTAAGCGCCGCCGTAAGCACCAACTTCTTCGCCGATGATGACAACGGTTGGGTCCTCCGTCATCGCATGTCGCAGAGCTAGCCCCAGCGCTTCCCGATAAGTTGTCTCAATCACGTGGTCAGTTCCTTTTCAACCGCGAATGGACGCGAATAAACGCGAAATAATACAAGGCTAACCACAGAGACACAGAGTTCGCGGAGACATGTAAACCCAACATTTCTCTTAGTATCTCTGTGGCAAATCGCTGCCTCTGGAATGCAGTACGCCTACCTGATGGGAGTCCGTTCCGGTGAGGCGTTGTCAATTTTTGTTTTATTCGTATTTATTCGCGTGCATTCGCGGTTGCACTGTCTGTTGTGTGGTTAGGTTAGGATGCGATCGATCCGCTGACGAAGCGGCAACGGGGCGGGTTGACTATCGTCATAGACGTCACGGAAAATGTCGGTGAGCGGTGGCGGGGCGGCGTTGATCGCGTACTCCATCGCTTCATCCATCTCTTTCGCGATGGCGGCATCGATGACGGCGATCTCGGCGGCGGTAACCTCCTCTTTTTCATGCAAGCGAGTGATCGCTCGCGCAATTGGGTCTCGCTTTCGTCCTTCAGCTTCTTCTTCCGGTGTCCGGTAAGGGCTCTTGTCCATACGGGCGTGACCGTAATAACGGTAACACTCGACCGAAAGATAACCGGGACGCCCTTCCCTGGCTCCGTTCAGCAGCGGTTCCGCTGCCTCGATCACGGCAAACACATCGGATCCATCGACAATCTGACCCACTAACCCGAAAGCGTGTGCCCGTTCATCAAACTGCGTATTCGCGGCGGCTCGATCAATCCTGGTCCCCATGCCCCACTGGTTGTTCACACAAACGAATAAGACCGGCAGTTGCCACAATGCCGCCAGATTCATGCTTTCGTACAAAACACCCTGTTGCATGGCGCCGTCGCCAAAGAACGCGACCGACACATTCGGTTTACCTAAGACTTTGTAGGAAAGCCCGGCGCCGACTACCGCCGGGATGCCGCCGCCCACAATGGCGTTGGCGCCTAGATGTCCCAAGGTTCGATCAGCAATGTGCATTGACCCGCCTTTACCCCGGCAATAGCCATCGGCTTTACCGGCGATTTCAGCCATCATTCGCTTGGGATCAGCTCCCCGGGCGAGAAAGATGCCGTGCCCACGATGGTGGGTAGTAAAGCTGTCTCCTTCCTTCATGGAATAAGCGACGCCTACCGCCGCGCCTTCTTCCGCGATCGAAAGATGAAGCATACTGCCCGCGGTTTGCTGCCGCACAAACATTTCCCCGACTCGTTCCTCGAAGGTTCGGATCTTTCGCATCCGGCGGTAAATATCGAGAGAGGATTCTTTGGAAGCGGTCATATCAGGGATGGTTGTGTCGTCGTCGGGGTGCAATCGTTCTCGTCCTCGTCGTCCTCGTCCTCGAAAACGTGTTCTTCCCAGCGCTATGAACTACCCACGATTCGACAATCTCAGGTCTCTCCAAACCGTGGAGCTGACCGACCGCCACCCCTGCTCGAGGACGAGGACGAGGACGATTGTCGGCGACGTTGCTCATTCTTGTGTTCTAGGAAGCCAATTCCGCTGTTAAGATTTTCGGAGGGCAGCACGAACAGACACGGTTGCGGCGTAAAGTTTCTCGTAACCGGCAAAAAGCTCGGTATAGATCGCGTGATTTTTCGGGTTAGGCTCGATGACCGAAGATCGGTGGACCATCGCGTTGCACGCTTCCTGGATTGACTTGAAATGGCCGGCGCCATAAGCCGCCAGAATCCCTGAACCTAGGACGGATGCATCCGGCAATTCGGTAATAGTCAAAGGAATGCCAGATACATCCGCGTGAATCTGTAACCATAACGGTGACCGAACCGCTCCTCCGCACACCACGGCTTCGCTGATACGAAAATTTTCGGTTTGGAAAACTCGCAAAATCGCTTCGGTACCGAAACAGATGCCTTCAATAATCGCCCGGAAAAGATGAGGCGGCCGATGCGCCAGGCTCAAGCCGACAAATGCGCCACGTGATTTCGGGTCAATGTACGGGGTCCGATTGCCCTGAAAATGGTCCAGCACGAGCACTCCATCTGCACCCGGAGGAATCGCCGCGGCCGCCTGGTTCAGCTCCTGATAGTCTGTGCCCGCAGCGAAGTTGGTAGTAAACCATTTGATCACTGAACCGGTCGAAGTTTGGCCCCCTTCGAGAACCGCAGAACCGCGGTACACACAGTCGGCATAGGCGCCCCAGAGACCAGGACGATGGAAGACCTGATCCGTCACGGCTAACTGCAAATGTGAAGAGCCAGTAATCAATCCCAACTGTCCCGGGGCCGTTACGCCAAGCCCAATGATAGCGATGAACCCGTCAGCACCTCCCTGGATAACCGACGTACCTGGTTTCAGCCCAAGATGAGTAGCCGCTGCGTCGGTTAGTCCCGCAATGGGATCACCAGGAGCGACGACTTCGTCAGGCCACTTTTCAACCAAGTCGTCTAACCCGAGACTCTTGAGCAGAGAAAGCGGCTTTTGGCCGTTGATCCAATGCCAACGGATACTCACGTTGTTCAAACAGCCCACGTAGCGTCCGGTCAGTCGATAATTCAGGTAATCTTGATACTCGCAGATCGCATGCGCCCTTTCATAGATCGCCGGCTGGTGTCGCTTAATCCAAAGCGCCTTAGGAATCATCCATTCGGCGGAGACCGGTCCTTTCCCGGCCGAGTTCAAGCGGAGCGCCGCATCGCCGGTTGCACCGACATCGGCCGCTTCATCTGCAGCCCTCACGTCCATCCAGATCAAAGTCGGGCGCAGCGGCTTCATCTGCTGGTCGAACGTAGCGACGCTACAGGAGGTTGTATCGACACTGATCGCGTCAATGTCAGTCGCGCCAACCCCTGCCGCTTGCAGAGCTCGTTGGGTCGCCTCACCCAAAGCCTCCCACCAATCCTCAGGGTTCTGTTCCGCCTGTGCCGGTTCCGGAAAGGCAGTTGCATAGGGAACAACGCCGATCCCTTTCGGGCGTCCTTCAAGATCAAAAACAAAAGCGCGCACACTTTCGGTGCCGCCATCAATACCGATCACATAAGCCATGGGGGGAAACTGAAATTATTTACAGAAGATCACAAAGGTCACAAAGGCACACTAAGATTCATTCAGGGGGGTATCACGCACGTCGAAGAAACCCATTCTAGATCTTTCTCTTTAAGTTTTGCGATCTTCCTCGGGGATATTGATTTGAAGAAAAAGATCTTAATAACATTGTTTTCTAATGTAGATAACTTAAGTATTTACTGTGTTATACATGAAGCTATGGAAATGAAAACAGACAGAGAGCGCGCTAACGCTTGGAGTCATCTGGCAATCGGGGCGGCAATTGAGGTCCATCGCATCAAAGGGCCAGGGCTAATCGAGAGCATCTACAGCAAATGTTTCGTTCGGGAATGTGATCTTCGGTCGATCCCAGTTCGGCGAGAACTGCTGGTGCCGATCGAGTACAAAGGGTTCGTCTTCGAGGAACCCCTTCGGCTCGATTTCCTTGTCGACGACATATTGATCTTAGAGTTCAAGGTGGTCGAAGAAGTCCTGCCGGTCCATAAGGCGCAGCTGCTGAGCTACATGAAGCTATTAGACAAACCGGTGGGCCTTCTCATAAACTTTCACGAGATCCTGCTGAAAAACGGGATCCACCGCATGATATTGTGACGACCGCTGAATGCTGCCCATAGCGCGCTACCGGAAATCACCTCAAGTCTTTGTGACCTTTGTGTGCTTCTGTGAAGATGTTCTTCTGTGAATTTCTGCACAGATTCACACTTGACGAACAAATGTGTCAATCGATTTTTCTTCCGGTACCCCTTCTCCTGATGCAGCCCTTCGAACCTATCACCACAGAATCCGATCAACTCGTTAGAGCCGCTTGGCTCTATTATATCGGCGGCAATACCCAGGAACAAACCGCAGAAATCCTCGGTGTCTCCAGAGTAAAGGTTGCCAGGCTGTTAGCCGAAGCCCGCGAAGCCGGGATTGTTAAAATATCGATTGAACATCGGTTCGGACCGATGGTTGAAGTCGAGGAAACCATCCGGCAACACTATGGACTGGATTTTTGCCGGGCCACGCCGCCTCTTCTATCGGAATCAGTGGAACATCCGGCGAAAATGCTGCCTCCGGCAAAACTAGCCGACGAAGGTCCGGTCGCGCGGCGGGCGGTAGCGATGGTGGCGATCGATCTGCTGCGGGAACGAATGCAGGTCGATGAGGAATGCATTATCGGCGTCGGTTGGGGGCGTACTACCGCGGAGATCGCCAGAATCCTTCCCGCCATGCGCCGGCCACAAGCTAAATTCGTGTCCGTCATGGGATCATTGACCCGGAACCTGGCTGCGAACCTGTTCGAGGTTGTCCACCACCTAGCCGCCAAAACTGGGGGTGAAGGTCATTTTCTTCCAGTGCCGTTTATTGCTAACACCGTTGCCGACCGCCAGATTCTGATGTCTCAGAGAATCGTCAAAGAAACGTTAGCCCTAGCCGAGAAGGCGAATTTCTACTTGATCAGCGTGGGCGAATGCGATGAACGCGCATTTCTCTTTGAGAACCGTTACCTATCCGCGCAAGAGTTAAATGACCTCCGCAAAGCCGGCGCCGTAGGGGACACGATGGGGAAATTCTTTAATGCCGAAGGCGAAGTTGTTCCCTCTGAGCTTAACGACCGGACTTTAGCGATCGACTTGGAAGCCTTGAGAAAACATGAGGTTATCTTGCTTTGCGGCGGACGAAGCAAACTCCGGCCTGCTCAAGGAATTCTCAAAACCGGCTTTGTGAACGGACTCCTCATCGATGGCGACTCGGCGTCGCAGATGTTTTACGAGATTAAGGGCAGAGCCGGTGAGAAGTGAGAAGTAAGAGGCCGGCGTTTTGAGGCGCGAAGCGCTGGAAAGAATTTAGCCTAGGGTGAGTCTCCGAGCCCTAGGTGTGCTGCAAAAAGAACCGCTAGCGCTGAAGGCGCGCAAGAAATTCGATGTTCGGTCGGAATCTTCGCCCATTGTTTGATCGACCGCTACCCCACCTGCGCGAACCGTTCTTGCACGCCTTCAGCGCTGGCGCTTCTTTCTTCATTTTCCTAGGGCTCGCAAGCTCACCCTAGGCTTAGATCTTTCAGCGCTTCGCGCCTTAAAACGCCGCCTTTCACCTCTCACCAGTGGCAGCCGCGGCTAGCGCCGCGACCGCTGGTACGGCCGCCGCCAGCCTCACCGTAAACTCCGATCCTTTCCCGGGCTCGCTCTTCAGCGAGATGGTACCAGCGTGAGCCTCCACCACGGCTTTTACCAAGCTCAGACCGAGACCAAGACCACGTTGCGAACGGCTGGCGTCGCCGCGGTAAAGACGGTCCCAAATCCGGTTTTCTTCCGCTAGCGGAATACCGATCCCGTTGTCACGAATCGTCACGAAGACATTTTCGCTCTTGGTCTCGCACTTAATCTCTACCAAGCCGCCGTTCGGCGTGTATTTAACCGCGTTATCCAGCAAGTTCGCAAAGGCTTGCCGCATCCGGTTTGGATCCACTTCGACATAGCCAGGACTAACGAAATGCGTTTTGATCTCGATCGATTTCTCCTCGGCAATCAGTTGATACAGATCCGCTATTTCTTCCAACAAGGAGCTGATGGAACAGCGCTGCAGATTCAACCGCATCATCCCGTTCTCGGCCTCGGTAACGTCCATTAGCGTGTTGAGCATGGTTAACACTCGATCCGATTCTTCAATCGAGTCAGCTAAAGCGTCCCGGGACGAGTCAGACGTATCCGCTTCCAGAGCCAATTCTGCCGAGGCGCGTAACCGAGTCAGTGGCGAACGCAAATCATGCGCGACGTTATCCAATGCTTCCCTCATGCCACGGATGAGCCGCTGATTCTGTTCCAAGACCCGGTTAAATTGGCGGGCCAGCTCGGCTAACTCGTCTTGCTCCTGGCTTTCCGGAACCCGTTCAGCCAGGTTCCCGGTGTTGATAATGGAGCGCGCGGTCTGCAACATCTGCCGCACTGGAGCAGTCGCCCGGTGAGCAAACACCGCTCCGGCGGCGATCCCGAGTAAAAGAGTTGGCGCCAATAGGATCAGTCCCGCCGTAACAAAAGGTTCGGTGAGGGTTTCACTTCGATTGATCTTCCGCCCCACCTGCAGAATTAAGCCATCCGCCAACCGGGCGCTTTCCAGAACATACTCGCTCCGTTCGTCGGCTGGAACCCGGCTCCAACCGCCATTCTGTTGGGTACGCTGCAGAATCGAAGTCAGGTTCGGTAGTTTAAACCAGTCTGAGGGTTCCTTAAGATAAATCACCACATCCCGTTGAAAAGTGACGCTGACAAAGAATGGTCCCTCGTTCGGGTCTTCCCCGTGGGTTTTGACAGCGTTTCGCAGCCCGACCGACCCGTGCTGTTCATAAGCAACCACACATTGCTTCAGAAATTTATCGATCGGGTCTCGCTCACGCCAATCGAACAAGGTCGCCTGAAGAAAATAAAGCAGCGCGAAGAGCAAGGCTGCGCTGATCAAAAACGCGCTGACATAGTAAAAACTCAACCGAAGCGTGAAGCTGTGCCAAAGCTGCCCGTCGCGCCACAGTCCAGGGCCCGCGGGAGAGGCGGAGCTGTCGCGTCGTAGCGAAGCGAAGGCGGATTCAACTCGCTTTAACCACATAACCGACACCTCGGATGGTTTGGATCAGTTTAAGCGGGAAGTTCTTATCAATCTTGGCGCGTAGCCGGTGAATCAAGACGTCAACCACATTAGTCTGAGGATCAAAATGAAAATCCCAGATGTGCTCCAGAATCATCGTCTTGGTTACGGGACGACCCGCGTGCCGCAGCAAGAACTCGAGGAGCGAGTATTCGCGAGGATGTAATTCGATCCGTTGGCCGGCACGGGTCACTTCCCGAGTGATCACATTCATCGAGAGATCGGCCACGGCTAACTGGGTTTCCTCAACGGCTTGGTTAGCCCGGCGGATCAAGGCTTGCACCCGGGCTAATAACTCCGAAAATGCGAAGGGCTTAGTGAGATAATCGTCTCCGCCCGCCTGCAATCCGCGAACTCGATCGTCAACATTCGCGCGTGCACTGAGGATCAGGACTGGCGTGCGGATCTTTTCCTGGCGTAAGCGTCGCAATAAAGAAAGCCCATCCAGTTTAGGCAACATCAGATCTAGAACCAGCAAATCGTAACTGATCGCGGTCGCTAGATCCAGCCCGTGCTCCCCGTCGGGGGCATGGTCGACCGCGTATCCATTTTGTTTCAGGCCTTTGATAACAAAGGACGCGATCTTCTCGTCATCTTCGACGACCAGGACTCGCATAGTCGTAACTTGGCCGAGTTCGGGCCTTTGCGCGAGCGTCATGTGGTGGGCAGCCGAGAGTGACATAGGCGGGTGGGTGACATAACTGGTGGGGCGAGGCTCCCAAACGACCGGTAAATTTTCGCAGCGCACTTGATTGATCTCGATGAATGACGAGCAAGGCCGATGCACAGGCCGAGCCGCGATTGACCCAGCGTTTGTTCCGTTCTCAAAGATATTTTCGAAGCGTTAGATATGATCGCTAGTCCGGCGTTGCGTTGGGTGATGAGACACGCTGGGCCACGGCTCGGCGACCGCATCGAGGTAACGCATCGCATGTACGAGGAAATCCAGGTGCGTTTCGAATGTTTGATGGACGTTCGGGAGCCTCGCCCCACCAAAAATGGTATCACCCCACCTGCAAAAAAACGCCCGCACGGCTCTCATAACCGTACGGGCGCTAGTCCTGACATTACCCGCGGCTCCTCTTAGCCGTTCCCTTCCTGGACGGCGACATAATGGCTGCCGTTCTGGTTCCAGATCTTAACCAGTGTCTCACCGCTGGCACCCTTGTTCGCGGTTAGCCGATCAGCGTCTTCCGCAGACCGGACCGGTTGATGATTGATCTCTTCGATCACGTCACCCTCGCGGAGCCCGGCTTCGTAGCTGGAAGACGAAGGATCTACCTGGTTAATCACCGCACCATGAACGTTGGCCGGGATATTCATCTCTTCCCGAGTCTGGCGATCCAGATCCTGCACTCCGACCCCATGCAGGGCGTCGTTTTGTGGCTCATTCCCATTCGAGTTCGGCTCGTTCTTGGCCAGAGTATTCTTCTGCGAAAGCTCTTCTAACGTCACGTTCAGGTTTAAAGTCTGTCCGTTACGGTCGATTTGAATCGGCACCGATTTGCCCGGCGCAGATTCTGCCACCATTAGTTTCAAAGTGTTATTGTCCTCGATTGCTTTGTTATCGAATTGGACCACAACATCACCACTCTTAATTCCCGCTTTGTCGGCAGGACTGTTAGGCGTCACATCAGCGACCACAGCGCCAGTGGTCCGATGAATATTCATGGCTTTGGCAAGCTCAGGGGAGAGCTCTTGAATCGTCACCCCTAACATACCGCGCTCGACTTTGCCGTTCTTGATCAGGCTATCCGCTACCCAACGGGCGAGGTTCGAAGGAACCGCAAACCCAATTCCCTGGTTACCGCCCGATCGCGACAGGATCGCGGTATTCATTCCTACCAGACGGCCATCCGTGTCGACCAACGGGCCACCGGAGTTGCCCGGATTAATCGCAGCATCGGTCTGGATGAACGCTTCGTCAGAATTGCCTTCATCGGACAGACCTTGCCGGTTCTTCGCACTAATAATGCCTTCGGTCACCGTTTGACCGATCCCGAAAGGATCACCGACCGCCAGCACCACATCACCGACCTCGGCTTGATCGCTGTCTGCAAACGTAATCGGCTGAAGGTTGTCCGCGTCAATCTTTACCAAAGCCACATCGGTAGCCGGATCGGTTCCAATTACCTTGCCGCTAAATGTCCGGTTGTCGGTCAGCTTGACCTGAATAGTGCGGGCATTCTGGACCACATGGTTATTGGTCAAGATGTAACCGTCGGACGAAATAATTACCCCGGACCCGAGGGCTTTCTCACCTTGACTTTGGGGCTGCTCCGGGATTTGAGGGAATTGCCGCCCGAAGAACCGGCGCAATTGGTCCTGCAAATCCTGGTTTGTCCCCATGTTTCCGTTCCCCGCCTTGGTAGTAACATAGACCTGCACCACGCTCGGGGTAACCTTCTGGACGATCGGGTGATACGAATGCCCTTGCGCCGTATCTCGGTTTATCGCCGTATTGTCGTACTTGAGGTTGAGCGGCGGTTTCTGGTTGCTGCTGTCGTTGCCGGTTACAGCACCAAAAACAGCGGTGCCGCTCGCGAGAAGACCAACTCCCGCCACCGCCGCCATCCAGCCTAAACTTCGCTTTTTCGATTTCATGTTTGCTACTCTGTCAGTCACTGTGCTCCGCGTAGGTTTCAAGTTGCTTGCCTGAACATTACAAGCGTGAAAGGGACGGTTTTTCCTGGTGGGGCGAGGCGGTGAATGGGCGTGTGGGCGTGTGGGCGTGTGGGCGTGTGGGCGTGTGGGCGTGTGGGCGCGTGGGCGCGTGGGCGTGTGGGCGCGTGGGTGCGTGGGTGCGTGGGCGTGTGGGCGTTTGGGCGTGTGGGCGTATGGGCGTATGGGCGTATGGGCGTATCGGCGTATGGGCGTATGGAGGCGCGAAGCGCTGAAATAATTTAGCCTAGGGTGAGTCTGCGAGGTATCCGGTTAAAAAAGCGATTAGCGCTGAAGGCGCGCAAGAAGCGGTGCTATTTGTCGTGGAAAACGAGACGGGACCAGCAATTGTGTTGCACCGATGGAGGCTCTTCTGCCGCGCCTTCAGCGCTAACCGTTTTTTACGACCTACCTAGGCCTCGCAGACTCAGCCTAGGCTATATTATTTCAGCGCTTCGCGCCTCGATGCCCACACGCTCTTTCGCCGCATCGCCCTTTCGCCCTTTCGCCCTTTCGCCATTTCGCCCTTTCGCCATTTCGCCCACCCGCCCGTTCGCCCATTCGCCCGTTCGCCCTACCGACACCCGTCCCCACAAAAAAAACCGCACGGCTCTTCGCCGTGCGGGGCCTCAGTAGGTCTAGCTTGATTCTCTGTTAGCCGTTGCCTTCCTGGACAGCTACGTAGTGAGTCCCGTTCTGGCTCCAGATTTTCACCAACGTCTCGCCACCACCACCTTTGCCAGTCGTCGCCTTAGTAAAATCCTCGGTTGATTGGATCGGCTGTCGATTGATCTCAAGAATCACGTCGTTTTCGCGTAGACCGGCTTCATACGCAGCGGACGACGGCTCAACTTGGGTGATCAGCGTGCCTCTCACCGTGTTCGGGATCCTGAGCTCGTCGCGAGCATCTCGATCGAGATTAGCTACTTCGACTCCAGTCAATGCGTCATGGTCGCCCCGCTTCACGCTCGGCTCGTTCTTGGCCAAGCCGTCCGCAGTCAATTCTTTCAGAGTCACGTTCAAATTCATGACCTGGCCGCTGCGATCGACTTGCACGGGAATAGCGCTCCCCGGAGGAGTCTCAGCCACCTGTAGCTTCAACTGATCCGCGGAATCGATCGGCCTATTATTGAATTCGACCACAACATCACCGCTCTTGAAGCCCGCCTGTTCAGCCGCACTGTTCGGGGTGACGTCAATAACCACGGCGCCTTGGACTCGGTTGACCTTAAATGCCTTGGCCAGTTCGGGGGTCAAGGTCTGAATATGGACGCCTAGGTACCCGCGCTCGACCTTGCCCTTAGTGATCAGACTATCCGCAACCCAACGGCAAAGATTGGCCGGAACCGCAAAGCCGATACCTTGGTTACCGCCACTTCGCGACAAGATAGAAGTGTTAATACCAATCAAGCGGCCTTCGATATCAACCAGGGCGCCCCCTGAGTTCCCGGGATTGATGGCTGCGTCTGTCTGAATGAAGTCTTCGTCCGCGTCACCACTAGTCACTCGCGTACGGTTCTTCGCACTGATAATGCCTTCGGTAACCGTCGTGCCGATACCAAATGGGTCACCAACCGCCAGAACGACGTCTCCCACCTGGGCGGAATCGCTGTCGGCCAGTGTAATCGGTTCTAGATTACTGGCGTCGATCTTCAGTAGAGCAACGTCAGTCTGAGGATCGGTTCCGATCACTTTAGCGCCTAATTTTCGGCCGTCGTTTAGCGTCACCTGAATGGTTTTACTGTTCTCGACCACGTGATTATTGGTCAGGATATAGCCGTCGGTTGAAATGATGACGCCTGAGCCCAGAGCTTTCTGATTCTGGGTCTCAGGTTGCTCTGGGATTTGAAATCCTTTGCCGAAGAACTTGCGTAACTGATCCTGCATCTCGGAGTTGCCCAATGCGTTCCCGTTGGCTGATTTGCCGGTGACATCGACTTGCACCACGCTCGGAATCACCTTTTGCACAATGGGCGCAAACGAATTCCCGAGCTTCGGATCCCGATCGATCGGCGCATTGTCGGTCTTAATAGAAAGAGGCGGTTTTTGGCTGTTGTCATTCGCCGAACCAGCGCTAAAGGCTACGATGCCGCTGGCTATGAGAGCCGCTCCCACAATTGCCGCTACCCATACTGAAGTCTTCTTTTTCGAGTTCATTGTTTAAATCTGCGTCACTAGAGTTCCCGATCTGAGTTTTCATGATCCTTGCCCGAACATTACAAGCGTGAAAGGTCTTGCCGTCGCCCCGAAAAAAAAGATGCCCTGGGGCGACCTGAGGCACATATTTTACCATGGAGCTTCGGAGCCATAGCTACCCGGACCTGCTAGCAAAACAACTCTGGCCAACCTGGGTCGCCAAAGGGAATTACCGATTCGGGCTCGACACCCGGGACTCCCTAGCCCGCGTGCTCAGTGTCGCCTACCAAGCCAGCTTGCTGCACGAGGAAGGACGTCAGGTCAGCTGCCGGATAGCCCTTTGCTCGGAGACCGACCTAGATCCGACCGTACTCGCGCCCTACTCATTCCGAGTTTTGAACCTTAACCGGCCGCGACCCTTCGACGAACAGGAAATTCGCCGGCTTAGCCCGGCGGTCACATTCTATCGCTCGGTGTTCGCTGTGACCTGGTCGGAAGGACGTGGCTTCCAAATTTCATCCGTGATCAACACTGGCGAATGGTCGCGGGACCTGCACACCGATTTGCCCGGAATGATTCATCCAATCCCGGAATGGCTGATTATCCACGTGCGCGCTCCGGGGAATCTGGTTGTTCACCTCGGATCTGAACGGCTGGCCACACTGATGAATGGCAGGATCGAGGAACACGTTTTTAATGTTTTCTCGACCAATTGGATGCAACGCCATTTAAAGACTGATCCTGCGCAAAACAGTAGCGCCGCACTTCAGCAGCACGACGACCTCACATTTCGCGCAGATTTACGAGAAATCCTCGATGTCAGTTTTTTTCGACGTGTCATCCGAATAATCCGGGATCGCCGGCTTGGGGGCACCTTGGTAATCGGACCGCGCCCCCTTTCAGAGCAACTGCTGGAACCGGGCGGCGCTCTAACAGCTAAATATCGGGTAGAGGTCGACAGATCGTCGACAGGTTATCTGAGCCTGGTGGATGACCTGTTCTCCCGGCTGGCCGGGATGGCTAGGAAAAAAGACGTAACGTCTGTCGGCTGGCTCGAGTTCCTGAAATGGAATGACGAGATTCCCTATAGCTTCTCGTCCAGCTATCTGGACATCGCCGGCTGGTTAGCCGATATGGCCGCCGTTGACGGTTGTTTGCTGCTGGAGCCTCAATTTATGGTTCTCGCTTATGGCGTAGAAATCCGGGTTCCAGGAATTGAGAACGAAATCGTGTACCGGGCCATGGATCTTGAAGCCAGTGTCACAATTCCAGAGTCGGCTGAACACGCGGGGACCCGGCATCGCACCGCTTATCGGCTCTGCCGCGATTTTCCCGAGTATCTCGCCGTGGTGGTCTCTCAAGACGGCGCGGTAAGATTTATTGCCAATCATCGCGATCAGGTCACGTATTGGAGTCAGTTGGCGCTTTGACACCGGTTGACCTCAACCGGTGTATGATCCGGCAGCCGCCGGAACAGATTACAGATTACAGATTGAGCGTCGAGTACTCACTTGCAATCTGGCCAGCTCACCCGCCGGGGACCACCGGACCCAATTTGTCATTTTGTCATCGGTAATTTTTAATTTTCGCCCCGCCGGTTCCGTTATATGCTGACGGTCGCCCAGCAGTCTACACCCAGAACACCAACCGGAGTTCAGCTTGACACCCCCATCTCTGAATATTCTCTTCCTCGGCTCGGGGAACAGCGCCCGCAGCATTTTCGCGGAGTATCTCATTCGCAAACTCGGTAAAGGAAAATTTACGCCTTACAGTGCCGGCATAAATCCGGAGCCGGAAATCAATCCCTATGTGATCCGTGTACTGAACGAGCTTTACAAGGTCGATGCGTCTGATGCGCGGCCCAAGTCATGGGATGAATTTAAAGACGTCCCCTTCAATTTCATCATCACGAGTTCCGAGCACGCCAAGGGACAAATCCCGCCTTGGGCATGGCCAGGCAATCCGATCCTCGCTCATTGGTCCACTCCGGATCCCGAACATTTCTCGGGTCCCGAAAAAGACACATTCAACCATTTCTGGAAAGTCTCCCAGCTCATCTACCGGCGCGTCGATCTTCTTTCTAACTTGTCCCTCGATAAGCTGGACCGGCTCCGATTGGAGCAAGCAACCAGCAATATCGCCACACAGGAGGGCGCCGTCTAGGCGCCTTTATCCTCCGTTAGGGTCTTGTGGAGCCGCCGAGCACCGAGAACCATTTCGATTTAGTAATCAGTAATCAGTAAGTCAGTAACCAGTTTTCGGCTCAGGCTTCCCCTGCTCTTTTTTCGGTTACTGCGTTACACTGATCACTGACTTACTGATTACTCCGCTAATGACTCCCAGGGTCTTCTTGCAATAAGGACAGCGTAGAAACCCAGCGCTGCCCGCGCCGCCTAGAACTTCTTGTCTGTCGACATCCAGAAATAGCGCTGTACGTAATTCGCGTTTTGATGGGTCGGTATCGATATCTACTCATCATTGACCCTTCTTCCTTTCGTCGATCTCTGCAGTGGTTACTAACGCGCCGGATGGGAACTCCCCATCCGGCGCGCTTCTCAACATCCATGTCGAATCGAGTTTTCCTAGACATCTCTGTCTGGAACTGTCTGTAAACGGGCCGTTAATGCCTCAACGTCGAGTTAAAAGCTAACCGCGTTCGATGAACGGTTTAGAGAAGGCGATTAATGGTAGATATTTCACCCAAAGCTTTAGAACAGAGAGGTTCGCGAATCCCCGGAACGCGCCTTCCCGCAGCCACGCATGCGCGTCACGTTGGCGGTCGAGGAACCCCTGACAGGGAGGGCGCGCGTCCCCGCGCGCCGCGAAGGCGTTCTCGAAGCTACCGGCGTAGTTTCGTCCTTGATCAGGGAAGGCTCTGGGCTTCGGGGACGACTGATCGCGAGGATCCGACGTCGCCAAACGATCTAGAAGAAAAGGCCACCCAGAGAAAGGCTATGTCGGACAGGCAGCGATCCCTCCCAGGGAGAGGTTGCCACGCACCTCTTTAGGTTAGTACACGATCGAAGGACAAACCACACCCAGCCCTACAAACTTAGCTTCCTCCGCAACGCTTGGGTCGCTCGCCGAGAGATTTCTACTTCTTCGCCGCCTTTTAGGGTCAGCTTCAACGTCTGGCTAAACCATGGAGTCACCGATTCTACAAAACCCAGATTCACAATATGCTTACGGCTAGCTCGAAAGAACAGGCTGGGCGGCAAGCGATGCTCCAGAGCACTAGCTGTCCGGTGAATCAAGGGCGCATGTTGCCCAAAATGAACTCTGGTATAATCACCATTCACTTCGAGCAATCGAATGGTCCGCACCGGGACCAGCCAACAAGCGCCTCCATCCTGAACGAAGATGTGATCCTCCGGCTGAAGATTCCTCTCGACTCGAGGTTCCTTGTCGGGGTCTTTCAGCCGGCTCATTGCTTTAGCTAACCGATCTGCCGCGATCGGCTTTAACAGGTAATCCAGTGCGTTTACCTCGAACGCCCGGACCGCAAAGTTACTGTATGCCGTAGTAAAAATGATCTTCGGCGCGGGGCTAGGAAGACTGGGCAAAACGGAAAACCCGTCACCGTCTCGCATTTGTACATCGAGGAAGATTGCATCCAGGTCTTCGCGCTCGAGGTAATCGATCGCTTCGGAAGCGCTGGCCGCTTGCCCGACAATGGTTAGCCAGCTGTAAGGAGCCAACAATCGCTCCATCTCAAAGCGCGCCCACGGCTCGTCATCAACAATTAATGCCTTCATGATACACCGAGGACCCTAGGTAGCACGAGTACAGCAATCACTTCACCCAGGTCCGTCATTCGCAAACTGAGGGCGGCTTTTCTCCCATAGATCAACTGAAGCCGTCTTTGCGCGTTAACCAGGCCAGTGCCATTACTGCGGGACTCCGCTTTGAGGGACCCGGGATTACGCACTTCGAACCGGACACTCTTGTGGTCACCGGTCAATGCGTAGCTCACTGTGCCGGTTTGATTGCTGGCATGGACTCCATGTTTCAATGCGTTCTCGACCAGCGTTTGGCAAATCAATGGTGGAACCACCGCGTTGAGCAATTTTTCATCGATCGATGCTTCAATTCTGAGCCGATCCTGGTGTCGTAACTGTTCGAGACCCAGGTAAGCATGCACAATCCGGAGTTCCTCATCAAAGGTAACCACCTTTTCCTCCGAACTCTCAAGGGCGGCTCGCATTAGTTCGGCAAGTTGGGTAACCGCCTCCCGGGTTAACTCCGCGTTTACTCCGGCGATCGCCCGAATGGTGTTGAGACTGTTAAAGAGAAAGTGCGGGTTAATCTGGCTCCGGAGCCTCTGCAACTGAGCTTCTTTAAGCTCCGCATCTAATAGGACGCGGTTAATACGCTCTTCTTGAAGCTCACGCTGGTATTGATACCCAAGGTAAAGAGCAGTCCAGGCGACCAGAGTCAGTGCATTCTGAATGCAACCAAAAATGAAGGGGCCGGAAAATAGATGATTCGCCTCCGCCGGCATACCGATGAAACCGAAAACTGCGGCATGAGTAACCGATGTTTCGAGAACCGCGAATATCAGGCAACTCAGCGCCACTCTTGGGGCAAGAACGGATCCGCGCAGATCTTTCCAGTTCCTTAAGTGGTATAGCGCTCGAAACGTGTGCGTGAAGATGAGCCCGGTTGCGCAAAAAACGCATTGATTCACCATAGCAACCGCGTGTGCCCTCTGAAATGGATCGTTAAGAAACGCGATCCCCATCAGCACAAAAAGACTGCCCCAGCCACCAAGCTGGCAAACCCAGTAGATAGGGTGCCCCAAGACAGGCCGTTGGGGATCAACCCCCAGCAACGGGTTCTCCAGGCTTGATTGCAGCCATTCCGGTAACCGGAAAGAACATTTCGCTCCCCTTACGCTCACAAATTGAAGGAGACGATAGGAAGGTGACTGCTTGATGCAAGCCCAGTTCTGGCCAGCGGCTAAATAGGCCGGTGAGCCGCGCCGTGGATCGGTGAATGGTGCGAACGGGACGGTAGGTAAGTGGACTGAGTGGACAAGGTGGACGTGGCATCAGGACGGTGACCGGAGAATCAAAAAAGCGTGCCACTAGGTCTACTCAGTCCATTAGGTCCACTCCGTCCACTTCGCAAACGTCGCCCGAGCGGCGGGGAGCTGCTGTCAGTAGGGACGAGCTCCCACTCGCCCGCGTCTTGCCCTTGAGCCCACTCTCCTAGCGACTTCCAGACGAGCGGGAGCTCGTTCCTACCACGCCCTACTTCCACAACATGCACAGCATGAAAACCACGAAGAACAACGACAACCAGGCGAGCCCGGCCGTTAGAATCAATTTAGGCCCATGCTTTCTGAGCACCGCGAGGTCGACTTGAAGGCCAATGGCCGCCATCGAAGCTCCGATCAAAAGATTAGTTGGCTGTACGAGTTGAGCCGCGATCAGGTTAACGGTGCCCGGCAAAGAGGACGGTAAATAACCAGCCGCCGTCACCAGTAGTGCGGTCGCCAAGAATCCGCCGACATACCACGGGAGCACCGGAAGCTTGGTGCCCTCACCGGTTCGCTCTGCGCTGCCTTCTGCATTGAAGCTTTGGTGCATCCTCGGCAGCAGAGCTACCACTGGCGCGAGCAGGACCACCCTTAACAACTTTGTCGCGATGCCGGTCTGCAAAGCACCCGGCACCGGCGCCAACGCTGCCACGACTTGAGCAACCTCGTGCAAGGTCGCTCCGGCTAAGACCCCGTATTTCTGGGGAGCTAACGCAACCACACTCTGCAAAGGGATTACCAGAAAGGTCGCGATCGTGCCGATCAAGGTACAGACGACGATGGCTAGGGCCGAGGTTTCTTTGTTTGCCCGGATCGCCGGCGCCGCCGCTGCGATCGCGGACGCTCCGCATATCGAGCTTCCCACCGCCGCCAAAGTCGCCAGGATAGGTTCGAACCCGGCCCGCCGCAAAACTGCGCTAATGAGCAACACCCCGAGAACGACCATGAAGAGATCGAAGAGCAGAACCTGGAGACCCGCTTCTGCCAGAATCGCGAAGTTCAAGCGGGCCCCAAGCAACACAATACCGACTCGGAGCAAGGTCTTTGCGACGAACCCTAGACCGCCGGCCTGCGAAGGCCGCTTCCACAAGAACGCTTTAGTCAGCATCCCAATGATCAACGCCAGCGAAATCCCGCCCAGATGATCGAATGGTGTAACTGAAGCTAGAGACGCACTACCGATTGCGAGGCCAACGCACAGCAGCACCTCGCCCCAAAACTGATGATCACGCCATTGCATGCGGCCAGTAATTCCCGGCTTTTGCCGATCGAAATAGTCACATGATTGGATAAGCTATCAGTTTGGCTGATATTCGACTATCCGATCCAACGAATCTGGCGGCAGCACTCCATGAACCCAAGCGACCTCGACCTTCGCCTTCTTAGATCCTTTCTGTCCGTAGCGCAGTGCGGAAAGATCTCGAGCGCAGCGAAACAGTTGCACTTATCTCAGCCGGCGGTCACCGCGCATTTGCGCAGGCTGGAGGAAATTACTGGTAAGCCGTTGATCTCTCGTTCCACGCGCGGGGTAAAGCTGACCGATTATGGCCACACGCTACGCAACCTGGCGACCGAGGTCCAAAACACCCTGACTCGGATCGAGGTATCGTTTCATCAAGAGCAAAAGCTGAGCGGCGAGCTTCGCTTTGGCGCCAGTCTGACCATCGCATCAAATGTGATACCTCCTTTTGTGGCGGAGTTCTGCCGGGTTTACTCGGACGTCGGCATTGAGCTAAGGGTCGATAACACAGCGGTCGTGCTCGAGGCGGTTCGCGAATCGAGTTATCCCTTTGGCTTGGTGGAAGGCAACCCTCGGGCTGCGGGACTGAGACTGGAGAAGTTCGTCGACGACGAATTGGTGCTAGTCGCCGGAACCAATAGCGCCTTCCGGCACTATCAGCGGCTGGCAGCGGCGGTGGCGGCTCCTCAGGATCTTTATCGGATGCCGTTGATCTGGCGGGAAGCCGGCTCTGGAACCAGAGCCGTAGCCGAGACCGCCCTCCGCAAGGCCGGCATCCAGCTTAAACGCCTGACTTATCAATATGTCATGGCAGATGTGCAGGCTATCAAAACTGCGACGGTTCATTGCCTCGGCTTTTCGTTTCTATCCCGTTGGAGCGTAAAGAATGAAGTGGCCGCCGGACAACTGCGAATCCTGAATATCGCGAATCTGACTGTCCGGCGAGGTTTTTTCTGGGTGTTACCCAGCGGTGCGCTAGGAGAACCTAGCGATAGTTTCGTCCGGTTTTGCCAAGCGAATCACGCCCAGCTGGCGGGCTCAACGTAATAGGTTCTAGGTTTTAAGTTTTAGGTTTTAGGTTCTAAGTTGGTCGCTAATCGACCTAGAACATTGAACCTAAAACCTATAACTTATAACGGTCATGAGTGGACGATTATCGAATAAGATCGCGTTAGTTACGGCAGCTGCCCAAGGCATTGGGCGCGCGACCGCGGAAGCCTTCGTAAGAGAAGGAGCTCAAGTATTCGCGGCCGACATTAACGAGGCCGCCTTGACTAAGGTAACCGGCGTAAAACCTGTTCGTCTGGACGTGACTAAACCGGACATGATCGCCGAGTGCGCGGCCGCGATTGGAGGACTGGACATCTTGTTCAATTGCGCCGGATTCGTTCATCCCGGTTCCATCCTGGAGTGTACCGAAGAAGATTGGGATTTCGGCATGACGTTGAACGTCCGTTCCATGTTCCGGCTGATTAAGGCGTTTCTGCCTGGAATGATAACGCGGGGCGGCGCTTCCATTGTTAATGTGTCTTCGGTTGCGGGATCGGTAAAAGGAGTCCCGAACCGATTTGGGTATAGCGTCACCAAAGCGGCAGTGGTCGGTCTCACCAAGTCCGTGGCTGCCGATTTTCTAAAGCAAAAGATTCGCTGCAACGCGATTTGCCCCGGCACCGTGGATTCCCCATCGCTGGCTCAGCGGATCGCGTCTCAAGCTCAGGCGGAAGGCAAGACGGCGACGGAGATTCGCGAGACGTTCGTTGCCCGGCAACCGATGGGGCGGTTGGGCCGCCCCGAAGAAATCGCCGCTCTCGCGGTGTACCTAGCATCGGATGAGTCCGCGTTTACCACGGGACAGATCCATGTCATTGACGGTGGGTGGACGGGATGAGTGCGTATGGGCGTAACGGCGTGTCGGCGTATGGGCGTGGGGGCGTAGCGACGTGGAGTACGCCGGTTATAATGAAAGTGCGTAGAGATGGCAGGGATGGGACCCTATGGGACCGATGGGACTGATAGGCCATCTCATTAGTCGCATGTGTCCTATTAGCCCCATCCGCTCGCTACCGACTGCGCCGAACTTCTCCTAGCTCCTAGATCCTAGATCCTAGATTCTAGCTCCTTACCCTTTGCGCCACGCCCTAAATCGCGCTAATCGATGCTGCGGCCATTAAGGTCGCGCGAATCTCTTTATCATGAAATTATTGCGCTACGGGCCGAAGGGCCAGGAAAAGCCGGGGCTTCTCGATAACGACGGTAAAATACGAGATCTGTCAGCTGTGATAACGGACGTCGCAGGGATGGGTCTGTCTGACGAATCGCTGGCCCGGCTTCGGGCCCTCGATCCTGCCGGACTTCCGGTGGTTCCGGGCGAGCCGAGGCTTGGCCCCTGTGTCGGGTCGGTCGGCAAGTTTATCGGGATCGGGCTCAACTACGCAGATCACGCTGAAGAAACGGGACAACCGATCCCAAAAGAGCCGGTCGTATTCAACAAATGGGTCACTTGCGTCAGCGGTTGCAACGACGAGATTCAGATTCCGCCGGGCTCTACCAAGACAGATTGGGAGGTAGAGCTGGGTGTGGTCATCGGACAAACGGCAAAACGGGTGTCCGAAGCCGAGGCGTTGAATCGCGTGGCGGGTTATTGCGTCGTGAATGATGTCTCTGAACGCGAGTACCAAATAGAACGCGGACCAACTTGGGACAAAGGCAAGGGATTCGATAGCTTCGGACCGATCGGTCCATGGTTGGTGACCAAAGACGAAGTACCCGATCCGCAGAGCCTTCAGCTCTGGCTCGAAATTGACGGTGTCCGCCGCCAATCCGGCACCACCAAAACGATGGTGTTCAGCGTGGCGACGTTAGTGAGTTATCTGAGCCGGATCATGACGCTCAACCCTGGCGACGTTATCGCCACCGGAACTCCGCCGGGAGTGGGTATGGGTATGAAACCCCCGGTCTACTTACGACCTGGCCAGGTGGTTAGGTTGGGAGTTGGAGGCTTGGGCGAACAACGACAGTTGACGGTGCAGGGGTAAGGGGGCTTGCTCCGACACGGGAGGGCGCGCGTCCCCGCGCGCCGTGAACGGTCTGTATCGTCGACGTAGCCAAACGCGGACTCAGGTTTGTCGCGGGTTTGCGAGCACAATCCGGCAGCTGCCGGACGGGGACGCGATCCCTCCCCTCGGCTTACAACCGAAACAGATCCAATTGCACCGTCCTGCGTCTCTGCTCGCTCTCCCAATCCTTCGCCTCTTCTTCCAAGCTCCGGCATTCTCTTTGCAGCTCTGCCAGCTGGATTCTCAGGTTGTTCTCCTCTTCATCAAGGTCATTAGTAACTCGGCGTAGACGACTTTTTCTTTTCTTCTCGTTCAGCTGACAAAAATTCCAGCTCGGCTCATCAGCCTCCCGTTCGCGGAACATTTCGATCGCCTGCAGTTGGATCGCGGCCGCCGCGATCGCATCGATAATCTCGGAGCACGTCAAGTATTGGTCATGCGTGCCGGCCCCGCATCGATCCAAGATCGATCTAAGGCTGAGTACATCGCCATCGGCATATGCATCCTGAGTCCGCAGCCACAGATCCTTTCTTTCATCGGTCATCTCCCCTGCTCGATCCGGATGCAGTAGCGACACGATCTTTCGGTAAAGCCCCTTGCACTCCGCTACCAGGTCCCGTTTGCCGGCTTCTTCCAAGACATCCTCCGTAAGCGATTCCACTTCTTCGTCCGTTAAAGATTCATAGCCCGTTTCTGAGATAAAATTCCGGATCGTCTCGCGATCGAATAGATTTTCCGGTTCAGCAGCTTCTGGAGGGATTTCGTCGCGCTGCGGAGGAAAATCAGGGTACGGCGCTTCACCGGCTTCTATCCGTAGAGCCTGGAGGTACGCCCTCCCCACGGGGCGGATCCCGTGCTGCATCAATTTTTGCACGAGCGCCAGGCGAGCCGCCAGCCAATCGATCTCTTGGTGTAGCTCGCGCATGACAGAAAAACGCGACCCAAATTCCATGTTCAAACAGCGACGAAACTCAGGTACGTCATGAGACTCATGCCGGGCGAGCTTGTCTTCGATCGCCAAGACGCGATTTCTGACGCTCTTAAGATCTTTCAGGTAGCCGGCGCGAATTTTTGCGGTATCCAGCAATATCATTGCACGACTAGACTTCCTGGCTGAAACCCTGCGCTTTCGTTTCCAACGGTTGCTCAAGCGGGCGAGCTCCTCGTTGATCGCGGCGATATCCACGGAACCGGTTTCCGTCTTTGATTTGTTTTTCCCTGCAATAGACGACCTTTTCCCACGCTTGACTTGAGCCCGAGGCGCGTCGCCTACGATCGGACGCCGGCCGCTGGCTTTCAGCAGGATGATTTCATTTCCGGACTGCGGATCGAAATCCAGAAGCCGGAGGCGATGACGCCATTCCCTCGCCAAGTCATAGTAATAGAGTGCCTCCGAGCTGATAAAAGGGAGAAGATCTTCGACGATCAGCTCAGATTCATCTTCGGGATCGAGATCCGGAAGGGAGACCTCGTTCGGGTCGGAGGCGATCAGGTCCTCGGCTACAAAAACGTGTCCCGCGTCTCCATTCCATTGCATCACCAGCTGGAGGACGGTGTGGAAACGGTTCAGCGGGAGGGCGTATGGGATGGAAATCAATCTGCGGACCGCCGGTCTGGTCCCGATCAGCGCTACTTCGACGATTACTGCTACATCATCAGACACGGTTCGATTCTACCGTGATTCAGTAGAAAGTGGAACGATGATCACGGCGATTTGTGGCGGCGCCAAGCAAATGTGACAGCGCAGAAAGATCACAAAGATCACGAAGACTGAGAATAAAGTGGGTAAAGATTTCCCAAAATTTAGCTCTTTGTGGTCGTTCGGCTGAGCTCAGACCGAAGCCTTCGTGATCTTTGCGTACGGTCGCATCCTACCGGTTGATTCCACAACCAGGGAGAGTTTGTCCGGCGGCGGCCGAACGCGCCCTCCCTATGATGGGTCGTTTTCCGTTCAAATGACGAATTGCTTCAGAAATTGATGGGCCTGCCGCAGAGCTTTTTTCCTGCCCTCCAGCGAATACTCATAGGCACGATCTTCGACTTCCACACAGACCGGCCCCCGATACCCGATATCAGTCAAGGCGGAAAAAAATTGGTTCCACTGCACGTCACCGAAGCCGGGAAGTTTAGGCATATGCCAGGCAAGGCCTAGAACCCCGCGATCGTACAACCGGTCTGCGAGCGTTTTGTCATCCTTGGCATGTACATGAACGATTCTATCCTTGAATTCATGGATCGCTCGAACGTAATCGATCTTCTGCCAAACCAAATGAGAGGGATCAAAGTTGAGGCCAAAGTTTTTGCTGGGGATAGCAGCAAACATGCGCCGCCAGATTTCCGGCGAGATAGCCAGGTTCTTGCCCCCCGGCCACTCGTCATCGCTAAACAGCATCGGGCAATTCTCTATTCCCACCTTAACATTGTGATCGTCAGCAAAAGCAATCAACGGTTTCCAGACCGAATCGAATAACTTCCAATTCTCTTCAAAGGATTTGAGGTGATCTCGCCCGATGAATGTCGTCACTACTCCGATTCCGAGACGAGCCGATGCTTGGATAACGAGTCGCAGATGGTCCGCATAGGTGGCCCGCTCGGTCGGATCGGCACAGAGCGGATTAGGGTAATAGCCGAGGCTCGAGATCTGAACTCCGTATTTAGCGGTTAGTTCTTGTGTCCGTGTCGCCTCACGTTCAGCAAATGAAGTAACATCCAGATGCGTCACCCCGGCGTAGCGCCTTTCCGCCTTGCCCACGGGCCAGCACATGACTTCAACACATCGAAATCCCTCAGTGGCAGCGAAGGACAGGACCTCTTCCAGTGACAACTCCGGCACAATTGCAGTTACGAATCCAAGTTGCATAATAGGATTAAACCCAGCTCCTGAAGATTAAATACCCGCAGCCCCGAAAGTCTCCGGGCTGTGGACTCTAAATTCAGTTTTTGAGTTAGAGTCTGTTTGGTTTCACCTTAACAGTCGATTTTTCTCAGTGGGATGAATTTCTTTTACCGGAACCCAAGCTTGGGTCCGGTGACTTTCGAGTATCGCTTCACAGAGCAGCAGTTCCTCGTGACCATCCTCGAATCCTGCGAAGATTTTTGGGCGCGAGAAATCACCCTCGGCAAGATACTCATAAATCGCTCGATAAAGTTGCTTGAAGGTGTCTGGAAAACCTTCGTTATGCCCGCCGGGATAGCTGGCAAAGGAGCGGATATCTTGGGCGAGCAAGGAGGGATCCCGAATTAAAAGTTCATTCGGTTTATCTCGGTGGCCGAGCCAGAGATCATTCGGGTGCTCTGAGTCCCAAGCAAGCGATCCTTCCGAACCGGCTATTTCAAATGTGATTTGGTTTTTTCGGCCGGCGGTAACCTGTGAAACACACATTGTGCCTCGCGCACCGTCAGCAAACCGGAAGAGTACCGATCCCCAGTCCTCTGTCTCGATCCGGATTGGTTCGACCGCCGCTTCCCCACCTGCTCCGGTCCCCTGGAAAGTTGCACCTGCTACTTTTGGTTGCTGCCGGATAGGAATCAGGGTCGCCAGGTCCGCAAAAACCGAATCGATTCGCAAACCTGTTATGAACAGGATCAGATCCATCCAATGGGTCCCGATGTCACCCACTGCCCGCAGTTCGCCCCCCTCCTCTACGAGCAATCGCCAGTTCCAGTCTGTGTCTTTCAGCAGCCAATCCTGGATGTACGCGCCCCTTACGTGCAACACGCGACCGATGGCGCCGCTTTGAAGCAAATGCCGGGCATGGAGAGCCAGAGGATAAAACCGGACATTGTAATTGACCGCCGTGACCAAGCTCGGGTTCTTCTGTGCTCGCTCGACTAATTCCGAGGTCTCTATAGAGTTGGTGGCAAGCGGCTTTTCGCAAACCACATTTTTTCCGGCATCCAGTGCGCCGATGACCATGTCTCGATGCTGGCGATTGGGTGTGGTGATGTGGACGACTTCTATTTCGGCGTCGGAAAGAATCTCTTCATAGCTGGCATAGGCTTTCGGTAGTCCAAGCAGCTTAGCCGCCACTTCACTTTTGCTGGGCGAACTACCGAGTATGCCTTTCACGCGAATCCCGAGCCGGCGAAGCGCCTCGACGTGGACCGGCCCGATGAACCCGGTGCCGGTTACAGCCGCGGTCTGGTTAGAGAGGTTCATAGGGGGAATCAAGATGCAGTAGCCATTTTGTGGTACGGACTCCATAAAATCCAGAGCGGGAAACTGATCGATGTCCCAATACGAAAAAGATCACAAAGGCCGCAAAGAGCTAAACTCTGGGATTGCCCTGGTAGAAAGAGCCGGTTTGACAGGGAATGGTTTTTCTGATGCGATCCTCCGTAGCTTGCGGTCGTCGTTCTCGACCCAGCTCCCCCATCAACGTTCGAACAATCAAGCGAAGTCTCAATCCATGAGAAAAGTTAGCAGTTATTTGCCCCTCCTTTTTGGCGCTGTTATGACCGTGGCTAATCATGCCCCGGCAGCCGAGAAGTACGTAGTTGGAGTTTCTAATACACTAGTCGGGAATGGTTGGCGCGAGGAAATGGTCTGCTCGATCAAAGCAGAAGCCTTAGCATCGGGTAAGGTTTCCAAAGTTATTCTCGCCAATCGTAACGGTGGACCATCCGAGCAGATCGCCGATCTGCGTAACCTAATCTCGGCTGGCGTCAACATCATCATTGTCAACCCATCCGATCGCAAAGCGCTGGATCCAGTGATCAAGCAGGCAACCGACCGGCACATCGTGGTGGTCGCCGTCGATCAGGCAGTTGACGCACCTTCGGCCTATGTCGTGACCAATGACCAGACCGCCTACGGTCGCCTCGGGGCTGAGGCGTTGTTCAAGAAACTCGGTGGTAAGGGCAACGTCGTGGAGATGCGCGGCATCGATGGCGTGCCAGCCGACGCCGACCGCCACGAGGGCTTCACTGATGCGCTGAAAAACTATCCCGACATTAAGGTTGTGGCATCCGTCTTCACCGGTTGGTCGCCGGATAAAGCTGCGCAGGAAACGAAAAACCTGATCAGCTCCGGCAAACAGATCGATGGAATCTGGACTTCGGGGATCGATAAAGCGGTCGTCGATGCCTACAAGACCGCTAACCTTAAATACGTGCCGATCGTCGGCGCCGACAATAATGGCTTCATGGGCCAGGAGATCGAGATGAAGGATGCCGGTCTCAATGGGATCAATGTAACCAACCCGCCGGCGGTCGGCGGAGCCGGCCTTAGTATCGCCCTCGATGTTCTGGAGGGGAAAAAGGTGCCGCGGGTTACTCATCTGACCCCGAAGGTCTACGACAATACGACGGATGAAGGACAGGAGTGGCTGAAATCTCTGTACGACCCGAAGGTGGATCCGAATTACCCCGTATACAGTCCGGTCGACCCATACACACATTATACTGTCGAGCAAGAGAAGGCCTGCAAAGGCCCGGGTGAATGAAGGCACCGGGAGTGTCTCAACGCTGAAAAATCCACTATACGGAAAGGTCACAAAGGACACGAAGACAAAAGCTAAGGACCCGGTCCCTAGCCGCAGTCTTTGTGGTCTCCATGGCCTTCCCGTTCGGTGACGTTCGGGGGAGCCACATTTCCGCAATACCGCGCGGTGAGTCGATGAATTTCGCGAGAGTTTTTCGTTCTCGTCCTCGATCTTGTCAGCTAGGTCAGAAGCGCCGTGCCGCCAGGAACCGAATGCCGGGTGGTCTAGCGAGCGCCGGGGACAACTGCTTTTCGAGGACGGGTTCGATTTAGTTGCGGCCAGCAGCAGGCGTTTTCTCATACAGACCATCCCGTATTCCATGAGCGAAGCGACCCTTCTTCTTGAGGCGCGCGATGTAGCCAAGAGGTTCGATTCGGTCGTTGCGCTCAAAGCCGCCTCGCTTCAGGTACGGCCCGGCGAGGTTCACGGTCTAATGGGGGCGAACGGTGCCGGAAAGAGTACATTGGTGAAAATCATCACAGGCGTCTTTTCAGCCGATGGCGGTGAGATCTTGGTGAAGGGCGCAGCCCGTTCGTTCCGGTCCCCGGCAGAAGCGCGCCGCGCGGGGATTGTTTCAGTCTATCAAGATCCCGCCCTCGTGCCGGACCTGACCGTCGCTCAGAATATGCGCCTGGCAGGCGTCCCCGTCGACGCCGTACGCAAATGGCTGGCGGAACTCGGCGTCGGCAAGCTCGATTTCAGTCTCTTGGTCCGTGATTTGCCCGACCCGACCCTGCGTCTCATTGATCTTGCTCGTGCGCTTGCGTGGGAGCCCGCCGTCCTGCTGCTCGACGAAATCACGGCTTCCCTTCCTGCAGATCTCTCCGAACAGATCTATGCGATGGTGAAGCGCTGGCGCGAGAGAGGCAATGCGGTGATTTTCATTTCCCACCGGATGGCCGAGGTATCGGCCCTGTGCGACCGGGCGACGGTTTTGCGCGATGGGGTTACGGCAGGTGTGACAGAGCGCGCGCACGGCAGCGAGGAGCGCATCGTCTCGCTCATGCTGGGGGCTGAAACAGCCCGAGCGGTTGCCTCCGCGCCTTCGACACGCGCGCCCCGCCCAAAGGCGGATGACGCGCACCTGGCACTGGAAGTACGCGGGCTGCGCTGCACTCCGCAGGTCAACGACGTTTCCTTCAAACTCTATCCAGGTGAGGTTCTGGGAATTGCCGCATTGGAGGGCCAGGGGCAGGAGGAACTATTCGATTGCATCGCCGGAAGTCGCCATTACGACGAAGGCGGCATCTTTGCGCACGGAAAGGAATTGAGACTTCGCCACCCAGCGGATGCGATAGCGGCCGGTATTGTGCTCGTGCCGGCGAACCGGTTACTAGCTCTCCTGCAGCAACGGCCGATCCCAGAAAATATCGCCTTGCCTGCCTTTGGCCGCATTCGGAACTGGGGTCCGATCAGGATTCGCGAGGAGCGAATGCGGGTAGCATCCGCAATCGAACGCCTCCAGATCGACACCCGGGCAGGATCAGAATTGCGCCGATTAAGCGGCGGCAACCAGCAGAAAGTCGTAATCGCCCGGTGGCTGGCCTGCGGTTTTGATATTTTGCTTTGTTTTGATCCCACTCGCGGCATCGATATCGGTACGAAGCGCCAGATTTACGCATTGGTCCGAGAAATAGCGGCTGCGGGATCCGCAGTACTGCTGTTCACTTCCGAGCTTCCCGAGATCCCCCTCGCTTGTGACCGTGCGATCGTGCTGTTCGGTGGGCGCGTCGTCGCCGAGATGCCGGTATCTGAGGCCGATGAAGCCACGCTGTTGCGCTCCGCCCATGGGCTCGCCCCCTCGGTGGAGGCTTCGTCATAATGACATTCCCCGAAGAATGCAGATAATCCACAATACGGAAAGGTCACAAAAACAGAAACTGAAAATCGGGTCACGAGCCTCAGTCTTTGTGATCTTGGTGACATTTCCCTACTGTGAAGTTTCGGAGGTAAATCGTCGGTAATGCCTGTCTCCGGCGCACGGAATAGGGGTCCCGCAAAACGGCTCCGGCGTTCGCTGCAGCGCGACCCGGGCCTGTTTTTCATGCCCGTCTTGCTCATTGTCTCTCTCGCAATCACTGTGGCCATCCATCCGCAGTTCTCCGATTTCGACCTGCAATCGCTGGCCATGGGAGCTCTGCCGCTGGCCTTCGCCGCCGCCGCGCAGGCCGTCGTGGTGATCTCCGGCGGACTCGATCTTTCAATCGGGTCAGCGATGGCGGTTGCCAACGTTTTGGCGGCAAGCGCTATGGAGAAAGCGAGCTTCGGGCAATCCTTACCGTTGGCCGCGGGAGTGCTGATCGCCGGCGCAACCATCGGCGCATTGAACGGCCTGATCGTGATCATGTCTCGTATCCCTGACGTGGTGGCGACTCTCACAACCGGATTTATCTGGGGCGGCGTCGCGCTGGTGATCCTCGAAAAACCGGGCGGCGGCGCGCCGCAGGAATTCCTTAATCTCGGGACGGGTACGCTGTTCACAACGTGGTTACCGAACGCTTTGGTGCTGCTCGTGGTTGCGGTCGGTGCGATCTGGATCCCCTTGCGCCGGTCCAAGCTTGGGCTTCAGCTCTACGCGATCGGCAGCGACCGTGTCGCGGCCTTCCGAAGCGGTGTTAACATCAACCGTACCCGTTTGGCCGCTTACATATTCTCCGGTTTGTTCAGTGCCGTCGGCGGTCTTGGCCTGACCATGACTACCGGAATCGGGGCGCCGCTCGCAGGGGTCTACTACACGCTAAGCGGATTGGCAGCCGTGGTTGTCGGAGGAGTCAGCCTCGCCGGCGGACGTGGCGGAATGGTCGGGCCGGTGATGGCTGCATTCGTACTCACCCTAATACCGACCGATCTGATTTTCCTGAATATCGATCCCAATTTCGGTCAGGTGATCCAAGGCACCCTGATCGTTGTGATCGTGATGATTGCTGGATTCGTAGAGATGGAGCGAAACCGTAAATGAGCGAACGTCCCAAAACCGTCTTCTCGCGCGTTATGGTGGGTTTCACCGGTGGCGGCCCCGTATCACTGCTGCGTACCCGCACAATTGTTGCCCTAATTCTACTGCTGTTGGTGTTAGTGGCCGGGATTCAGCTGGCTCGACCTGGCACGGTCAACGCCATTTGGATCTCCAACATGTTGCTGTTCGCGGCGCCGCTCGCAATTGTCGCTGCCGGGCAGACACTGGTCATGTTGACCGGAGGAATTGACCTTTCCGTCGCGAGCGTGGCGACTGCTTCCGCTTACCTCATGGCGACTCATTCCGGGCTGGGAGTCGCAGCGGCGATACTTTATGGACTCGGCGTTGGTTTTGTTGTCGGCTTGATCAACGGAATCGGCGTGGCGCTTCTGCGCGTACAACCTTTGGTGATGACATTGGGAACAGGATTGATGACGGAGGGAATGCTCGTCGTTTACAGTCAGAAAAAGATGGCAGACGCGCCACGTGTGCCCCAATTCATCGAGGATCTGGGCGCCGGCAAGTTCTGGGGTGGTATTCCGAACGATCTGATGGTTTGGGTGCCGATCGCAATCATTTTGATCTTCGTATTGCGCCGCACGGGGTATGGGCGGCTGCTGTACGCCATCGGGGATAACAGCAAGGCATGTACTCTGGCGGGCATCCGCGTTTGGAGAATACTCCTGATCAACTATGTCACCTGTAGCCTGCTCGCTGCCGTCGCCGGCCTGATCATTGTCGGGGGCACCGACTCCGCGGAGCTTAGACTCGCAGAAGTTTATCTCTTGCCGTCAGTGGCAGCCGTGATCATCGGTGGAACCTCGATCTTCGGCGGCCGAGGCGGCTATTCCGGCACTATTGTCGGGGCGTTGATCCTGACCGTGCTGAACAGCATTCTTACCCTGCTCGACGTACCCGAGTCGGTTCGCCAGATCCTCTACGGCGCCATCATATTACTGCTGGCAGCGGCCTATACACGCCTGACCGATTAACCCTGGTTCTGAAGACGAAAAGATCCGCAGATTACGCAGATGGCAAAGCAGCTAAAATTCGAACCCGACCCGGAGATTCGATGCCGAGAGTTTAAGATCGGCTGTGTCGGTGCGGGTTTTATCATCGCCGATGTTCAGCTGTCGGCTTACGCAATGGCTCATTTCCCGGTCGTGGCCATCGCTTCGCGGCAAGCGGAAAAAGCGGCGGAGGTCGCGACCCGCTGGAAGATCCCCAGCGTACATCGAACACCTTACGAACTGATAGAAGACCCTAACGTAGAGATCGTCGATATCGCTTTCCCGCCGGATCAACAACCGGATTTAATTCGGCATGCTCTGAAACAAAAACATGTGCGCGGCATCCTCGCCCAAAAACCGCTGGCAATGAATTTTGGCCAGGCGCAAGCAATCGTCGAAGAAGCGGCGGAGACCGACAAGGTCCTATCGGTTAACCAGAACATGCGGTTCGATCAATCGATGCGCGTTCTCAAACAGTTGCTCGAACACAACGAACTGGGAACGCCGGTTCTGGGAACGATCGAGATGCGGGCGATACCCCATTGGCAAACATTTCTGGCCGCATATGACCGGCTGACTTTGCTCAATATGAGCATTCATCATCTCGATGTACTGCGATTTCTGTTTGGTGATCCTGTCGAAATTTACACTAGCGTTCGGCGAGATCCTCGCACCGAATTTGAGCATACCGACGGCATCACTGTTTCTACCCTGAAATTTCCGTCAGAAGTTCTAGCGGTAAGCATGGAAGATGTCTGGTCAGGCCCGCGCGAAGAAGGGTTCGACTCCGACATCTATATTAAGTGGAGAGTGGAAGGCCTGGACGGTGTTGCTCAGGGTACCATCGGATGGCCGGACTACCCGGCGGGGTCAGCTTCAACGCTTCGTTACTGTTCCAGGAAAACAACCGATGGTCATTGGGTCCAACCATCCTGGGATACTAGATGGTTCCCGCATGCCTTTGCCGGCGTGATGGAGCAATTGCAATACGCTTTAAAGACCGGGACGCCGCCAATGTTATCCGCATCTGATAATCTAAAAACTATGGCGCTGGTCGAAGCTGGGTACCGCTCAATGCAGGAGAGCCGGGCCGTGCAGCTGGCGGAATTTGCTTTTTGAAAGGCTAGCCACAAATGGAGCCGCAACCAGTAACCGGGGAACCAACTGCGAATGGACGCGAATTGACACCAATAAATGCCTTACCGCGCGTGTATTCGGGTCCATTCGCGGTTAAATAGAATCCCGACCCTTTATGAAGCTCGGCATCATCAACAGCGCGTTCGGACAGGCCGGCGTTGACACCGCAACCGGTCTTCAGCACATCGCCCGTATCGGCTTCGATTGCGTGGATATCTTCACGGAAGCCATGACCATTACCGCGCGGGAAAAACAGTCGGTGCTTGAAACCTGTCACAAAAATGATCTGCCCATCGTTTCGCTTCCCGTCGTGGCGGCCGGTCTTATCGATTTCAATGAACCCGTGCGCGGATTCCATGTGCAGCGCTGCAAAGCTTTCATCGATCTGGCGGCTGAATGGGACGCAAAAAATATTCTCCTTGTGCTCGGCGAATACATTTGGCAACGAGAAGTTATCCCGCCGGCTGAGCAATGGCGCTGGGCCACCGAGACCTGTCGCATCCTGGGCGATTACGCCGACCGGAAGAAAATCGATATCGCACTCGAGCTGGAGCCTTTCCGGCTGAGCCTGCTCAATAGCGTGACTGCGATGAAGCGTTTCGTGGACGAGTGCGATCATCCGCGCGTGCGAGCTAATATCGACGTGAGCCATCTCGTGTTAGCAGATACTAGCCCTATTGAACTCGCTAAGCTCAAAGGCAAAGCCATCCATGTTCACATCAGCGATTGCGACGGCAAAGTCCATGGCGACCTTCCCCCGGGCCGCGGTATCATCAAATTCGAGCCCTATCTTCAGGCCATCAAAGAACTGGAGATCAACGGCGTTGTCTCCATCGAACTCGAATATTCGCCTGACCCAGCCAACATTGTCCAATGGGTTGAGGAAGCCTATCGGGAGACCGCCCGCCTGATGGACCTCACGCACCTCCGCGGCTGAGCGACGTCGCTGCTCTCGAGTCAGGATTCCGGTGCACGGTGTCGATTCGTGAAGCGCCGACCGTGGGCTCAATAGTTCTGATCCGTGCAACTTCATGAAGTCGTTTCCCTGGGGCCGGTCGCTGCCCGAGTATCGGGGGATGTTCGCTTTTTCCGAAACGGATCTACACGAACGTCTGGTAAGCTGCGGCGATAGACCGGCTAGCTTCAACGCGGAGTTCGCTGCGTCAGGTAAACCCCGACACCTGGTATCGATTGATCCGCTTTATCTTTTCACGGGACCTGAGATCACCGGCCGAGTTGAACAATCTTACGAAACCATCTTTCGCACGTAAAACGTAACCTCGACCGATATGGATGGACGTATCTTCCGGATCCGGACGCGCTCGTAGGCGCTTTCCAGTCCCGCTGACAAAGTTTAGTTTCCCTATGTTGACGCCCGGCGGACGCGTGGCAGCCGCCGGATCCGACGCCGATTATCTCAGGCTGCGCCCTTTCGGGAGCTTTCTCTTTGCTACGCGAGATTTCTTTTCCACGCTCAACCCTTCCATCAGAATCCGCCAGACATCGTCGTATATCGTGTCGAGTTTTGGGTTAGCCCACTCCATAGCGTGGGCGGGGTGATGGAACCTAGACGTGGCAAACAGGATTGCCTGACTCGTGGCGACCGGATCGACGTCGCGAAACGTACCTTCTTCGACTCCTGAGCGGATGATCGCCGCGCCTAACTCGACTAGTTCTTCCACATGAGCGGCGGCGACAGATTGAGTTTCGGCCGCAAACGATCGGTAAGCGGCGAAGAGTTCGGGATCAGCAGCAGCCCGCCGGCGCTTGATACCAATCAGGGTATCGAAGAGTTGGCGAAGCCGCTTCGGCGCCGGACCCTTCCGGGCAACCAACGCGCGGAGCGGCGGCATCATCTCATCGACCCAACACTGAACGACCAGTTCCCGAAGTTCCGCCTTCGTCTTTACGTGCCGATAAACGGCAGCGTGGCTCACGCCAAGGGCGCGCGCCACGTCAACCACGGTAGCCTTTTCCGGGCCGAACCGTCGCAATACGTCCTCGGCGGTGGCGACAATGCGATCGCGAGTCAGAGGAAGTTCAGGCGAGGCCATTCCGACCTCTCCGCTGATTGCTTCCTTCACCTCTTCGCTCACCAGGCGCTTCGTTCTCCCGACTTCGCTCGCCGATCTTTGGAGCGCGCCTCGCTTGCGAGGCCGACTTCAGCGGTCGACAACACAGAGCTTGGGCTTCGTCGGACAAGCTGTGCTCGAAAAGTGGGGTTGCGGTGGCGGAGCGTTGGAGTATTGCGCCTCCTGCGAATCGCGCCCCGCGTCCGCGGGGTTGGGGATGCCCAGTAGAAATCGTTGAACTATTCGCGATCAATGTTGCGCCGCTTCGGTTTTGCTAGCGAACTGATCTAACACCTGCAAAGCATCGGGCGAAAGCGTTAACTCGGCGCTGGCGAGGTTCTCCCGCAGATGTTCAACCGATGAGGTCCCCGGAATCAGCAGCATATTCGAGGAACGCTGTAGCAACCAAGCGAGAGCAACTTGCATCGGCGTGGCGTTCAGGGTTTGAGCGACCTCGGATAAAGCCGACGATTGCAAGAGGTTGAAGCCGCCGAGCGGGAAAAACGGCACATAAGCAATGCCCTCTTTTTCCAGTTCATCAATCAACGGATCGTCGGCTCGACTGGCGACATTGTAGGCATTCTGCACGCAAACAATATTGACCATCTTCCGGGCGTCTTCGATTTGTTTGCGGGTAACATTGCTCAGACCGATGTGACGGATGAGGCCTTGCTCTTGAAGTCCGGCCAGCGTGGTCAACGGCTCTTCCATCGATCCCTCGGCCGGTCCGTGGACGTCGAACATGCTGCGCAGGTTGACGACATCGAGGGCCTCGAGCCCGAGATTGCGCAAATTGTCATGCACGGCCTGAGTCAGCTCTGCGGGTGACATGGCGGGAAGCCAAGATCCATCTTCGCCGCGGCGGGCGCTGACTTTGGTAACGATGACCAGATTGTCCGGGTAAGGATGCAGCGCGCGCCGGATCAGTTGGTTAGTGATATGCGGACCATAAAAGTCACTGGTATCGATATGGTTGACCCCACTGGCCACCGCCTCGCGCAGTACCGCGATGGCGCCGTCAACGTCGCGGGGCGGACCCCAGACGAGCTTATTCCCATCGCGTCCCGCCAGTTGCATGGCGCCGTAACCCACGCGCCGAACGGTGAGTGAAGTACCGGGAAAAGTGAACTGACCGCCAAGCTCTGAAGTACTCATTTGTCGTTTAGTCCTTTGCTATTTACCGGACCAAATAGACCCGGCTAGTACAAGTGTCAATATTTGAAATCTGTAACTTGAAACCCGTCACCGGACACGCGGTCGCGAACAAGGCTTCGTGGAATACCGAAAAGCGAGAAGCGGTGGCGGGTCCAGCGCTGGGAGGGATCGCGTCCTCGCGATCCGTGGTTCGCGAAGCCCACAGCCTACCCTGATCAAGGACGGAAGATACACCGTTGGCTTCGAGAACGCCTTCGCGGCGCGCGGGGACGCGCGCCCTCCCCGTCAGGGGCTCCTCGACCGCTTATGTCGACGCGCATGGGCAGCCGCCGGATCGCTGCCGGGTGCGCGGCGCGCCTCTTGTTATGGGCACCTGCCGGACAAGAGCGTTTTCCTAGTGGACCTCCCTGGCCATTCTCTATAGTCGTGATCGGTGCAACTTCATGAACGTTCCTTGGGGCCGGTCGCTGGATGAGTATCGGGGAATGTTCGCCCTTTCAGAAACGGACCTGCGTGGACGCGTGTTAGGCTGCGGCGACGGGCCAGCGAGTTTCAACGCCGAGTTGGCAGCGTTGGGTAACTCTCAACGAATCGTTTCCGTCGATCCGCTTTACCAGTTCACCGGACCGGAGATCGCTAGCCGGGTCGAACACACCCACGAAACCATCATTTCGCAGGTGAAACTTAATCCCTCCCGTTACGTATGGACCTATTTCACGGATCCGGACGCGCTGGGATTAGCTCGGCTGCAGGCAATGAAGATCTTCTTAGGCGACTACGAAACCGGCCGCGCCGAAGGTCGCTACCTGGTCGGTGCACTGCCTAAACTCCCGTTCAAAGACCATGAGTTCGATCTTTGTTTATGTTCCCATCTTCTGTTTTTGTATTCGGCCCAACTATCACTCGATTTTCATATCGCTTCGATGCTGGAGATGTTGCGAGTAGCACGGGAAGTTCGGGTGTTCCCTTTGCTGGATTTGGATTTACGGCGTTCCGCACACCTTGATCCCGCCGTGGCTGAGCTTCGATCTGCCAATTTCGATGCGGAAATTATTGATGTCCCTTACAAATTCCAGAAAGGCGGCGGGCAGATGTTGCGGGCAAGCGACATGCGTCGTGCTTACCAGGTCGACCTCCCGGGAACTAGCGGGCGGGCCGCCAGGGATTCAGGGTCTTAACCTCCGTTGACTTGAAGTCCGTCTCGTTCCGCGAGACGAGGATCAAATCGTGAAACAAAGCGGTTGCAGCAATGAGCCCATCAGGCTCCGACATGGTCTGGTTCAGGCTGAGCGAACCCCAAACCTCCGCCACTTCAAGCGTGATCGCAAGAATGTTGCTCTTGTAATCGCGCATGATACCTCTCAACCAGTGCTCCAGTTTTCTAGCAAACAACGGATCCTTTGCTCGTTTCTTTTCGATTCCATGACGGATTTCCCCGATCACAAGCACGCTGGTGAAAAGCTCCCGGCTTTCGGTTGTGGCATACCAGGCTGTAACGTTAGGATCAGTGCGGCTTCCTCTTCGCAGCTCGGAAAGAACGTTGGTATCAAGAAGAAACGCCATTAGAGCTTTACGGGCCGCCTCTTCTTCTTTCTCCGACTAAAAGCGGCATCATCGCCGTCATCCGGCATTAGCAATAGGGCCTCTTTGAACGTTAAGCCCGACTGGTTCTTGAGTAACGCCTCGCGTAGCAAACGCCGGTGCGCTTCCTCGACCGAAGTTCCATCCGTGGCCGCACGCCGCTTAAGAGCTTGCACGATCTCGTTCTCGAGATTTCGCACGAGTAATTGCGCCATAGCGGAATGCTATCATTGATATCGTGCAAGTCAAAGCAGGTCTCGTTGACAGTCAGACTTTCATCGCCCGGCGGATAAAGTCTTGGATCTCTGGGCGAATTCTCCAGTTCTGTCTGAGGCCCTCGCCGGAGGAAGTCAGACATACACGGTATTCCAACCTTGTCTCTCGAGCACGAGCACGAAGGCTGCGCCTACGGAGCGTTTGCGTTACTGCCGGAGGGCCGCAATGGGATCTATCCGGGCAGCTCGACGAGCAGGTAACCAGCAGGCCAGCATAGCGATAATGCCGAGCACCAGGACGGTTAAACCCAGTGTTAATGAGTCACTACCGGTTACACCATAAAGGATGCTCTCCATGAAACGCGCGCCGATAAGCGCGGCTAGAGTACCAAGAAGCAAACCGATACAAACCAGCGCTAACCCTTGCCGGATAACGGCCGTCAGAATCGCCGAAGCCGTCGCGCCTAAGGCGATACGAATTCCGATCTCGCGGGTCCGTCGGCTAATGGTATAACTCAAGATCGCATACAAGCCGATGGCCGATAGAAAGAGCGCCGCGCCGGAAAATGTGCCGACCAGTATTAAGCTGAGTTTTCGCGCCATCAATGTGGATGCAATCAAGTCGTCGTACGTACTAGTGCTACTGATAGCAACATTCGGATCAATCGAAGCGATCGTTTTGCGTAGTGCCGGAACGAGAGTCATCGGGTCACCACTGCAGCGCAGGATCAGATCTGCATCGCTAGGGTCCCACTGTTGATAACAGAAGTACGCTTGGGCCGCACTTTGGGGATCACCAGGGTGCAGATAGCAAATGCGCGAGGCCACCCCGACGATGGTGCAGTCGGTGGTCCCTTCGAGCTTGATCACCTTACCGATGGGATCCTGTCCAGGGAAGCAAGTCTGCGCCAGTGCCGAATCGATAATTATACCGGTCCGGCTATTGGCGTTATCTGCCACATCAAAGGGCCGTCCGAGCAAAAGCGGAATCTGAAGTAAACGAAAATAATCGGGCGAGATCAGCTGCCAATCCAGTACTGGCCGGCGGACCGGACCGGGATCCGGCTGGCCTGCGATGGTGAAAGGGACCATTGCCTCGATTCCAAGTTTCTGAGGAAGCATGTCGTTTATGGAGGCTGCTTCGACACCGGGCAGCTGACACGCCTTTGCCAGTAGTTCTTCCCAGAAGCCGCGCTGGCGAGTCGTATCGAACGTATACTTCGCGCCGGTAAGGTGCACCTCCGCAGTCAGAACATTTCGCGGATTAAATCCGAGAGGAACCGTCTGAGCTGCCAGAAAACTGCGGGCCAGTAGGCCGGCTCCAATTAGCAACACGCAAGCTAGCGAGACTTGCCCGACCACCAGCCATGACTGCGCTCTTTGCCGGGATACTCCGGCGGTAGTGGCAAGGCCGCCTTCGGCCTTGAGCGCGGAAGCTAATTCCACTTTTGAAATTTTCCATGCGGGCAACAATCCCGAGACCAATGCGATCAAGACCGTTACACCCAACACGAACATCAAGGCGTTCGCATTGATCGTGATCTCGCTTAAACCGTACAGGTCATGCGGGGAGAGCGCCTTGATTAAACCAACCCCGCATATCGAGATTAACACTCCTACCGGTCCGCCAATGAAGCAAAGGAAGACGTTTTCCCAGAGCAGTTGACTAACCAATCGGCGGCGCGTTGCTCCGAGTGCCGAGCGAATATTCATTTCTCGTCCCCGTGCAACCGCCCGGGTGTACAGAAGATTTGCCACGTTGGCACAGGAGATCAACAAAAGGCAGGCTGCGGCTGCGCCCAACAACCAGATAGTACCGGAATATTGCAGGACCACCCGGTCTCGCATCGGTATCAACTTGATACCGCGGCCGGAGTCGGTGTCAGGGTAGCGGGTGGCCAAATTGTCCTCAATAGTCTTCAGGTCAGCTTCAGCTTCAGCCAGCGTAACCCCGGCTTTCAAGCGACCAATCAGGACCACCGGAAAGTCGACTCGTTTGGTCAACGATACATTAAAAACCGTCGTAACCGCATTCATTGGCAGGTAGACGTCCGCAGGAAGCGCTCCCATACCACCGCCAGGGTTGGCTTGGATCGGGGCAACTCCGATGACCTGAAAGGTAAAACCGCTAGCAGTGATGGTTTTACCGATGATGTTCGGATCTGATTGGTATTGGCTCTTCCAAAATCGATCGCTAAGAACGGCGACCAATGGTCCGTGCTGAACATCTTC